>Ga0307929_1000293_pt1 | contig 52533 bp, 43 predicted proteins | sample AceLakmetage1330_FD_203160 | JGI IMG/M metagenome (GOLD analysis project Ga0307929, IMG submission 203160) | Saline water microbial communities from Ace Lake, Antarctica - #1330 | ecosystem: Environmental > Aquatic > Non-marine Saline and Alkaline > Saline | place: Antarctica: Ace Lake... | reverse complement strand
TGTGGAGGAATCATCGAGCAGGCCAACTTCTTTTTCGATGATTCTATTCATCGCTTCCATATTGCTTGTGGCATCTTCCATTTTTAAGAGGGAGGTGGAAACCAGTGATTCTACTTCGGTCGATGCCTCATTGATCAGTCGTTCCACTTCAGCTTCTGCTGTTACATCAACGAGATATTCCAATCCGCCTTTAATGTTGCCCTTGGCATCTTTTATGGCCACACTGGTGGCCTTGATGGCGATATCTTTGCCATTTATATGAGCAACATTGTGTCCATTGATTGTCTTGTTTTCACGGATTGCCCGTTGAACTCCGCATTTGTCAGTCTGGCAATGATCTGTCTTAAAGAGATCCCAGCACTTTTTACCAATGGCCTCTTCCACGGTCATACCGGCAAGAGCAGCACCTGCAGGGTTAATGTAGGTAATGTTATGGTCAAGATCAACGGAGTGAATGGAGTTTGGAATAACGTTAAGGTTTTCTATTTTTTCATTGGCCTCCTGCCGCTGTTTTGCCTCATCGGTGATATTCAGCACAAATTCAAGGGCACCTTTAATATTGCCCTTGGCATCTTTAATGGGGGCTCCTGTATATTTAATTGGCATGATCATACCATCCTGCGGTCTGGCTATTGTTTCTTCACTAATAACTTTGTCCTCACGCATGGCACGCCCTACGGCACATTTCTCCGTCTGGCAGTGGGCGGTTTTGAAAAGTTCGTAGCATTTCCGGCCAATAGCTTCGTCCGGGCTGAGTCCAACAACTCCGGCTCCTGCAGGGTTCATATAGGTGACGTTAAATTCTGTATCAACGGACATAATTGGAGTGGGAATCACGTTGAGATTATTAATTTTTTCATCCGCATCCTGCTTTTGTTTAGCTTCTTCGGTGATATCCAGAATATATTCCAGCGCACCTTTAATGTTTCCTTTGGCATCCTTGATTGGTGAACCCGTGTATTTTATGGGCACAATTACGCCTTCAGCAGGCCGTGCAATGGTCTGTTCCGAAATAACCGAATCTGTTTTCATGGCACGGTCGCAGGCACATTTTTCAGTCTGGCAGTGCGGAGTTTTAAAGAGATCAAAACATTTTTTACCCACAGCTTCATCCGGGGTCAGCCCTGCAACAGCGGCACCTGCGGGATTCATAAAAGTCACATTGAATTCGGTATCAATGGACATAATAGGTGTGGGAATAGTATTGAGGTTATTGATTTTTTCATCTGCGGCCTGTTTCTGCGCGGCCTCTTCCGTGACATCGAGGATATATTCCAATGCTCCTTTGATGTTTCCTTTCGCATCTTTAATTGGAGAACCCGTGTATTTTATGGGTACAATTACGCCTTCTGCGGGCCGTGCAATCGTATGCTCGGTAATAACCGAATCAGTCTTCATGGCACGGTCGCAGGCACATTTTTCGGTCTGGCAGTGAGGTGTTTTAAAGAGATCGAAACATTTTTTTCCAACAACTTCATCCGGAGTCATCCCTGCGATAGCAGCACCAGCAGGATTCATAAAGGTCACATTGAACTCTGTGTCAATGGACATGATTGGAGTCGGGATGGTGTTAAGATTGTTGATCTTTTCTTCAGCAGCCTGTTTTTGCTGTGCTTCTTCTGTAATATCGACGATATATTCCAGTGCGCCCTTAATGTTTCCCTTGGCGTCCTTGATTGGTGCTCCGGTATATTTAATGGGAATAATCACGCCATCGGCTGGCCGTGCAATGGTTTGTTCCGAAATAACCGAATCGGTTTTCATGGCACGGGCACAGGCGCATTTTTCAGTTTTACAGTGGGGTGTTTTAAAGAGGTCATAGCATTTGTTTCCAATCACTTCATCGGGATTTTTTCCGGCAACAGCTGCTCCTGCAGGATTTATAAAGGTGATGGTAAATTGTGTGTCAATCTCCATAATGGGTGTGGGGATAACGTTCAGGTCTGTTTCCATCTGCCTGAGTCGTGCATGCATCTCCTTGACCATTGTGATATTTGCCATGGAAACCAGTGTCCCCTTTTGGGCGGGCATGGGGGTGGCCTTTGAGTGATACCAGTTGGCCATACTGCCTCCATTTGTATAGAGAATTTCACCCTCTGCTGCTTTTTTTATCCGTTTTGATTTTATTATGGGGCAGTTTTTGGTACCGCACAGCTGGGAGGGACAGGCTTCTTCGCAGGTGAGTTTATTGATGACCTGAGCAGACTTGAGGTTGAACTCCTGGAGGAAAGCATCATTTGCCCAGGTGATCATCATATCATCGTTGACGAGGTAACTTGGGTCCGTTAGCAGGTCGAAACCTGTTGTATCAATTTTTGTTTGAGATGCTGTTGCGGTGGCCACTACTTTTCTCCTTGTTGAGAATCTGTTAACGAATCAGTGGTTTTATTGGTATCGATTTCTGGTTTGGAAGTCGGGGGGGGCTGGCGAAGATGGTTGCGTATTAAGTTAGAGGTGTTTACGACAAGAACATGCTCCTTTACTCCAAGTTCACCGACAAACTCAATAAGGTGATCGAGGGTATCTTTCCGTGGTTGTAATTGTGGGTTTAATGAGGGGGTTGGGTGGAACTGTTCCTGCTTATAAATTGTTATTATTTTATCCACCTGGAGTGCGATTACACGATCGTTATCGCTGCAGATAATCAATCTGGAACTTCCATTGTTCTTATTTCTTTCAGGATAGCTATAAAAGGCGCGCAGGTTAATTACTGGGATGATAGCCCCTCGCAGATTGATAACCTCGGAGTCAAAACCAGTGGCTGAGGGGATGGCAAGGAGTTCGCTTGGTTCAATAATTTCCTGTACATCCTTTAATTCAATAGCAAAATGCTTACTGATTGAGAAGATAAGATAGCAGTTTTCGGTGATCAGGTGCCTGGCTTCGGCTACAATTGCTTCTTCTTCCTCTTCTCCTTCAGATTTAATACGTGCCATGGATTGTAGGCGTTCTATCTGGGAGGCAATAAGGTTGTCTACATCGAGAAGCATTATATTGCGATTGGGTTGTGGTTCGTAGATTCCTGTCACGGACTGTTCTTCCTGAAGAGGCATTGGGAGAATTTTTTCGTTGGTAATGGTGAGAATTTCCCGAATATCATCTATTACTATGCCGAATGTCAGTTCGTCGGTGGCCATGATCAGGATACGGCTTAATTCATTATTTTCATCTCGTGTTTCAGAGCCTCCCTTGAGAAGGGATCCTGCACTCATAACCGGGATTGTATGTCCTCGTAGCTGTAGAGCACCTTCCAGGCATCCGGAATTGAAGGTGCGGTCAATATCTGCAAGAAATGTAATTTCCCGTGAGTTTTCCACTGGAATTCCATACTCCTGCTCATCGGATGTAAAAATTACGTACCGAGAGTACGAAAAATTTTCGGATGTTTGGGTCTGGGAGGTGGTGGCAATACCATGATCATCGTCAAGAAGAGCGCCCTCTTTGAATAGGCGTTCCAGGTCAAGGACCTCAAGGGTTCGATGTTCCTTTTTAAGTGTGATCAGGTCAGATATTACATAATCTTCAGATTGTAGAGCTGGCTGGATGGGAAGAAGGAGCGATTCATCTACTCTTAAAACCTCCTTGATATCGTCAAAGAGTAGTCCAAAGCGCTGGTTTGCCAGGATGATTACTGCAATTTTGGCATCATCATCATAGTCAGAGTTCTTGAGACCCAGTCGCTTCTTCAGGTTGAGTACCGGAATAACTTCATCGCGCAGATGCATAATGCCTTCGAGGAAGGGAACGCTCGCCGGTAAGGGCTGGATTGTTTCGGTAAGAGTAGTTGCTTCCGTCACATTCTCTGCTGCAATGGCAATTTCAAGCCCCTGGTTCCGGTCGAGGAGAAACGATGCATAAAGTTGTTCTGCCATAATTACTTCACTCCTTTATAAAACGTATTGCCAAGCATTTCCTGACAACAATGTAGTACCACGATGTGGGTAAAGTTTGTTGATTCAGTATGTTATCCAGAAGCAAGTGCTATGCCAGCTTGCGTGAGAATCTCTATTATTATTATATTTACTGATATCAACTGATTACATCAGGTGGCACTTTATTGCTGGTCTCAATGCTATTTAATCTGTCCACAAAAGTAGATTCTGTCTGATTTTGTAGACAGCTGTTTTTAGATGTATCTTTGATGGCCTGACTAAAAGTGTATCATAAGTGAGATGTTAAATACTAATGATATTTTGACAAATACAGGGAGATAAGGAGAGGTGTGTGTGTTATCGCACGTTTCGGTAGAAGGTTTTATTTGTTAGAGGAGAAAGGGGGAATGTGGCAGGTGAGTTACGGATTGGTGCGTAATGTGGTACCTCACTTACATGTAGAATGCAGGTGAGGTACAATGAAGGGGGAATTTATTCCATCCAGGTGGAAAATTCTTCAGGCGCCATTCGTTCGGTACGGTAGGCGTTTATAGGGGATTCCATATCGGGATACCCGACAGAGAGTCCAAGGATTAACCGTTTGTCGGCCGGAATGCCAAGAAACTCTTTAACTTCCTTTGCGTAATCAGTGGCAAATGCCTGGGGGACAGTGGCGAGTCCTTTAGCGTGAGCCGCAAGCATGAGATTCTGGGCAAAAAGACCAATGTCAAAGAGAGACCAATCACTTAATGAGGCATCCTGAAACAGATATATGGCATGGGGCGCAAAATAAAAATTGAAGTTTGTTTTTTTGGCTTTGAAAATCATCTCGGGTGTGCCAAGATCCACGCCGGTGAGTTCCATACGCTTGGCAAGGAGATGCTTAATGTTTTTCTGTTCTGCTTCGGGCCAGGAAGTGGGAGCGGTCAGATCAGGGCTGGCTTCTTTTTCGTCATTTAAGAGGCCGACCAGCATTTTTGAGAGTCCCTGCTTTTTATCGCCGGAGAGAATTATAGCCTGCCAGGGCTGCGAATTCTTGTAAGATGGGCTCCATCTGGCTATTTCAATCAGTTCTTCCAGATCTTTTCTGGGAATGGGGGCTGTTGTAAATTTTCTTATGCTTCTACGGGTTTTAATGCATTCCAGAGTATCCATGGCAAGATATAAGTATTAGGCTGAAGGAATCTTAGGCTGAAGACTGAAGGGAGTCATATGATGATTGTCTCCTGGGCTTGCAGCTGTGAGGTGCTCTATTTTCAATTCGATATAATAGGGATAAAAGGTTTGTATTAAAATGTCCAAATATATTTACCTGATACTTTCAAGAGATTCCAATGTTTAAACAGTGGCAGAAGTGGAGAAAGAAAAGCAGGTATCGTGAAGTATCGCGGGTTTGTGTTCCATTAGTTACCGGGATGGCGGCGACAACCGTTATGGAGTTCACCGATCGGATTTTTCTATCCTATTATAGCATTGACGCACTTTCTGCAGTCGTTCCGGCCGGAGTTACCTCTTTTCTTATTCTCTGTTTCTTAGGCGGTGTTGCCGGATATATTTCTGTGTTTATAGCTCAGTATCATGGCGCGGGCAGACCTGAAAAAATAGGAGCAACCCTGTGGCAGGGAATATTCTTTACACTTCTCTCCGGGGTGATTCTTCTTCTGATTGCATTCTTTGTAACCACGCCACTTTTTACTCTTGTCGGCCACAGCCCTGAGGTTCGTATTCTTGAAGAACAATACTTTATAATCCTCTGTCAGGGTGGTGTGCTTCATGTGGCCATCCAGACCTTATCCGGATTTTTTACCGGCAGGGGGATGACCCGGCCGGTGATGCTTGCAAATATTGTTGGAATGGTGGTGAATATTCCGCTGAACTATGGGCTGATTAACGGGGTGTGGGGCTTGCCAGAGCTTGGTATTCGTGGAGCAGCTATTGCCACGGTTGTTTCCTGGGGAGTGGTTGTTCTCTGCCTTGCGCCACCGATTTTTTCAAGGAATTTCAGGAAACAGTTTAAGCTTCTTGAGACCATGGTGCCCGATCGGGATATTCTGCTTCGATTGCTTCGCTATGGAGTACCCGGTGCCCTGCAGTTTAGTCTCGATATTTTCGCATTCACCTTCTTTATTCTTATCGTTGGCCGAATGGGAACGGTGCCTCTTGCAGCATCAAATATTGTTATTTCAATTAGTTCTCTGGCATTTATGCCTGCTCTTGGTTTCTCATTTGGGATGAGTAGTATGGCTGGACAGGCTCTCGGCAAGGGAAAACCTGAGGAGGCACGTGCTGCTGCCTGGAGTGGTATTCATCTCCTTATACTCTATACACTGCTGCTCGATATGATTTTTCTCTTCTATCCGGAAGTGCTCATTTCATTTTTTATGGATAGGACTGAGATGGGAGAGAGTTATGGCGATATCCTGCAGATGGGATCCACAATTCTGCGACTGGTCGCAATGTATATCCTTCTCGATGTTTTTTATATGATATTTGCTGCAGTTCTGAAAGGGGCAGGGGACACTCGATTTTTGCTCTGGGCCATTGCAGGGGCATCACTTGTTTGCATGCTCATTCCTCTATATGTCGGGATCAACTATCTGGGCATGGGGATCTATATGGCCTGGGGATGCATCGTACTTTTTATTGCAACTCTTACTCTGTTAATATCCCTGCGCTATCGCGGCGGAAAGTGGGAACGGATGCTGGTGATAGGGAAATAGCTGAAAATCAGTTTGTTGCAGGAGGTGTGATCTTCCTTCAGCTTTGGCCTGGTACAAGGCCAAAGCTGCAACAGAGATCAACTCATCGGGGGACTTGATCTTATGACAGAGTTGGGAAGCAACTCCAATGGAGACGGTAACTCGTTATTTTTGAAATAAAAATTTGTACTGAAAGGTTTCAGGGTTGAGCCAGTCAAGAGTTCTGGTACCGATCTGAGCAAAGGGATAGCCAAAGGTATTAAGAGGCATACCATGCTGTGGCGGGTTGAGTTGCAGGTCTCGGCCCATGGCAAGTTTCACCCGGTATTGATCCCAGCCACCCCAGAAATATTCACGGTAGTGTTTTGTTTTTGCATCGTTTAGTCCCAGGTTTTCCTTAAGCATCATTTTCCGTACATCTGCAGGATCAACCGGGACCCAGTCATACCCAGGCAGGTAAAATTCTGCCCAGCAATGCTGCCAGCTGCTAATGTCCTGTTGCGCTGTTTTTCCCTGCCTGAGACCAAATACTTCTCGTGCCGGAACGCCGGCTGCACGACAGAGTGAAACGAAAACCGAGTGAATATCAGTGCATTTTCCGCCGGGTTGCTCAAGGAGGAGGCAGACGTTACCGGGACCGCAACCCTTGGTATCAGGATCACGATACATATTGTCACAGATCCAGTCATAGATTGCCTTTGCTTTTTCCAGGACTGTTGTCTTCCCCATGGTTATCTGGTCGGCCAGAATTTTTACCTGACCATCTATTGGGCCCAGGCTGGTGGCCCCAAGATATCGTGAATAATCCGCTGGATCCCATGCTGCTTCTTTATCCGGGAATGCCCGGCGCATAACCTCATTGCGGACAACGTGAAAGGAGAGGGTGAGCTTGCGGCTTTTAGCACCTTTGTCCCAACGTGCATACAGAATAGGAGTGGAATAGACTTGATCACTGTATATGGCCGATTCTGCATAATCACCCTTTATCTGGATCTTGCTGATGATCTGATCCCGATCGGAAAGAGGATAGGGAATCCATAGTTGTGCTTTCTCGTTTGTCTCATGCTTTGAGAGGTCAAATTCCATGGTGATTGTACCACTGCTTTCCTGGCCTGCATGGCTCCATTCAGGGAGGAAGAGGAGGGTGACTGCTGTAATAACAGTAAAGAGTGTTTTCATTTTTGTTTCTCTTGTGAGTTGTTGTTTGGTGTTATTAAGGGGGATTGCAGGGAATCTCACCCTGCAAACTTCCAGGCACTTATTGAAAATGAACTGGTCAGACTGGAACAATTGATATATTGTTATTTGTGATAATGCAAATAGGAAATTTCTATCATGATGGGCGTGTGTATCGGAATTATCCGGATAAAGGATCTGAAGAAAGGGAGAACGCGTGGAAATACGAAAATTAGATGCTTTTTGTAAAGTGGTTGAATTGAAAAGTTTTACCCGTGCGGCGGAGGTGATGCTTTTATCTCAGCCAACTATTAGTGAGCATATTCGCAGTCTGGAAGAATTGTTTGACCAAAAATTACTCGATCGTTTAGGGCGTGAAGTTGCGGTTACTCCTGCTGGTAGCGTGTTGTATGGCTATGCCCGCAAAATATTACAAACTAGAAGTGAGGCTGTTCAGGCCCTTACCCAGTACGGTGGAAATCTGACTGGTAGAATAATGATTGGCTGCGGCACAATTCCCGGAACCTATATACTACCCCAGGTAATAGGGACGTTCCGGCAGCAATATCCCTCAATAAAAACGACTTTATCTATCAGTAGTTCCAAGGTGATTGCCAAAAATGTGCTGGAGGGGGAACTTGAAATTGGAGTTGTTGGGGCCAAATGGAATAATAGCGGCCTTAGCTGGCGTGAGGTATTTTCAGATGAATTGATCCTTGCTGTTCACCCGAACCATCAATGGGCAACGAGGAAAGACGTTTCGATAAAAGATGTCATGCAGGAACCCTTTATTCTACGTGAACAGGCATCTGGTACCCGAAAGGTTTTTGCTAAAATATTAGAGGACAATAAGTTTAAAGAGAGCAACCTTCAGGAAGTTGCCGAGATTGGCTCCACTGCTGCGATTAAAGAGGCCGTGAAAGCTGGGATCGGGGTATCCGTTCTTTCCCGTTTTGGGGTAAGAGATGATGTAGCCTGTGGTCGAATGGCCGTTGTGAAAATTCGTGGTCACACTATGTACCGCCCTTTTTATTTGATCCACCGTAAAAACAGAGTTCTCTCTCCTGTTGCAGAAGTTTTTCTTGAATATCTGCTTGGTCACGAGGGGTCGGTGCAGGAAGCTTTGTCTCAAGGATAAGCAGAGCTTGCCAGCGACAGGACTCAACTCAAAGGAATAACAGAAGCTTAGGCACTATTGAATGCTTCTGAGGGATGGCCTTTTGATATTGCTGTTTGGGTGGGAGTGTTATAGGATTATTTCGTATGATTTCCACAGCAAGTGCTGACTATTGCTCCAGTCAACTTGGATAATAATACCAATTTCAATAAAGTTTGAACCTTTATTACTGATCAGGGAACAAATCTGTAAACGTTCGTCGAACAGGTCTTGAAAGGGACAAATTATTTTTCTTACTCACACCAGGAGAGTACAAATGCAAACCGGTAGATCGCTGTTTTATAAATTTCTTCTCAGTTTCCTTTTATTAGCCATTCTTCCAGGCTTTGCATTGGCTGCGTCTTCTGTAAAAGCTGATACAGCCGGATACTGTTGTGCTGGCAAGACTTTGACAGAGAGTACAGCAAAAGAGTGCAGTAAGAAAAAAGGAAAGTTCTATTCACTCAAGGAAAAGACAAAGGCTCAAAAAGAATGCAAGTCTCAGGCGGCTGTTCCTGCAAGAGCTGTTGTTCCCATTAAAAGTGAAGTACCAGCTTTCTGTTGTGTGAACGGTGTTATCAAGAAAGCAACAAAGGCGCAGTGTAATAAGATGAAGGGCAGTTACTATACGAGTAGTGCTCAGGCGAAACAAGCTTGTAAGCCGAAGAAGGTCTTCTGCTGTGTTGATGGTAAGATAAGCAGTACAAGTCCCGGTGAATGCAAAAAACAAAAGGGAACAGCGTATAAGAGCGCATCCGAAGCGAAGCAGAAGTGCAAACCCGCCGCTGTCTACTGTTGTGTAGATGGAAAGATCAAGAAGAGCTCTTCACAGCAGTGTAAGCAGCATAAAGGCATAGCCTATAAGAGCGCATCCGAAGCGAAGCAGAAGTGCAAACCCGCCGCTGTCTACTGTTGTGTAGATGGAAAGATCAAGAAGAGCTCTCCACAGCAGTGCAAGCAGCATAAAGGCATAGCCTATAAGAGTGCATCCGAGGCGAAACAGAAGTGTAAACCAGCCGCTGTTTATTGTTGTGTGGATGGAATAATCAAGAAAGGCTCAACACAGCAGTGCAAAAAGTATAAAGGTACCGCCTATAAGACGGCTGCAGATGCAAAACGGAAATGCAAACCAGCAGATATTTACTGCTGTGCGAACGGTACTGTTCGGAAAATGTCATCAAAACAATGCAGTAGCCGAAAGGGTAAAGAATACCAGACAAACGTTGAGGCGGTAAAAGCGTGTCGTGGACAAAAAAAGGCAGGTGCATCTACTGGTACAGAAAAAAGTGGGCATACTACTCAAATAGCGCAACCCATGATAGCGACAGGTCTGGCATCTGCTGCTCAAGGGAGTTTGGCTGGTCGGAATGTTCGGGTTGGAGACAGACCCAGTAATACTATATCTCCTGAACTTCAATCCCTTTCCAGTCGGCGTTCAGGACATTGTTGTTATCAAGGTGATTTCAGCGTGAAAAGTGAAGCAAGCTGCAGGGTAATGGGGGGACGATATTATCCGCCAAATACTGATATATGGGGCATGGACTCAAAATGTCTATGGGCCGAAGAGGCGAGACAAGGTGGCTTGCAACGAGAGGCAGCGGCTGATTTTGTAAGTCGAGAAGGCGGTGTTGCTGCGTATGTAGATGGTACAGCAATCGTGCTTTGGGATCAGAAGGATGCGACTGGGCATCATATCTGGGTGAAAAATTTCTCGGAGAGTGCCTTCTCTGCACAGATGCAGATATATCACTATGGGGCTGGTGACGAGAATCTGACAGCTGGTGCTACCGTTATTGGAACAGTTGCACCTTTCACTGTTCAGCTCGGCTCCGGAGCACAAGGCTCCTGGATTATGACTGCACCTAATAATGATGACGATCCGAATTATGCTATTCGATATAATGGGCGGGATTTAGCAGTTTTTCAGTGGTAAGCAATGATGTGTGGTTGCTAAAGATTTCAATGTAAAAATAAAAATTTTTGTAAAGGACCATGAATATGCATATAAGACATCTTATGTTGATGGTAGTGACCCTGCTATTGATATCGTCACCTTCTCTTGTCTGGGCGGCGTCGAGCTCAAAAGCTGATACTCCAGGGTTTTGTTGTGCAAATAACACCTTGAAAGAGAGCACAGAAACGCAGTGCAGGAAATACAAGGGAAAGTTTTATACTGTCAAAGAGAGTGCAAAGGCCCAAAAAGAGTGTCGTGCTCAAAGATCGACTGCTTCTCCCCGGACTGCCATTATTCCCGTAAAAGGCGAAGCACCGGGGTTTTGTTGTGCAAAAGGTGTCGTGAAACAGGCAACTCAGGGGCAGTGTTCTAAAATACAAGGGAGTTATTATAAAAGTAGTGCTCAGGCAAAACAAGCATGCAAGCCTGTTAAAATATTCTGTTGTGTTGATGGTATGATCAGCTCGACGAGTGATAGTGATTGTAAAAAAAGAAAGGGAACCATCTATAAAAGTGTCGCTGAGGCAAAACGAAAATGTAAGCCTGCAGATGTCTATTGTTGTGTGGATGGGAAGATTAAGAAATCATCTCCGCAGCAGTGCAAACAGCATAAAGGAACTGCTTATGCAACTGCTTCCGAAGCAAAACGAAAGTGTAAGCCAGCGGATGTCTATTGTTGTGTGGATGGGAAGGTTAAGAAATCATCTCCACAGCAGTGTAAACAGCATAAAGGAACTGTCTATACAACTGTTTCCGAGGCAAAAAGAAAGTGCAAGGTGGCGGATGTCTACGCCTGTGTTGATGGCAGTGTTCGTAAAATAATGTCACCAAAACAGAGTAAGAGTCAAAAGGTAACAGGATACAAGACAAGGAGTGAGGCGGATAGAGCCTGCCGTAAGGAAAAAATAAGCAAAAACAAACAATTATCCCAAAGTATGATTGCTGCAGGAACAGCCAGGCCAGGAGATGTTAAAGGTAATGTTGTAAAGAGTAAAGTTGGAAAAACCCCGGGACGAAATGTCGCTTCTGTGGCATTAGCTACCGGATATTGTTGTGTTGATTCAAAAGTCTCTCCTTGGAGCCAGAAGGAGTGTCAGAAGAGAAAGGGTGTCTTCTTTCAATCAAGAATAAGTGCTGAAAAAGCATGTCGCGCCCAAAAGGCAGGAACTTCTGGCCATACGGAAAAAAGTGGAGCAGGCAGTTCTTTTCGACCGGCCTTGGCTGCTGTAGCTGCCGGGCAAATGGGGCAGGTTAATGCCAGCGGCGTAGTAAATACCCAGGTTGGGGATATTGCTAGATTGGATGACGCGGATAACCATGTTTTACCAGAGAATCTACAGGTGGAAACCTGTAGGGTAACCGGCTGGGTAGCAATAAATGGATTGGCTCCCACGGTACCTGTCGCTATGCAACTTACTCCCGAGGGACGTGCGCCACAATCTTTTCGTCTGTCAATGGACGGCACGTTTTCCATTGCGGTAGTGGAAGGAAGCTATCGTTTACAACCTCTTTTCTCAAGTACCTCCGGCGAGCAGGAACAGATGACTATCGAGGCGAACCAGTTTGTTTGTCAACTGGATTGGGCTACTGAATTCTCTTCTACTTTTAGCTGGCCGGACTCTTCTGCCGGTAACACAACACCTCCTCCCATGTGTGTTCTCACAGGAACCGTCAATTTTGAGACGGGAACTGAAAGCAGTGAAATTCTTGGCGTTACTGTTTCCAGTGCTGCAAACGGTATGTCGAAGGCCGCAGTTTATGATTCCGCAACGGCGTCCTATCGAGTGGAGATCCCTGCGGGGTCTTCCTACACTGTAAAGGCTGATGTTGAAGGAGGGAGAAGGTTATCCTCAGGAGCCACAAATTTTACCATTGGAGCAGAGCAGGTAGAGCATCGTGTGGATTTCACGGTTGAAAAAGGAGAGTTTTCCTGTGTAGTTGGCGGTACGGTTCTCGTGGATGGCCAGGCTCCAACTGAGGCAATGCAACTGCATGTGCGACCTGCCGCCGGGAATAACTGGGAGCAGATGGGTGAAATAATGGATCTTTCGTCATCGGGGCTGTTTCTCTTTTCCACTCCACCCGGAAATTACCTTGTACAGCCTCTTTTTACTGCGGGATCAGTCTATAGTGAAACGATCCCGGCTACTCAGTTTCTCTGTGATGAGAACTGGTCAGAACAGATGGAAATGGATTTCAATTACACTTCACCTCCCATATGTGTAGTCAGCGGTAAGGTAACCAATAATGGTCATTGGGACAGTCGGATTGAGACTCTCACCCTGAAAAGTTATGGTGAAGATAGTGCCGCCAGGGAGACAAGAACGATTGATGTGACTTCTTCCGGATTTCGGTTTGAGGTGCCATCGGGTGTTCCATATACATTGATTCCTGATGTTCCCGAGGGCTTTATGCAGGCGGATATGCAATTTTTTACTATTGCCCCTGCGCAAAGATCACATACGGTGAATTTTGATCTGAACAATACAGAATTTCAGTTTAGCAGACTAAAGGTAATTGGCTTTGAAGAGGATCGCAGTCAGAATACCGGCTGGGCAACCGGGCCAATAAAGTTTTCCATAGATACAAAGACCGTAGGAGGAGGTGGAGCTGCACACAATCGTTCCGTGCGAATAACCTCTCCTGAAAACCCTCGAATACACGTAACGCAGGATTGTAGTTTTTCAGAAAATGGAACCTGTACATTTTATCTTCCCATGGACGTCCTGAATATGGAGACAGATTCCATACGTGCTGAAATGGTGGACTATGCAGATGACCCAAACAGTGGACGTACCTGGAGAACACCCTTTCGAGGTGTTTCCGGAGATCTTGTTGTTGTAGGTCACAATACATTCAAGGAAGAAAATGAATCTACAACCGTTAGAATATTCGTTGAGAATCATGGTAGCGGAATTTCACAACCATGTGAAATACTGGTGAAGCTTAATAACTCCTATGACCGCGTGTTTCCAGTCAAGGCTTTGCAGGGTGGTCATAAGGACATTATAAAATATACTGCACGGGGTAAATCACCACGTAAGGGTGATGTTCTTTCGGTACAGATTAGCAACAGCTGCGATCCGCTGACTCACAACAACTCTTTTTCCGTTGTTTGTGGAGATCCCTGGGATCTTAGCAGGGGGCCAGTAGACACTATCATACGTGGGGTGGAGTCGTTGTTCTGATTGTTTATCTTGGGAACTGCTGGAGTTTGATGGAACAGCCTCACCAGCAAGGAGTCACAGAAATTCACTAAGAACAAAAAAAAGCCCGTAAACGTTCAATGTTTACGGGCTTTTTGGTTCTACAAACTTTCGTTGAGATACTTTAACTTCCGGAAGTTTTACAAGATTTTGTGAACTACTTATAGTGAAGATTCTGTTTTGCTAAGTAAAGCGTCTGCGTTTCCCTACTGTTCTTTTTCAATCACCAGAACGGCACAATGAGCCTTGTCGATTACCCGTTCCGTCACATGGCCCATTAGCAGCTTGCTAAGGCCTTTTCCGTGGCCGCCAACGATAATCATACCAGCATCATACTCTTTTGCTGTTTCAACAATTACCTCTGATGTTCTACCAACTAGGGCAAGAGGAGTAAAGGAAACCTCATTTGTTGTTTCCCTTGCCTTACGACATACTGTTTCAGCAAGTTCTTTTGTCTTTGCAAGATCGGATTCTTTTTGGGCAACGGAGAGGACAAGTACCTCCTTTAAGGTGGTTTCATGGGAACTCATGTTAAGGACCTCCTCCAGGGCCATTTGGCCAAACCAGGACCCGTCTGTTGCCAGCAGAATTTTTCCCATATTGATGGAGCAATCTCGAGGAACAACCACTACCTGAGGAAAACGATGGCCGATAACCTTTGAGGTCAGATTACCTCCCCTCAGTTTTAGCTTCAACAAGCCTTTTTTTCCATGGCGACCCATGATAATGAGATCGGCCTGGTATTTGTCTGCAAGTTCCACAATGGTTTTATCCGGCTGGTAAGACGTTTCAATTACTACTTCACAGGGAATACCATTCTTCGCAGCCTGTTTTTCAATATTTTCAATATACTCTTTAGCCTCACGGCGTTGGGATGAGTGTATCGAATGTGATGAAACACCGGATTCCGATCCTGAGTCTATTTCTATAATATTGAGAACAATGAGTCTGGCACCACATGATCGGCAAAAGAACATGGCCTCCTTCACAGCCCCGTCACTGCAGCTTGAACCATCTGTCGCTAGTGCAATGGTACTTAACTCTCCCATAAGATTGGCATGTCGTTCTTCCATATTTGTTTCTCCTGTTTTTGTGTGAAATATAGAGCAGTTAGAGGAGACAGCAGTTATCTTTCCTTGTGGTATCCTTTGATAGACCCCTTGGTACTTTTGATACCAAATTGCCGAACCGAGGCTACTGCTTCTCCATTAATCTTTCAACTGAATGCATAGACAATAAATATCTGTTAGCCCAAAGTCAACATACCTTCTATGATGTCTTACCAATGAATTATTAAAAATCAGGGTGTTAGCTTGATCCGGCCCAACGTTCGAGGGGTATCTATGAGGAGATGTACTTACAGCTTGAATTCAAGTAGGATGTCGTAATGATACATTTGGCCTCTTTTTCAACTATTATCCTGGAGGCCAGTCTTTATGAACTCAACAATTGCTGCTCCTCGTGAAGTAACCACTCCTCATCGTAATATTTCCATAGAAATTCCGGACGGAATTACGCCAACGGAGTTTTAAACAGCTCCTATACCGGGATGATGACGGACGGTTGATTGTTACTATCAGTCAGAATTCTGTGGGGAATGCTATTTCCGAACTGCTGGGTATTGTAATCAAGCGTATTGCCGATGAAGAGGCTCTTGTTACGCAATTACTTGAAGTCAGAAGTCGTTTGATACGGTATAATTTGGGGACCCCGATTGCTGCTCCCTATTGGGCACAGGGGTCTTTTTCACCACCCAGATAGTTGAATAATACAGGAGATATGAATCTTTTAAAACGGCTGCATATAGTATGAAAAAAAAATTTACTCCTTTCCTTCCCTCCACCTGGGCCTATATCAAAGAAGGCTATCATAGCAAAAACTATTCGCTGAAAAATTTGCTGCACGGCTATATCTATAGCCGATGGATCTATCTCTATATCGGTATTGGAACAGGTGAGCATGTTGTGGCACGCAAGCTCAAACCTCTAGCGCGCATCCTGCGATATCTGTTCAGGCCCCTGGAAAAGAAAGATATGCCGCCTGAAAAATGTATCAGTTTTGCCGATACTTACCATGGTAAGGTGCTGCGTCTTGATGAGGCGCGTGAGATTATCACGGTGAATAAAGTTATTGAAGTGGATGATCTGGAGCAGGTTATTCCCTACAAATTGGCACGCTCCATTATTTTAGAAAATCCGGCACATATTGCTGTCATGGAGTGCCCATGTCGACGTGGGCGTCCCAAACCGTGTAAACCCCTTGATGTCTGCTTGATTGTTGGGGAACTGTTCACCCGCTTTCTCGTAGAGCACCATCCCTCTAAATGCCGTAAAATTTCCCAGGATGAAGCTGTGGCAATCCTTGAGGCCGAGCACAAACGAGGTCATGTACACCACGCCTTTTTCAAGGCAGATCTCTTTGGTCGCTTTTATGCCATCTGTAACTGTTGCAGCTGCTGTTGCGGCGCCATTCAGGCCTGGCGAAACGGCACTCCAATGCTGGCTTCATCGGGTTTTGTTAGCAGGAGTAACGCAGAGCTATGCACATCATGTGGCATCTGTGTGGCTTTTTGTCAGTTTGAAGCACTCCGGAAACAGGACGGCACCATTGTAATTGATGAGTCAAAGTGCCTTGGTTGTGGTGTCTGTGTGAGCAAGTGTAAGGAAGGGGCTCGTTGGCTTGAGCGGGATTCGTCACGGGGAGAACCATTGGATATTCGTACTCTGGATAGATCCCAGGATGAAATCAATCATGAGTAGTTAGGGGACTGCCCCTGATTGACCTGGAAAAATCTATCGGGTACGACGGTAGCTGTGAAATGGATGTTGCTGCCATGGAGCTTGAAAAAGCACGTAGCAGCTCATTAAACGGGTAGTTGTGTGACGTATTTCTTGTTACTGCTGTTTTTTTCAATTTTCGAGCTAAAAAGCTCAGTGCGATTGGTGAACAGGTTGGGCGACTAAGCGAACACCAAGAGCTGTACATACACGAATTTATGGTATCAAATCGTGGTTTCGCGTTATTTGGCTTTGGGTATGTCGGAATTCTGAGATCTTTTGTCTCCACCTCCAAGCATTACGATTAAAGTGTCACCGCGTTTGGCGTAGTACATTCGCTAGCCGGGTCCAAAATGTTCCTTCATTTCAAACACACTCTTGCCAATCGGCTTAACGTCACCAAGGTTGCCGCGCTGCGCCTTGTCTAGGCGGCGGCTTAACCTAAGACGGGGTATGCGATCTTTCAGACCATCAAGCCATGTATCGAATTCAGGTAGTTGTTTTAACTGTATACATAGGGGAACTGGAATCGTTCGATTAGGAAGTGTCAAGTGAGTATTCCAGAGCAATCTCACACCGATTCCACGGGTTATACTACGATTCAAATGGAATGGGTGTCCGGATTGGAATGGAATCACTGTCCGGAACGCGCTGGAATACTCACAGCGTCTATGGCATTGTTGTTATCAAGGTGGTTTCACCAAAAGGAGTGAAGAAATCTGCAGGATAATGGGGGAAGGTATTACCCGCCAAATGCTGATATATGGGGGCATAGACTCAAGATGTAAAGGTGCCGAGGACGCGAGACAAGCTGGCCTGCAACGAGAGGCAGCTGCTGATTTTGCAAGGCAACAAGGCGGAGTCGTGGCAAATGTAGCTGGTACAGCAATCGTGCTCTGGGATCAGAAGGATGCGACTGGGTATCATATCTGGGTTAAGAATTTTTCGGATAGTGACTTTTATGCGCAGATGCAGATATATCATTATGGCCATGATGACGAGAACTTGACCGTTGGTGAGACCGTTATTGGAACAGTTGCGCCTTTCACTGTTCAGCTTGCCCCTGGAGCACAAGGATCCTGGATTATGACGGTACCGAATAATGATGATAATCCGGACTATGCTATTCGATATAATGGACGAGATGTGGCAGTTTTTCAGTGGTAGCAATGGCATTTGGCTGACAGTAATTTCAATTTCACACGGGTTGTGAGGATGCCACAATCTGGTGAATTTGAGATCACTATACACCTATGAATGAGTAGGAATGAAGACAACTGGGATCCAATTGTCTGATAGTGTGTTACTGCAGGTTGAAAACGTATCACCTTTGTGTCAATACGTTGATAACCGGATAGACAAATCCAGCAATCAAGAGAAGGGTAATAAATGGTCTGTTAATGTTCTGCCATTTGTAATTTTTATTTTTGATAGCATCTATGGTGTGATTAACTGAAGAGAAAAAGAGAAAGAAAATAAAAGCGAATAAAATAGTCAACTCTGCTTCTATTCCCCACTTACTGAAGTAAACAAATAGTGCTACTGCGGCATAGGATAATAAAGCAATAGCAGACTGTATTTGGTATTTACTCCCAATTTCAAAACCTTTTACCTCAGCTGATTTTTTTGCAAAGAATATACCTTCAAATCCTGATGTTCCCGCGATTGTTACAATTATAATGGGAATCATAAAGTGAAGTTGCGCAATGGGATTATGGCCATCTGCAAAACCAATTTGGTAGCCAAAGAAAAATGCAACTGAAACACCAACAATTCTGCTTATATCTACTAAATTTGATAACATGACGGTCAATGCTCCTCAATAATATCCACGAGAGTATCTTTTCGCGAATGCTCTTTTTTATCCATATCCAGAACGATTCTAGGATAGGGCATAGTTAAATTGTTTTTATCAAATGCTATGGCAATTTTATGGGCCAGAGTATTTTTTGCCGGCCGGTAATCTCTGGTGTTTGCCCAGACACGAAGGGTTAGTTGGATGGAGGACTCATCAAATTTACCAAATCGGAATGATGGATGGGGGGTCGATAACAGCATTGGATCATCAGAGGCAATACTCAGCAATACCTCTTCGACCTTTTTTAGGTCATCTTCGTAGCCAGCAGAAACTTTAATATCAATTCTATGGGTATCAAAACGGGTGAAATTTATTACTGGGGTCTTTATCAGCTGTTCATTTGGGATACGAATATAATTATTTTCAGATGATCTGATTTTTACAGCAAGAAGATCAAAAGAGAGAACTTCACCTCTCGCTTGATCTACCTGAATATAATCTCCAACAGAAAAAGGACTTTCAAATGCTACAAACAGGCCACTTATAATATTTGATATACTGGTTTTAAAGGCAAAACCGATGGCCATGCCGGCGATACCAGCAGAGCCGATAAGAGCCGTTAATTTGAAATCCATTTCCCGCAAGATATCTATCGTCAGGATACTCATTCCAAGATACAGAACTGTTCTTCGCAACAAATTGGCACTATGGGTTTTGTAGTGGCGTTTTATACTCTTTTCAATCGCTATAGCAAGGATATATATGGCTGGGTATCCAAGAACAGTGAGGAGTATAATTTTAGTTATTTGTTCTGATGGAAAAAAATCCATTATTTTACAATATGTGTAATTGAGGTAAAAACTTAACAAGATTGAGGGTAATTTGTTTTAATTCTGTCATAGAAACCTTTCTAAGTCGAGCCTTGATTCAAAAATATTAAAAGGAATACAATGGCTCGACTTTCCAGAATATCACCAGTAGGAACACCAGTTCACATCATCCAACGAGGAAACAATCGACAAGCGTGTTTTGTTTCGGACGAAGACCATGGAGCCTATGCAGGTTGGCTAAAAGAATACAGCAAGAACTATCAGGTGGAAATATATGCATGGGTGATGATGACTAACCATGTCCATTTACTGTGCACCCCTCAGCAGGAAGGGGGTATAAGCCTAATGATGCAATCACTAGGTCGTAGGTATGTTCAATGTTTTAATACTCAAGTATGGCCGAAGTGGGACCTTATGGGAAGGTCGTTTTAAATCCTGCCTTATCCAGGAAGAAGATTATCTGCTGGAAGTTTATCGGTACATCGAACTCAATCCTGTAAGAGCAGAAATGGTGAATGATCCTGGAGAATACCGTCGGCCCAGCTATCCGATAAATGGATTTGGTAAGGTTTCAGACTTGTGTACTCCGCATCAGGAGTATTTAGTTTGGGCCAAGAAGCCTCGGAACGATTGGAAACATATCGTGAGTTTGTTTCTCATCAAGTTGATGGTGAATTATTGGCTGCCAACAAAAAATCTCTGCAAATAAAAGAAGCAAATTTTAATGAGGGTTTGCAGACCATGCTTGATGTTCTCAACGTGCAAAGAGATTATTTTGTTGTAAGCAACAGATATTAAAATGCCAGATATTATTACGCAACAACCCTGATCCATTTTAAACACTTGGTCGGAATACTAAGCGATTTTTATTCCTTTGATTAATGCATTGTCCGTTATTTTCATTTCAAACCATTAACTCTTTCTTTCCATCTTTAAAAACAGCTTTGACTTCAAGGTGTCCGCCTAGTGCTTCTACATATCTTTGCATTGTCCCAAGAGTAATATTGGGACGTCGTTCAAGTTCTGACAAAGCCGACTGCGATAGTCCCATGGCAGCGGCAAGTTCTTTTTGGGTGATATGGTGTGACTTTCGTACCTGTTGCAAGCGAATGGCAGCCACTTTCTCCTGTGCTTGTTCACGTATTTCTGCACGTTCTTCAGATGAGAAGTTTTTTTCCATCACTTGTTTAAGGGTCTTGTTTGTCTGCTTGTTCACGGCTTCCCCTTTCATGCTGTGCATTTTTTCGTTTGTGCAAGTATGCACTGGTTAGTCTTGGTCATCTGAATGTGGTAAAAGGATATATGAGTGCATTTGGTTGATAGAAACGAGAGAGCATGGAGGCAAATTCAGCCTTCTGTCCATGGAAATTTTATGGGAGGAAGGATTTTTGTATTTCAGTGGCTTTCTTTTTCTATATCTCTGTGAAAGTGGCTGACGGAGTCAAAATCGTTCTTCAGAAGATTCGCAAGGGCTTCGGTTACGGCAACGGAGCGATGATGACCACCGGTACATCCTATGGCAATTCGAAGTTCATCTTTTCCACTCTGACGAAGTTGTGTGGCGTGGAAAACTACCATACGGTGCAGGTGCTGCAGGCATGTTTGTCCTGAATCATTTTCGAGTACAAAATCGGAAATACGGGATTTGAGCCCGGTGAACGAGCGGAGCTCTTTTTCATGGAAAGGATTTCGTAAAAATCGGACATCAAACAGAAAATTAACATCAGAAGGCGGGCCATACTTATAGCCAAAGGAAAAGAGGGTTATGGGGAAGCGGGTGTTGTTACTCATGGAACAACTCCAAGGATCTCATCACGGGTATAAAGAGCGACAACCGGGCAATTGTCCATCTGATTGAGTTTGGTAAATTTGAGTATATTTTCAACTCCATTGCCGTTTTCACTATCAATGATGATTATAATCTTAACGATATAAGCACCAAACTGAATTACCTCTTCCAGTGCTCGAATCAGTTGGCTGCCCGTTGCAACGACGTCACCAACGAGTGCAACCCGGTCTCCAGCTTTAATTCGTGACTCTATCCACTTTGGTTCCAGTAAATTCCCCTCTTTACGCATGGAGTCACGGATATAAAAAACGCCGATCTCTTTTAAAAAAGCAGCACGGCAAAGCACCGAGGTAATAGGGTGACCAGGTCCTCCAAGGGCACAGATCTGTAACTCTTTTATTTCATTATAGACGAGCTCTCCAGCAAGCTTAATGCCCTGATGCTTCAGGGAAATCTTAAAAAAATCAAAATGCTCTGTAATGATTCCAGATGGAGTGCGAAAATGTCCATCTTTTATATGGGCACGTTCTGCTATAAGGTTTTTAAGTGCTTCTCTGTTTTCAGGCATAGTGAGTCCCCGGTGGGTAACGTAATAGGTAAGTGATTTTCAATGTATCACTGGTCTTTCCCAGCATCGTAAACAACAATTAACGGTTTTTTAAGCTCTTTTGCAAGAGTGTCGGCTAATGAGCCAAAGAAGAATTTACGGATCCCTTTGGCACGGATTGCACCCATAACGACAATATCATGTTCTGTGGCTTCTTCTTGTATACATTCAACCCTGTTGTCCGTGGGGACTGATTCTACGGAAATATCAAGTTGATTTGTCTGTTTGCTAAGCCATGCATATACCTTTTCTGTACGGGCATCGATATCATTTTGATCGGAATCCGAGTTAATCAGATAGAGTAATTGCACGTGATGCTCACCAACGGTATCGAGTGCTGCAACAACGGGGTAGACTTCAGCAAGATCATCCATGTCGATAATCGGTACAAGAATTTTTTCCGTATGGAGGACACCATAAAATTGCACCACAATTACGGGACAGGAGACATTTTCGGCCACAGTTTCCAGGATTTTCGGGAAATCTGAGTTTTCATCGTGGAGAGGATAACTGAGTACAACGGCGTTGGCACTGTTGTACTCAACAGCGGCAACCAGGCCCGAGGCGATATCTTTATCCGGGACAATTTCTGTTACCAGCTCATATCCCATAGATTGAACTTCTTCTCTTTCAGTTTGGAAGTATTTGGAAGAGGGCGGGCCTTTATCTGCACTCCGAACAAGCACAGCCATGGGTTGCGCCTTATAGTAGTGGGCAAAAATAGTGGCGATCCTTGCAATGCCGTTTACTGTATGGCGGCGTGTGGCTCCAAAGACAACGACGCTTTCAGGTGTGGGTGAAGGCTGTAGTTTTTTCCACGTCCAGGGCAGGATTTGCACACCAGCCTCGGATCTCAAAAATAGATCACATTCTTTTTCTGAGTAGCCATTACAGCGTACGTTGTCATTTACATCATGTTCGGGGATTGTGGCTTCTCTGGCACTGATTACTGCAAATTTTGCAGCAAGCGGGCCGATGAGTTCAGAGAGGAATACTCCTGTGAGGACTACCGGGGTAATGATCGATGAAAAAAATGAAAGACTGCTATCCGCACTGATAAGAAAAATCAGTCCGATGGCGACTCCAGCCTGGGGAACAAGGGTAAAGCCAAGGTGTTTTCGTACGATATCAGGAGTGTTGCCAAAGCGTGCTCCAAGCTGAACGCCGAGAATCTTACCCATAATTCTGGCCAGAAAATAGACAATACCAATGACTCCGACACTGCCCAGGGTTCTGATATCAATATGGGTACCGGCCAGTGTGAAAAAAAGGACATATATGGGTGGTTCAAAGCTGTTTAATACTCTGAATACCCGGACATCCCGTTCCGCCTTGTTCACCAGAGTAAATCCGGCAACCATGCCGGCAAGTAGCGCCGAAAGGTTCATAAAAACAGCAAGTTCACTGCAAAGTAAAAGGATAGCCAACCCTGCGGTGAGCATTTCACCATCTCGTTTCAGTCTTCTGAGCACTGTTTCCAGGCAAAACCCTGTGACCCATCCAAGTAACAGAGAGAGTAAAATTTCCAGTAAACCGTTACCAAGAGCAAGAGCAATCGGTAATTCGCTCTGACCAATAATCTGGTGGGTTAGAGATACAGCAAAACCAAACAGGATGATGGCCAAACCATTATCAATGGCAACGATGGCCATAAGGGTGGAAGTAAGAGGACCTTTGGCTTTGAGCTCCCGGATGACCAGTAGCGTAGCAGCTGGCGCCGTGGCCACACCCACTGCCCCCAAAAGAATTGAAAGAGCCAGGTTTTCTTTTAGCTGCCAGCCATCAATTTGCAAGCCAGTAAGAGTAATAACGCTAAAGATAGCAGTTGTAATAAGGAGAAAGGTACAGCTGGTTTCAAAGAGGCCGATAAAGAGGAGGCTTCTAGCATGCTTTTTCAGGTTTTTTAGCTCAATATGTTCGCCAATTCCAAAGGCAATAAGCATAAGAGCGATATTGGTAAAATGGTCAAGATTGTGCCCGATGGAGGCTTCTGATATAAAATTAAATCCAGTGGGACCGAGGAGTAGACCGGCAATAATATAACCGGTAACAGAGGGCATACGCATCCACTGGGTTATTTTCGCCGCAATCAGTCCGGCGGCAAGAAGGATAGCAATACCGGTGGTTATCATAGTCCGGATGGGTAATGGTTATTTGTGGGTGCCTTTGCCGGACTCTAATTTACATCTTTTATTGTTCTTTCCAAAGCAAAAACCTGTTCATTCGTTAAACGAAGGTGTAAATCCTGATTAGGAGCAGTCGGAAACCTAATGATAAATAGTTGCTGGAGTAAAAGAATGTATTCAATTTTTGAGACAGATATTACCGTTCGTCCCGATGATATAGATATGAATAATCATGTTCATTACTCCAGGTATCTGGATTATATCCTTATGGCCCGGTATGACCAGATGAAAAAAGATTATAAGGTGGCAATGGAGGAGTTTGTCACCCGTGGGTTTTCCTGGGTGGCATCAGAGGTGAATGTTCAGTATAAGCGACCAATATTGTTGCAGGATGGAAGTGTTAAAGTGCGTACCCAGCTGGAAGAATTTCACGGGGCGAAGGTGATAATAAATTTCTGGATTGTAAAAGGGGAAAAGGAAAAAATTGCAGCACAGGGACAGCTGACGTTTACCATGATTGCTGTGAAAACGGGGCGACCCACCCGTATTCCAGATGATATTATCGAAAAGTATCAGGTGTGATCAGTCTTCTGCACGCTGTACCTGGTTTCTTCCCTGATTCTTTGCCCTGTAGAGTGCCTTATCCGCCCGTTCAATAAAATCATCCAACGATTCACCATTCTTTCCATCGGCGAGCCCTATGGAGATTGTGAGTGTCTCTTTGTCAAGTGGCGGCGGCAGGATAAGCTGTTCTATCTTTTGTCGCAGGCGTTCTGAAAAGTTGATAGCCTTTTCCCCGGTAGTTCCCACCAGAAAAACCCCAAATTCTTCTCCGCCAAGTCGGATGGGCAGGTCACTGGACCGCACCTCCTTGAGAATAACGGCGGACACAGCCTGCAATGCCAGATCACCGGCATTGTGTCCATAGGTATCATTGATCCGCTTAAAGAAATCGATGTCGACCATGGCCAGGTTTACAGAACTGGTCCTTTCACGTTCCTGTAGATCAAGAACCCGTTGTACCGTGTCCTGCATATAGAATCTGGTATAGAGATTGGTCAGGGGGTCACGGCTGGCTCTATCGTAAATTTGTTGTCGTTCCATGTCCATGGCGCGATAGATTGTTTCGCGTTCCACGGCAACCTGGAGGGGGGACATGAGTTTGGAAATGATTGTATCTATGCCAAGTTCATGATCCAGAGTTTCACTGAGATGAATTACGGCAATGCCGGTTACATTGAGGTCATCGCTGCTAAGGGGAAGGATCAGACATGGCGATTGTCCCTCTTCGTGGATAAAAGCACCAACACTTGAATCCATGCTAGGACTGGATCGCCATTCATTCATGCTGGCTGTTATCATCTCTTTCAGATGGGATGGAGGTTGGGAAATTTTCCCCCTGAATCGATCTTTGGGGTTGAGATGCAGGAACTGATCGTTGCTCAGTGTCGAATAGAATTCGAGAGAGGTAGCTGGAAGAAAGCGCTGGGTTATTTCAAGAAGTCCTGCTGCTATGGTACGAAAATTTGCAGAAAGCACCATGATATCATTAATATCCCGAAGCGTCTTGTCGATTTCTGAAAGTCGGACAACCTCTGCCATAGCAGGTTCGAGCAGAAAAAGGCCACAATCAAGTTCCATAAGCCGGGAGATCATTATCTGCACCAGTTCCTGTGGAATGATAGAGCCGTGCTGGGGCATGATCTGAGTTATTGGAAGAGTCTTGATTCCTTCAAGGGCATGGCGGAGAATGGCGTTACTCGGCATATAATGCTCGTGAAATGGGCGGAGTGATTCAAAATAGTCTTCATCTTCTGCATAGAGTGCAAAGTCCTCGGTAAATCCGCCAAACAGATCACTTGAAAACAGACTGCCACTTTTCTCATCAAAGCTGCAGAAGGCACCAGGAAAATGGGCATAAGGTGTGAACACAAATTTGAGCTTTCGATCTGGAAGGGAGAGGGACCAGTTTAGATCCTCAACCAGAAGAAAAGGCATATCAAGTTTATAGTGTTTCAGCAGGGCGGCCGCCCGGCCATGACAGATAACTGCGCAATCGTCTCTACTGACTCGCGCATTGATCAGCGGCAGGGAAGCTGCAATATCCGGATCTTGGTGTTGGCAAATAAAGTAGCGAATCTGCTCAAAGGGAATAATCTGTTCGATTTTTCTAAGAGTGTCTGGGAAGGTGAGTAGGGATCCCGGGTCAATAAGAACGGACTGATCACCCTGTTCGATAAGGTAGGCATGACACTGAAATGAATCTTCTTTAAGTACATGACCTACCCACCAGATACGAGGAGCAACTTCGATGGGATGTTCTTCAAATGTTGTAAGAGTGTTTTGCATGGCTGAGTAGAATTGTTGTTACCACAGTGTTGTTAAGCCCTAAGTATAGTGAATCACGATCACTGGATAATTGCGAGTGAAAAGTAGTTACGCGCTCTCCGTAACAGGTAGGATCAGCGGGCTTTGAGGGGGAGTGTGCGGCACAGAAACTCTGCAAGCTTATCGGCACCGTTTGCTGCTGCAGCTGTTGTTTTTTTTGGCTGATATATGAGTTGATCAATAGTGTTAAGCCAGTTTCCGGAAAGCTGGTTCTGCCCACGGTAACAATGGGAACTCCCGCCTGAACGCATTCGGTAATAGTTGAATAACCGCTCTTGCAGACAACAAGGTCAGAAGCGTTTATCAAATCTGGGTGATAGTACGGGGAGTCTCTTCCAAGGAGTAAAATATTTTTTCCACAACGCTTGGTTTTGTTTTGGCCGGTAAGAATGAAAAACGTATCTTTGATTGCAGGGAGTTGTTTGATAAAAGGGAGTTGCAGGTCAATCCCTCCCATGGAAATAAGGACTGTTCGTCTGTTGGTACAGCTGAGTCGTTTTCGCATTTCCGTACGAGTGGAACGGATAGTGCGAAAGATTGGGCCGCACTCAAAATCCCCAACTGTGCTACCGCAGTAAGGTTGGCACCGAATATGAACACCTGCTTTCCGGTACTGCCTGCTAAGGTAGGTAATAGTGTGTTGCAGTTCGGGATAGTCGTCAAGATATGCCCTGTAAATCCAGTCCCAGGTAAAGTTTTCAATAAGTACTGAAGGAATTTCGGCCTTATCGGCAACTGCAATACCAAGAGGCGCAATGTCACAGAGAACCAGGCAGCAGCCCTCTATTTGTTCAGCAAGATCACAGATCAGCTTTTCATCAAATGGAAGAAAAGAGTCCAGAGACTTTATGGTTGCAGGAAGATCCGCCTGGAGTCCGTTTTTTTGGACAAGACCGATATCACAGGAAAATGGATGGTAGCTGAAATCTTTGAGTGTTTCCGCAAAGAGAGATTGGGGAACCGTGGTGAAGAAATGGGGATGAAGGTCTGGAATGATCCTCTGTAAAGCCTCGACTACTGCAATGGTTCTGGTGGCATGGCCAAAGCCATGGGGCGTTACAAAGCAGGCTATCTTCTGCATTCACCACCTTCCGCATTGAGCCTGATCATCTTTCATTCTCCGTGCTGATGTGGGTGATTCCCATAGGGGTGAATATGCTCATGGCTATGAACCTGTTTGTCTTCACAGCGAACGAGTTTACCATCGCTCAGAGTATAGAGTTTGCTGCAGGTAGAGGCCAGAAAGTCCAGATCATGGGAGATGATTATATGGGCAAGGTTCAATTCCCGCAGGATCTCGATCAGCCGTTCCCTGGTTGCCGGATCCAGATTATTGCTGGGTTCATCAAGCAGTAGCAGTTGTGGCTGCATTGAGAGAATGGTGGCCAGTGCAACAAGCTTTTTTTCACCGCCTGATAATTTATGGGTGATTCTGTCTTCAAAGTTTTTCAGACCAAGCTGTTCCAGGGTGGCAATCGAGATCTCCTTGGCATCATCCGATTTCAGGCCATGATTTAAGGGGCCGAATGCCACATCTTCCAATACGGTTGGGGAAAAGAGCTGGTCGTCTGAATTTTGAAATAGAAATCCAAGCTTGCGCCGCAGGTTGCGAAAGTCTTTTTCCTGTTCCAGTACCGTGCCATCAAGAAGGATTTCCCCCGTATCGACCTGTATAAGTCCCATGATAATCTGAAGCAATGTTGTTTTGCCACAGCCATTTGAGCCGATTAATCCGATATGTTCATTGTCAATTTGCAGATTGATGCCGTTCAAGAGGGATGACGTGTGACCCGGATAGGAATAGCTGATATTTCGGAGTTCGAGGAGTGGTGTTTTGCTCATCTGGGATCACAGGGGAAGAGGAAAAAAGGAGAGTCCAGCCAGGATAAGGCTGAGAAGAAGTAACAGTATAAGTAAAGAATAATCGGCTTGTGTGGGCTGTGGTTGATTAAGAGGAATAAGTCTGCCATTGAAGCCGCGCAGCAGCATGGCCTGTTGCACTCGTTCTGCCCGGTTCCAGCTTTTTACCAGCGTCATGGCAAAGAGGTGGCTGTAAGTCCGGTAGGTGTGGAGGGAGTTTTTCGGGATAAATCCTCTGAGCAATGCGGCCCGTTGTAGTCGCTTGTATTCCTGGTGAATAATAAAGAGCTGTCGATAGGAAAAAAGGAGGAGAAAGGTAAGTTTTCGCGGCATACCTAGTTTTTCAAGGCTGTGTCCCAGGCTCACTGTGCTTGATGTGGCAAGAAGTGCCAGAAAGCAGAAGAGAATAGCATTGCTTTTTAGAGCAATAAGAGTTGCCATACGCAGCCCATCCTGGCTGAAATGGAACCAGGACGTCGCTTCATTACTACCATAAGTGAAGGGCAGAGTTATCAGGAGAAAGAGAGTAAATACGTTTACGCCAAGGATTCGTTGAACTATACGTTTAGGATTAGGTTGAGACAGAATAAGGAGGAATCCTGTCAGGATGCAGCCCGTTACTGCAGTCAGGAATGATGTACTAAGAGCCAGCACCAGACTGATACAGGCAGCCCCAATAAGCTTAATTCTTGGATCGCGCCTATGCAGAAAGGAGGAGCCGCTGGCAAAAGGTTCCTCTATCATTGTTGGGATGAATCCTCTGCGGGCCGATTTCGCAACCAGGCAATCAGTCCAGCCAGGCCAAGAAGATAGCCAATACCACCCATAATATCGCGGAAACCCGGTTTTTTATTTTCTGCTGCGGCAAGGCTTCTTTTGATTGGAGCAAGTTCCTGGGTGAGCAATTCCTCTATGATCTGTCTGAGCTCATCGTTACTGGCTGTGGCAACAAGGGACGCGGGAACAATCTGTGCAGCTGGAGAAGGGACATCAGAGAGGTATTCTTCTGCAGGAAGCAGCCATTGAGCCTGATGCCCCTCACTACCGCTTACCACGATAAGCAGATCTGTTGCCGTTTCCCTTGCAATATCGGGTATCTGAAATATAAATATTCCTTTTTTGTCGCCTGTTCCTTCTAGTAAGACAGCTTTTGACTGGTTGTCGAGAACGGAAACGGATCCATCAATAAGCGGCCTGCTGCTGGAGAAATTGGATTCAACGGTCACCGCATTTCCACTAATCCATGCAAATACATGAATTTTATGGGCCTGTGCCTGCCAGGGGTGCAGCAGAAGCAGGCAGAGAAGAAGGAGTGTTCGTTTGAATATTGAAAAGTGTATCATAGTATTAGGTGAGAGAGAGAATCTCCGGTTGTACCCTGTTGAGAAAGGTAACAATAAACATGGTTATCAGCCCTTCAATTAGCATTACAGGAAGATGACTGGCAAGTACAAGGCCTGCAACCCGTAAAAATCCCTGGTCAGAGAGATAGAGAGCGCCTGCCATAAGAAGGGACGAAAGAAACATGGCACAGAAACCGGCCAGAAACCCGGCTGCCATCTGTTGTTTTTTCGTTCCTGAAACCATTGGTTTGAGCAGGATGCCGCAGAGGACTGCGGGACCCGCAATAATAAATCCGTTTATGCCGAGTACGATTATGCCCCCATATTGAAAAAAGAGTGCCTGCAGCCCTAGGGCGACAACAATGGCCGGAAAGGCTCCCCAGCCAAGGATCAAGCCAAGCAGGCCACCAAGGAGCAGATGCACCGATCCGGGTCCGATGGGAACGTGGATCAGCGAGGCAACAAAGAATGTAGCGGAAAGAAGGGAGACGGTCATAATATGATCGTAATCCAGCTTTTTTAAACCAATGGCCGTACCCAGCGCAGTAAGAGCCGCTCCTCCCATCAGGACCGGAGCGCTTAGAACTCCTTCTGAAATATGCATAAAATTGTTTCCTCTCGCCTCAGTGCAGGTCAATGCCTGTGGAACCCATGGACAGGCTACTGTTGCGGACACCTCGTAATGCTTTGAGACTGTCGGCAAGCTTGCGGACCACACCCGCCTTGCCACGGACAATAATCACTTCGAGGCAGTTATTGTGATCCATATGGACATGGGTTGTGGCGACAATTTCATGATGGAACCCGTGCTGTAGTTCAGTAACTTTTTCCTGCAGTTGATGCTGATGATGATCGAAAACAAGTGAAATAACACCCATCACATCCTTTTCTGCCTGCCACTCTTTTTCTATGATACGGCTGCGGATAAGATCGCGGAGGGCTTCCGAGCGGTTCTGATAATGTCGCTCGTGGATAAACGTATCAAAGTCATCGAGAAGGCTGTCTTCCATGGAAACAGTAAATCGCTTTAACATTTGTAACACCTTTTTTGAATTTGTGTTAAAATAGCATCTGCTTACAAAAAGGTCAACCACTGTCTCCTGGGCGATATCGCTGCACTGGTTGATTCTGCCACCTATTTTCTGCCTGTGAAAAATACAATGGAATACACAATCAAACCAATTGGACTGATCCACTCCTGCTACAGAGAAAAATTTGGCATTCCACGGCAACCCGGGCTGGTAAAGAGTGCGACGGGTGCCATTGAACTCCTTCCACCCTGCAACCGTGAAGAGATGTTTCGAGAGCTCAACAGTTTTTCTCATATATGGATACAGTTTCTATTTCATGAAGCCATCGGTGATGGCTGGCGTCCCACTGTACGTCCGCCATGGCTTGGTGGACAAAAACGGGTTGGACTTTTTGCCAGCAGGACTCCGCACAGGCCAAATTTTTTAGGTCTGTCCGTTGTTCGATACCAGGGATTGCGTAAGGAGAAAGGAAAGCTTTTTCTAGATATTAGTGAGCTGGATCTCTTGGATAGAACACCCGTTGTTGATATCAAACCCTACGTTCCATACAGTGACGCAGTTGAACATGCGAGCAGTGGCTTTGTCCGCTTTTCTGAAAAGCAGGTGGCGGTTACTTTTACTTTGGAAGCAGAAGCCGCTTGTCTTGAATATCAACAGCTGCGAAACAGAGATCTGTTGGCATTGATCACCGAGGTCCTGGAGCAGGATCCGCGGCCGGCAAGTCAGCGGGGACGACAACGGGAATATGGAATGCTGTTATGGGAGATAAATGTCCGCTGGCAGGCTGATGACGAGGGATTTACAGTGTTTTCTGTCCAGGAGGATGCAGATCCTCATGGCTGATATAGCGTGATCTGATTTTTCGCAGGGTACCATTGCGGCTGAGTTCCTGTACGGCTCTCTCTATCCGTGCAATGATATCCTTTGGAGTTGTGGGGGCAAAAGCTATGTAATGGTAATATTTATGCAGTGTATAGGGGGGAATCTTGATCCTGTTTTCGTAGCCATAGCGTTTTATGGCACCGATAAGGCCAATATCATGAAAACAGATAAGGCGTCCCCGGTTGTGGACCAGTTTGTTTAAATTTGCTTTAAGATTTTTTCCTTCGGAATCTACGTTGAGACCTTGCTGTTTTTTGAGAAACCGTTCGGTGGCTGTACCGAAATTTGTAAGAATAACATTGTCGGGTGCCAGGTTGCGGATATCCTCAAGGGAGCTAATTTTAGCAGGATCATCTTTTCTGGACGCAACAATCTGGTTTACTTCGTAAAGAGGAGTATCAATAAAAATATACTGTTTCAGGCGGGATTCGTTCTTGGCCATCCCAATAAAGAGATCGATGCTTCCCAGTGCCAGGTGGGTCTGGAGCCGTTTGAATGGAAGGAAGCCCTGTGGGGCGTTGATTGTGATTCCGGAAGTTTTTTCAATGGCTCTGAGAATATCAGCACAGAGCCCTTCCACACGTTCTTTTCTGGCAGGGTTGGCCCAGTAGTATTTTGGGTAGCTTCTTTGGTAAGCAGTGGCCAGTTCGGTTGTTTTTGCCGGCAGGGGATGGCAGACAGATACAAAAATGATGATTGCTGTAACCCAAAGAGTTTGAGTTGCTTTGTGAAGTATCCATATACGTATCATACCGTAAGCATATCATACTAGCTGGTGGTGCAAAGAATTAATTCTCTACTTTAATACCCTGTTTACTTTCCCATCAAATCATCAAGCAGGCTGTCCAGTTCCTTTTTTTCAAAGTCAAGCGGGTTCCCCTCGGAGGATTCTTTGCTGCTCTCTCCTTCCTCAAGTATCTCTTCCTGCTGACTATTTTGCGGTTCATCTTCGTTGTCACCAGGGCAGGGGGTGTCCGTTGAGATATTCCAGTCGGCAATGGTATTAACGACAATAGTCCTGGCAATTGGTTTTTGATCGACACTCAGGCTTTGACAGAGTTCAGTGGCAAATAATGTAAATGCCTCCTCCACACTCACCTTCAAGCTGTAGACTCTGTCATTTTTAATAACCAGACTGTTGGGGAATGTGCCGTCTGATTTGAAAGAAGCCAGGAAATTGTCGACGATTGTTTCATCGATATCCCTGCGAACTTGATCGAGGATATCATTGAATGCCTTAATATAGTTTTCTGTTACCAGGCGTGAGGCATCCTTAAGATCAAGCCCAACAGCCAGGGTTTCAAGTCTGGCCATAAAGAAGTTGATAAGATTTTGACGGATAATTTTTCCATGCTGGGAGGCGATTAGTTTTACATCAACGGCTTGCTGTCTAAAGTCATGAACCGCTTTTTTCAGTGCAAGATTGGTGGGCATGTAAATTTCATGAAACGTTTTCATCCCATCCCAATATTCTTTTTCAGCGTAGAGATCCGTCGAGGTGGTTAAGCCGCCAAAAAGATCGCCACTGAAAAGAACTTTTTGTTCTTCATCAAAGAGCGCACATGCGCCACGGAAGTGGGCGTATGGCGTTGGGATAAGACGTAGTTGATGCCCTGTTTTTACTTTAATTCTTCCGGTTTTAAAGTTTTCTGTGGCAATAAACTGATTTTCTTTCAGTCCGTAAAAACGAACCAGACGCCAGGTGTCTTCCGAGGTGACAATTTGAAGTTTGGGGAAGTGGCGCTGGAAGTAGACTGTATTGATGCAGACATCTGGATCCTGATGGTTGAGAAATACCAGATCAAGTGTGTAATCTGCTCCAAGGACCTGCTCAATTTTACCTGCAATGGCGTTGAAGTCGGGGCTTGGGCCCGGATCGATTAAAAGGTTAAACTGTTTTCCATTTCCTCTGAAGACTCTGAGGTAGGCATTACTTTCAAATCCTTTATCGGTTCTGTTACCTACCCAGTAGATATCTTTTGCAATTTCTACGGGGCCCGAGGTGTCTGGTTGAGAAGAAGACATTGGTGTTGTTCCTATTATTTATAAGTATGACAGAGAGCAAAACAAGATGTTTCAAAATGGGAACAAGAATTACATCGTATCCCTAAGTACGTCAACAGGTTTTTCGGGACAAAGATATAGATCGATGAGTAATATTGGTGGCTTTGGTGGGTTTGGCTTGTGTGGTTCGGCTTACGTTATTGAGTTACATCGTCGGGAGAAGAGAAGTTTGCAAGTGTACAGCGAACTCTACCGCTTAGATCATATGCTTCCGTCACGGTGTTAAAGATGAGGTTGTTGCCACGAACCTCTATTTTCTTTCCGATCACCTGGGTTTTTCCGGGAGACTGGGCGATTTTGGATTTGTCATTGTAGATGAGGAGGTCGGTGTAGAGCTCAAACTGATCCGTAGGTTTCATGACCACAACCTCGTCGATCAGGGTAAGAATGGTATTTCGTTTGTCGAGTATTCCCCTGCGGGCAGTAACAAAGGTCTGGTCCCCGCTGGTATTGGTAACAACGGCATCAACTTCTTCCATTTTAAACTCGTCTATTTTCTTTCCGGAGTAAGCGCGTTGGGCTACAATTTCCAAAGTGGTTTTCCCGTTTTCACTCTGGGTGATATGGGCATTATCCATATTGAAATTATGGGTGTCAAGTTTCCGTTCGGCAAGTTCTGCGTTGTAGCCGCCACGTGGAGTAAGAAAGGCAGTGACAGGAATTTTCCAAAGGGGAAAGCTGAGAAAAAGGCAAAAGGGAATAAGCCAGACGAAATTTCTGCCGCTGATCATCGGCTCATATACTCCTGAAGGATTTCTTTGTGTTTGGCCATGCCCTCAAGGATTAGGTCACAGACCTCTCGAACTGCGCCGCTGCCACCGGATTGTTCCGTGGTGTAATGTGCCATTTCTTTTACTTCCATTACGGCATTTGCAGGTGCTACGGCCAGTCCTACGCGTTTTAAAAGTAGCAAATCCAGCCAGTCATCTCCCATATAGGCAATTTGAAAGGGTTTGAAGCCAGTTGCCTTGACGATCTCTTTGTAGGCGATCAGTTTATTTGTGGCTCCCTGATAGAGATGGGAAATTTTGAGATCCTGCGCTCTTCTTTCGAGAGCCTCGGAGCTTCTTGCTGTGATGATACCTACTTCAACGCCAGCGTCCTGGAGGATACGCAGCCCGAAACCATCCTGGGTGTTAAAGGATTTGGATTCCTTGCCTTCATGGGAATAGATAAGGTTGCCATCGGTGAGGACTCCGTCGACGTCAAGGAGGAGGAGTTTAATTTCCTTTGCTTTTGGAAGTGCGGCAAGCCAGCTTTCACTGTGTCTATTCTGCATTGCTTTCTCTCGTACAATTTTACGATAGCCTTCGCGGACTTCACAGTCGGATGGGTAGGCACCGGGGCTGGATGGAGTACAGGAATTAGAATCCATGAGAGTGGTTGCCCGTCAGACAGAGACAGCTTCCCGGATACGCAGAAGCTGAATCAGGAGTTGTTCTATGGAATCAAGTGGAATGGAGTTGGGGCCATCACAAAGTGCCTTGTCCGGATCGGGATGCACTTCCATAAAGAGGCCATCGATTCCGGCAGCAACTGCAGCACGGGATAGTGGGGCAATGAATTCCCGCATTCCACCAGATGATCCGCCTGCACCGCCTGGGAGTTGTACTGAGTGAGTGGCATCAAATATTACCGGACAGCCAAAACCACGCATAACTGGGAGCGAGCGCATATCAACTACAAGGTTGTTGTAGCCAAAGCTTGCTCCTCGTTCCACCAGCATAGTTTTTGTGCCGCCTGCACCTCTCAGTTTATTCACTCCGTTTTCCATGTCCCACGGGGAGACAAATTGCCCTTTTTTGAGGTTTACAGGTTTTCCTGTTTTTGCTGCAGCAACGAGAAGATCAGTTTGTCTACAGAGAAAGGCTGGAATCTGGAGAATGTCGAGTACTTCTGCAGCAGGTTTTATCTGGGTAACATCATGCACGTCGGAGATAACCGGAACCTGCATTTCTTCTCGTATTCTGGAGAGGATGTTAAGCCCTTCGGTAAGCCCAGGTCCTCGGTAGGAATCGAGCGATGTTCTATTGGCCTTGTCAAACGATGCCTTAAAAACGTAGGAAATGCCAAGCCTACCACAGATTTCCTGCATCTTCCCTGCAACTTCGCGGGCAAGTTCGTCAGATTCCAGAGCGCAGGGACCGGCAATAAGGAGCAGAGGCTGGCCTGTGCCAACACTGATATTATTACCGTCAGGAGTGTCAATAATTACGGGAGAGACAGACATTATCAGCCCTTATGTTTTATTGCTGCAGCGATAAAGTCGCGGAAAAGTGGATGCGGCTTCATTGGCTTGGATTTGAATTCCGGATGGAACTGACAGCCAATGAACCATGGGTGTTCGGCAATTTCAACGATCTCAACCAGATTGTTGTCGGGGGATGTTCCTGAAATAACCAGTCCCTTTTCTTCAAGTTGGGCGCGGTAATCATTGTTGAATTCATAGCGATGACGGTGGCGTTCTGAAATTTCCTCTTCCCCGTAAGCGCTTCTTGCAAAAGTGGAATCACTAAGAATACAGGGATAGGCTCCAAGGCGCAGCGTTCCACCCATATCGGATGTTTCATCACGAACCTGCATCTCTTTGGTTCGATAGTCAAACCACTCCTTGATCAGATAGATTACAGGATTGGTGCTCTTCTCGTCAAATTCTGTAGAGTGGGCATCCTTCAGGCCGAGTACGTTGCGCGCATATTCAACAACAGCGAGTTGCATACCAAGGCAGATTCCAAAGAACGGGATATTGTTTTCCCGTGCATAGGTAATGGCGGCAATCTTGCCCTCTACTCCCCGTTGGCCAAATCCTCCAGGAACCAGAATGCCATGGCAACCTTCAAGGAGAACGGCAGGATCTTTGCTCTTATCTTCCAGGTCTTCTGCACTGATATAGCGAAGTTCTACCTTTACTTCATTGCCAAGGCCGCCATGAACCAGAGATTCATGGAGACTTTTATAGGATTCTTTGAGCTCTACGTATTTACCGGTGAGGGCAATGGTAATGGTGTCCTTTGGGTTCTGGCTCTTGAGGAGCAGGTCTTCCCAGGGTTTAATATTTGGCTTTCCAGTCCAAATATTCAAGAGTTCAAGGATCTTTGTGTCAATGCCCTCCTTGTGGAGGCGAAGCGGAACCTCGTAGATATCGTCCACATCAATGGCGGTGATAACCGCATCCGTTGAAACATCACAAAAGAGGCCAATCTTGGCTTTGAGGGAATCTTCAAGTGGAACTTCGGTACGACAGACCAGGATATCAGGTTGGATTCCATCTGCCCGCAATTCCCGAACTGAATGCTGGGTGGGCTTGGTTTTGATTTCACCTGCCGCTTTGATATAGGGAATAAGGGTCAGGTGGATATAGAGAGAGTTTTCTTTTCCAAGATCTCCGCGCAGCTGGCGAATGGCTTCAATAAATGGAAGCCCTTCAATATCACCCACGGTGCCGCCGATTTCAATAAGAGCCACATCGACAGTGCCGTCAAGTTGAAGAACGGCAGCTTTGATCTCATCGGTAATATGGGGAATAACCTGTACAGTACCACCAAGATATTCACCGCGTCGTTCCTTGGTGATAACGGAATAGTAGATTCGGCCAGTGGTATAGTTATTTTTTTGAGCCATAACAGCGTTGGTGTATCGCTCGTAATGGCCCATGTCCAGATCTGTTTCTGCGCCATCATCGGTCACATATACCTCTCCGTGCTGGAAGGGGTTCATGGTTCCGGGATCGACGTTAATATACGGATCGAGTTTCTGGAAGGTAACGGTAAGTCCTCTGCATTCGAGGAGCGCACCGATTGCCGCCGCCGCCAGCCCTTTTCCAAGAGAGGAGAGCACGCCGCCTGTTACAAAGATAAATTTAGTCCCTTTAGACTTATATGTAGTTTTCATATTGGCACTATAGCGCTTCAGATATGATTTTTAAACAACAAAAGAAACGAAGAGCTTCTCTTTTTTCTTGTTTCTCAAGCAGAAAATGCATACTTATTTAATTTAAGAATGATTCTTAAATATTGGGGGCACAGAATGATACAGTATCAAAGGATAGCAGCAATTATTTGTCTTGGAACAGTACTACTATTAAGTCAGGGGGTTGGGGCGATGGCAGAAGAGCGAAGGGTTATTTTTGGTGGAGGCTGTTTTTGGTGCATGGAACCTCCTTTTGAGCAGCTTGACGGGGTTATTGATGTTCTGGCCGGCTACAGTGGCGGAACGGAAGAGGATGCTAATTACGCCCAGGTAAGTGCCGGGCAGACTGACCATTACGAAGCGGTGCAGGTACGTTATGATCCGCAGCAGATAACCTATGCGGAACTTGTGGAAGTGTTCTGGCGCCAGATAGATCCGACTGATTCCGGTGGCCAGTTTGCAGATCGTGGATCTCAATACAAAACAGCTATTTTCTTTGGTAGCGATTCGGAAAAGAAGGCAGCAACCGACTCAAAGGATGCTCTGCAACAATCTGGAATTTTTGATAAACCCATTATGACTGAAATTCTTCCTCTGCAAGCTTTTTACCCAGCAGAGGAATATCATCAGGACTATTATCAAAAAAATTATGCCCATTACTCTTCCTATAAAAAAGGCTCAGGGAGGGAGTATTTCGTGGACACTGTCTGGCCTCAGAAGTTGGCTCAACAGGCTGGTACCTATCACAAGCCATCGGAGGCTGAACTTCGTTCCAGTTTAAGTGATCTTCAGTATCGGGTGACTCAGAAAGAAGGGACAGAACCAGCATTTAACAATGAATTTTGGGACAATAAGGCCGATGGGATTTATGTTGATGTTGTTTCCGGAGAGCCTCTGTTTAGTTCGAAACACAAGTTTAAGTCCGGAACCGGATGGCCCAGTTTCGATCGTCCTATTGAAGCAATGAATATTGTTGAAAAGAAGGATCGCAGTTTTTTTTCAGTACGTACCGAGGTACGCAGTAAACATGGCGATTCGCATCTTGGCCATGTGTTTGATGATGGCCCCAAATCCACTGGCCTACGCTACTGTATAAATTCTGCTGCACTTCGTTTTGTTCCAAAGGAGAAGCTTGAAAGTGAAGGATATGGAGAGTTTTCCGGTCTGTTTTCCACCGATATGTAGCAGGGTTGTTATGAAAAATGTTTTGCAAAGTCATCACGATTTATCATACATTAAAGGTGAGTTGCTGTTTCCGGAAGGAATTTTTAATTGAAGGTTATTGCAGGGTTGTAGAGGATTACAGATGTGTTCTTGTTGCCGTGATACCAGAGAGTTGGGATCGGTTTATTGGGTGCCTTTTTGGGTCATTGTTCTTGTTGCGCCCTTGTTTTTTACGTCAGTCTTTGCTGGCCCAAGAGTTATTACCTATCCAAAGCCGGAATCGGAGCAGGATCAGCGAACGAACTATCCCGTTGCACTTTTACAACTTGCCCTTGATAAATCGGGGAAATCTTACCAGCTTCAGGCGGGAGAAAATGTGACTTTCCAGGCAAGGGCTCTGGCTGAACTTGCGGAAAAACAAGGGATTGACGTGGTCTGGAGCATGACTTCCTCCCAGCGTGAAGAGAAATTGCGACCGATTCGAATTCCTATCTATAAGGGGTTGATTGGCTGGCGTTTGATGCTGATTCATAAGTCAAAGCTGGATTTCTTTAAAGCTCTTACACGATTAGATCAGCTTGTTCCGTTAATTGCCGGGCAGGGGCATGACTGGCCGGATACAGCAATTTTACGGGCAAACGGTTTGGATGTGTATGGGGCCTCCTCCTACGAGGGCTTGTTCAAAATGCTCGCAGTTGGAAGGATAGATTATTTCCCCAGATCTGTTATTGAAATATGGGATGAATATCAAGCGTATAAAGATAAAGGACTGGTAATCTGCCCCGGAATTATTCTGCAATATTCCACCGCTTTTTATTATTTTGTTAATCGGGATGATAGGGAACTGGCTGCAGATATAGAAAATGGCCTGGAAAAGGCAATGTTAGATGGCAGTCTTGATTTGCTGTTTCATAGTCGCTACGATCGCTTTTTACAGAACACTGAACTGTTGAACCGTGAAGTGTTTCGTCTTGAGAATTCTGACCTTCCCCCAAAAACACCACTTAACCGCGTGGATCTCTGGTATCAGCCTCTGTTTGTAAAGTAGACTGGGGGCGTATTTCGTGGGATATATTCAAAAATTATAATAGTGATATGTTTTGTATAAGCTGCAGTGTGCTTTAGATATATTTGGTATATATTCAGCTTGAAGCATATCCGAACAGATACAGTTTACTCCCTACATTCCGTATGAACAATTAATACCCATGGCTGATAATACAAATAACCTGTTTCGTTTTTCCATTGATCGTGGTGGTACCTTTACCGATGTTTATGCCGAGGTGCCTGACAAGCCAGGGTTTAAGGTTGTAAAACTTTTATCCGAAGATCCGGCAAACTATGACGATGCACCGCGTGAAGGGATCAGGCGGATTCTTAAGGAGTATTCAGAGGAGTCCACGGAGAATGGTATTGATGCCTCGCAAATCGAATGGATTCGCATGGGCACCACGGTTGCCACCAACGCCCTGCTTGAACGAAAAGGTGCACCATGCGCCCTGATTATTACCAAAGGATTTGGCGATATTCTTCAAATCGGTAATCAGGACAGGCCAAATCTTTTTGATCTGAGAATCAAAAAACCGGATCTGCTCTATAAGGAAGTAATTGAAGTGGATGAACGTTTGCGACTCCTTCGTCCCAATGAAAAACCACATCACAAAGTACTTAAAGGGGTAACGGGTGAAGATTTTGCCGTTCTGTCAGCACCCGATCTCGATTTCCTTAAACCTCAACTACAAGGTTTACTGGAGCGCGGTATCAGCAGTCTTGCCGTGGTCTTTGTCCATGCCTACGCCTGTCCGGAACATGAGCAGGCCGTTGGGGATCTTGCTGTATCATTGGGATTTGACCAGGTATCTCTCTCTTCACAGGTGATGCCCATGGTCAAACTGGTTTCCCGTGGTGATACCACCATGGTGGACGCCTATCTGACTCCCCATATTCGCAGTTATCTCCAAAGTTTTAAGAAGGGTTTTGGAGATAATCTTGCTGGCACCCAGCTGTTGTTTATGCAATCCGATGGTGGCCTGGCGCCAGCCGAAGATTTTACCGGAAGTCGGGCTATTCTCTCGGGTCCTGCTGGCGGCGTTGTCGGCTATGCCATGACCACCTATAACCGGGAAACGAAAAAACCGGTGATCGGCTTTGATATGGGGGGGACATCCACGGATGTCTCCCGCTATGGCGGTGAGTATGATTTGACCTTTGAAACACGAACCGCAGGAGTGCGCATTCAGGCTCCACAGCTCGATATCAGGACAGTTGCGGCTGGTGGCGGCTCGCGTCTCTTTTTTGATAACGGAATGTTTGTGGTTGGTCCCGAGTCTTCGGGAGCTCATCCAGGTCCTGTTTGTTACCGGAAAAACGGCTATCTGGCAGTGACTGATGCCAATCTGGTGCTTGGTCGGCTACAACCGGATCATTTTCCCACTATTTTTGGTCCGGACGAAGACCAGCCGCTTGATTATAAGGAGAGTTATCGGCAGATGGCTGAACTCACCGAAACTATAAACAATTTTTATAAAGAGAGTGGACGGCTACCACTCTCGGTGGAAGAGACGGCCCTTGGCTTCCTTGAAGTAGCCAATGAGGTAATGGTCAGGCCCATTCGTGAAGTCTCTGTAATGCGTGGTTTTGATATCAAGGAGCATGTGCTTGCCACATTTGGCGGAGCAGGAGGGCAACATGCCTGTGCTATCGCCCGCAGTTTAGGGATTTCCTCTGTTTTTATTCATCGCTTTGCGGGTATTCTTTCGGCCTACGGTATTGGCCTTGCCGATACGGTGGCCGAGAAACAGCAGCCTGCGGCAGAAGTTCTTACTGAACAGGGAATGACAGGTCTTAGGGAAAAACTTGCAATTCTGGAACGGGAAACCATACAGGAACTGGGCAACCAGGGAATTACAGCTGGTGCTATCCAGTGCCTGCACTATCTAAATCTGCGCTATCAGGGAACGGATACCCCGATGATGATAGAAGATCCTGCAGATGGGGATTTTACCAGAGCATTTAAATACCACTATAAGCGGGAGTTTGGTTTTGAACTTAGCGGCCGGGATATTCTGGTTGATGATATTAGGGTTCGCTCCATTGGCAGCGCCTCGAAGTTGCAATCATTCCCCATTGATCAGGCAGGTGAGAGTTCAGTTGAGAAGCTTGACAGTGTCCGCTGTTATTTTGAAGGTGGCTGGCAGCAGATTACTATTTTTACAATGGATGTTTTACAGGCGGGCCATGTTATTGAAGGGCCTGCCATCCTTATTCAGGATACCAGCACAATCCTTATTGAACCGGACTGTCTTGCCACTATCACGGAATATGGCGATGTGGAGATTCAGACTGGCAGCAAGAATCGTTACAGGATAGCAACGGAAGTAGACCCAGTCCAGCTCTCGATTTTTAGTAATTTGTTTATGTCCATTGCGGAACAGATGGGAAGGATGCTACAAAAAACTGCTATTTCCACCAATATTAAAGAGCGGCTCGATTTTTCCTGCGCCTTGTTTGGGGCAAGTGGTAATCTTGTGGCCAATGCGCCCCATGTACCTGTTCATCTCGGTGCGATGAGTGAGGCTGTAAAAGAACAGATTCGCAGAGTGAAGGATATCGTGCCGGGTGATGTTCTTGTGGCGAATCATCCTGCCGCTGGAGGCAGTCATTTGCCGGATATCACTGTTATGACCCCGGTTTTTAAGGATGATACAATTATTTTCTGGGTGGCGAGTCGTGGCCACCACGCTGATATCGGCGGGATTTCACCGGGTTCCATGCCGCCGGATTCCCGGCAGCTTATCGAAGAGGGGGCAGCAATCCTCTCATTTAAACTGGTTCAAAACAATATCTTTCAGGAGCAGGGAATCTCGGATTTACTGCTGGCACCTGAGAATATTGAGTCTGAGCAGGGACGCCCTGAGATTAGCGGAACACGCCTGCTGAGTGATAACCTTTCTGATCTGAAGGCTCAGGTGGCTGCCAATCAAAAGGGTATCGATCTTATTTTGGAAATGGTGGAATACCACGGTCTGGATGTTGTACAGGCTTATATGGGACACGTTCAGGAGACAGCGGAAGACGCTGTCAGGACGAGTCTCTGTGAGGTCTCGAGGACTCAGGGTCTTGCTGAAAGAGATATCATACGAGCCACCGAGTATCTCGACGATGGCAGTCCGATCAAACTGACACTTACCATTGATCGCAGTGACGGCAGTGCCATCTTTGATTTCACGGGAACAGGGGCAGAGCTCTGGGGCAATCTCAATGCGCCACGGGCCGTTACCCAGTCGGCAATTCTTTACAGTCTTCGTTGTCTGGTGGAAAAGGATATTCCATTGAATCATGGCTGTCTGATTCCCATAGAATTGATTATTCCCGAGGGCTGTCTCCTTGACCCTTCACCCGAGGCAGCAGTGGTTGGCGGTAATGTACTCACCTCCCAGCGGGTGGTGGATGTGGTGCTGAAGGCCTTTGGTGTGGCTGCAGGATCCCAGGGCTGCATGAATAACTTCACCTTTGGCAATGACACATTTGGCTACTATGAAACCATTGGCGGCGGGGCCGGAGCTGGGCCAGACTGGCATGGACAGTCCGGGGTTCATACCCATATGACCAATACCAGAATAACCGACCCTGAAATTCTGGAACGGCGGTATCCTGTGCTGTTGCGTGAATTTTCTATTCGTAAAGGATCCGGCGGCAAGGGACGGTTTTATGGAGGCGATGGACTGGTTCGGGAGCTTGAGTTTCTGGAACCTCTGAATGTTGCCATACTTTCTGAACGAAGGGTCTTTTCTCCCTACGGACTGGCGGGAGGAAAACCGGGAAGCAGAGGGGAGAATATCTTTATTCGTGGAGACGGGCATCTTCTAAATCTTGGCGGTAAAAATGAAATTCGTGCCGAAGCGGGTGATTCGATCCGTATCTGTACTCCCGGTGGAGGAGGATATGGAATATTCTCTGAAACTACCGGGTGGAAAGGAGAAGAGAGAACGTAGATCCGCTTCCTGCCTTGCTGACAAGCTCCACACTGCCTTTGTGGCAGTCGGCAATATGTTTTACAATGGCAAGGCCAAGTCCTGTCCCACCATGTTCTCTGCTTCTTGCCTTATCACAGCGGTAGAAGCGTTCAAAGATTCGTTTTTGGTGTTCGGGGCTGATACCTGGACCTTGATCCTGCACACTGATACGGATGGTTTTATTGCTGCCGGACTTGTCCTGAAGGCTACTGCTCAGATGAATGACTGAGTGGTCAGGGCTGTAGCTGACAGCATTGGTGAGCAGGTTTATAAGTGCCTGCTCAAGCATGGGACGATTAACGATTGCCGTCAGGTTTTCTGGCAGGCATTCTGTATTGATAGTGATGCTTTTTTGTTCTGCGGCAACACTGCAGGTCTGGATTGTTGTTTCAAGGATGGGGCGGATTGCCTCTTCCTGTATTTCCATTTCATCCTTTTCTGCTGTATCTTCAATACGGGCCAGTGTTAACAGGTCATCTACAATAGCATCCAGCCTGCTTCCTTGTCTGTGGATAATGTGTAAAAATTTCTCTGCGTCGTCACGGTTATCAATGGCGCCGTCAAGCAAGGTTTCCACATAGCCTCGAATTGCTGTTATCGGAGTTTTGAGCTCATGGGAGACATTGGCCACAAAGTCCTGTCTGATATTTTCCAGCTGATTAATGCGAGTCAGGTTATGGAGAACAATTAAACTTCCCATTCTTTTGTCTTTTCCATCGTTTAACGGGTGTGCATGGGCACGCAGGGTCATCTGGGTCCCGTTTTCCATCAGAGTCAGATCTTTTGCTATAGTAACGTCACCCTGCAGAGAATCATCGAGAAACTGCTGCAGGACGCGATTGCGGATAACCCCTTCAACAACCAGTCCCTGAATAGTTTTGGAGGGGAGATGAAAGAGTTTTGCGGCTGCTGGGTTGATATGGATAATGGTATGATCAGGTGCAATGGCGAGGACGCCGTCGGTCATACTGCTGAAGACTGCTTCAAGTTCATTGCGTTGCTGACTGATTATTTTAATCCTGCCATTGAGTTGTTCAGCCATGTTATTAAGGGAATGGGAGAGTTCCGCCATTTCCCTTGGGATACTGTTATTATCGATGATAATGGGATGGTCCGTATCACCACCGGCCAGTCGTTCGGCTCCCCGTCGCATTTCCTCAAGAGGGCTGCTGATGCGGCGTGCCAGATAGTAAGATAATCCTGCAGCTACAAGGGCTATAAAAAGGATGCCGTAGAGCATCTGTTTATGGATGGAGGAGATTACAGTATCGAGTGCGGCTGCAGAGACTGAGAGGCGCAGCACTCCATCGCGAGGGCTGTTATCCGTAAGAGGAATGGCAACGTAGAGCATATTTTGACTCAGTGTCTTGCTGAATCGAAGAGATGCGCCTATCTTTCCAGTGGCTGCCATCTTTATTTCAGGCCTGCCATCATGTTTATCCATATGTGATGGATCTTCATTGGAGTCGGCAAGCACTGTTCCATTTCCTGCTATAACCGTAATCCGTGTTGCCGCAGCCCGTCCGGTCTGGCGACAGAATGCCTGGAGCTGTTCATCGTTGGAGTCCAGTAATTGTTTGATATGGGGACGCAGCAGCAGGGCACGATCTCCAATATCTTCCTGCATCTCATGGTAATGAAAAGAGCGGATCAACTTTGTGCCATACCAGCTGGCAGCAGAAATTGAGATAATAATAATAAAGAGGGCAGCTGGAAAAATCTGCCAGAAAAAGCGTCTGTTCTTCATAGAAAAAAACCTGCAAAATAATGTAACTATTCAGCTGCACCCCATCTTCGTCCATTCTGATCCTCTCACATAGCATTAGTATGTTTCGAGTCTCAAAATGAACGAATATGAGGCACATCTAGACAGTTACTGTTCAGTGCTTTGCCAATTATTAAGTAGTTATAAAATATATAACAAACCGAGAAACGTTTGTTTATTCCTTCAGCCGATACCCAATTCCACGTACGGTTTCAATATAACTTCCCATATCGCCCAGTTTCTTGCGTAATCCAAAGATCTGCACATCCACAGCGCGTGAGGTTATAAGATAGTCATAACCACGGATTTTATCGATGATCTGCTGGCGGCTGAAGACCCACCCGGGGCGTCCTGCAAGTTGTTCAAGGATAGTGAATTCAGTGGTGGTGAGGTGAATTTCTTTTCCATTGACCAGAATTTCGTGGCGACCCGGATGAATAACCATTGAATGGATATGAATACTTTGCGCGTCGGGTCGCTCGTCATTGTTTATCTTTTCCTGCTTCCTGCGCAGGAGTGCTTGAACCCTGGCGATAAGCACCCGTGGACTGAATGGTTTGGTCACATAGTCATCGGCCCCACAACTTAATCCTGTGATAATGTCATCTTCCTCACTTTTTGCTGTGAGCATAATGATAGGAGGTTGGGTGAGATCTGTTTTTGCACGGATGATGCTGCACACTTCCATTCCATCTTTTCCGGGGAGCATGAGATCAAGGAGAATCAGGTCAATCGGCTCCTGGTAGAGAACCTGCAGCGCTTCTTCTCCGGAGTCAGCACAGGTGACATTAAAACCAGCTTTGATCAGATTATAGCTGACGAGTTGTTGGATATCCACATCGTCTTCCACGACGAGGATGCTTGCTTTGCCCACTGGAGGCTCCTGGGATGTTGTTTTTTGTTGGGATTGCGTATCTAATTGTCAGGTAACTTTACCTGTCAATTTTCAGTCTGCAACAAAAAAACGGGTTCCTAACGTGATTCTAATATAACTCTAACGGAATTCTATACTGATTGGAGGAAAGGGAGATGGAAGGGAGACAGCAGGGGATGTTAGCAGGAAAACATGGGGAACTACAAAGGCAGGAGCAATGGTTAATGCTCCTGCCTCTTTATGGCTTGTGTATTATTGAGTTTTCTTTTTTCTCAGCCTTGAACCAATAAGACCGACAAGACCTGTTCCGAAGAGAAGCATGGTGGCTGGTTCTGGGGTTGGGCTGGGACCGGGGCCTTCCACCGTGTCTGCAACAATCCAAACACTTGTTGTTGCCTGGGTCCAGAAGTCACTTTCCCAGGTTAAATTTGTAGACTTAGTATCCGGAAAAGATGTCTGATAGGTTATATCTGCACGTCCATGGACAGTATTATCAAAAGGATGAACTTCATCATATCGGCCATACCAATTACGGTGTGCACCGCCATTAATATTTAGAGTTGGAATAAATTGAGAAGTCAAATTAAGCAGACCATTGCCAAACAGGGCTGTTATATCATTTAAGTCCGCCATATGCCAATTGGTCCAGCGTGTATTATCAATATAAGCTCCATTGTAATTTAATGTGTCGATAGAAGCTTTTTGGGTAGTATACCATTGTGCTGTAAACAATGTTAAATTGTTTACCCAATACTTTTGACTCAAATCATCATATACCACGTTATTGGTTCCAGCTACTCCCACCACGGTAGCATTCGCGGTAACAATTCCACCAAATACCAGTGCTGCAACACCCAACACAACAAATTGTTTTTTCATTACTCTCTCCTTAGGAATTTGTGGTGATATCTGTTCACCGTTGGAAATCATTTTTTTCTACTCTTATTTAGCAAAATAGAGGCCTGTTTTACTAATTAGAATTGTGTTGCTGTAACAGTATGTTGTGATGTTCCAACGGGAAATATTTGCTAGAGTATTTGGTTGGTTGGTGTATAACAACCATCAATTGTGGTGCATATGGGCCACTTGTGCGGAGAGTGGTGGATAATGGGGGGGGCAGAGGTATTTGGGAATCATGGAGAATTGCGAAAAATTTCTGGAAATGCTATTCCTCTTATATGGATGACATAAAAGGTATCACAGCAGAAAAAACGTGGGACCCTTCGATTGACGAGAAGTCGCCACCTTTTACTGTTCGAAAAAATCTGTTTTTTGTTATCATTGCGATACCGTTACTAATGCTGTTCATTTTTTCTTTTGCAGCTTTTCAACATGGTGTACCCGGTTTTCGTGTTGATAAAAGTCAGCAGGGGCTGCGTGTTGCCAGTGTCGTACATGATATAAATCCAGTGCAGACCGGTGATGTGGTTGTTGCCATAAATGGCTTGCCGTATGCCAGGGTGCTCGGACTCCTTCTTCTCCCGTCATCCACTCAGTTAGTCCCTCCTTCAGTAACAGTCCTTCGTGGTGAAGAGACTATTCACTTTACCCCGGTCTTTATGCCGCTGACATGGGCTGCCTACCTTGCAGTTGCCTGGCCGCATTTACTACTTACCACACTCTTTTTGACTCTCGGTTCCATTGCTTTATTTCGTGCTCCTCCCGGGCAACCGGTATTCCTCTTCTTTTTTATGCTCTGTGCTTTTTCAAATACCATTGCCAGCACGCTTCCCTCTCAGTTTGGTTTGCTTCAACCTGAAATCATATCGCTTAGTTTTGTAAGCATAGCTTTGAGTAACTGGTGTGCCTTTGGTGCTTTTGCGCATTTCATCTGTCGCTTTCCCGTGGAAAGAGATCTGTTTCGTGGCAGAGCAGTGAGTGCTTCGTTACTTTATCTGGTACCAATGGCTATCGCTGTTGGTGGAGCATTGATAACAGCCGGATTGACAGAAAACTTCTTTACTGCATTACAGCGATATCGCAATCTCTGTGTGCCGCTTTTGCTTATAGGTTCTTTCGGAAAACATATTGTTGATCTTCGATATCTTGTTTCACCATCTGCAAAAAATCAGGTGAAGCTGAGTCTTTTTGCCTATTGGCCAACTTTTGCTCCATATCTGTTGCTGTACCTGTTACCAAATCTGCTTATCGACCAGCCACTTATTTCCTTTCGAATAGTGCTGTTGGCTGCTGTGGTTCTTCCTGCAGCACATCTTATTGCTTTACTTCGCTATAAGCTTCTTGGCGTGGACAGGCTTATTAGCCGCGCAACGGCGTATTTTATTGTTATTGTTCTTCTTACGGTTACGTATACAGCTCTGTTGGCCCTTATGAAGCGATGGTTTTTTGGCCGGCAGATTTTTTCTGAAGATATCTTTTTACTCTTTCTCCTTTTTATTGCTCTTGGGATTACTCCTTTGATCAATTGGATCCAAAAAATAATAGACCACTATTTTTTCCGGTATCGCCCCAATGATAATGCGGTACTTTTTGAATTTAGTCAAAAACTCGCTTCTGCTCTGCAGTTTTCTGATCTTGTGAATCTTATCAATGATGAATTGCCACGGAGAATCCAGATCAGTAAGAGTGCATTTCTGTTAATAGAAGAAAAACGGAGCAGGCTGTTTCCGGAAGATCTTCGGATCGGCTCAAGCCCCTGGCCGGAGAGTAAGTTGTTTCAAGAGTTTCGCAGAGGAAGTCAGGCGATATTATGTCTTGAAAAACAGAACGACCCGGTATTGAATCGTGAACTTTCTCAGTTGTGTGAAGCGGGCTATCGGCTTGTTCTTTCACTGCGTGGCGGGACTACTTTAACCGGAGCACTTCTTCTTGGTTCCCGTAAAGATGGCCGACCGTATCGGGATCATGATATCCAGATGCTTGTGATACTGGCAAATCAGGTCGCTGTTGCACTGGATAACAGTCTTCATTATACGTCCCTTGTAAAAAGTAAGGAACAGCTCGAAACCCTGTTTACTAAGGTTGTACAGGCAAAAAAAATGGCATCACTCGGTGAAATGACAGCAACTCTTGCCCATGAGATTAAGAATCCTCTGGGAATTATCCGCAGTTCTGCTCAGTATTTGGCAAAGGCTGAACGACCCGCTGAAACTCGTGAGGAGATGCTCGGCTATATTATAGATGAAGTGGATGGTTTAGATAGTGTTGTCAGTAACATTTTGGGGCTGGCAAAATTTAAAAAACCTGTTTTGAAACCAATTGATCTGCAGAAGCATATCTCAAAACTTTGTTCTCAGTGGCAATTCTCAGATGATCATAATCTCAGAGTAGATATCCAGTGCTCCATCGCCAGTCGTCTTCCGTTGCTGTATGCCGATTATCAACAACTCCGTCAGGTGCTTCTGAATCTTTTCTTGAACAGTGAAGAGGCCATGGAAGATGGTGGAACAATAACTCTATCTGTTGAAGAGGAGAGTGACTTTGTTGTGATGCGACTGCAGGATAATGGTCCTGGAATTGCTGAAGAATACACAGATGAGCTGTTTAAAAATTTTTTTACCACCAAGGACGATGGCCTTGGGATGGGACTGACCATTAGCAGACAGATAATTGCGGCTCATCATGGCCGAATTACCATTAAAAATTTGCCTGAGAAAGGTGTTGAGGTGGAAGTTCATCTCCCATTTCGACCTCTGGTAACACTTGGTCAGGAAGTAATAGAAGAGGGACATGCCGATGAGTGCTAGAATATTGATTATTGAAGATGATGCACGAATGCGCCGCTTGCTGGAACTGGTGTTGTCTGAGCCTGGATACCAGATAGAGACTGCCCCCGATGGCATTGCTGGTATTGCAATATGGAAGTCGTGGAAGCCTGATCTGGTTGTGAGCGATCTTAAAATGCCTAAAATGGACGGTCTGGAAGTCCTGCGGTTTCGCAACAGCCATTTTTCTGCTATTCCTTTTATTTTACTCACCGCCTTTGGCACAGTGGAAACGGCAGTTGCTGCAATGAAGGAGGGTGCTTTTGATTATATTACCAAGCCGGTGGATAATAATGATCTTCTTGAACTGGTGGCAAGAGCCCTTGCCGTAACCAGAAAATATATCGAAAGCGACTCTCAGATGATTGGGTCGTCGGATGCGCTGCAGTCAGTTCGTAATTCCATTGCAATGCTTGCTGGAACAGAAAGTTCGGTTTTAATAACCGGTGAATCCGGGACAGGGAAGGATCTTGTTGCAAGAGCTATCCATGATGCGAATGGAGGTTTAGATTCCCCGTATATCCAGGTGAACTGTCCGGCAATTCCAAAAGATCTATTGGAAAGTGAACTCTTTGGTCATTTGCGCGGATCTTTTACGGGGGCAATTGAAGATCGTAAGGGGGCCTTTGTCTATGCCGATGGTGGAACATTATTTCTTGATGAAATCGGTAATCTACCCCTTGATCTACAGCCAAAACTGCTCCATGCCGTTGAGCAGAAACGGGTGGTGCCGGTGGGAGGAGCAAAGGCTCAGGATGTCCGGATTAAAATTATTTCTGCAACCAATTGTGATCTGGAGGCTATGGTTGCTCAAGGGACTTTTCGGCAGGATCTTTTTTACCGCTTGAATACCCTGCAAATCCAACTTCCTTCATTACGGGAACGAAGCGATGATATTGAGGAGCTGATACACTATTACCTTGCCATGTTCTGCAGGCAATACAAGCAAAAGAAATTGCTCCTGGATGAGGCAGCTCTGCAGCAAATGCAGAAATATCAGTGGCCTGGAAATATTCGAGAGTTACGAAATATTGTGGAAAGTGGCTGTCTGCAGTGTAAGGGGGGGGATTTTTACAACAGACCTTCTTCCGCAGACCATTTTGAACGGGACAAATGCGGATAAAAAATATGTGGACCAGGAGGAGGATTTTGACCTTGCGAAAAAAGAACGTGAGCTGATTGTCCAGGCTCTTCAACAGTGCTATTGGAATCAGTCCCAAGCGGCTCAGCAACTTGGCATAACGCGTAATACCCTGCGGTATCGGGTGAAAAAGCATGGGATCCAGAAAGACTAATCGGCACATTGTTTTCAGGGAGTGTTTAAAAGTCGGTCACTCTTTTTCACTTTTGGATGTGCAACCGAGAGTATCTGCCGCAATTATTTTTGTTTCCCAAGTCCCTATTTACTGGCTTATTTATCTAGCTGCAGAAGTGGGTAGGTTCCAAGATATCCAATACATTTGACGTCAAAAAATTCTTTGGCATTTTTAACGAAATTTTCAGTAGTATACTGACTGGCACGTTCCGTACCTTCTGCCTGTACCCGGTTGGATTCCGGCAATCGGTTTACATCAAGGCGGCCGGAAAGAATAATCCTTTTCGTACACAGATTTGATAGAGATTCAAGAATTGTTCTGTGGTCACCAAAGCAATGAGAATTCACTTCACTGCCCCAAAAGAGATAGTGGTAGGTACCGATGAGAAGGATTGTTTGAAATGGTGCTCCGTATTTTTCCGGATCTTCCAGCAGCTTATCAAGGGTTGCAAGGTGAAAGGAGGCATTGTCCAGCTTCAGGTTGGCGGAAACCTTGTCGGCCAGGTCTATAAAGGGTTGATAGACATCCACGCCCACTGCATTTTTACAGGAAGCATTGAGCGCTGCCTGGAGTACATAAAATCCCCGGCAACAGCCAATATCAAGAAAGCTTTCCATATGATCCGGAAAGGCTGGCAGGACAATACGGCTACGCTCGTAGAGACGAAAGCTGGGTAGCAGTTTTCCCTGAGAAACCCTGTAGTCATGATTCCTCGGGTAACCAGTCAGCTGATCACTGAGTTCTTTATCCTCGCGTGCTGTGTTGGCATTATTCCCCTCTTTCAATAAACTGCGAATATAAGCAGAATAGCCAAGACGTGCTTTTATTTTTGCCTGGAGGCGATAGGGAAAACTTGCCTGGATTGGAAATGTCGTCATAAAACCCCTGTTACATGTATTGTTATATTGAAAATGAATGACTATCCAGCCGTCTTCATTTACAGATGATACCCACTATATCGTACCACAAGCAATCGTTAATTTTTTAACGATCAGAGAGATTACAAATGAAGCAAAAAAGATGGATCGTGTCCAGAATGATTGGAGCGTATCTGCCGTAATTTCACTGTGGCAAATCCGAGGACATCTATGATAAGTAAAGTCAAGAGGAAAACGGAGATTTCCTGTGTCCCTGCTTACCCGGTAGGTTACTTCCTGCACAGAGTTCGGCGGGATGGGCCCTGGGGCGGAGAACCTGTGAATATTCG
>Ga0307929_1000291_pt1 | contig 52749 bp, 37 predicted proteins | sample AceLakmetage1330_FD_203160 | JGI IMG/M metagenome (GOLD analysis project Ga0307929, IMG submission 203160) | Saline water microbial communities from Ace Lake, Antarctica - #1330 | ecosystem: Environmental > Aquatic > Non-marine Saline and Alkaline > Saline | place: Antarctica: Ace Lake... | reverse complement strand
TTTAAAGAAACCGATAAGAAAATAAAGGAGCTATCCGCCCTGTTTACTTCACAGTGGGGCAAGCTGGTAGAATCGCTGGTAGAAGGCGATTTGGTGAAATTGTTGAACGAAGCAGGAATTCGCGTTGAGCGTACTTTACAACGGGTGAAAGGAAATAGGGACGGGGAAAATTTTGAGTTTGATATTGTTGCCATTAATGGTGAAGAAATTGTAATTGTAGAAGTAAAAACCACATTACGGGTTGACGATGTAAAAGAATTTCACGAAAAACTCTGGAAAGCAAAACGATACATGCCCGAATATCACGACAAAAAAATTTATGGTGGCGTAGCATTTATTACCGCCGAAGGTGCCAGCGACCGCATGGCCGAAAAACAGGGTTTCTTCGTTATCAGAGCTACCGGTAACTCCTCATCCATTATCAACCAAAAAGATTTTAAGCCCAAGGCTTTTTAAAATTTGGTCAGGGCTTCGCTTGGCGTGAAACCCTGAAAATAGGGGCTGTCCTTAAAGTAACAGTTAGAAAAATATACGATTTTAGATTTACGATTTTAGATTTAAGAGGTTGGTGTTGTTCAGCACAATCTAAAATTTCCGATCGTTAATCTTAAATCAAAAAAAATCGACTTTATGGACAAACACTAAAATAGCCAGGGCTTCACCTGGAGTGAAACCCTGACTCTTACCCTCCCTCTACTCTTCGGTTTTTGAAATAGCGATGTCGTACTTTTTCATTTTGCGAATAAGGGCATCGCGTGAAATGCCGAGCAAATCGGATGCTGCCTTTTGGTTATAAGCACTATTTTTGAGTGCCTTGCGGATATTTACTATTTCGATAATTTTCAGGTTTAGGGTTTCTGAATCACTGCTGCTTTTTTTGGTTTTAGGCAGGTTTACCTGAAAATCAGCCACACCGAGGATGTCGCCTTTGGAAAGAATAATGGCTCGTTCGGCAAGGTTTCTTAGCTCACGCACATTGCCGGGGAAAGCGTATTTTTTCAAAGATTCAAATACTTCGCTTTTTATTTTGAAGGGAGGCTTGTTGAAACGTACAGTAAAAGTTTCTACAAAATAAGTCAGCAAAGGTTTTATGTCCTCGGGACGTTCGCGCAGGGCGGGGATGTGGATATGCAGGGTGTTGAGGCGGTGTAGCAGGTCGAGCCTGAATTTCTTTTCTTCCACACGTTTCTCAATGTCGTGGTTGGTGGCCGAAATAATACGAAAATCGGTTTTTATTTGTTTGGTGTCGCCCACACGTGTTACTACTTTTTCTTCGGAGGCACGCAAAATTTTTGCCTGCAGCTTGAAGGGCATATCCGCAATTTCGTCCAAAAACAGGGTACCCTGGTCACTCACCTCAAAGAAGCCCGTTTTGTCGGTAATAGCACCGGTAAAGGAGCCTTTTTTGTGACCAAAAAATTCGCTTTCCAACAGCGATTCGGTGATGGCGCTGCTGTTGACAGCACAAAACAGATGGTCTTTGCGCAGGCTTGAATAGTGAATGATGCGGGCAATATTTTCTTTGCCGGTACCACTTTCGCCGGTAATCAGCACATTGGCTGCGGGGTATTCGGCAGCGGTCATGGCTTGCTGGTAAACTTCATGTATTTGAGGGCTGACCCCGATAAGCTGCCGGTCAATTTTTTCTTCGAGCGATTTTGAAATCAGCGAATTTCGCTTTTCCATCAGCCGCAGCTTTTGGTGTAGTTCAAGATATTTGCGGGTTCGTTCGATGGCTATCTGGATGTCGATATGCCTGAAGGGCTTGCGCAGGTAATCGAAAGCCCCGAGGCGCATGGCTTTAATCACGGTATCCATGTCGCCATGCGCCGACACGATGATAACCTCCATGTCGGGAAAGCGTACTCTTACATCTTGTAATATGTCGAGACCATTGATGCCGGGCAGGCGCACATCAAGAATTAACAAATCGATAGTGCGCAGCGATAATACCTCCTGCGCATCCTTATGGGTATTGGCCTCAAAAGCCTCAAAACCCAAATTTTGAAAATATTCGTGTAGCTCTTCTGTAAACTCTTTCTCATCATCTAAAATAAGAATCCTGATTTTTTGCTGATCTTCCATTTTGACTTATATATTTAGGAATTCAAAATTATTTTAAAAGTTGTGCCCCGAAACCAGTTGCCCGATATTTCGATGGCTCCGTTCATCTCTTTAATGATTTGGTAGGAAATGGAAAGTCCGAGTCCGGTTCCTTTCCCGGTATCTTTGGTGGTGTAAAAAGGGAGCATTATGTTTTCGATATCCTCATCGCTAATGCCGATACCGTTGTCGATAACTTCGACCACAAAAGATTGGTTTTCGCGATACGATTTAATCTCGATAAACTGATCCTGAAAATCAGGCTGTATTTTTTTCTTTTCCAGCAGGGCATCTTTGGCATTGATCAGCATATTTAAAATTACCTGTTCAAATTTAAAAACATTGCCTAAAATGCTTGGTTGATTTTCGTCTAACTGAAGCCGGAGGTCGATGGCGTGGTGTTTGAATTGTTCTGATATCATCGACACCGCATTTCGGATGCTCGCATTGATATCGAAATTTGTGGCGATGTAATCGTCGGAGTTGCGCGAGAAAGCCCGCACATGATCGATGATATTGCGGATGCGGGTAATATTTTCGAAAATTTTATCTGCCTTTTTTTTCAGATACTCATTATTCATGCTTTCCTTTCGGGTGGATTCGTACAGTATATTATCCATCACCATCGACAAGGTGTTTAGCGGCTGGTTGATTTCGTGGGCTATACCCGAGGCCATTTCGCCCAGGCTGGCCATACGGTCGGCATGAATCTGTGTTTTTTCGATTTTCTTGCGTTGCGAAATATCGCGCACGGTTATCATAAACGAATCAGGGGTGCCATTGGGACCCTGGATGAGTGTTGCACTGACTTCGCTTAAAAAAATGCTGGCATTTTTTCTTTTCATACGTACTTCGATATTTTGGGCTATGCCTTCGCTCATGGTTTTTTCGATAACCCCCCGGATTGTATTAAATTCTTCCGAAGGCATAAATCGTGAATAATGTTGGCTCACCAATTCATCTTTATTTTCGAAACCCAAAAGTTCAAGGCCAATTTCGGAAACCTCACGAATTATTCCTTTAAGGTCGATCAGCAATATCCCGTCGGGAGAAGCATTGTGCATGGTTTTGTATTTTTCGCGGCTCACCTCAAGGGCATCTTCGGCAAGTTTGCTGTCGGTAATATCCACCATCGTCATCAGGCATTCCATTTTATTTTCGGAGCATATCCCGGTAAGATAAGCATAAATAGGTTTACGCCCCACTGAGGCGATTGTTACCTTACAGTGCTGTTTGCTTGTGCAGGTAAATATAAGTTGCAAAAAATCATTAAACACCGGCAGGGTATCCCCTGTAACAAAGAGTGCAAAATGGCTTCTGATAAGGCGGGCACGCTCCTTGCCCAACATTTGGCTGCCGGCAAGATTTACAGCCATTATTTCGCCCAGGCCGGAAAGGGTGAAATAGCCGGAAGGGGCAAAATCATACAAGTCGGCATATTTTTCCGAAATACGCTCTTCCATTACAATGGCTTTGTTGGCTTCGATAATGGCTCGAGCCAGTTCATCGTTTTGCATTTCACTCTCCAATTGACGACTTCTCAGCTCCTCTTCTATAATTTTGCGTTGGGTAATATCCTGGGCAAAGGCTAGAAAACGGGTATCCGAAATCTTCACGGCATTTACGGCCCACCAGCGTGGCTTACGGTCTTTGTGAGTGTAGGTCTGTTCAATCGATGCAGTGCCTTCTTTTACAAGCATTTTAAAACGGGATATCCCTGCCTCAAGTGCATCTTTGGTGAGGATTCCCGTTAACGACATTTGCAAAAGTTCGCGCTTTGAATAGCCGGTAATATCGCAGGCCGCTTTGTTAACTTCGATGTACCTGCCGGTTTCATCTGTTACAAACACACCCATGGGAGCGTTTTGGATATATCTCTTGAATTTCTCCTCACTTTTTTTTAAGCTGCGGTTCGTTAGTTCAAGTTTTTGAGCAGCTATTTTTAGCTCAGCGGCATCGTTTTGTATAATTTTTTTCTGATTGTAAATTTCCAGAAATATTTTGATTTTACTAAGCAGCACATGGGGTTTAAAGGGTTTATTGAGATAGTCGATGGCACCTGCATCATAAGCGACATGCAGATTTTTTTCATCAATAATGCCGGCTGTTATAAATATTACTGGAATCTTTCCATAAGATGAGGTTTTATTTATCGCCACAGCCAGTTCATAGCCATTCATGTCAGGCATCCGCACATCGAGTATGGCCATGGCAAGCTCCTGGTTTTGTATTTTTTTGAGGGCTTCTGCTCCCGAAGCAGCCTGCATTAGCCTTACATCTAATTTGCTGATTATTGCCTCAAGTAGCTTTAGGTTTTCTGCTACATCATCCACAATAAGTATTGAAGGTAGAGGCTCGCTTGGTGTGTGTGTCATCTGATTATAATTTTAGGCGGTGAGAGGTGAGAGGTGAGAAGTGAGCGGTGAGAAGTGAGCGGTGAGCAGTGCCGAGCTTCGCTCGTGCATCCTCGAAAAGTTACGAAAATTGAAAATTTTCTACTTTTCGGGATAGGCAGTTTCTGAAGACTGGAGACTGTGGACTGAGGACATAAAAAAAAATTGAACCTTTCCATTTAATTTGCTGTATTTCTTCTTTTAAAATCTTTTGATCCTAATTTTATTGCCACAAAGGTATATTTTTATAATCTGCCAATGAAAAACCATCGAGTAGATAAAAATGTCAGACTACTTCCATTTGCCTCCGTAACGACTGAATAAAGCTATTAGCACAAAGAAACAATACTATTTTTGCAGTTTTGAAAACAGGTAGTATATTATCTAATAAATTGAAACAAGAAAAACTGAATACGATGAAAAGATTACTGAACAGCATACTCATCCTTGCGATGCTTGGCGCGATGACCGCTTGTAAAGACCATGACATTTTCCTGCCCGTCAACATTACCCCGGCACCGCTTTCGCTGGAAGAGCGCGGCGGCTATTATGAGATTACACCTGGCAGCATCGTTTTTGTGCAGCCTGGAAATGATGAAGTAAAAAAGATAGCATCCGCATTTATCCAAAGGTTCGAGGCAAGCACAGCTAATAATCTTGAAATTGAAGATATTGAAGACCGCCGCAAAGACCGTGGAATTATTTTCGAGCTGCTGCCCCAGGCAGACTCGCTGGGTGATGAAGGCTATATTTTGAAAGTAAAAAACAAAAAAATAGAACTCTCGGCCTATCAGCCTGCCGGGCTTTTTCGCGGCTTGCAATCGCTGTATCAGTTGATGCCCATCGAGATTTATGGTGAGCAAAAAGTGGAAAATATAGAATGGAAGGTGCCACGGGTAAATATTTACGATAAGCCCCGCTATGCCTGGCGCGGCATGCATCTGGATGTATCACGCCACTTTTTCGATACGGACTTTGTGAAACGCTACATCGACCTAATCGCCATGCACAAGATGAACACTTTCCATTGGCATCTTACCGACGACAACGGCTGGCGCATCCAAATCGACAAATATCCCAAACTTACCGAAGTGGGAGCCTGGCATGTGCCCCGCGATAGCTGGATGGACAATGCTCCGCCACAGCCCGGCGAGGAAGCCACGGTTGGCGGTTTTTATACCAAAGACGAAATACGCGAAATTGTGCAATATGCCGCCGATCGCTACATCACGGTTTTGCCCGAGATAGAAATGCCCGGCCACTCGTGCGAGGTGTTGGCCGCCTATCCCGAGCTGGGATGCACCGGAGGACCTTATTATGTGCAGCCTGGAAGTTATTGGCCCAACATCGATATTTTGTGCGCCGGCAACGAGCAGACCTTTGAATTTTTGGAAGGCGTGCTGGACGAGGTCATCGAACTTTTCCCATCCAAATATATCCACATCGGCGGCGACGAAGCCACCAAAGACCGCTGGGAAGAATGTCCCAAATGCCAAAAACGCATCCGCGAGGAAGGCCTGGCCAACGCGCACGAACTCCAAAGCTATTTTATAAAGCGAATGGAAAAATACCTGAACGGCAAGGGCAAGCAAATAATTGGCTGGGACGAGATACTCGAGGGCGGCCTGGCTCCCGAGGCTACCGTTATGTCGTGGCAGGGCTTCGATGGCGGAATAGCCGCTGCCCGCCAGGGACACGATGTGGTGATGAGCCCGGTGTCGCACAGTTATTTCGATTATTATCAGGCCAATCCAAAATACGAACCGCTGGGAATCGGAGGCTTTATCACGCTCAAAAAAGTGTATTCCTTCGATCCCACGCCTCCGGTTTTAAGCCAGGAAGAAGCCAAGCACATCTTGGGCGGACAGGGCAATGTGTGGACCGAATACATCCTTACGCCCGAACATGTGGAATACATGAGCACGCCACGTATGACCGCCATGGCCGAGGTGCTGTGGACGCCCAAAGAAAAAATCGTTTGGCCTGATTTCAGGCAGCGCCTCGAATTTCAGTTCGACCGCTTCGATGTGATGGGCGTAAACTATGCCCTGGGCTCTTTTGCTTTAGATTTTGTTACCAGCTTTGATAAGGCCAATAATCAGTTTCTTGTAAGTTTTGAAAACGAGCAACTGAATCCGGAAATCCGATATACCGTGGATGGAACTGTTCCCGAGGCCTCATCGCCCCTTTATTCCGAGCCTTTAAAGATCGATAAAACCACCACTATCCGGGCTGCGATTTTTACCGGAACGGTGATGAATGAAACCTTTTCCGAAAAAACGATTGTTTTCCACAAAGCCCTCGGTGCGCAGGTGGAATATAAATACGAGCCCAGTTTTAAATACAGCGGCCAGGGTGCTGCTACCCTTGTGGACGGACTGCGGGGCAGCGACAGATATGGCGATGGTTTTTGGCAGGGCTTTAATGGCGATGACCTGGATATTGTGATCGATCTGGGCGGCGAAAAAGAAATAAGCAAGGTAAGCGGCTCTTTTTTTCAGCGCGAAGCCAGTTGGATATTTTTGCCCACGGGCATCGAAGTAAGCCTTTCGGGCGATGGAAAACAGTTTGGCCAGCCCATCTCCGCCAGCCACACTATTGATCCCAAAACCGAGGGTGCATTTAAAAAGGAGCTAAGCGTGGAATTTCCGCAGCAAAAAGCCCGCTTTGTAAAATTGAAAGCCACCAACTTTGGCGTATGTCCGCCCTGGCATCGGGGTGCCGGCGATGCTGCCTGGCTCTTTGTGGACGAGGTTATGGTGGAGTAGGAATTTTTTTTTTTTGTAAAAACTATTACAAAGCATGGAAACTTTAACCATAAGAGTAAAAAACAAAGAACGCTTATTGTTTCTTTATAAAATCCTGAAGTCATTCGATTTTGTTGAGTTGCCTGAAATAGAAAAAACTTCTGTCGATGAAGGCACTCATGACTTTTTTAGTTCTGCCGGGCTTTGGAAAGACCGGGATATTTCGCAGGAAAGCATACGTAAGCAAGCATGGAAAAGAAGCTAATACTTTGCGATACCAATATTATTATCGAGTTTTACAAGGGCAATCAGGCCATTGTTGAAAAGCTGCGTAAAATTGGAATTGATAATATTCTGATCAGTTCAATTACCCTGGCGGAATTAGTTTTCGGCGCATTAAATAAAATGGAATTGAATACGATATTAAAAGATTCCTAATCCTTAAGATCAATTTCAATAAACGAAACCGTTAGCCATATTTTTTTAGAATTGATGGAGGAATATTCTTTGAGTCATCGATTAAGCATTCCTGATGCATTGATTGCTTCAACTGCAATTGTGAACGATCTTGAACTTTTTACTCTAAATTTAAAAGACTTCAGATTTATCAAAGGTTTAAAACTTTACTAAAATCATAGAGGGCATCTATCCTGCCGACTTGTTGCCGGCGATGTTGAGCCTGGCTCTTTTTGGATGAGATATTGGTGGAATAGGGATATTACTTCTTACGAATGTTCTTATATGCATCTTTTCGATGACGAACTCGGATAATGTCAATGATTAATTCATCTTCAAATATGGAATAAATGATTCGATAGTTTCCTGCTCGAATTCTCCAAAGATTATAATTTCCAATGAGTTTTTAGCTCCTGCTGGATAGGGCTTATGCGCCAGGTTTTCAATTTTTGCAAGTATTTTATCAATATCAGAAAATGGAAGGTTTAGTATTTCCTTCTCAGCAGATTTTGCAAAAAGGATTTTAAACATTCTTTATTAGTTTTCCGTATCGCGCTTTTATTTCTTCAAAAGTAGCGCGTGGCTCATTCTTTCGGCTATGGGCAACAAGAATATCTTCGATATCTTCGGCCAATGTGCCGTATTTGGCAAAAGAAACAATGATTGCCTTTTTATCTCCCATTTCATCAATTATGTAATCAATTTCATTCATAATATTTTTCTTAACCTGTTTGAAAAACAAAGTTACGTTATTTAATTATGTTCGCTTGCACAAGCTTTTGAAATCGCAAAGCCGGCATGTTTCTATTCGTGTAGTTTGGACAAAAGGCGTGGCCGGATCGAGCATTTTACTCAACATTTCCAGCAGGTATTGCTCGAAATGCTCCAGCTTTTCCTCGTCAATGTTTTCCTCTGGTGTTGCCCTGCTGTTCTCTTTTACGCCAAACTTGATAAATTTATTGGTGAGCTTGGGCAGGCTTATTACGCCGCCTTCGGTTTTTTTGCCGGGCATCTGCATCTCGCGCCGGCACAGCCATGCATACATCAGCACCTGAAACACCTTATCGTTTTTGTGCCCATCGTCAAGGTCTTCCCAGTTGGCGATTTGCAATTCAGAAGGGTTTTCTACCTTACCGGTTTTATAATCGATAATTCGCAGGGTGTCGTTCCACAAATCCAGGCGGTCGATCACACCTTTCAGGATTACAGGGTTTTCCTCCGCCATGCCCAATTCGCCGGCCATGTTTTCGGATTGCAACCGCTGTTCCAGGCCAATAATTTGCAAGGTGCCTTTATTTTTTGATAGTGCTGCCAATTCATCCAGCTCAAAGTTAAGATAGGCGTTGATGTAGTTTTTGATGACTTCGTAAATAAGCCGGTTTTTGCCATATTTAACCTGGCCATGGGCGTAGTGGCTGGCCAGTGCCGATTCAATATATTTTTGACTCTCGCCCTTCATTTTTTCAATATCCGCAGGCTGTATTGTTTTTTTAACAAAAGGAGTAAACAAATCCTCGAGCACCTGATGCACGATGGATCCGATGGTTTTAAATTCCAGGTTTTCTTCCACCTCATCATTTTCCCTGATGCCTGCCACATTTTTAAAATAAAACTGCAAGGGGCATCTGCGATATTGATTAAGCGAAGTAGGAGCCAGACCCGCAGCAGATTTTTGCAGAAGGCTTTGATAAACCGGCTCGGTCTTTTCGACAACAATAGGCTGTGGTGCTGCCATTTGGGGCGGCGGCACTGCTTCGCTCGTTTCTATAATCTGAATCTTAGGATTATATTGCCGCAGTTCGTTTAGTATTTGATATATAAAACGGCTTTTTTCGCCGCCCCCACTTTTGGCATCGTTGTTATCGTAAATCAGATGCACTTCGCCGGCTCGTTGTAAAAGCCGGTAAAAGTGATAGGCAAACACCGCTGTCTTTTGCTGGTGGGTGGGCAGTCCCATTTCGGTCTGAATATCGAAAGGAATGAGCGAGTGAGCAACAGAGGCGCGAGGCAACGTGCCCTCGTTGGCCGATAATAAAATTACCCGCTCAAAGTCAAGCGTTCGAGTTTCTAACATGCCCATGATTTGAATACCCCGCAAGGGTTCGCCCGTAAAAGGCAGACGCGCACTCGCACTGAGTTGTCTGAACAAGTCGCGCAGGGTTTTTAGCGTATCAATACTTCGATATTTCTCATGCAGTTCCGAAATTCTTTTTATCAAAATCGAAACATGAAAGAGGTATTCCAGGAGCAGCGAAGCCTCCTCGTTTAGCTTCTGATTTTTGTTTTGACTTTGAATATGCTCTTCGAGCAGGCGGATAGTTTTTTCGGCGATGAGCAGTGCTTCCCCAGGAGCAGGGTTGATGGCAGCGAAAATGGTATGAATCAGTTCATCATTATTTATCCCACTCTGATCGGTAAAATCCAATATTTCATCCGGGGTATAAAAAACCTGCTTCTTGTTTTTTATTTTAGCTAGTAAATCCGAAATCCCGCTAAGCTGATTTAACAAGGAATGCTGCAAGAGGCGCAATATATCGCGATGGTAAAAACCCCTTTCGCCACCAGAAGTTGTCGCACTGTATCTTGCCGCATTTTCGTAGAGGCGAAACAGGAAAACCACAAAGGTATAAGCCGGGGTGAGCTTAAAAGGATAGCCCATGGTAATATTGAATTCGCCCGTGGCCTCGGGCAGCGAGTTCAAAACCGGGATTAGCAGATTTTCGTCAGCAAGAACAAGAGCTGTGTTTTTAGGATTGGTGTCAGAGCTATCGCTTCCGGGATTGGAATTATTGGCGTATCTCTGAATGATTTTACCGGCAGCTTCTGCTTGTCCCACCATCCCCGGCGTGCCATAAATGAATATTTTTTTCTCTGATACTTTAAAATTATGACTCACCTCTTCATTTCCCTTAATACCTCCGAGCTGGATTTGCTTTCGCAAAAATTCACCGGCTTCCTGATTTTTATCCGTCAGATAATATTCATCGGCATCCCAAATAAGTTCGGCAATTTGCGAATTTTTCAAAAAGGAAATTATTTTTTGCTCAGCACGGGTCAGCGCATTGAAACCAGCAAAGTAAATTTTCGTCCATGCCAGTTTAGGAGCCGATGTTTCGATACCTTCGGCTACCCTGCGATAAATTAATCCCTGGTAAGCATTTTTGTTTTTTTCGAGCTTCTCGCGAAGTTGCTGGTAATAGTTGTTGAGCGAGCGGAAAAACGAAATATAGTTTTGCTCGGTGGGGGTGAGGGGTGTGCCATCGGGATTCCATTTTTCGATGAGTTTTACCTCGCTCAAATAATCGAAGAGCACCGAAGCGTCCACCAGGTGGAGGTCGATCTCGTTAAAATCGGCAAGCATCATTTGTCCCAGACGGCTAAAACTCCCAAAGTCCTGAGCCTGCCCTTGCTCTATCTGCTTGTGAATCTCGAAGAGTTCAAAGAGCAGCTCGGTTTGATCGATGGGGATAAAATCAGAGATATGGCTCAAAAAATCTTCGATCGAGAAAACATCGGGCGACCACAGGGTTTTTCCGGCTGATGTGGCAAGTGCCTTTTTCAGGTACAATCCGGCACGCCGACCGGGCAGCACCACACAAACTTGTGAAAGATCGTCGGGATGATTTTTTAATAATCGCGTGCTAAGCTCATTAATAAACGTTTGCATAATTTGGCTGTGATTAATTTTAAGCGAAAGTAGGCAAAAAATAGCTGGTGTCCCAATAGTAGGGATATTCATTTTACAGATTTCTCCCGGAAATACTCAGCTTCACTTTCTCACACCCACATAAAAACCTGCGCCTTGTTATTTCGAGAGACATCTCAAATATTTTGATTCGCTTTTCGAGTATTTTGGTGATTAAATCTTTTCTTCAGTTACTAGGCTGAAAATGCCATTATCTTTGCCCCAATGGATTTGATACGAAAATATTTCCCCAATCTTACGCCGCAGCAAGATAGCCAGCTTGCCATGCTGGGCGGCTTGTATGCCGAATGGAATGTGAAAATAAACACCATTTCGCGCAAGGACATCCAAAACCTCTACGAGCGTCACATACTTAGCTCGCTGAGTGTGGCCAAAGTCATCCGGTTTAAAGCCGGAACAAGAATTATCGATGTGGGAACCGGCGGTGGTTTTCCCGGCATTCCGCTGGCCATTTTATTTCCGGAGGTCGATTTTATGCTCATCGATTCGGTGGGAAAAAAAATTAAGGTGGTAGAGGCTGTTGCCCAAAGTGTGGGCCTGACCAACGTGCATGCACAGCAAATTCGTTTTGATAAAGTGAAGGATAGCTTCGATTTTGTGATAAGCCGGGCCGTAACAAAAATACCTGAACTGCTGATGTGGAGCAGGGGAAAGATTAGCCCTGTCAACAAAAACGATTTGCCCAATGGCATTTTGTACCTTAAGGGTGGCGACTTCGAAGATGAATTGAGCGGGCTTCGTCAACACATTCAAATCTATCAGCTAAGCAAATATTTTGAAGAAGATTTTTACGAAACCAAGAAGCTGGTGCATCTGTGGGAACCTGCCCGGAAAAAGCGATATTAGCATACTGCGGAATACCCTTTTATTAATAATCAGATTAAGAACGTACCTATTGGCTCCCACTTTCTCCCTCCTCATTCATGGCTCTGGACATTGTCATTTCGAAACTTCCCCTACCCCTCGACCCGCTCCGGCTGTGTCATTTCGATGCCGCAACTGCGGCAGGAGAAATCTACAAATTGCGACAAGATTCTCCCATTGGCTTAGGTGTTTTTAATTTTTGAATTGATGCCTTTAGCTTTTCATAAAGAATAGTTCAAACTAAATTATCCACAGCCCGGTTTTTAACATTTTTTATCTACTTTAGCCGCAATTTTCAAACGTAAAATTATCAAAACATCAAAAACTAAAAGCACATGACAGAAGCAAAACGATTACTAAAAGACTCTGCTGCCCTAAGATGGCTGGTAATGTTTTTAATTAGTGGATTGACCTTTGCCACTTACTATTTTCAGGATTTTTACTCCGGATTGAAAGGCCTTATCGAAACGGATTTTGGATTTACCAGCGAAGAATTTGGCCGGATGATCGGATTAACCACCATCGCCAATGTATTTGGTATGATCATCATTGGCGGTATCATCCTCGACAAGTGGGGCATTCGCCTTGCCGGTATTGCTTTTGGAAGCCTTGCTGTTTTGGGCGGTCTGGTTTCAGCACTAACCGCCGCAGGTTATTTTGGCACCGATAAATCTACCATGCTCACCGGCCTTATCATTGGGAGGGTGATGTTTGGCTCAGGCCTCGAAGTAGTTTGCGTGGTAGCCATGCGAACCATCGTTAAGTGGTTTAAGGGCCACGAGCTTGCACTGGCCATGGGTATTAATATGGGCTTCGGGCGACTGGGTTCGGCATTAGCCATCGCCATCTCGCTCGACATCGCCGGCACCACGGTATCACCCGCCGTTACCTTTGCCGCCACTCTGATTGGCCTGGCTCTGCTCATGTTCCTGGTTTATACCATTTTTGATGTTAAACTCGACCGTCAGATGAAGGCTGTGAGAGCCAGCAACAACGAGGAAGAGGTACCTGCCGAAGATTTTAAATTTTCGGATTTAATAAAACTGGTAACCAACAAATCATTCATTTATATCACGCTTTTGTGCGTGGCCTTCTACTCGGCTGTTTTTCCTTTTATCCAATATGCACCCGACCTCCTGGTAAACAAATTTGGTTTTAATTACGCCCTGCCCGAAGGTGCTGCTATGGTTGTTTTTGGCAGCGAAGCCTTTGGTAATGCCCTGGTTTATATCACTGTTTTCCTCTTTGCTATTGGCGTTACAGTGGTTCCCAACAATATGAGCAACAGCAACCACAAGCTGTGGATACGTGTTATTTTGATTACCCTATTTGCTGTTTTGGTATATTACAAACGCGTAATGTTGGGTGACTGGCTGATGAACGGACCCAAGACTTCGGCACTGATTCCGCTGGGAACGATTATCTTCACGCCAATTTTTGGTACTATCGTAGATAACAAGGGCAAGGCTGCCTCGCTGATGATGCTGGGTGCATTGCTTTTGATTTTTGCTCACCTTGCCTTGTCGCTCACCAGCAGCCCGCTATTTGCCTACCTTGGCCTCTTGAGTTTGGGTATCGCATTTTCGCTGGTACCCGCAGCCATGTGGCCTTCGGTTGCCAAAATTGTTGCTGAAAATCGTTTAGGAACCGCTTATTCTACCATGTTTACAGTACAAAACTGGGGACTGGGTTTATTCTTCTGGGGCATCGGAGCCTTGCTCACAGTGGTGAATCCTACCGTTGTAACTGCTCTGGGTGATGCACGTAAGAGCTTGGAAGCCACCGGGCTTTCGGCGGTGGAGATTAGCGAGCAGGTGAAAGAAATGCAGATCGCCGGCACCTTGCCCTATTACGATTATACCACCCCCATCCTGGTGTTGGTATTATGCGGGGTAATTGCAATATTCCTTGCCTTTAAACTAAAACAAGCCGACAAGCAGCAGGGCTATGGCCTTGAGCTGCCCTCGGGCGTGAAGCCAGAGTAAGCATTGAGCTTGAATTTTATTAAATAAAAAAGGATGTTCAGATAGAGCATCCTTTTTTTGTTTTGCTATTTTTGCGGATATGATGATACACTTTGTTTTGGTAGAGCCTGCCGTACCCGAAAATGTGGGTGCTGCTGCCCGTGCTCTAAAAACGATGGGATTCCATTCGCTGCGATTGGTCAACCCCTGCGAATTTCGCGAGGGAAAGGCGCAATGGCTGGCTCATGGTTCTGCCGATATTCTGGACAAGGCTTGTGTTTTCCCTACACTTCGGGAGGCCGTGGCAGACATCGATTTTGTGGTGGCAACCACTGCTAAGCGGCGTTCGGCCACGGGCGATCTTCACTTGGCCGAGGGAATTCCCGAAATTATCTGGCAAAAGAAAAATAGTACCGATTCCGTTGCCCTTGTTTTTGGCCGCGAAGAATCAGGCCTGACCAATGCTGAAATCCAACTTTGCCATATTTCTTCCTACCTGCCCATGGCAGTTGCCTATCCCTCGTTGAATCTTGGCCAGGCGGTGATGCTTTATGCCTATTTGCTTTCCAAAATAAATTTGGCTGTTGAGAAGCCGTCTGTTGAAACCGCCACTCCATCCAAGTTTCGTACGATGAATCAGCAGATGGCCAATTTACTTGATGATACAAGACTGAGTAAAAATGCCAATATCACGCATCGAATTTTCGAGCGCATGGCTTTGTTGGCCGATGGCGACATCAACCTGGTGCTTTCGGTTTTAGCGGCAATCAAGGCGAAAGCCAATTTTGGAATTGAACACTAATTTGTAATATCATGTTTTATCTTGCTCCTTTACAGGGCTATACCGAACTTGAATTTCGCCGGGCTTATTCGATGGTTTTTAGTGGCCTCGAAGGGGCGGTAAGTCCTTTTATCCCCCTGGCCTCGGGTGCGCGGTTCAGGCTTAAGCACTTGCACGATGTGATTCCGGCCGAAAACAAAAGTATGAAGGTCATTCCGCAAGTTCTGGGAATCGAGCCTGAAAAATTTATCGCGCTCGCGCACCGTTTGCACGAGCTGGGCTACGATGAGGTAAACTGGAACCTGGGCTGCCCCAAACGGACGGTGGCTGCCAAACAACGCGGCTGCGGTATCTTGCCCTTTCCCGATTTGCTTCGAACGACTCTGGAAAAAATTATCCCGGAACTTCCACTCAAGCTTACCATCAAAACCCGGCTGGGGCATCATAGTCCCGAAGAGTTTTACCAGCTTATCAAGGTTTACAACGATTTCCCTCTACATTCGCTCATCGTTCATCCACGCACCGGCATACAACAATATGAGGGCGATATGTTTTTGAATATCCTGGATGAAACGATTGCTGAAATAAAGCATCCGCTGGTTTTTAGTGGTGATGTGAAAGACCGTGCCAGTTTTTTGCAATTATCTGCGCGTTATCCGCAAATCGATGATTGGATGATTGGGCGCGGGATATTGACCAATCCCGCCTTGCCCGAAATAATCCTGGGGAAGTTGGGTGCTGATGATTTGGAAATTATGCGAAGTCGCCAGTTGTATTTTCATCAGGAACTCTATTGCGCCATCAAAGCTAAATTTCAACGCAGTCAGCCCATCTTAAATAAAATGAAAGATTACTGGTCGTATTTTTCACGCTGGTTTATCGATTCGGAAGCACTATTTTTGAGGTTGGCACATCTTAATAATCTGGATGAATTTATGGATGCGGCCAGGCGAATCCTCAACGAGCAAGGTTTGGCTGCTATCGAAGGCCGCCCGAACAGGCAGGTGAAAACGGGGGCGGGAGGATAGTTGTTTATTTATGATTTATGATTTATGATTTATGATTTATGATTTATGATTTATGATTTATGATTTATGATTTTTATTACTTTTGACAAAAATAATATGATGATAGTTGAACGTACAGATAATGAGATTTTGGTAAGAATATCACCGCTAACAAACACCTCTGATTTACAAGATTTGTTAGATTATTTGGAGTATAAAGAGTTGGTTTCGAAATCGAAAGCAAGTCAAAACGACATAGATGAATTAGTCAGAGATGTGAATTATTCGATGATGGAAAAGGTTAGAAAAACACGCAGATAAGTCTAACCATGAAGCTTGTTGTGGATACGAATATAGTTTTCAGCTCAATACTCCGTCCTCAAAGTCCTATAGGACAAATAATTCTTAACGGATCAAAATACTTCACATTTTTATCCATTGATCAATTAAAAAATGAAATTGACAATCATGAAAATAAAATATTAAAAATTAGTGGATTAAGTAGATCTGATTATCAAAGAATTTATAGATTAATAAAATCAAAAATTAAGTTCATAGACCAATTATTCATAGAGCCAGACAATTATCAGAAAGCAAATGAATTAACGAAGGATATTGACCCTGATGATTTATTATTTATAGGGTTATCTTTACAAAGTCGTTGTAAACTATGGACAGGAGATAAACAACTACAAAACGGACTTGAAAAAAAAGGGTTTAAGCAGATTATTACAACCGAGAATTTATTCCAAATCTATCTTGATAAAGAATTTGCACATAGAAAAAAACGAAACTAAAAATTAAAGTTACGGCAATTATTTGCCCCCCTACTCATACATCATCGAAAGTGATACCACGCCGGGCCCCAAGTTTACGCCCAGCACCGGGCTGCCATAATTTACAAAGCGTGGTTCCGTGCTGCCGGTAAGGACTTTCATCTGTTCGATTTACCAATTGGCGGCTTGCTCGTTGTCGGCGTGCGAAATACCAATACCTATCAGGACATGATGGATGCGGCCAGGCGAATCCTCAACGAGCAAGGTTTGGCAGCTATCGAAGGCCGCCCGAACAGGCAGGTAAAAACCGGGGAGAGAGAATAGTTAATGGAAAATGGTTAATTGACATTTAACGGATAACGATTACAGTGTTGAAACATTTGTTGTTGAATCCTTCGGCCAAGCAAAGTCTCGACTTATCCGTGAAACAATTGAAGGCAGGAAGATACTAAATGTTGAACCTTTCCCCACTTCACTTTTAACCTTTATTTCGCCACCATGTTTATCCGTAAACTCCTTGCAAAGAATTAAGCCCAGGCCGGTGCTTGGTTCGTTATCGGTACCTTTTCGGCTGGTATTTTTATCTAATTTAAATAGGTTTTTCACCAATTCATCCGACATACCTATGCCATTATCTATAATCGATAATTCTATCCTTGCATTGTTGCTTTGCTGTGCTTTTATTTTAATCAAGCCCCCTCGCTTAGTGAACTTTACTGCATTAAACAAAAGGTTTCTCACGATGGTATGAAATATTTTCACATCAGCAAAAAGTATCAAATCCTCATCCATTTCATAACTGATTTGAATTTCTTTTTTTTGGGCACTCTCGCGAGCCTGTTCAACAATTTCACGAACTTCGGGAAGCAAAACAAATTGCTTGGGTTCAAATGGAAACCTACCTTGTTGATTCATAGACCAATCGAGCAAATTATTTAGCAAGCCATAAAGACTGCTGGTTGATTGCCGCAAACTATTGGTAATTTTCCTTAGGTCAGATTCTTTAAGATCATCTAAATCCTCAACAAGCATTTCGGTAAAACCAAGTAAAGAAGTAAAAGGGCCTCGCAAATCATGTGCAATAATGGAGAAAAATTTGTCTTTGTCGCGATTAAGCTGTTCGAGTTTAATCCTAAATTCCTTGTTTTTTTCTTCCATCTCTTTGCGTTCCGTAACATCTCTTAATGAAGCTAAAAAACACAATTCATCTTCCCAAATAATTTCTGATACACGCATTTCGGCGGTATGCACTTTCCCGGCTTTTCCCATAAAAGTAATCTCACGAAACTCATTTAATGATACAGGAAAGCCAAAGGGTTCATTAAGCAATTCATTGGCACCTCTGGTACATAATTTTTCGCACGAAGGATTTACATATCTCACCACACCCTGACGGTCGATAACAATTATTCCATCGACATTTTTCTCGATAAGACTACGGAAACGCGATTCGCTTTCGGCCAACTTTTGCGTAAAAGCAAAACGGTCGGCGGCATACCTTAGGGCATGAAGCAATAGTTCGCCGGTAATATCATTTTTTCGTAAATAATCCTGTACACCGCTCTGCATGATCTGCGCCGAAAGCAGTTCGTCTTCCGAGCCTGTTAAGACGATAATTGGAGTATCAACGATCAGCGCTTGTATTTTTTGGAGGGTTTCTAATCCATGGCTGTCGGGCAAATTGAGATCTAAAAGTATGAAATCAAATTTTGAATTGCCTGCAATTTTTTCGACCTCAATTATACGATCAACAACTACTGATTCATAAATACCCGGTGCATATTCGCGCAACAATTCTTCAATAATTCTGGCATCGCCCGGGTTATCTTCAACCAATAAGATATTTACAATTTCTTTTCCCAATTTCATTTACTCCTCCCAATTTAAAGGTTCTCAGTTTTTTCTAAATAATTTTTGCTGAGGGTAATTTTACGATGGTAATCCAAAAGTCTTCGATCGATTTCACCACTTTCATAAACTGATCGAGGTCGATGGGTTTGGTGATGTAGCAGTTGGCATGGAGGTCGTAGGTTTTTAGTATGTCCTCTTCGGCACTCGAGGTGGTGAGAATAACTACGGGAATTCGTTTTAAAGATTCTGTCGATTTTATTTCTGCCAACACTTCCCGCCCGTCTTTTTTAGGCAGGTTCAAATCGAGCAATATCAAATCGGGCGTTGTAGCTTCGGCATACTCATTTGTTTTGTACAAATAATTCATGGCCTCCACCCCATCGCCAACAATGTTTAAATTATTTTTGAACTTGCTGTCGCGGAGTGCTTCCTTCGCCAGACGGGCATCGCCGGGATTGTCCTCGACCAATAATATCTCGATGGGTTTTTCTGCTTTGTTGATAGTTTCCATAATATTCTCCTTTAGTAATTTTATCCCAATTAATTTGTAAAAGTACTTTCTAATAGGCTTAACAATTGATGCTTCCTAACGGGCTTTTTCAGGAAAGCGTTGCAGCCCGATGCGAGGGCTTTTTCGCGGTCGCTGGCCAAGGTATGGGCTGTTTGCGCCACCACCATCACCTCCTGGTTGAAGAGCCTGATTTGCCGGGTAGCCTCGTAGCCGTCCATTTCGGGCATACGGATATCCATCAACACCAGGTCGATGTCGGGCATGCGTCTGCACATCTCTATGGCTTCGATTCCGTTGTCGGCGTATAATAATTGATGTCGGGGCGATTCGAGGGTGATTTGCAGCAGTAGCATCGAAGATTCATCATCATCAACAATGAGTATTTTTATTTTTTTCGCCGAAGGAACTCTTTTTATTTTTTGAACCTGGGTTTCCTTTGCCGTTCGGCTTGTTGCGAGGGCATCATCAGGAAGCGTAAAAGTGAAAGTACTTCCCATGCCTGGATGGCTTTGGAGCCGGATTTTGCCTCCAAGCATTTCCACATACGATTTAGCAATCGACAGTCCAAGTCCTGCTCCCTGCCTGGCATTTCTATCCTCGATGTCGGCCTGAACGAAACGTTCAAAAATAGCTTTCTGTCTATCGGGGGCAATGCCGATACCGGTATCTTTTACATAAAATTCAAAATTCGTCCCTTGCCTGGTACATCCGATACTTATCGTCCCCTGTGGCGTGTATTTTATGGCATTGCCAATAATTTTGGTGAGGATGGCATAGAGCTTTTCGCGATCGGTTTTCATCCGTGCCTCTGCTATGGCTGGCATTCTTTCGATGCGAAGTTGTAGTCCCCGCAGGTCAGCTTCGGGCTTAAGAAAGGTAAACACATAATTGATTTGTTCGATGACGTTGGTTTCGGCAATCTGCACTTCCATTTGTCCCGATTCTACCATCGAGATACAAATAATGTCGTTGATGATGTTAAGCATCCGGTCGCCACTTTTTTCGATCACCGAGATATACTCCTGCTGTTCCTCACCGCTTAAACCTGGTTCTTTGAGCAGTTCGGCAAAGCCTAAAATCCCATTCATAGGTGTGCGTATTTCGTGGCTCATATTGGCCAAAAACGCCGTTTTGAGCCGATCGCTTTCTTCGGCTTTTTCTTTGGCCTTTATCAGTTCTTCGGCGGCTTGCATATTTTTGAAAGCAATAGCGATGCTTGCGCCAATATCTTCGAAGAAGTGAAGCAAATCGCTTGTAAAGCGGTCGGGGCGTTTGTCGTTCAATTGAAGCAAGCCGATGGTTTCATTTTCCGACTTCAGCGGGATGAGTGCAACGGATTCGTAGCCCTCGGCATTGCACCGTTTTCGAGTAAGCATTTGCAAATTACTATCAGGGCTTGTTTTGTGGAAGCTGGTAGTATTGTTGCTCCAAAAACTACCCCCTTTGGTAAACCCCGGAAAAGAACTATTGGCACAGCCCGAAATAACGATGCCACACAAACATTCCAGATGGGGCTTGCCATCGAGCTGGCAGTTGCGATTGTCCTGCGAATCCATGGAACATAAATAATTCTCCATCTCCACAAACTCAGGTGTAAAACCGTTGGTTTCGAAATAGGGATAATCCTGCCCCTTTTTCATGCGGATGCCGACTGCGTCGAAACCCGTAAACTGTTTTATCTCAACCAGAATATCTTTAATCAGTTGCTGCCACTCGTTGGATCGGTTTAAAATTGCCAGTATCCTGTTGGTTAAATTTTGCCGTTGTTCGGCAATTTTCCGCTGGGTGATGTTGAACATATAGCCTTTCAAGCGTATCAGCTTGTCGTTGGCATCAAATTCTCCCACCATGTTTTCGATGATCCATATAATTTTTCCGTTGTGGCACACCAGCTCCTGCTCATACTCGGTAATCCTTTTCTTTTCGCGAACAAGTTTCAACATTTCTTCACGATCGGAAGGGTCGCGGTAAAAGGCTGTAATATTTAATTTCATCAAGTCGGAAACGCTGTCGAAACCCAACATTTTTGCCATGGCCGGATTGCACAATAAAATGACACCTGTTGCCGAAGTGATAATGTTACCGGTGAGGTCATCATCAAACAACAACTTGTACTTGTTCTCACTTTGAATAAGGGCAGTTTCCGTTTTATTACGTTGTATCGAATGTTGAATGGTGCGTACCAAAACAGTAGCGTTGATCTGGCCTTTTACGAGATAGTCCTGTGCCCCGAGTTTTATTGCTTGTGTTGCCAGTGCTTCATCGTTAATACCTGTAAGCAACACAATGGGGATGTGCGAGGAAGCACTAAATATTTTTTTAAAAGTTACCATTCCAGTGCTATCGGGCAGGTTCAAATCGAGCAGGATCAAATCAAAACTACCATCATTAAGTTTGGCGAGGCCGAGGGTCAAAGTTTCAGCCGTGGTCATCTCATACCCGAAACTAAGGCAGTCGTTCAGGTATTCCTTCACCAGGCGGGCATCCAAAGGATTATCCTCGATAAGTAAAATATGTGTTGTTTTGTTTTTCATAATATTCCTCCTGATCACGCGCTGTTTATCCTGCTTCCTTGGGCGGAAGTTTTACAATGGTAAACCAAAAATCCTCGATCGACCTTACCACTTTAATAAACTGATCCAGATCGACAGGTTTGGTAATATAGCAGTTGGCATGATAGCCATAGCTTACAAATACATCCTCCTCGGCTGCCGAGGTGGTAAGCACCACCACCGGAATTCTACGCAAGCTCTCGTTGGTTTTGATCTCGGCCAATACTTCGCGGCCATCTTTTTTGGGCAGATTCAAATCGAGGAGTATCAATCCCGGACGTGCGGCCTGCTCATATTTCCCCCGTTGGTATAAGAAATCCATTGCATCCTCACCATTGGTTACTACATGCAAAGCATTTCTTATTTTGCTTTCAATCAATACCTCCCTGGTCATTCGGATGTCACCCGGATTATCTTCTACAAGTAAGATGTCGATGGATTTTTCTGTTTTGTTTTCAACGTTCATGGTATGAGTAGCTTATTTGTGTATTGAAAAATAAAATGTCGTCCCTTTGTTTTCGCCTGCATTGTTTTTGAAGCGGATACTTCCACCATGTCTTTCGATGGTGCGTTTGCAAATAGCCAGGCCGATACCCGTGCCCGGGTACTCGGTTTTGCTGTGCAGGCGCTGAAAGATGGTAAATATCCGATCCTGGTATTTTTGCTCAATGCCAATGCCGTTATCTTTTACCGCAACCACGACTTTGTCGCCTTCTTCTTTGGCCGAGATATGAATTCTGGGGTCGGTATCGCCTTTAAATTTTATGGCGTTGTCGATGAGGTTTTGAAAAACTCTGGCCAGTTGCATTTCATCGCCATGGCATTTGGGGAGCACATCGTTGCTAACCATGGCACCTGTTTCCTGTATTTTGTGCTGAAGGTTGGCTATGGCATGACCCAAAACGCTGTTCAGGTCGAGGCTTTCCATAGGTTTGCCACGGGTGGTTACTCTCGAATAGTCGAGCAGGTCGTTGATGAGCCGTTGCATGCGGTTGGCACCATCAACGGCAAAAAATATAAATTCCCGGGCATCGTCATCCAGTTTATCCTTGTAGCGGCGTTCGAGCAGTTGGGTGTAGCTCGAAACCATACGCAAGGGCTCCTGCAAATCGTGTGAGGCAATGTAGGCAAATTGCTCCAGCTCTTTGTTGGAATGCTTGAGGTTTAGCATGGCCTCCTTAAGTTTTTCGTTGGATTGTCGCAACTCAAGTTCCGCCTTTTTGCGATTCGTAATATTGGTTATGGAGCCAACCCAGCTAATAGGCACATTTTTTGAATTCCTCGAGGCATTCCCCCGGGTCGACCAGTACATGTAGCTTCCGTCTTTTCGCTTTACCCGGTATTCGGGTTCATAGAGTGTTCCGTTTTCCAGGTGGTTGCTAATAGTAAGCTGCACCCTGTTCAAATCATCGGGGTGTAATAAGGATGACCAACCTTTTAAAGTGCGGGGAAATTCGCCCTCGTCATAGCCCATCAGTTCATCAATTTTCCCAAACCACTGGACGCTTTCTTTCATGTCCCACTCATAAATAACATCGCTCAGGTTTTCGGCTGCATTCCTGAAACGCTCTGCTATAATTTTACGCTCGGTAATGTCTTCCATATCCCCGATAAAAATATGGGGTTCTCCTTCGGCATTACGGGTGAGGATGAGGTTGAGGCTTATCCAAACCGTATTCCCTTTTTTGTGGATAAACATACAGTCGTAATGCGCAGATGGAATTTCATTGTTTAATAGTTTTTTGGTCATAGTAAAACCAATATCCAACGAATCGGGGTGGGTAATGTCCATCCAGGATTTGGCTAATAGCTCCTCGCTGGTGTATCCCAGGGTACGACACATGGCAGGATTTACCTGGATAAATTTGCCATCTAAGCTAGCAATAGCTCTGCCGATGGCCGCTTTATAAAAGGCATGTCTGAACTTTTCTTCGCTTTCCTTGAGCTTCAAGGTGGCTTCTTCCTCATCGGACATGTCTATTCCCATCCCTATCAGGCAAGGCTGCCCATCAACATAAATCAGTTTGCCGCTTAAGTAGTAAGGTGTCCTGACCCCATCTTTAGAAACGAATTTAGCTTCCACGGAGGCCTCTCCCTTAGTAAAAACTTTCTGGATACTTTGGGCAATCTTTTCTTTCTCATCCCCTTCATACAAATCGAGTGGACTTATCTTTTTCATTTCATTGGATGAATACCCCGAAATGATTTCAAGATTTTTGTTCCATTTCATAAATTGACCTTCAGGGCTTATCTGGTAAAACAAACCCGGCAGGGCATCAATCATCTGCACAAAATGATTCTTTTCACTTACAATCGCTGCTTCGGCTTTTTTCTGTAAGGTAATATCGCTAATGGTGGTAATAAAATAAAGCGGTTTGTTAGTGCTATCCTTTTGCAGAGTTGTGCTAACATCCGTCCAAACGAGGTGGCCATTTTTGTGGATGTATCTTTTTTGGTAACGGACACGGGTTCTGCCACCATTCATCATCGAGGCAACAATTCCCGAGCTTTCCTGAATATCGTCAGGGTGTGTAATCTCCTGCCATTTTTTAGTTTTGAGTTCTTCTTCAGTGTAACCCAAAATTTCGCTGAATGCCTTGTTTACTTTTAGTGAACCATCGATGCCGGTTATCGACTTTCCAAGTGGTGAATTATCAAACAAACTTCTGTATTTTGCCTCGCTATTTGCAATCTGTTCTTCGGCCTCTTTGCGTAATGTAATATCGTGGCCGGTAACAATAAAGCCGTTTATTTCTTTATCGCTTCCAATGTAACGGGTGTAGGTGATGTCCATAAATCTTCTTCCAAAGGCCGGAAACTCGAACCAATCGGTAAAATTTACGTCTTTGCCATTTAAACATTTATCGGCGTGAGGCTTTATTATAGTTTCAAAAAACTCTTCTCCAAAAAGTGCGGGCACCGTTTTACCTATCAAATCATTCTTCTTAAAGCCGAAGGCCTTTACATAAGCATCGTTTACGGTAAGATAGGTGTAGTTGTGATCTAAAACCGCGAGCATATCTTTGGAAGTGGTAACAATTTTTTGGTAGCGCAGCAACGCTTCTTCCAGATTTTTCTTTTCGGTAACATCCACCGCAAGACCGACTAGGCCTTTCACCTTGCCACTTTCATCGAAGGTTGGCTGGTAGGTAGTGTCGAATTTTAAGGAGCCTAACTCGACACCTTCGGTTTTCACTACCTTTCCGCTCAGACTTTCTTTTAGAGCCACCAGCAAATCGGGGTAATCTTTATATACATCAAATACAGACATGCCCACAACCTGCCCTGGTTTTAATCCTAATTTTTTTAATCCTTTCCCTTCCGAGAAAGTAAAAATGCCGTGGGCATCAAGCGCGAATATAACTTCCTGTACTTCTGAGGTGATGGTTTTTAAAAATTGCTGCTGTTTAGCGTTTTCCTCCTCTGCCTTTTTGCGTTCACTAATGTCGATCAGGGTGCCAAGTATGGTATCATGATCCAGTTTCAGGCTCATCAGAAAAACCCTTTCGTTCCCTTTTTTTGTAAGAATGTTGGCCTCAAAGCCTTGAACCTCTCCATCCTTTTTTAGCATCCTCACAAGCTCATCGCGTTGGGCAGGGTTTTTATAGCTAATTACCGAACTCTGCGCCATCAGTTCTTCTTTGCTGTCGTATTCCATCATACGAGCAATGGTATCATTTAAATAATAAACCTCCCCTGTTGTACTCGATCTTAAGACACCAACCGATGAATTTTCGACCAGGTTCCGGTATTTCTCTTCACTTTCCCTGATTTTTATGCTGGCTTCTTTTTGCAAAGTAACATCTCTCGATATTCCATAAACATATTCCACAGTTTCGTTATCTCCCAAAACAGGAATCAGTTTTGTTTCCAGCCAAACTTCACCTGTTGGAAATATTATTTTTTGTTCCGCGTGAAGCACCTTCTTGTCGTGGAAAACCTGTTGCAAAGAGGCCATTTGTTTTTGGGAGGTTTGTTTTGGGAACAGCTCATCCACTTTTTTCCCACTTACTTGTTCCATCGAGCTATTGAACTGTTGGGCAGCATGCTTATTCACATAAACCACCTTAAAATCATTATCAATCAAAAAAATGGTGTCACCCGAGTTTTCGACCAAAGCCTGGTATTTTGCTTCACTTTGTTTTAATGCTTCAACTGCTTTTTTTTGTTCAGCAGGGCTTGCAGAAATATCCCATGCATTCATTGTTTTGAGGCGTGCATTCTCGGTTCGCAGCTCGGCTATTTCTGCAAGAAGTTCCTCTTTACTTTTCTGGTCAATGTCCATTTTAATTTTGTTTGTGATCTTGTGTTCATTGTGCTTATTTCTTTGATTGGTTTAGATTTGGGGGGTTGCCAAAAATACTATAGCTAAGTTCGGAAAGGTGTAGTCCAAACCCTGATTTCGTTGTAAGTGTTTGCCCTACAAAAAGAGCCAGGAGCCTTGGTAAATCAAAGGTGTAGCTCTACACTAAGATTGGAGAAAAGAAAAGGATTTGATTTTGCGGGAGACTTCTTGATAAAATGCTACCAAACGACAATTCAAAAACAATAAGGTAATAGGGTTGGGTTTGTCATTTCCGGAATAATTTCTACTAAGGTTGAAGAAAAAAGGATAAGGTTTCGTTGCTTTGCAAATGGTCAACACTAATTATAAAAATCTTATTTTCTTTTTTGTAATCTTAGTACAATAATTTCCACCTACTTACAATTTGACCTTATTTTTATCCAACCCGCAAAAGCTGGACAGGTTGTGTTTTTGAATTACCCAGTACTTTAGCTCAGGGGCCGGATTATTCGATCAACTGATTTCGGATGGCATAATGGATGAGTTCGGCGTTTTTCTTCATACCCATTTTTTCGAGCAAACGCCGACGATGTGTGCTTACAGTTTTGTCGCTGATAAAAAGTTCGGCGGCAATTTCGACCACCGATTTTCCCTGTGCCAGCAAACACATAATCTGGAATTCCCTCTTCGAGAGCTTTTCGTGGGGAATTGCGATAGGGACATCACCATGGTGAAACATAATTTTTTCGGTGAGTTCCGGGGAGAGGTATTTGCCGCCTGCCAAAATAGTTTTGATGGCCGTAAGCAATTCTTCGTTAACACTGCTCTTGCAAACATATCCTGCGGCACCTGATTTTAATGCACGCACCGCGTATTGTTCCTGTGGATGAATGCTCAGAATCAAAACAGGGGTAGGCAGATTTTTGTTTTTCATGGTGGTCAGGATGTCAAGCCCGCTTTTGCCTGGCATAGAAATGTCCATGATAATCAAATCAAAATTATCGTTTTTAATTTGTTCAAGGGTTTCATTACCATCGGATGTTTCCACAATAGTGCCTCCTTTCATCATCCCTAAGATGATTTGTTGGAGTCCGCTTCTTACAATCGGGTGGTCGTCAGCAATAAGTATTTTCATCTGTTTTTTTTGTATTACAGCCCTGGCAGAGTGATGTTAATTTTGGTTCCCTGGTTTTGGCCTGAAGTAATTGCAAACGTGCCGTCAAACTGTTTTACCCGCTCCCGCATGCCCTGGATTCCAAGCGAGGCTCCCGAATTTATTTTTTCAGGCTCAATGCCAACGCCATCATCGGCGATAGACATCACAAGGGCAAGATTTTCCTGACACAGTTCAACCCTTACCGTTGTAGCTCTGGCATGGCGCACAACATTGGTAAGTGCTTCCTGGAGGATGCGATAAATGGCAAGGCTTAGTTTTTCGCTGATGATAGGGGCGTCGGGCACGGCGAACAGGCAGACAATTTTGCTTCTTTTTTCAAACTCTTGGCAATACCATTCCATGGCAGGCACAAGTCCCAGATCATCCAACATGCCCGGGCGCAGATCGGTAGAAATGCGCTGCACCGTTTTTATGGTATCGGTCACAATATCAATCATGCCCCTGATTTTTTCATTTTCCGGGAAATTATTACCCACCCTATCCATCATCCATCCCAAATCAATTTTTAGTGCTGTTAACGATTGCCCAAGTTCATCGTGTATTTCCCTGGAAATACGTTTGCGCTCGTTCTCCTTAATTTCTTCCTGATGCATGTACAGCTGTTGCAATCGACTATGGATATCCTTGAAGTTTTCCTCAGCCTGCCTACGCAAAAATTCATTCAAAATCATATTGCCCGCAGATTGGAGCATGACAATGGTTTCGGACAGCCAGGCAATTTCTTTGCCAACAGCCCCATATATCCCAACCGTTCCCAGGAGTTTTTTCTTTTTGAGCAGCGGAATGAAAAGGAGTGAACGGAAGCCGTGTTTTTTCATCCATGCTATCTCTCCTTTCGCTTTGGGAGGGTAATCCTTTAAGCGCGAAATGGCAATGGTACGGTGAGCCAGCAACTCTTTTTGGTGGTAACCAAAAGTAGAAAAGGGAATGTTTTGGAGCAGCTCTATTTGTGAATCCTCAGGCTTGCTGCACCATTCGTTGGAATTACTAATGGTACGTTGGTCGGGCGACAAGATGAAAAGGGCACTGCGGCTGGCACCGGTGAAGGTAGCAATATTCGCAAGAGCAAAATCGAAAGCCTGTTTGGTTTGTGAACTTGATGAATTGATAAATGTAGTTGAAATCCGGTTGAGCAGTTCCTGGCTTGTGCAGTGCTTACGGATGTTTTTTTGGGTCTCCCAGCTTTCGTTGATATCAACCGCCGATACCAGGCATTGAACTCTGTTTTTGAGTATAATACCCGAAAGGAGGTAATGCAATCCGGGCACATTGCCCTGGGCAGCAAGGCTTATTTCGCGGGATTGTTTGATGTTGCTGCCGAACACGCTGGCAAGAAAATCCTGAAGGATATATTTGCTATCGTCAGCAACGAAAAAACCCAAGTGATTCCCAATAAGCCTTGATCGTTCATTGCCCAGCATCCTGGCTCCACAGAAGTTTAGCGCAACAATTTCGCCTTGCTCCGTGAGTGTAAAATATCCCGATGGGGCAAACTCGTACAAGTCGCTGTATTGCTCCAATATTTCCTGCGTTCTGGTTTTTGCCAACAAAAGCTCCTCGTTCTGTAGCTCCAGTTCTATCTGATACACCCCCAATTCATGAATGAGCTTCAGCATTTCGGCCTCAGAAAGTTGTGCAGTTTTCTGTTCAGATTTGGCCGCAAACAATGCCTGCGCCTTTTGGCGAAGTTGGGCTTTGTTTGTGATACTGTTGTTTTGCTTGTTCATTCGCAAAAAATAATGCCGATAAAAGTAATTAATTTTTCACGGTGCATACATCAATCGTTAAAATGTATTATTTCCGAAAACCTGCAAAACCCAACTTTCTTAGCTCCGCCGCAGGCGGTCATCGAAAGGCTAATATATGGAAAAGGAATAGAGTTATCTGCTATTGGCCAATCGTGAACTGTTAATTAAACATTAAAGATTTACGGATAACTATTATAAAATAACAAATCACAAGCAGACGATGAAAAATGACTTTATGCGGTTTCATTTTTTCGGGTATCGTCAGTCTTACATTTTCTTTACATTTAAAAAAAATTCTTGTCGATTAAATTTTTGCACATACATTTGCCGACTAAAATACGAAATTAGTCGATAAGTTTAATAATAATGACAAAAGACGAGATTGTAAAAACTGAAATCATTGCCCAGGCGCAAAAGCTGTTTAAGCAGTTTGGCTTAAAGAAAACTACCATGGACGAAATTGCTGCGGCTTGCGGAAAAGCTAAAAGCACACTTTACCACTACTTTAAAAACAAAGAAGAGGTTTTTGATGAAGTACTTAAACTGGAATTGCTCAACATCCGAACAGTGGTGAGTATAGAAGTAGATAAGCAAGCCGACTTTATTAATAAAATCAAAACTTACTTCAGAGTTTTTCATCAGGAAACACTGAATACAATTAACTTGTTCCGGATTTTAAAGCAGGAAATAAAATCAGAACTTATAAAATCGAGCAGGTTTAATAATGTCATCGATTTTGAAAAAAAATTCCTTTCGGGGATTATTTTATCAGGATTTCAAAAAGGGAAGTTTAGCGAATTGCAAGAAGATGACATACCGTGGTTTACGGGAATATTATTGGTTGCCTTTATGGGTATTGTTAGATATAGCGTAGAATCAGATGGCGATTTCGATGAGGCTCAGTTTGATAAAATTGCCGATGTTTTGATTCCCAGAATATTTATATAAATAGTGCTTTTTCATGTCACCAGATTGGTGGCAATTTTTTTTAATAAAAACCGACTAAAATACAAAAAACGTATTATAATCTATAAAATTAAATCATGAAAAAATTCATTTTAGTAATTTCAATCTTATCTGTTTTTGTTGCTGCCTGCAACCAAAAGGATCAAAGCAAGCGTCAAGCTACGCCAAAGTCAGAGGCCGTAAAGGTAAAGGTGGTTGGAGCTGAACTGGTGCAGCAGGATAAAAAACTTTCGTACAGTGGCATGGTAGAGGCTATGCAAACCATTCCCCTAAGTTTTGAAACAACTGGAACGGTAGAAGCTGTTTATGTTGACGAAGGCGATAAAGTAAGTGCCGGGCAGTTGTTGGCAAAGGTGGAGCGGGGCAGCCTCGAAAGTGCTCACAATGGTGCGTTGGCGCAATATCAACAAGCGGTCGATGCCCAGGTTCGCTTAAAGTCGGTTTATGAAAAGGGAAGCCTTCCGGAGATAAAATGGGTGGAAATTAACAGCAAGCTTGGTCAGGCGAAAGCCATGTTGGAAGTAGCTGAACGTAATCTTGAAAACTGTAACTTGATTTCACCGACCAATGGCATTATCGGACAACGAAACATCGAGCCGGGCATGTCGGCAATTCAGGTGCAAGCCCCACTACTTATTGTTAAAATTGAAGAAGTACTGGTGAAGATTTCGGTTCCCGAAAACGAAATCGGACTCCTGAGCAAAGGCATGGAAGCAGCCATTACCGTAGGGGCACTTGCTAACCGAAACTACTCAGGCACCATCGAACGTGTGGGTGTGGTTGCCAATGTTTTATCGAGAACCTATTCGGTGAAAATTAAAGTTGAAAACCCGGATTTATTGCTCAAGCCCGGAATGGTGTGCGAAGTGCTAGTAAATATTCCCGAGTCGAAGGAAAAACTTTTAGTTCCCGTAACATCGGTCGGAAAAGATGCGGGACAGCAAAATTTTGTGTTTTTAGTTGATAAAACGACCGGAAGGGCTGTACGCAAAAATGTGGTGATCGATAATTTTAGCGATGAACGAATTATTATTCGCTCCGGTTTGCAGAATGGTGACTTGGTGGTTTTAGCCGGCAACCATAAAATATCTGAAGGCACTCTTTTGATTTACTAAGTGTCATAAGTTTAGTTTTTAAGAATTATAAATTGGAATACATGCAAAACAATAGAAAAATAAACCTGATTGAGGCTGCCATGAAATACCGGCAGATCATTATAGCTTTTGTTGTAGCAATGATGGTGCTTGGGGTTTTTGGGCTGATGAATATGCCACGTCGCGAGTTTCCTGAGTTTACGATCAGACAGGGCGTTATTGTGGGTGTTTTTCCCGGGGCAAACGCACAGGAAGTAGAAGAGCAATTAACCACAGTAGTAGAAAATTATATTTTTGCTTATGAGGAAGTAAAAAAATCGAAAACCTATTCGCAATCCAGCGAAGGGCAAATGGTAATTTTTGTTGAGATCAACGATGATGTGAGTAATCCCGATGAGTTTTGGTCCAAGCTCAGGCATGGTCTCGATGAGCTTAAAGCACAAAAGTTACCGGCAGGCGTATTGGCTCTGGTCGGGAGCAACGACTTTGGCGATACTGCTGCATTGCTTATTACTATGTCGTCCGAAGATAAAACTTACCGGGAGCTTGAAGAAATTCTTAAACAACTCGAAGCAGATATACGCCGCATCCCTGAGGTGTCAAAAATAAAAAAATATGGCACCCAGCAGGAAAAAATATTTGTGTATTTCGACCCCGAAAAAATAAACGAATACAAGGTAAAGCCAAGTACTATCCTGGGGACTATTAAGGTACAGGAAATGATTAATTACGCCGGAAGCCTCGACAATGGAGACTTGATTATGCCCATCCATCTTCCTCCACGTTACAACTCGGAGAAAGATCTGGAGGAACAAATAATTTATTCCGATCCCAATGGAAATATTATCCGGCTTAAAGATGTTGCACGTATCGAGCGCAAATACGAAGATCCTGATAATTTTATTCGCAACAATGGTAGCAATGCCCTACTGCTTTCGCTGGAGATGCTCAAGGGAAACAACATTGTAAAGTTTGGAGAGGATGTAAACAAAGTTTTAGAAGCATTCGCCCAAAAAACCGATGCAGATGTAAAAACCAATGTCATCTCTAATTTGCCTCAGGTTGTCGATCATTCTATTTCGCACTTTCTTACCGAGTTTATCATTGCTATTATTGCAGTAATTGTGGTAACCATGATTTTGTTGCCTTTCAGAGTAGCCTCAGTTGCGGGTATTACCATACCGGTTTCTATTCTTATCACGCTGGGTATAATGAGCCTGGTGGGCATCGAGTTGCAAATTGTTTCTTTGGCCGGCTTAATTGTGGTTTTGGGCATGGTGGTGGATAATGCCATCGTGGTTATCGACAACCATGTCGAAAAACTCGATCATGGAGTTAAGCCCTGGGAGGCAGCCTGGCAAGCAGCTACCGAGTTGGTTATTCCGGTACTTTCGGCCACAGCGGCCATTACGGCGGCATTTTTTCCACTCATGTTTTTCCTTAGCGGAATGGCCAACGATTTTGTAGGTACTTTCCCGGTAACCATTGCCATAGCACTGGGTGTTTCGATGATTGTGGCGATATTCTTAGTGCCATTCATCTGTTTTGTTTTCATCAAAAAAGGCTTACACAAAAAGGTGGAAGAAGGCGAAAAGCCAAGGCGCAGTTTCCTCGATCGGGTTCAAAAACGCTACGATACTACGCTCGAATGGACCTTCCGGAATTCGCTGTTTACCTTAGCCATGGGTTTGGTGATTGTTGTAGCCGGATTCCTGCTGTTTGCCACCATCCCCCAAAAACTTTTTCCTAATATGGATCGAAATCAGTTTGCCGTGGAGGTGTATTTGCCCAATGGTAGTTCGCTTGAGAAAACTACAATGGTAATCGATAGCCTTGAAAAAATTCTTGAGCAGGACGAGCGAATTACAAATGTTGCCTCCTTTGTAGGTAGAGGCTCACCACGATTTAACGACTTGTATGCTCCCCACCTTCCGGCAAAAAACTTTGGCCAGTTAATGGTAAACACCCTGTCGAATGAGGCTACAGTTGCCGTACTTGATGAATATGATGAAAAATATAGCGAGCTATTCCCCGAGGCGCATATCAAATGGAAACAAATTGCAATTCAGGATTTTGATGCACCACTCGAGTACAGAATTAGTGGAACTAATATGGCGGAGCTAAAACAAAAAGCTGCCGAAATAAAAGAAATATTAAATGCCCACCCTCAGCTTACCTGGGTGCGCGATGATTGGGGCGAAAACAGACGCGGGATAACGGTGGATCTGGATCGTAACAAGGCAAACAAACTGGGTTATGCAAAGTCTTTTGTAGCTTCTCAGCTTATGATTTCCCTGGATGGTTTGCCAGTAACCACAGTTTGGGAAGGCGATTATCCTTTGGATGTAATCCTCTCCAAAGAAGATTCGCTGACTAACAGTATCAGCAAACTCGAAAATCAATATGTAAGTTCTCTGCTGACCTTGGAATCATTGCCTTTGCGCTCAATCGCCAAACTTAAACCCGACTGGACCCAAGGTACCATCGTGCGCAGAAATGGGGTTCGTACTATTACTGTTAAAGCAGATATAAAACGCAACATTATTGCATCCACAGTTTTTAAAGATATAAACCCCGAGGTGGAGGCTCTTGATCTTGCCGGAGGGCAAATAATCGAAATCGGCGGCGACCACGAAGCTACAGCTACTCAGATGAAGCCTTTAATTACTTCGCTTGCCTTAAGTGTGGTGCTCATCTATTTTATTTTGCTTATCCAGTTCAAAACTTCGCGCCATGCCATGCTAATTATGTCAACCATGCTTTTAAGTTTTCCCGGTGCAGCACTTGGCTTGTGGCTCACGGGCTACCCTTTTGGAATGACTGCCTTTATCGGCATTATTGGCCTGGTGGGTATTGTGGTGCGTAATGGGATTATCCTTATCGACTATACCTTTGAACTGGTGTATAATCAGGGACTATGTTTTAAAGAAGCCGCTATTGGTGCCGGCAGACGCAGGATGCGCCCTATTTTCTTAACTTCTATGGCCGCAGCCATGGGTGTTGTCCCAATGATTATTAGCCGGTCGCCGCTTTGGGGGCCTTTGGGTACAGTTATTTGTTTTGGTATGATTACCGGCATGGTTCTTACACTCTATATTTTGCCGGTGCTGTACTGGAGATCGTCTGAAAACGAATATGCCCGCAAGCAAGCGAAAGCCAACCAGAAGCAAGGCTCGTCTTTTCATCTCTTACCCGAAGATCATAAAATAATTACAGACCAAACATCATTAAAAAAATGAGAAATAAAATCATAATCATAGTATTAGGATTGCTTCCGGTGATGGCTACTGCCCAGCAGCTTACGCTGGATTCGTGTAAAAATCTTACACTGCAGTTTAACAAACGTATTAAAGAGGCTCAGCTAAGGGTGGAGGAATCATCGGAGATAAAAAAGCAGGCTTTTACAAAATACTTCCCACAGGTATCAGGGGGTTTTATGGCCATGAAGGCTGATGATTATTTGTTGCAAGGTGAAATTCCCGCTGCCAACTTGCCCGTATATGATGGTAATATTGCCAACTTACCCACAGCTACACAGTTTGCTTATTTCCCCGGCATGGATATCAACCTGCTCGATTACACAAACCTCGGATATGTGGCTGCTGTCGAACCGGTATATATGGGTGGGCAAATACGCAATGGGAACAAGCTGGCTGAGCTGGCCGAAGAAATTCACAGACATCAATTGCTGCTTTCGCAGGATGACGCACTCATAAAAACGGAACAGCAGTTCTGGACGCTCATTTCGTTAAAGAATAGGATGAAAACCATCGATCAGTATGAGCGCTTGCTGGATACCTTGCACAAAGACGTAAGTGCGTTTTTTGATGCAGGGCTGGTTAATCGCTCCGATTTGCTTAAGGTGGAGGTAAAACAAAACGAGTTGAAGGGCAAAAGGCTGCAATTGGAAAATGGTATTGAGATAGTTGGCATGGCTTTGTGCCAGAATATGGGAATCAGATATACGCCGGGTATTCAGTTTGTTTCGGATGAAATTACCAAAGAATCCATTGGCTCGTATTTTTTGCAGGCAGATACGGCTGTTCAAAACAGGCAGGAAATTCAACTACTCGAAAAAGCCATCGCAGCTGAAAAGCTGCAAAAGAAAATGGTTCGTGGTGAAATTTTACCACATGTAGCTGTTGGAGTTCAGGGTTTGTATTTGGATGTATTGGAAAATCAAAGTACACGGGGGCTACTTTTTGCTACGGTAAATATCCCGATTTCAGCTTGGTGGGAAGGTTCTCACAAACTCAAAAAGCAGCAGATAAAGGTTGATATTGCCGAAAACAAATTGCAGGAATCGCTCGACCTAATGGTGCTACAAATCGAAAAAACTTACAAAGAACTTATCGAAAGCTACCAGCAAATTGGCATAACTCAGAAATCAGCCGAGCAAGTGGAGGAGTATCTAAAGGTAAGCCGCGATAATTTTGATGCCGGAATTGAAGGTGCTTCTGATTTGCTTGAAGCTCAGGCAATGTTTCAGGAAGCTCAGGAAAGTTACATCAACGCATTGTGTAACGGACAAATCAAACTTGCACAATACAAAAATGCTATTGCTGTAAAATAGCATTAAGAAACAAATCGGGCTGCCTAGCTTGATTTCATTTTTGATTGATTGATGGCCTGTTTCTCCCGAACGGGAGGTGCAGGCTTTTTTTTATGCCTTTAAAGGTTAATGGTGAATGGTGAAGGGTTAATGGTGAAGGGTTAATGGTGAAGGGTTAATAGTTAATTGCACAAAACGAATAACGCTCAACGATAAACGGATAATGCCGCCCTTTGGGCGAGCCCAGGATTCAAGAATCCCGGATTTGCAACATCCTCGAAAAATCAAGAAAATCATAGATTTTCTATTTTTCGGGACGACTAACGACCGATGATGACCTTAACACAGAAAACAACAGCACTTAATTTTTTCGTAGTTTAGATTTTTCATTATCTTTGAAAAAAATAATATTATGATAGTTGAACGCACAAATAATGAGATCTTGGTGAGATTATCGCCTCAAACAAACACCTCCGACTTACAAGATTTGTTAGATTATTTGGAGTATAAAGAATTGGTTTCTAAATCAAAAGCTAATCAAAATGACATTGATGAATTAGTAAAAGAAATTAATCGTTCAATGATGGAGAAGATTAGGAAATCACGCCGATAAATTTTAACTATGAAATTTGTCGTTGATACGAATATTGTTTTCAGTGCGATACTCAATCCTCAAAGTCCAATTGGACAAATTATCCTTAACGGGTCAAAATATTTCACATTTTTATCCATTGATCAATTAAAAAATGAAATTGACAATCATGAAGGTAGAATTTTAAAAATTAGTAGATTAAGTAAATCTGATTATCAAAGAATTTATGGATTAATAAAATCAAAAATAAAATTTATAGACCAATTATTGATAAACCCTGACAATTATCAAAAAGCTGATGAATTAACAAATGATATTGACCCTGATGATTTACTATTTGTTGGTCTATCTTTACAATTAGGTTGTAAACTATGGTCAGGAGACAAGCATTTACTAAATGGACTCGAAAGCAAAGGATTTGAACAGATTACTAAAACTGAGGATTTGTTTAAAATCTATTTAGATAAAGAATTATCAAGAAAAAGAAAATAAAAATTATTACTTAGCAAGTATATTGCCCCACAATTAACAGATAACAATTAATGCCGCCCTTTGGGCGAGCCCAGGATTCAAGAATCCCGGATTTGCAACATCCTCGAAAAATCAAGAAAATCATAGATTTTCTATTTTTCGGGACAATTTCCTCTCTACTCATACATCATCGAAAGTGCCACCACGCCGGGGCCAACGTTTACGCCCAGCACCGGGCTGCCGTAATTTACAAAGCGGGGTTCAAGGCCGCCGGTAAGGGCTTTCATCTGCTCGATGTACCAATTGGCGGTTTGCTCATTGTCGGCGTGCGAAATGCTGTAGCCCCACAGCTTGCGCTTATTTATCTTTTTCTCTACCATTTTCATGGTTAGCTTCATGCTGGCTTTTTCGCTGCGCGGCTTACCTACCAAATCCGTCCGTCCTTCATCGTTTACGATAATCACCGGTTTTACACCCAGCACCTTTCCCACAAAACCTTTTACAGCATTTACACGGCCACTTTTTACCAAATATTTCATGGTTTTGGTGGTAACAAACATGTCAGTATTTTTCGACCAAAGCTCGATATTTTTCACCAGCTCATCGTGCGGCGTGCCTTGTTCGATGGCTTCAACGGCTCGCATCGTGATCAATCCCAGACCCGATGACAAGCGTTTGGAATTTATCACCGAGATCGGTTTTTTGGTGAAGTTGCTAATGGTTTTGGCGGCCTTGCGGCTGTTGGAGCAGGTACCGCTCATGGCCTCGCTGATGTGAATGCCAATTACCGAATCGTAGTGCGTGCTCAGGTAGTTGTATTTATTGCTAAATTCCTTAAAAGTAGGTTGTGCTGTGCTGGGATAGATTTTGGCCTTGGGCAGCATTTTGTAAAAACGGTCGGGCTTCAGAGTAACTCTGTCCAGGTAGTAGGTGTCGCCAAAGTGAACGCTCAGCGGCACCACGTTGATTTGGTGTTTTTCGATATACTCCTGGGGCAGGTCGCAGGTGGAGTCGGTGAGCAGGGCGATGCTGTGTTTTTGATTTTCGGCCACATCCATTTGCATCACCATGTCGTCCACTTTTTGGAAGGTGATGCTTCCGAAGCGGCTGATTTTGGTGAAGAGTTTATCGGGCGTGTCGGTGTGGATGTGGAGGCGCATCTTTTTGGGCGAGCCAGCCAGCACCAGCGAATCGCCGAAGTGCTCGATTTTGCTTCTCAGCTTTTCGCGTTCGATGTGGTCGGCGATGAGCATGGCTTCGGTGCAATATCTGAAGTTGGCATTCTCGTGGTCGTGGGTTCCTTCAAAGCCTTGTACTTTGAGGACGTTGCGTGCGCCAAGTATTTTTTTCAACTCACCGTGCTTAAAAAAGTCGATCATGCCTTCCAGAAAAACTACAAAGCCTTTTGCCCCGGCATCTACCACGTTGGCCTTGGCCAGCACCTCGAGAAGTTTGGGTGTATTTTGCAGTGAGTCCATGGCACTTTGATAGGATTCGGTGATGAGCTGGTTGAAATCGTCAAATTTATCTTTAAGCACCTGAATCCCTTCGGACCATTCGCGGAGTACGGTTATCATGGTTCCTTCCACCGGATTGGAAATGGCTTCGTAGGATTGGATTACCCCATTGTTTATCGCTTTTGAAAATTTGCTTACATCAATGGTTTCTTCGTTCTCGAAAGTGCTGCTAAAGCCGTACAGAAACTGGGCAAATATGATCCCCGAATTACCACGTGCGCCCACAAGGGCAGCATCGGCCAGGGCATTGGCAGTATTGGAAAAAGTATCGGTGGGGATAATCGAGTCCACAATCGAGCGCATGGTGGAGGCCAGGTTGGTGCCGGTGTCGGCATCGCGAACAGGAAAAACGTTGATTTTGTTAAGATGTCCCTGGTTATCAAAAATACGCTGCGCACCGGCCAGGAAGCTGTAATACAATCGTTTTCCATCGAGGGTTTTGGTATCTATATCTTGATCTTTCACAATTTTTCTATCTTAATTAATACAAATTCAAATAAAAATCAGGGCATCGATTTTTTTCAAAATTCGCCTGCAAAAATACAGTAAACTATTGGGATACCTGCTTGTAAAATATGTTAAACACTGTGATACAGCTTTTTGCATTATGCTGTGTCTGCTGCTGGCAGGGCGTACTTCTCTTTGATTAATTTTTGGATATGCAGGAAATACTCTTTTTGAATCGAGAAAACGGTAAGCTCCAAAATATGACCGGTTGGTGTTTGAGCGGCTACTTTGATTTGTGGTTCCTGCTTAAGAGAGGCCCATGGCATGAGCAAAATATCGGTATTCATTGCCTGGATGGTGGCCGAAAGATTTTCGGCAGGAGGTATTTCGATTCTAAACGTGTGGCTTAATATGGTTTCGGCTGGGTTGGATTTAATCACTACTTTTCCCGCCAAATAGCTATATGGCAAATAAATGGATTCGCCAGCCTCGGTTTCCAAAATAATGGCTGAAGGTGTAAAGCGCAATATCTTACCTGAATAATCCCCGATTCTTACGGTTTCGTTAACTTTAAAATGACTTACCGTTTTAAAAAATGCTCCGGCCACAAAATCCCTTAGCACAATCCAGGCCGTATAAAAGGTAAACAAAAACAGAAGTACAAAGAGGCCTATGGCATACATCGGGCTGTGGCCTGATAAAAAATTGACCGACCACGAGAGAAATATGATCCAGACAATAAGCTCGAAAATAGAGGTATAACGCCATGCGTGGCGGCGTTTGTCCTTGCGCAGGAGCAAGGCAGGAAGAAGCCAGACGATAAGCCTGAATACAAAAAATAAAGCTGTGGCCAGCACAATGATGGTGTAGAGGCTTCGATTAGAAAATTCTAAAATCTGATCCATAGTTTTTACAACATTTCTTTTTGGATGAGCACACTTTGAATGTGCGGATAAATATAGCTGTTTACCTCATAAATGCCCGGCTGGTTCTCGACAATAAGGCCTGCTCTTTTCAGTACCTCAACCGTTGATTTGACATCGCGGATATTATCCATATTAATGCGTGCAAGCTTTCGCAGGTTAGCACGCTTGTGTAAGATGACTTGCACGATCAGCAGATACCAGTCGGGTTTTAGCTGCTCGAGCATCGAAAGGTCGGGGATGCGGGGCGGCTTGATGGTGATGATGTTTTTGTCGATGTCGGTAATATTGGCCAGCCAGGCATTGAGTACGACACCCGCATTGCCTTTGGAGTAAGAAAAATATTTGGCAAACAAGCGAGCAAAATCCCACGGGCGCAGATGGTCGCGAGGGCTGTTATGAAGGCGCAGTTTCATCCCGCTCGACTGGTGACGGCTCATTACAATTTGCTGCAGCTCCTCTGAGTTAAAAGGCTCCAGTTCGATGATATGAATAAAAAAATCTTCGATGTGCATCAGCCGGTTGATAAGCTCGAAACTCGGCTTACTCATATTAACCACAAACAAGCATTGGCTGCTGTATTTGTTGATCAAGGCCATAATTTGCGTGATGACCGCCAGCCCATCTTCACTTTTTTCCCACCACAGCGAAAGATCATCAATAACCAAAACAGCATCGGCAGGCAGCGAGTTAAAAATCCGATAATACGAGCCATGAACCTCGAAGGTGCTTTCGAGCGATTCTTTGAAAAGTGCAAGATCGATGGATCCGCCGTAGGGTGGACTTAGGTTATAAATATTGGCATTGGTAAAATGCTTGTTGACAAAATATTGGGCAAAAAATGTTTTTCCCGAATTGTGATCGCCCAAAACCATGATGGCTCCGTTACGCTTTTTGCGATACCACTGCAAGGCTCTTTTAGCCTCGTAAAGCTCCTTGCTTCGCCCAAGCCAGAACTCGTTGAGGTAGTATTGCTTTCGTAGGAAAAGCCGGGAATATTGAAAGGGCATTTTTTGCATGATATCAGGCTGCACCGAGAGACTTTCGGTGAGCTTGATGGCATCGCTGATTTTAAATTGTTCTTTCACCGATTCTTTGCGCAATCGTTGGGTAAACATTACCCCGATGCTTTGGCGGTACCAAAACTGGTTGAGCTGATGCTGGATTGCCCGTTTGCCACCCTGCCGTATTTCCTGCAGGTAGTACCATCGCTTGCGGCTTTCGATGTCGCGAATGTATTGTTTCAGATTGGTGGCACTTTTTACAAAGGCATGGAGCGAAAGCCGATCCTCGAAAGTATTAAGCCGCTCGTTGAAAAGATATAGAATTTGCGTTCTGGCATCTGCCGATTTATCAATTTCAAGGTTAAATAATTTGATATGCTCATCCACCAGGACAATCAGGGCTTTGGTTTCGGGCTTGCCATCCTTACTTTCTTCGTTTAGTTTTTCGATGCCAAAGGTCAGGTTGCGGATTACCTCGTTGGTGGCTGTGCTAATTCTCTCGAGTTTTTGGGGCATGTTGGCCAGCGATTTTTGCACCGGTTCCACAAACTCCGATTGCAGCATGTAATCCATAAATTCGGCTACAGCAATGTTGATGCTTGCGATGCCTCTGAATTGCTGCTGTGCAAAGTTGTTAACCGACGAATCGGCCATCAGCTCGATGGACTGTGGCAGCACACTGCCAGCCAGTTTTATTTTGCGAAAAGTTTTTTCGACTAGTTGATTAAAATAGGCCTGAAAAGTTTCGCGTTCCTTCATCTCGCCAAAGCTCTCGGGCATGTATTTTACCGCTTGTCCTTCTTTAAGCTGCTGTGAAAAATTCACCAAACGATTGCGAATCTCGATTTCCTGCTTGATATAATTGCGTTCAAAAGTACGTCCGGCTTCGGCAGCCAAATCGTGAAAAACAGCGCGCAACTTGGTGGTAAAAGCCAGCAGGCCGAGTTCGAGTTTTATGCTGTTGAAAAACAGCCGTTGATTTTGTTGCGACAATGGTGGGATGGACAGGATAAAACGGCGGATGCTTCGGGCACTTCGGTCATCGAATTCCTTGCGGCTAAATGCTCGGTTGGCGTTCAGTTGATCCATTTCGGTGGCGATGGTTTCAACAAAGCCACTCAAGCTGGTTTGCAAAAAGGCAGCAAGCGCATCGCCGGCTTCCTGGTTTATTTTTTTTAGCTTGATGATTTCCTGCTTTACCATGGCCTCGCGCTGATCGACAAAATCGATGCTGATGCCAGTGAGGGCTTTTTTCTCCATCTCGAAAAACAGGGAAGCGATGCTATAAAGCATGGCCCGGCTTTTAACGGTATATTGCCAGTTGGCGATGCCCCACTTTTCGAGCATCTCATAAATTAATCGCGTGGTGGCGGCGGTAAGATAGTTTTTAAGCAAGGCCCGGTATTTCACCTGGTAAGGAGCATCGCTGCCTGTATGCAAGGCCTTTGAGAGCTTACCGCGAAGCACAAACATTTTTTCGCTCACCGTTTTTGCACTTTGCATCTTTAGCTCCTCGGCTGGCCTGCTCACACTAATCCGGGCAGGGCTGGTTTGGATTACCTTTTCGATTTCCAGGAAGAAATAATCGATGCTTTCCTGCAATTTTGATAATTGTATCTCCAATATTTCCTGATCGAAATCCGCTGTTATTTTGCGAAAGCGAAACAAGAGATTACTCTCGAATTTAGTAATGATTTTTTGTTGTTGATTGGCCTTTTCACCAGCAAGGCTTTCACGAATATTGGCAAAGTTTTTTTCGGTGGCTTCTTCAAACGAAGCAATCAAATGGGCATGATGGCCAAAGAGTTTTAAGAGATAATTGGATTTTAAATAACGATTGATCTCCATCAAATCGCCATAAAGCAATTTTACCTGACGCGCCAGTTCGGGCTTTGCAGGATATTTGATTTCCGGCAGAGGGGTAGCTGCAATTTCTTCCACCTTGATTTTGTTTTCCAACTTGTCAATGCGTCCCAGCAAAGCCCGGCCAATGCCAATGCGTAGTTTTTTGAAATGCGTGGAGGCGCGCAGCAAAATTACCGTTCCAATATCTTTGCACAGGCGGTTTGTTTCTTCTACAAAGGTAGTCTCATCGCCTTCCTTAATATCGGGCAAGCCCAAAAATATCAAATCCGAATTCACCGATTCCACCTGGATAATATCGTAAAACGATCGTTGTTCGATTTGGTTATTAATAATTTTTATTTCGGCATGGATGCGCATGCTTTCCAGTATTGCACTGGTGTTGCGGTAAATAATTTCGCGTTGTTCGTTCACCGGATTAACAACCAGAATACGTGCCCTGGTATTTCGCCACTCGTTGCTAAGCCACAGGAATTTGAGCAGCATCAAGGCGATGTTACCGTTGTGTTCGGTGGTGCGCCACCAAATGTCCACCTGGTTGTATTTTCCAAAACCTGCATTTTTATCATAATCCATCAGCAGGATGTTCATGTCAAGCTCCTTGAGGTAGTTTACCGTGGCGATAAATCGTTTGGGATTGTCGCTGTGTCTGCCCCAGCCCATCATAACTGTATTGGGCTCGATACCCGAAAAGCCATAAGTGCCGGCAATATTGCGGATGCCTTCATAAGTATCGCTGCAAATATGTTTTCGTGTGAAAATGCCCTTGCTTATTAATTCGGCATCCAGGGTGTCGCTTTGCTTGTATTTGGGTAGGATGTTGTTTTTATCGTCTTTTTGGATCAAATCGAAATTGGACAAAAAACCTTTGCGACCCACCAGATGCATCCCAAATTCGATAAGGTGGGGGCGTGCCTGCGTGCCTCCGCTAAACAAGATTATGTTGGGCTGCCAGTTGCGCTCTTCCAGGCCTTTGGCTGCGATACGACTTATCGAGGAGCGGACAATCGACGACCATACACTTTGCCAAACATCGCCAAAATCGACTTGCAGTTCTTTTTTTGTTAAATAAAAATAAATGGCAAACATGATAAGGATGGCCATGAACATCGCCACCGTGTCGAGCTTAAACATTACGGCAAAAGAGGCTACGAAGCCCACGATGCCTACCCACTTGGGTACTCTGAAACTGGGTCTGAAATCGCTGCTTGCCCAGTGCTCGAGCGCGAAGGCCAGGTTGATAAAACCATAAGCGGCGATATAAAACATAGATACCACGCGCGCGATAACATCCAATTCGCCAATAAGAATACCCGCCTCGGCGATGATGAAGGTAAGCAGTAGCGCGTTGCGCGGCTCGTTGTTTTCACCCACGCCCTTGCCAAAAAACCGGGGGAAAATCCGGTCGCGGGCAATGGCTTGCAAAATACGTGGTGCGCCCAGGATGCCACCCAGTGCCGACGACAGTGTGGCTCCCCAGATACCGGCAATGACCAGCGGCGACCACAAGGCGATATTCATCAAAAAGTTGTAGTCGTTGAGCAAAAGATCACGATTAACAAAAAACGCCAGCATCACAGCCAGACCAATATAAATTACCAGGCCTGTGCCGATAGCCCAAAGCGTTCCCTTGGGTATCGATTTTTTGGAATCCTTCAAATCGCCCGACATGGCTACTCCCGCAGTAAAACCCGTTACTGCCGGAAAAAATATGGCAAAGATGGTTTCGGTGGGGAGGCTGTTGGCGGCGGGACTTAAAATTGCCGTAACCGGAGCGAGATCGCTGGTCATAAAAAACCCCAACACAATCGATGCCAGCGACAGGACGATGGCACCCAGCACAAGAAATTGCGATTTGATGGCAAGCGAAGTGGAAATGAAGGCCAGCATCACCAAAAAAATAATGGCTGCTGTGCCTGCGATCCGGATATCGTTGGGCGTGGTGCCCAGTCCCAGCGGCCCGGCAATGGCCTTGATGCTAAGGAAGTTCTCGGCAAAACCCACAATGTAAAGGGCGATGCTAAGCGAGGTGCCTACAAAAATGGCTATACCGATGGCACCGCCCATGGGCAGCCCCAGGCTGCGACTGAGCATATAATAAATGCCGCCCACCTTGATTTTTTTGTCGGTGGCAATCGACGAAATGCTCAATCCGGTGGTAATGCTGATAAGGTGGGCAATGAGGATAATGCCTATGGTGGTAATAAGCCCCGACTGGCCTACTACCCAACCCAAACGCAGGTACATGATAACACCCAGTATCGTTAATATTGATGGAGTAAACACCCCGGCAAATGCTCCAAATTTCTTAGCCTTTGGCATAATGTGGCATCCTATTATTTTTGTAAAAATAATTATTATTCCAAACCCGCAGCAGTCGGGCACTTTTTTGCTGCCTGCAAAGTAAACTACGAAAGTTTAAAATTGTTGATAATCAGTCCAAGGTGCTTTTTTATCCTGTTCTAAATCCTATTTAAAAAATCTTAACAGGATTGCCTGAATACCCGGGTGTATTTCTTAATTTGTATCTTTGAAAATTAAATCAGCAAAATGCAACAAGTAAAACACATACCTCAATACACGTACAGCGATTATCAAAAGTGGGAGGGCGATTGGGAACTCATCGATGGCGTTCCCTTTGCCATGAGCCCCTCAGCCTCGGGCGAGCATCAGTTTGTGGCAACTCAAATTACTCATAACCTGCTAAGTCAATTAAAATCGACTCCCTGCAAGTCTCAATGCTATTTGTATTATGAATTGGATTGGATAGTTTCTGACGATACGGTGCTAAGGCCGGATATCCTGATTGTTTGTGGCGAAAAGGTAAAGGACTTTGTTCGTAATGCTCCTGTATTAATTGTTGAGATACTGTCAAAATCAAGCATGTATAATGACCGGGTGGTTAAGAAAGCGATTTATGAATCGATGGGTGTGAAGTATTATCTAATTGTAAATCCCGGCGAGCAAACAGTAGAGGTATTTCAAAGGATAAATGGGCAATACCAGCCCTTTGATACCTGGGAATTTGTATTGAACGAAAACTGCAAAATTTCCCTATCCTTAAATGAGATATGGGAATAATAATTGTAAGCAATTTGCGCTTTTTTAAGATGATGATTTAAACTTGACTTTTTTTAATAATGAAATATTTATCGCTAATAATGTTTTTCGTTTTTGCTTCCGTTTTTGTGATGGCGCAAAATGCGAACCCCGCCGACACCCTGCCTGAGGCTGCCTGGCATCCGGTGGATACTGCATCCGAATATTCCTTTCCTGCCAATCCGACTTTGCGCCCCTACCCGCCCGACAAAAAAATATCGGTGCGGATGGAAATGGGAACCGGCTTTGGCTTTGGCTCGGGAGGCGGAAACACCTTTGGGGTTTACCTTGCCCCGCACATCAGCTACAAGGTTTCACCCAGGCTGCGCGTCAATTTCGGCACGGTGATCCAAAACAGCAACTACATCAATTATTACAATCCCTACAATTCTTACTATCCCGAATACACCCAAACCTTCGACAGCAACATTACCCGCACTCTGCTTTATGCCGAGGGGCAATATCTTGTCAATCCCCGGCTGATGGTCAATGCAAAAGTGTATAAAGAAATAGCCACCTTTGGCGAAGCGCAAATCAATCCGCGTGCCCGCGACCTGGATGGCGAAGGCGTTTCGGTGGGCTTTCATTACAAAATAAACGACCACATGCACATCGGTGCCGAGATTGGATACAGCAAGGGAGGAAGTCCTTACAACAATCCTTTTTATCACTCCGGCTCACGCCCTTTTGGAAATCCTTACGGCTTTCCCCGAAACCCATTCTTCGATCAAAACCCGCAATGGTAAAATAATTTCAAACCATCAAGACCATCCGAAATGCTCATTTTGCTTTCTCCCGCCAAAACGCTGAACTATGATATTCAGCCACAAACCGAAACCTTTTCGCAGCCCGAATATACCGCCGAAGCCGAAACCCTCGTAAATCAGCTTAGAAAATACAGCCCGGCACAGTTGCAAAAACTCATGCACATCAACCCTGACCTGGCCAGCCTAAACGTGCAACGTTATCAGGATTGGCATCTGCCCTTTGATCCCGATAATGCAAAACAGGCACTCTTGGTTTTTAAAGGCGAGGTTTACAACGGCCTTAAAGCGGATACACTTTCGGAAGATGACCTGCTTTTTGCCCAGGATCATTTGCGCATTTTATCCGGGCTTTATGGTGCCCTTAGTCCGCTCGACCTGATGCAGCCCTACCGCCTCGAAATGGGAACAAAAATGAAAGTGGGACGAAAGAAAGACCTCTACCATTTTTGGGGTGATAAAATCACCCATCACGTCAAGCAGCTATTGCAAAGCAGCCAGCAAAAAGTTCTGATTAACCTGGCCTCCAACGAATACTTTAAAACTATCGATACATCGAAATTGGATGCCCGGGTGATAACGCCGGTTTTTAAAGATTACAAAAATGGCGTTTACAAATTTATCACCGTTTACGGAAAAAATGCCCGGGGCATGTTGTCGCGTTTTATCATCAAGAAGCGCATTACCGATGTAGAAAATCTCAAATTATTTGATGAGGCAGGCTACTACTACAACGATCGCATGAGCGAGGGCAATGAGTGGGTTTTTACGCGGGGGTAAACCAGGCACCCTTTGAGTTTTATCACATAGCCTTAGCGTTGCAATCCAACGACTGGCAAGGGTGCGGGAAGTCAGGGTTTCACTTAAAGTGAAACCCTGACTAAACTGATTAACCTACTTTACCACCACCTTTCGATAAGTTACATCTCCGCTTTGCTTGATCTTCAAAATATAAATACCGGGCTGTAAATTACCAATATTTAGTTTGGTGTTAATTTGCAGTATATCACTTTCTATTACCTTGCTTCCGTTTGAGTTCACAAGTTCGATGTGGATTTTACCAGCATCGGTGAAGCTGTCAAAAACAATATTTAATTCATCGCTGGCAGGGTTGGGGTAAAGGCTGAATTGTGGTATCCGATCAGGACTTGAAATGCCCGTAGCACTTTCTTTAAACCCGCATATCGCCGAAAGGCCATCTGTGGAATACAAGCCCTCGTTGCTGGGGAAGTCGGCACTGAAAGTTGCCAACAGTTCGGTTTCGGAATTATTTTTTAAAGTAAAACTCCGGAACCGGATAAACTCACCATCCGTAAATCCGTCTTTTTCGGGGCTGCTTACATCGTTGCCATAAACGGTGAGCAGGATGTTTTTGCTGGTTTTTTCGATGGCTGCATAGCCCGTGCAATTTCCCTGGCTGTCGAAGGCTCCGATGAAGTCAGTATTTTGCAGATTACTGAGGGCTTCGTTGGTGAGCGAGATCAGATGGAAGCTGCCTGTTCTGGTGCAAGTCCAGGGGCCTTTGGCAGGTGGCAGTGCCTGCTTGAATAAGGTCGTCTTTTTGCTTAAATCGGGAAAGGTGAGCGTTACCGGGTTTTTGAAATTGGCCAGGTAGCCTCTGCCGGGTTCCAGTTCCGTGAGGGTAAAAATATCCCCATTCGGCCAATAAACCAGGTTTTTATAAATATCGAACACGTACAGGATATCGGTTTCAGGATTGTCGAAAACATCCAGGAGCAACGTGGATTGGTTTGTTAGCACCGGAATGATATGTGTTCCGGTAGGAAAGCTTACCGTGTTTTCGTCCAAGGGTTCACCATCGAAAACAAGGGTATCCGGTGCATTCATTTTTACCTTGTAACCTTTCAGTACATCCCAGTTGCCCAGGGTGTTGATGTTAAAGGGAGCCGGAGCGTATAAACCATCCATACCTATTAAGAGCTTAAGATTATCTTCGTTCACAACCTCTGCCCACAGGTTAACGATGTCGGTGTCATCCGGTTCGAGCCACGAAGATACAAACGACCATCCCTGGGGGATATTAACCATGGCTTGAATATCTAAATCATCACCAAAAATAACAAAGGGCAAACCTTGTGCTGTATTTGTTTGGTTATCCAGGGCGGTTTGCCAGGTTCCGCTTGATCCTATGAATTGTAGTGCATTGCCAGTGGTCACTTGTCCAGTGATGGCAATTGGTGGTGCCCATGGCCCGATGCCAAGCGTACCATCAGTTGACCAAACAATCCAGTAATTTCCAGGATTCAACGAAAAACCGGCACTTACCTTATTTATCATAATTGGACGATTGGTAGCTCCGCCCGAGGTTTCGGATACGCGGTAAATGCCTGACCATTCTGTGGTAAGCAAGCGGTTGCTTGTTAAATCGCCAAAAAGAAGGTTGCTGGCAGGTTCGTTTGGTGGGCCGTCAAAAATTTGGTAATATACCCCGGTAACAGTGGATGTAGTTGATGATCCTGTTTAATAGGCAAAAAAGGCTATGGTATCTACATTCCAAACCTTCCCTGATACAGTAAAATCGTCTGCCACAAGATTAAATACTGAAAACTGATGTCCAAAGCCAAGAATATTCATCCCAAGTGAAAAGGATTGGAGTACGCTTTCATCGGCCCCACCAGCCCCGGTGCCCGCACTGTTGATTAAGGGGCCGTTATCATAAAGCACCTTGCCTGACAGTAGCACCCCTGGCCTATAATCGGACTTAAGTTTTATCACCGATTCACCTGGATTTTGGGTAATCCTGTAAATATCACTGGCGGTTGGATCTTCGATGGATCGATTCATTTGTACGGAATCATTTCCGTTAATACAACGTGCACTTAAAGCCACGGAAAAAAATACCAAACCTGCAATCATGATTTGGGTAATAGTAAAAAATTTATTCATACTTTGAATTATTTAGGTGTAACAATTAGTATTTATCTAAAACATTTTTTGAAATTGCCTAGTTCAAAAGAAAAAAATATTATGCAATAATAAGCAATATATCCATAGATACCTTCCTTACGATGATCTCTAAAAAAAATCCTAACAAATCTCCCCCATAGTTTCCTGTTCTATTTTCTTATTTTACTTTTGTCGGCTGATTGAAAAACTTGTTGTGCTAACAATGGCTAATTGCTGCGATACAAAACCGGAATAGATGCTGTTTAACACCATTGAATTTGTATTTTTTCTGCCTCTGGTGGTCATCATCTATTATTTGATACCACAGAAATTCAGATGGATTTTGTTGCTTGCTGCCAGCTACTACTTTTACATGAGCTGGAAGGTGGAGTACATCTTTTTGATTTTAATCTCTACTATCATCGATTATTCGGCGGGACTGTGGATGGAGCGAATGCCCAGCCAACGAAAGCGGCTGCCCTTTTTGATCCTCAGCCTTGCTACCAACCTGGGCTTGCTTTTCTTTTTCAAATACTTCAACTTTGCCACTACCAATCTCAACTTGCTTTTTCAGCAGTTTGCCATTTCACGCGAATTGCCGATGATGAAATTTTTATTACCGGTAGGGATTTCCTTTTATACCTTTCAAACCCTGAGCTACTCCATCGATGTTTACTCTGGACGGCAAAAGGCCGAGCGGCATTTGGGCTACTTCGCGCTTTATGTTTCCTTTTTCCCACAACTGGTGGCCGGCCCCATCGAACGCTTTTCGCGACTTTCGCCGCAGCTCAAGGTACATCATGCTTTCTCGTACAAAAATCTGGCTAACGGACTGCGACTTATCCTCTATGGGCTTTTTATCAAAATGGTGGTGGCCGACAATATTTCGGGCATTGTGGATCAGGTGTATAATGCCCCCGCCACCTTCGACTCCCTGCGTATTTTAACAGGGATATTCTTTTACTCATTCCAGATTTACAGCGATTTCTACGGCTATTCCATCATCGCCATCGGCAGTGCCTTGATTATGGGTATCAAAATTATGGACAACTTCAAAACACCCTATCTCGCCAAAAACATCTCGGAGTTCTGGCAACGCTGGCACATCTCGCTTTCTACGTGGTTTCGCGATTATCTCTACTTTCCCCTGGGCGGCAACCGTGTAAAAGTTATGCGTTGGATATTCAATATTTTCGTTGTTTTTGTGGTGAGTGGCATCTGGCATGGAGCCAACTGGACTTTCATTATCTGGGGAGCCTTTTTTGGTTTTATGTATCTGCTCGAAAGTATTGCCAACAAAGCCCTGAACATAAACCGCGAGTCGCCGCCATTTTCGTGGACGCATATTTTGTTGGCGGCAAAAACTTTTATCCTGGTTACGCTTATCTGGGTTTTCTTCCGCAGCCAGAGTTTCGACCAGGCTATTCAGATTTTTTCGTTGATGATAAAAAATACCGGCGTGCAATCTGCCGCGCTTAATATCCCGGTCAGCACCTGGTTTTTCCTTTTGGTGTTTATCGTTAGCGATGTGATTTTGTATAATAATCGATTTGATAAATGGGTGGGCAATTTGCCCGATATTTTCCGCTGGAGCGTTTATGGCTTTCTCTTATTTGCCATCATCGTGTTTGCCGGTGTCGAGAATTTCCCCTTTATTTATTTTCAATTTTAAAAAATGGCAGTGGCCGTAATGATAAAAAAGATATTGATAAAGATGATGATAATCGCAGCCATGCTGGTGGCGATGAATTACATCTATGCCTTCTTTTTTTATGAGCGCGACCTGGAGCAACATTCGCCGGTACTTGATTTAGTGCGTGATATGCCCGATAGCACCGACATCGTTTACATCGGCGAATCGTCCAACATCACGGTGCGCGATGATGATACCGACAAGCGATTCATCTCCGATTTTATCGGCGACCATTTTCCCAATCTCAACGTTTACGACATTTCGTATCCGGCCAGCCATGCAGGCATCTACAAGGTTTTGCTAAGCTACATCCCCAAAGATTCGAATGTGAAAACCGTGATTGTTACTTTAAACATGCGTTCGTTCAACGCGCAGTGGATTTATTCGGAGTTGGAAACTTCGCTACAAAAAAGCATGGTTCTGCTCAAGCCTTACCCGCCGCTGGTCGATCGTTTCCTCTTGTCGTTTAAGGCTTACGATATAAAATCCGATGAAGAGCGCGCCAGACAGTTTATCAGAAAATGGGAAAACGACAAGCTGGAGTTTCCCTATCCTTTTCCGCACCAAAACGTGCGCGATTGGGACTACTGGTGCGCTTTGACCAGTGTTAAAGATTCGAGTGGAAAGCGTGATCAGGCCAAAACCGAACTAATCCGCCATTACATCAAGGCCTATGGTTTTCAGATCGACACTACCAAAAATCCCCGCATCGCCGATTTTGATGCTATTGTTGATTTGGCCAAGCGGCGCAACTGGAATTTGGTTTTTAACCTCCTGGCCGAAAATACCCAAAAAGCCGAAAAACTTGTGGGCAAGGATTTGATTTTTTTGATGAAACAAAACCGCGACCTGCTGGTGGATTATTATGAACGTAGAGGTGCTGTGGTGGTAGATAATCTGAATGCAGTGGACGACAATCAGTTTATCAATCAAAACTGGACTACCGAGCACTATGCACAAAAAGGCCGCAGGACAGTAGCCCGCAATGTAGCCGACAGCCTTTTTAAGTTTTATCCCGACCAATATACAGATGTAGATTATGAGAATCCGGATCAGACTGTTTTTTTTAATAATTGCGATAAAAATAATAACTGGGGGCAAAGCCAAACACTGAGTGATGATGTGGCCTATTCTGGAAAACTATCGTCCAAAACCGGGCAGGGAAATTCATACAGCCTGAGCTTCGAATATCTCATCAACAAAATACCTGCAGATGCTTTGAATCAGGTTGATATTAGTCTGATGATTTTTCAAAACAATCCCGACCACGATGCAAAGCTGGTGGTGCAGGCCATTGGCAACAACATCGAAAATTATTGGCATGGCACTACAATAAGTAATGCCGATATCCCTGCAGGTACGTGGTATAAATTTGAGGAAAGCCTTGTCCTCCCGGAACAAATTAGAGATGCAGAGATGATAAAAATCTATGTTTACAATCCCACCGACCGCCTGGTGTATATCGATGATCTGCGGATTGCTTTTCGGTAGGAAGAGTTAATCGTCCCGAAAAATAGAAAATCTTCGATTTTCGTAATTTTTCGAGGATGCTCGCCCGAAGGGCGGCATTATCCGTTAATCGTTATCCGTTAATCGTTGAGCGAAGTGCCGCACGTGCGGGATTCCGTCCATCGGGTACATCCTCGCCATAGGCGGGATTATTCGTGAATGGTTATCCGTTAATTGTGGTGAAGCGTACATTGTGCATTTTTTGAATTTGGGCTTTTAAGCAGTAATAAAAACCGAGAACAAATCAACGCATCAAATGCCTGCACAACCCCTCAATCCCTTTTAGGGGAGGCCTATCCACACATTCCCTCAAACGCCTGCAATTTCAGACCTCCTGACTTGTGGTCAAACTAAATTGTCGCGATTTTATATATTAGCCTCATATCTGTTGCTGGAAATAGTGTTTCGCTATCGTTTAGCAGGGAGC
>Ga0307929_1000289_pt1 | contig 52873 bp, 42 predicted proteins | sample AceLakmetage1330_FD_203160 | JGI IMG/M metagenome (GOLD analysis project Ga0307929, IMG submission 203160) | Saline water microbial communities from Ace Lake, Antarctica - #1330 | ecosystem: Environmental > Aquatic > Non-marine Saline and Alkaline > Saline | place: Antarctica: Ace Lake... | reverse complement strand
TGGCAGAAGGGTTGAGAGAAGCGGCGGGATCATGAGCAGAATGGAATTACGATTTAGGATTGGGATTAGGGACAGCGAATGAGAGGAAAGGAAACATGAGGACGTGGATGAAGCGTGTTGTTGGTGTACGACAAGGATTTCTTGTACATCGGCGGAGGGGTAAAGAATCCGACCCCCATGGTCAACGCCTGCGCCTTTAGTGGGGCGGAGCAGGAGTCTCGTGTCGAAGATGAAGCGAATCCATAAGCGAGGTGAAGAGAAGATAAAACAGCGGTCTAGAATCTCATTCCGTGGCTGTTTTGAATATATCGCAAGGGAAACGATTTGTGTACAGTTTGGAAAAGCAGGGAAATTGGGCGTTGCGACCTGAAAAAGGAGTGAGATGATTATGAACGATGTGATTGAAACGGGGCAGGGGATCAGTGGCTTTATTGATGTTTGCACAGGGCGGTCGGCTGCCTGTGACACGGAGGTGTCGTTGGTGCGGGAGAATGGCGATCTGGTTGTCTGGGCGGTGTGCCACTGTGATGCGGCGGGGGTGTCGGGGCATGATCGTCTGATTGTTTCGTTTGATCCGGTCGGGCGCGAAGCGGATGTGATCTCGGTCTCCGTTGGGCCGGATGGCAGTGTCAGCAGCAAACAGCGCGGCACGGCATTCCCCTATACCGGGTGCGCCTGGGGACCAGAACCCTACCCGTTTCCGGTAGAGGTGGAGACCGCGCTGACAAATCATGGCTGGCGTGTCACACTGCGCCTGCCGCTGGCGGCTATGTTCGCGCTGCGTGGCGGGACGGTTCCCGAGTCGTTCCGGTTGAACATCGGGCGCATCCGGGATAATCGTGAATGGTCCTACTGGCCGCTAGCGAACGCCACGTTCGGCGAGTTTGTGCCGGGATTTGCGCGGGTCCGGTTATCGGTAAGCAGCGAAAAATTATCGGTAATCAGGGAGCCGCGCGAAGATCCGGAATCTGAAACCCAGAGTCTCAAATTTACTGGGGTGATGTACGACACCAGTCGGGCGGCAAAGATTTATGATGCGGACACGTTTGTTAAATTCGTGGACTGGTTGGCGGTCTGCGGCTGCACGCACTTTATGCTCTATTTCGAGAACGGGTTTCGCTTTGAGAAGCACCCGGCCTTTGCCGCGCCGGAGGCGCTGGATGCGGCGGACGTGCGTCGCATCGACGCCGCCTGCCGCGACCGCGGGCTGGATCTGATCCTCGCGCTGACGACCTTCGGGCATATGCCGGGTATCCTCAGCCATCCGGACTATATCCATTTGGCCGAAGATGGAGACCCCTGGCAGATCTGTCCGAGCCACCCGGAGACCTATTCTTTCCTGGGCGATCTTCTGGACGAGCTTATACCGTTGTCGTCGTCGCCCTATTTCAACGTCAACTGCGACGAGTCGCGTATCCTCGGGTGGTGCCCGAAATGTCGGGCGGACGGAACCGATGCGCAGGCGGTGGAGCGGCTCTTTCTGGACCATCTGCTCTGGCTGCATGCAAAGACGGCGGCGCATGGAAAACGCATGATGATGTGGAGTGACCATCTGCTGCGTATGCCTTCGGTGCTGGATGGGCTGCCCAAAGATGTGGTGATCCTCGATTGGCAGTACTGCAATTGGTCAACCTTCCCCTCGCTCTCGTTCCTCAAAGCGCGTGGTTTCGAGGTCATCGGCTGTCCGTTCAACCGCTACGACAATATCCGACCGATGACGCTGGAGTGTCGGCGGCGGGGTATGGCTGGGGTGCTGGACACCATGTGGGAACCGAGTGATGGCGGGTTGGGACTGGCCGCACCTGGTATCTACATGATGAGCCGCTTGGCCCAGGGCGAGCCGACGGTGACGGACGAGGTGCTGTTCGCCGAAGTCGAGGAACTGATCTGGCCGGGCAATGCACCCGGGATCGCCTGGAAGATGCTCATAGACCACAATGGCGGCCTAACCCCCGCCCTGCGTGCCAAACACAAAGCCGACACGGCTCGTGTCATTCGCCGGGCCACGCCCGCACCGCGATTCGCCTGGCTGGCAGAGCAGCTTCGGCGGATGATGGAGAGATCATGACCCGTGCCCGCCCAAACATCGTGGCAACGGTGGTGTGGTTCATGGGAAAAAATGATGGAGAACCGATATGACCAACCGTGAATGGTTTAAGCAGGCGAAATTCGGCATGATGGTGCACTGGGGACTGTATGCGCTGCCCGCCGGGGAGTGGAAAGGCCGGCGGATGCCCTCTATCGGCGAGTGGGCGCAGTCCTATTTTCGCATTCCGAATGCGGAGTATGGCGCGCTGGCGTCTGCCTTCAACCCCTTGCTGTTCGATGCCGATTCATGGGTACAACTGGCCCTCGACGCCGGCATGCAGTACCTGGTGGTCACCAGCAAGCACCACGACGGCTTCGCCATGTACCGAAGCCGGGTGGATGCTTACAACATCGTGGACGCCACCCCCTTTAAGCGAGATATGATCGCCGAGCTGGCCGAAGCCTGCCGCAAGCACGGCCTGAAGTTGGGCTTGTATTACTCCCAGGAACTGGACTGGCATGAACCGCACGGCGGCGGCTACTGGTCGGGCCACACCAACTGCGGCGTGATGAGCTGGACCAACGACTGGGACTTCCCCAACAACGAGTGCAAGGACTTCCGGCAATGCTTCGAGGGCAAGATCAAGCCTCAGGTCGAGGAACTGCTGCGAAACTATGGCGAGCTGTGCCTGATCTGGTTCGACACGCCGCACGTCATCACGACGGAGCAAAGCACCGAGCTATATGATCTGGTCAAACAGCACCAGCCCGACTGCCTGGTCAACACCCGCATCGGTAACGGTCTGGGAGACTACCGGTCGATGGGCGATAACGAAATCCCGGACACCTCCTTCAGCGGCGAGCTGGTCGAGACCCCGGCGACCTTGAACGACACTTGGGGCTACAAGAGTTTCGACCAGAACTGGAAGCTTGCGGAGGAGGTGTTGCGATTGAAGAGTCATCTCAACGAACGCGGGATAAATTACCTGCTCAATGTCGGCCCCGATTACCTGGGGCGCATCCCGGCGCCCAGCGTGGACACTCTAAAACAGGTTGGGGCCGCGATATGAACGTTGTGGACATGATGAAATTCCTTCAGGACCCACCGCACGAATTCCGCCCGGTGTCGTTTTGGTTTCTCAACCATTTTCTGGAGGAAGGTGAGCTGCGCCGGCAGATCGCCGAGCAGGATGAGAAGGGCTTCGGCGGCGTGATGTGTCATGCTCGCGATGGGCTGCGCACGGCGTATCTGGAACAGGAATGGGAAGACGCCCTGCGGGTTATCGTCGACGAGTGCGGAAAGCGCGGCATGCACGTCTGGCTCTATGACGAGAACCACTATCCCAGCGGCATTGCGGGCGGGAGGATCCCCAAGCGCTTCCCGGGGCGCACCATGCTGTCGCTCGTGCCGGTGCTGGAGCGGGAGGTAGGGGAGGGGGAGCGATGGAGCGTGTCGCGTGTCGATTCCTGTCGAGCTGACGGATCTTGGAAATACCTCCTCGCCACCGGCAAGACCACCGGCAAGACGCACGATCTCCTACCACTCGTGCACGACGGCCACATAGAGTGGACCAACGACCTCGGGGAACCGGCGATTGTTCTGGCCATGGTCGAACGCGGGTATGAGACCAACCCAGTCAATCATCCCGACTACAGTTTCTACCCCGACTACCTCGATGAAGAGGTCTTGCGCGCATTTATCGAAGAGACGCACGAGTGGTATGCGAAGCGGTTCGGAAATCACTTCAGCAAAACGATCAAGGGCATCTTCAGCGACAATGCGTGTGCGCACTTCGGCCATATTCGGCGGTGCGTGCCGTGGAGCCGGAATCTCGGCGACCGTTTTGCTGCCGCCACCGACATCTCCTTTGAGGAAATTCTGGCCAAGCTGCTCTATCCACTTCCGGGACACCGTGAGGCGCGGCTGCGTTTTTGGCGCTTCTTCGGCGACGAGTTCATCCGGGTTTTTGTCGGCGCGATCAACGACTGGTGCAAGGCGCGGAACCTGTACAGCACCGGGCACTACTGCCTCGAAGACGGCATGGGTGAGCATGTCCGGCAAATCGGCTCGTACTTCGATGTAATGAAGAACCAGAATTTCAACGCGGTCGACCAGATCGGCATCCGGAGCCCAGAGACTAGCCTGTGGGGCATCGACGGGGGCGAACCGCTGACCGCCTGCATCCGCAATACCGCCTCGGCGGCGCTGTTTCAGAACTCGCCCCGGGTCATGTGCGAATCCTTCGGCTGCTGCGGCGGATGGAAATTCGACCTGCGCGAGATGCGCCGTATCGGCGGCCACCTGGCGGCTCTGGGTATCGACCTTTTCGTGCCGCATGGCCTCTACTACTCCATCGCCGGCACACGCAAATACGAATGCATTCCCGACCACCTGCACAATCCAATGTGGGAATACTACCGCGAGTGGTCCGATCCCGCAGCACGGCTTTCCATGCTGACCGTTGGCTCCGATTCGCTTGCTGAGATCGCCGTGCTCTACCCGGTGACAACCCTGCAGGCGGTCGTGGCGCTGGGGGCCAAGGAAGCACCGTCAGCCTGCAAGCGTCCCGACGGAAGCCAGAACGATGCGAATCTCCATGCTGCCCTTGAAGATCTGCCCGGCTCTGACCGCGGAGCGGACGCCGAACGCATCCGCGACCTCTACGACGGATTGCTGGACCAGCTCTCGCAACGCCATGTCAGCTACGAGATCATGGCCGAGGACACCCTCCAGAGTGGTTGTGCGAGGGACAACGGGGTTCTGGACGTTCCGGCCCGCGGCGGCAAGTCTCGCTGCCGGTTTAAGGTCATCGTACTCCCCGGCGTGCAGGTGATCGAGGGCACTAGCCTCGCCCGGCTGGAGGCTTTTGCCCAGCGGGGAGGTACGGTGCTCTGCCTAGGTGCGATACCGCTCGAGACCTACGATCCGGCGACTGGCACGTTGACGCCGATCGCGGGAACGTTCCTGGGCGGCCGCGCGGTGGTCCTGGATGCGGCTGTGAATGCCGCTTGCGCGTGGCTTGGCAAGCGAGTGCAGTCGCCGGTTGCAGTTGCCGGGGCTGACGCCGTCCTGGTCTCGCGCGCCTTCGGCAAGGATGGCATGCGGTATTATCTGCTGCATAACAGCACCGATGAGGCGGTCGCGGGGGTCACGCTGACCCTGCGCGACAGCGATGAGCCGGTGCGGCTCGACCTCGATAATCCTACGCTCAAACGGATTGGTTGGCAACGCGGGGTTGACACTTGGCAGATTACGCTGGAACTGGCGCCCAGCCAGAGCCTGCTCTTCGTCTGCGGACTCCAGGACGCTGGCTTGCTGCCCGCCGCCGCGCCAGAAGCCGCGCCAGCAGAGTGCGTCCCGGTCGAAGGCCCATGGGCCTTCTCCACTGACCGTGACAACGTGCTGATGTTGCGCCGGGGCACGGTCGAGCAGAGTCGTTTCCGCCAAATCTACACGTACACGTTCACCGTTGACGCTGTACCGTTTCGGTGCCGGCTTCTCATCGACCTGGAGATGACCCTGCCCGAGCTGAACGCGGGCCACTATTGCGGCCGGTTGGAGATCCGTCTTAACGGTGTGGAGTTGAAGAATCCTAGGCCGGGCATATACCTTGACCGCTACATTCGCGAGGCGGACGCGGCCGGCGCGCTGCGCATAGGACCTAACGAGTTGGTCGTTTCTGTGGCGGCTAGCCTGCGCGAGGAAGGGCAACGGCTCTGGCCGCCGATGCTGGCGGGCGCTTTCGGCGTGCGGCGGGATGGCGTTGGTGACAGCCTCGTTGCGTCGACTCAAAACATACTGCTGGGCGACTGGACGGCGCAGGGTCTGCCCGATTTCGCCGGCGAGGGGCGCTACCGTACGACACTTGCATTGTCCGAGGGCATCATCGGGAGGCCGTTCCAACTCGACTTGGGTGACTTGGCGAACGCCGCGGAGGTGAGGGTGGACGGTGTGTGCCTGGGGCGGCGTGTTGCGCCGCCATGGCGCTTCACCGTTCCGGCGTCGCCCCGCGCGGCGCGCGAAGTGGAGATCCGGGTGATCAACACTCCGCAAAATCTGTTTGACGCGCAACCGCGTTCGTCTGGCCTGTTTGGCCCTGTTACGATCGTTTTTTGAGTAGGCGAAACGCACTATTTAGGAGATGAAGATGACAGTACGTGAACGTTTCAGGCGAGTGTTTACCTTCGACCGCCCTACGGCGTCCAATTGCAGACTTCCTGATCTTGTCGGAAAATGAATTGGTACTTTTCCGCGGCGTGGCATGGGCGTCTCGCCCGTGGCTGTGAGAGGCAGAGCGGACGGCAGAGAGAAAGGGACGTTCTGCCGCCGTAACGTTGGCACGGCGGTCGCGTCGGGTGCGGCTGGTTCGATGGATCGGTGGTGGACTGGTAGGTGGAGTCGGGAATTTTTTTACTGATTCCGCACGCGGCGGAGAGTATTATGTCGCGACCGGTTGATCACCGCAATGAATCTGTAAGGGGGAGGTCATGATCATGGCAGATATCCACAACATTTGTCGCGACGCGTTGTTGAACGATATCATACCGTTCTGGTTCCTGCTCTTGCTGGCGATCTCGCTTGCCGCCGGCTGTGCGACTTCTCCGGCGCGATCAGTAGTGACCCCGAGCGGCGTTATCTATCGGCATCTGTGCCGGACGCAGCCGCGTCCGCTGCAGATCCATGTCCTGCGGATTGACCTGCGTGTTGTCCACTCACAACTGGCCGTGGCGATGGCACCCGATCCGGATGGGGAAGGGGAGGCCGAAACTGTATTGGTGGACCCGGTTGAACAGATGAATCGCAGCGGCATGCTGGCGGGGATCAATGCGAATGCATGGGGGATGGTGCCGGCTCCGACGGCGGGAAAGCACCAGCGTTTCGTCGCGGGTGGTTCGGCCAATATTTGCGGCTGGGTGGTGGACCAGGGAGATGAACGCAGCCCGGCCAAATCCGGCTTCTGGAGTTTCTGGATGGATGAACAGGGACAGCCGCATATTGGCAACATCAGTGCGGCACAACCGGGCCCGCGGCTGGCCGTGGCCGGCTTCAGTGGACTGCTCAAGGATGGTGTTGTGCTGTCGCGACCCAACGAAACGCTCCATCCACGCACTGCGCTCGGGACCGACAAGAGTGCCCGCATGCTGACCCTGGTCGTCGTGGACGGGCGTCAGAAGGGGTACAGCGAAGGAATGAGCGATTACGAGCTTGCGAAACTGATGCGGGAGCTGGGCTGTCATGATGCACTTAATCTCGATGGCGGTGGTAGCAGCGTGATGGTGCTGCGCGATGCCAATGGTTTGTCGGTCATCGTCAACCGTCCGTCCGGCGGTGAACCCCGTCCGGTTCCCGTGTTACTGGGGGTGCGGTGAAGCCGGTGACCACCCGTGGACTCGCGTCTGCACTTCTGTATCAGTCGTAATTACGTATCATACCCAAGGCCCTTGTCTGTCTGATGTCTGATGTTCGACTTGCTGTTCAACGGGCATTTACTCCGGGAAAGGTTCCGTACTCAACACGCCGAGACTCGTCCCAGGATTCTGCCCGGGCGGCGGCGTGTGGGGCATGGCCGCCCGTTGCCCGCGCCACTGCTGGGCATAGTCCCAGAACCCCTTGGGGTCGGCTTCCGCGGCCAGAGCGACGATCTTCATCTTGCGAGGAAGGAGATCGCTCCAGCAATAGCTATAGAAGCAGAGTACGTCATCCGGCGTGATCGTGGTCTTCAGCTCTTGCAGGACTGCCAGCGCTGCGGCTGCATATTTGGGATCCCGCGTCAGCGCGTACGCCTGCGGAACGCCGTCGCCGCCGTGATCCGCCTGGGCCAGCACGAACTCGCGAAGCTGCCGCGACGGGAAGATGCGCAGGGCGGGGTCCAGCCCGTGATACGGGTCGCAGGCGCCTTGGCCCGGTGGGCTGGCTGCATCTACAACCGCCTCGTCGCCGCGCGCCCCTCGGGTGTAGACACTGCGGGGAAACCATCCCGGCGTGCGCACCGTGCGCAGTAGCCAGTTGAGCGAGCGCGCGGCCGGCGTGCCGTACTTCTCGTGCCAGGTGGCCTCATAAGCCTGGATCAGGATGGACAACGGTCCGGTGAACTCGCGATACAAAGCGGAGAAGCTTTTGAGTATCCCGCAGGGTACCATTTTGTCGAGGACCCCGTTAGCGACTTCGAGTCCCACCTCCAGCAGCCGCCGGTTGCCTGTGAGGTAGTATCCGCTCATCATAAACCCGATTTCTGAATGCGACCAGCACAGGCCGTTGCTCCACTGGTGCGGGCCGTGATAGTGGATGCATCCGATGCGCTCCTCATGCCCTGGGTAGGCGTGAACAAAGCTGACATCCGCGATTGCACCTGCCGTCACTTGGGCCTGACGCAGATATCGCCGCTCGCCGGTCCGCAGAAACTGGCCCCAGCACCCCAGGGCCAGATCCTGGGCTTCGTTGCCAAACGGCCCGACGTAGCGAAACGCCTTCTCCGGAGCGGTATCCTTGTAGCAATGGTACAACAGCGGAGTGGGGGCTCCATGGGCGTTGACCAGGTGCCCGTGGAGCATCATGCCGTAGCGCCGGCAGCGTACCAGTGGTTCGATCATGATCTTTTCGAACAGCTCGGTCAGGAAGCGGTCCAGGTCGGCGAATTGTGGATGGCCCGCAGGCAGGAAATATCCGAACGCGTCGGTGCCGCAGAGATAGTTGGGGTCGACGATCCCCGCCAGCGGTTCCTGAACGGCGGCGGCGAAGGCGGAGGCAGTGGCATTCGTCACTGGACCTTCGCTGAAGTGGAGCACGACCTCGGTGGTTTTGGCTGCACCGATCCCCGTATCGCACCCCAGGAAGTCGCAGTAGCTCTTTACGCGGCCCGGCGCCAGACGTTCCGCCACCTCCTCCACCCAGCGCAGATCGTCCTGGTTCTGGATGCCGAAGGACGAGAGCGCCAGCGGCGCGGCCGGTCGCTCCGAGAGCAGTCGCTTGATCTGTTCCTCGTCGCGGGTGCCGTTGAAGAAAATTGGCGGCTCCCTGAACGGGGTTAGGAAACTGAGCGGCTGCGGGGCATCTTCAGGCCAGACGCGTACGTCGAGGGCTTGGGGCTCGACCTTAAAGCCCTTGGGATATTCCTGCCAGAAGTCCCGTACCGCCGCAACCACCCCAACCCGCGACCCGCCGAGCGCGGCCCAGCCTGCCGCTTTCCCGCCAGTGTTAAACGGAGCGCCGTCGAGTCCGACCGCGTAGTGGAGGTCGTCGGTCTGCACCAGCGATAGATCGCGCCAGGCGTGATTCCCGTGCGCCACCGTCCCTTCACCGCCGACAGCGGCTACGGCGCTGTCGCCTGGGCAGGCCAGAACCTTGAGCCCAATGGCCGCCAACTCGATGCGTGTTGGGTCCTGATCGAAGATAAACGTGTGGAAGATGCGCAGATCCGCCTTGCCGGCATAGAGATGAACACGGAGCCGGTAGGGACAGAAACGGACGCCTGTCTCGGAGGTCAGGTGTCCGGTGATCAGCACGCAGACTCGCAGCGGGCCGTGCTCCTCGATCGTTACCCGCGGTGCTGGAGAGGCGCCGATGGAGGTGTAAAGAACGCCGTGCTGATCCTTCATGTAAAGCAGAATCCCAGCGCCGTGAAGCGCCTCGCGCCAGCCCTCGGTCGTCTTGATCTCGCAGCCGGCAAAGGGCGAGTCGCACTCGCGGTGGCACCATAGTTCAAACGAGTTGCGCAATCGTAGGCGCAGCGCGCCCGTGTCGATGGTCAGGATGCCGTCGTGTTCGCTTGTTGTGATCTTCGGCGCCAGTTCGACGACCGCGTCCTTGGCGGGGTATTCCAGCCAGACTGTTTCGCCGTCCACGGCCGGGTCGGCCTGCACGTCCGCCAGCAGCCACTTGACGTCCTTCAGATCCTTCTTCCAAGTCGTCATGCTGGCGGTCTGCACGGGAAGCTCCCGGCCGGTGGCTGTGACTGCGCGCAGTTGCGTGCCGGCGGGGAACGCACCTTCGGCGAACGGGACACCGAAGGTCAGCGGCTCTTTGCCGTAGCGCACGCCGCGTGTGCCGTCAATCTTTACGGGGATGCGTGTGGTTTCTGCGTAACTCATACATTTCCTTGGGTATAGGCCATAAAATTACGGACTCGGGATACGCGGGTCGGTATGAGGCGCAAACCGATGCGCCTTTCGGATAGCAAACTCCTGCTCTCGGTCATTTCAGGGTGTCTCCATTCTTCAAGAAGGTGTCGAGTGTCCAGGTCCAATACAGAAAGCGCTGGCGGCCGATTGGGTCGTCGGCCAGCTCAGTCAGCGCCCGATCGCGCAGCGCCTTCATCTGCTTCACGACATCTGACGGCCAGATTTCCTGGAACAGTTTGGGCTCAATTCTTCCATTGTCGCCAAGATGGCTCGTCCAAGGCGACTTTTCCCATCGCTCGTACTCCAGCCGGAGCAATTCCCGCACGGTGCCGCCGGCCTTGCCGTAGAGGCGCCGGCACATCTCATCGAGCATCGCATCCACGTCCATCTCCGGATTCCACAGCGACTTCATCCAGACGTAAAGCGTGGGCGCGGTGGTGGTCCAGTCGCTCATGATACCGCCGTTGATGAACGTTCCCGCGAGGCACGTGCGGTTCGTCCGGTAGAAATCCTGCACGACGTGGGGGTACTGGACCGGCCCGAAGGTCCATCCGCTGCCGCGGTCCGAATAGTCCCAATCGGTGATGGGGCCGTGGACCTTCGCACTCCACGCGTGCAGATTTGCCTCCGTCACGCGCCGGGCTTTGGCCTGGCGCATCAGGGCCATGGGCCCGCCGGTGATGCAGGTCATGATTTCGAGGTTATCCGGAAAATCCACCTCCTCGGGACATTTCTGATAATTCCAATAGGGCAGATACATCACTTTCTTGCCGGGCCAGCGCTTCTTGACCGCCTCGCACATCCGCTTCACGAACTGCCCCATGACCAGCGAGGCTCCGCCCTTGGCCATCGTTTTCTGACAGGCCGGGCAATGGCAATTCAGGGCTGCATCGGCCGGCGAAACGGTCACGCAGGTGGCGGTAACCCACGAGGCGCCGCCGTCTGCGCCTCCCTTGTCCCAGACCCGCTCACAACCGGCGATCAGATAATCGAACGTCTCCTGTGCGCTATAGCAGAACATGCTGAAATTCCGGCTGCCGTCCGCCTTGACCGCGAATATTGCCTTGTGGGCCTCCATCCACTCGGACGAATGGCCATACCAGAAATCTTGAGGCTCATGAACTTTGATTTGGTAGGGCCAACTGTTGCCGTTGCGCACCAACGGCAGATAGGTCGGCATGGGGACTTTCGTCACGTCGGCTGGTATGGCGCCCGGCGCGAACGGAAGCGGAACTTTGTCGAACCAGCGTGCCTTCTGCGGAAGCTTCCAGCCGTAGTTCGGGAAAAACTGACGCTGGCGGAAGACAGGCTGGTCGCGGTAGTGGACCGGGGAGATGACAAGCGATTCACTGCGAATGACAGAACGTCCGCCGAGTTCCGCCGGCCAATACCAGCGTACGCCGACGAACCGCTCTAGAAAGTCCGCCACGGCCCAGGCGGTGCCGTCGTTGATCCAAGAGGCCCACCGGTCGCTTCCCGCCGGCAGCGGCTGCGTGCTGCCCACGAGAAAAACACGGTTCGCCGCCGTCTTGACGACAAACCCCTCGATCGGAATCTGTGCGGCATCGATTCCGGCCTTCCGTGTCTCCTCGCAATCGCCAATAATAACCGCCGCCCGGTTTGCCGGCGGTGAGTTGGTGGCCACCGTCAATTGTGCGCCGGATGTCAACCGGACGACATCGACGAGTTCGGTGACCAGCCGTTTCAGGTTGGCCGACATATTCGTCTCGGCCACATACACCTCGGCCATCGGCTTTCCCTTGCTCACAAGCTTGATCGGCGCATGTTTCCCAGGCTGGAGAAACTGCACCGGCGTCAGGTCAGGGGCCTGGTTCGGCTCCGCGGCCCACAACGTCCCCACCATCAACAATACTGCAACCACCATTTCTCTGGAATTCATCTTGAACTTTCCCCTATCTCTTGTCTTCACTGCTTGCGACCGCTCCGTACAGTTCCGGCCGCTTTAAGTTCCGATTTCCCTGGCGACGAAGCCATACGAGGCCGATGCGCAGGTGGCAATGATTTGTGGGTTGGCCATGTTGCCCGTCCAACTGCTGCGTGGGTTGAGCAGGAATTTGGGCAGGACGTACGGATCTTCTCCGGCCTTCTCGACCACCGTGCCGATCCAGAGGTGTGCCGACGGGCTGTGGTTGGGTGTTCATGATTGTTTACTTTCTCTCACCAGGCGACATCGGCCCAGGCTGCGTTCAATTCCGACATGGGCGTTTTTGCCGGGTCGAAAACCGTTCCCACATTGTCCCGGACGATCGTCCGCTCATTATGCCCGCCGCGGTCGACGACCAGCGTCTCGATCGCGGCATGGTAGAGGGTATTGTCTTTCACTACGCAGTCGGACAGGCCCTGCAGCACTAGGCCGAACCGGGGTGACAACTGCCCCTGGCCGCGATCGTCCATGGAGGCGTTCATGCTGTTGCTGCAGCAGGTCAGCCCCCGGCAGCCTTCGAGGCGGATGTGGGAACTCGCGAGCGCGTCGTCTGCGGGGATCCATTCGGGGCGGCCGCTGCGGTAGATGACGTTGCCGGTGATGGCGATCACGGTGCACGGGACCTTTCCGCGCGGAGCGAACCAGATGCCGGGTCCGCCCGAACGATCGATGTAGTTTCCGGTTACATTGTAGTGGCCGCCCCCCCGGCTTACGAGTCCGCCGGCGCGATTCCATTCGATCCGGTTTCCGGTAAGCGTGACCGATAGGTTCTCTTCGAACGCGGCATAGCCGGCCCCGCCGTTGCCCGAGAGCCAGTTGTCGAGCAGGAAGCCGTCCCAGCCGCGTATCCACACCCCGTTGCCCGTGTTGTGCGAGATCATGCAGCCGCGGATGCTGAAGCACCAGATGCGGTTCAGGCGCACGCCGTCGCCGGAGAAGCGGCTGATGCGGCAGCGCTCGATGCGCGGGGTGTCTTCCATCTTGCCGTAATCGGGCTTGTCGACGAGCACGCCATGAATGCCGGTTCCCAACCCTCCGCCGTCTAGGCAGACGCCGCTGAGCGTCGCCCCGATCGCGCCGGTGAAATCGAGTAGACAGGGCGCGGTGGCATCGTTGAGGCGTAAAATCGAGCCGCCGAAATCGCCGAAGCTCCAGGTCGGCTCGCCGCACATGCCCACGTGCGAATGCCACCGTAGGGAGCCTGTACAAAAGACGCCGGGGGGAACCCACAAGGTCCCTTGAACCGCGGCCGCCGCGTCGATCGCCCGCTGTAACGCCGCCGTGTTGTCGGTCTGGCCGTCGCCGACCGCGCCAAACTCGCTGACATCCAAACGCTTCGCGTTCATCGTGCGCTCCTTACGCTGTTTTCTGTTCCCCGTTCACACACCCTGCGGAAAGCTGAAGCCCCGCACGGCGAAGACCTGCGGGTGGCCCGTCACGCCAAGCCAATCCGAATTGAAGAGGATCGTTTTGCCGTCCGGACTCATGGCTGGCTGCACTTCCGTCCAGTAGTTGCCCGTCCAACTGCTGCGCGGGTTGAGCAGGAATTTGGGCAGGACGTACGGATCTTCTCCGGCTTTCTCGATCACCGTGCCGATCCAGAGGTGCGCCGACGGCCCCATGGGCACGGGCGTACCCCGGCCGGCCCAGCCTTCCGTGTCGGCCACCACGCGGGTGCCTGACTGATCCCACGAATGATGGCACTCGTCAGGCCGCACGATCTTGCGGGTCAGTTCGAAACGCCTGCCTCCGGGGATGCGACAGCCTTTCACCGCGTCGGCTGCGGAGCAGACGATCGGATCGGCGCACAGCATGATGCCGCGCCAATACGGCGCGGTCTTGGTTGAACTGGTGTGGGTGACGATCTCGTATTTGCCGCCTCGCCAGGCCGGGTGATCCACGCCCTCGCCCTTGTCGCCGATCGGCAAGCCGGCCACCCTGCGGCCCTCGTCGGTGACGATGTGCAGCGTCGACCAGCCGGGGTAGTCGGGTTCCGCCTTGCTGTACCACTTTCCCTGCGTGTCCGTGCCGCTGCGGAAATGGCTCCTGCACATCATCATGTGGTCAAGATACCGCGGATCGTCGCCGCGGTAGTAGAGTCCGTTCGGACGCCAGTTGTAGGTCTCGAACTGAAAACCGTGCACGCGCATCTTCTCCAAGTCAACCACGACAGTGCCGTATTGCGGGTCGTTGTCGGTATAGAAGCTGCAGGACGCCGCCAGCCGCTTCCCGTCGCGGCGCAGCGACGACATGTCGTACATCTGTCCGCCGCGCGGAATGCGGCCGATGCCGGGAACGGGGGTATCCACTACGAGCAGCGTCTCTCGCCGGAACGTGTTCAGATCGATCTGTTTGAGCAGGATCCGTGGCTTGTCGGATGCCGACTGGTCGTCCCAGTAATACATCACTTTGCCGTCCCTGCTGAGGATCGGCCCGCGCGCGCGGTCCTCATCGGTGAGCAGGCGCAGGCTGAACCCATCCTCCATGTCGCACAGCAGGTATTCCATCTTCCAGTCGTCACCGCGGCCTTGGCCGTTCTGGCGCTCGATTACGCACCGCCGTGAATCCGGCGTGAACAGGGCGAACGACGAATGCATGGCCGCGCAGTGCGTATCGTGGTCGGGGTTCGTGGTGACCCGGAACACCTCGAGGCCGGGCTCCGAAAATGTGGAAGCCATTTCCGGACAAGGCGCCGATTCGCTGAAACGGTCGCCGACGGTTGGCGTGGTCTTTTTGTCACTCATGAGTTGTTCCTTCGGATTGACACAATTGTTCGCAGAGTAGTCGAGCATAAATGGAGTAGTGGCTAAAGCTTTTTTTCGTACGCGATTCTGAATTCTGGTGAGTGGCTGCCGATCGCCGGATTCGGCCTCTGAAAGAAAGTTGCATTTCGGTCATTTTGTGCGGAACTCGCCCGTCCAAATCCGCTATCTTGTGCCTTAATGAGTAACAAAACCATCATTCAAGGCCGGTCGATAAACTCTGCGGAAGTGGGGCTGGTTCGGTTTTGATGGCCGAACATCCCGACTGGAATTGAACGCGTTTGTCGCACATCATGCGTTTAGGTTTCGTGCGCATTCGCCTGTCTTAATTCGTCGCGCGTGAAAAGGGAGTTATGCACGTTCAGTTTTCCTTTTACGCGTTCTTATATTTTTGTGGATGTCAATTTCATTCATTTTCCACCAGCGATGACATGCCGCAGACTTTGCCAATTGCGCCACACAATTACTTGACGACAAGGGCAGGTCACTCAGGCGGAATAAGCCGTCAACCCGCCGTCCACCGTTAGGCTGGTCCCGGTTATATAGTCACCACTCTCCGAAGCCAGCACCGCCACCGCCTGGGCGATGTCGTCGGGTTGGGCCGCGCGCCGCATCGGCACGCGTTCCTGCAGCCAGGCGCGCCCCTGTGGCTTCTGCCACCAACCCGCCGTCATGGCGGTTTCCAGATCGATGGTGAGTCGAAAGACATCGAGGTTCGGCTGGGTCACCGTGCTTAGCAACTCGGGGGCGGGCACCCCCCCCTTGTCTTCATAACGCCTTTACCTCCAATGACTTCAACAACGCGCGGCGCGCGGCGCGGAAGCGCTTCACGTCCTTTACATAGCGGTCGAACCTGTGGATGGCCATCGCGATCACTCGGGCGGCCCGGCGCGGATTCCGTTTCCGGAGCTGGCTCAGCAGTTCGAAATCTTCGAAGCCCTCGCGGTGCGCCTCGAGCCGCAGGCTCGACCAGGGCCCATTCGGGCCGGGGTAGACGATATGGGTGTCGCCCGCGGGCAGCGAGTTCTTTCCGCCGCCGTGGTTCGGGAGTACGCTCGTCGTGAAGGGATCTATCCCCTCTCGGTAGTGATTAAGGCCCCAATGCAGGAAACCGTCCAGTCGGTAGAGCGCCCCGCCCCAACCGATCAGCGCGGGCCTGAGCAGTTCCTGATCGAGCAACCGATTGAGCCAGGGGCCGCCAGGGTAACAGCAGGTGTAATACCAGACCCGGTCGCCGAGCAGCCGGTGCGCCTCGTAGGCCTCGCGATCGCGCTGATACTCTTGAACCTGTGGGCACCAGAAGTCCACCGACCCGGCGAGTTTCGGATCCTGCGTGGCGTCCAGGATGGGAAAGCCTGGCATGTGGCGGCGAAGCATGCCGACCAGGATGCGGTAATCCACGGCATTGGCCGGGATCGGCTCGTCCGTGGCGTGCTGGATCCAGCGCTCGCGCCAGCCGTTGCGCTCGATCTCCTCCAGAAGCTGCCGGCAAATGGAACCGAGAACCACGTTCCCTTCGGGCGATGTCGCCCGGCCGCCGAAGGCCACGTCGAATGTTTCAGCCTCCCACTTGCCGCCGGTGCGGCTCGCCACATGGCCGCCCTCGATGTAATGCAGGCCAGCCGCAGTGAACAACTGGACGATCCGGCGTAGCCGTTCGCGGTTCAGCACTGGCCCTAGCCGCGTCTGGGAGAAGACGGTGTCAAGAGGGATCCAGAACGCATTCTGCCGGCCGTGGGCCATCAGCGCGGCATAGCTCCCGAGCATCTTCCAATACGGCTCGCTCCACATCTTCAGGCCGTGGCTGGAGGCGATGTTGGAGTAGGAGAACCAGTTTGTATAAGGCAGCGTGTCCCCGCCGATGGCGGGGATCACGGCCCGATAGACGCGGACAGCTAGTTCCAATTTGATCTGGTCGGTGCCAACGGTCACCGAGATGGCGAAGACTCTCGATCCCGGCCTGGATTTCCGTGGGACCGGGATTTGAAGACGCAGGGCCAGCGTCGGGGAATCCGGACGCACCGTGCCATCGCACGGCGCCATCGCGTCGAAGGCCTGGAACGGAGCGCGCCGCACCACATGCGGATTGGGTGCGTTGGGAACCCGGTCATACGGCACGACCGTCAGCGTCTTCGAGCCTTCCGTGAATCCCGTCAAGCCGGTGTTCTCCTCCACCGGCACGGCGATCAGCCGGAACCACGCTGCGCCTCGGACGAGCCGCCCGCGCTCCCGAACCGAAACCCGGAGCGCTTGCCCGGCAGGGGCGTCGTTGACGAGCACGTGGACGGCGGCCGTTCCGCCGCGTGCCAGATCCAGTTGGAGGCGCCGACATGGCCGCGCTTCAACGGTGGAGTCGGCATACAGATTCTCGAGACTATCGCGAAGTTCGGTGCGCATCGTGTTTCTCCTTCTTTCCCGTGGGGGAGTGGTTTTGTTAGGGATACCGGTTGCGCAGGGGATTGGCGGCGGCGGGGGCGACGCCCGTCTTGGCCCACGCATCCTTGGCCTCGCCGAGGAAGTAGTCGAAGGTCCACGTCCAATACGCAAATCGCTGTTTCAAGAGGGTATCGCTGGCCATCTCGCATTTGGCGCGGTCGTGCAACGCGGTCATCTTGGCCACCACCTCGGGCGGATAGGTGTCGGCAAACACCGCGACCGAAACCCGGCCGGCATTGCCCAGGCCTTTCCGCCACGGGGTCTTCGCCCAGCGGGCGCATTCCAGCCGCAGCAGTTCGCGGCAGGTCGCCGCGGCCTTGCCGAACTGGCGCTCGCACAGGACATCCAGCAGCTCGCCGTCGATTGTGACCTTGCCCGGCGAGGGGACGACGTGGACCTCGGTGTTGTCCGTTTTGTTAACGATGGCCACGTACCCACTGGCAACAGTTGCCGCCAACAGTACGGAAAGGCCCATGGTCCAATGTGTAGTGAATCGCATGCAGTTCACTCCTGATCCTTGTCTTGGGGCTATGGCGTGTCCGGCATTCGTCTACCAATCGTTCACGACAGCTCAACCTGTGATACGACACTTAATATCGTATCGTCTGACGTGAGATTGCACAGACATGCTTGTAAATGTCGCTATGTAATCACCTAAGTAATGCCAGGGCAACAAAAAACATGTTCAGCTGCAAAACTCATCAACAGCCCTGTGCATGGTCTGCGCCATTGGTAAAATGTTGAACGTAATGGGCTCTACTTGTGTCAGTTCAACGATACGGATCCCGCAGTCATCTCCTGTTCCGCTTACCTCTCAACCAACGAAGCAAAGCGCATTGCCGATGAAAATGATTTCGCCGTTCTCAAAGCGTTTAAAATGCCCGATCTTGCCCTCGGGGAATATTCTTCGCCTTAATCCTCTCGTCTAACCGTACGCAAAAGGGAGTGAGTCAAAAGGATGTGCAACGTGCGATGTGTCCTCGAATAAGAAATGTGTCCTACAAGTTGCATGATCTTTTACAATGCTTCACAAGATGGCATCCCAAAGCAAGAGCCTCTGAATTTTCAAAAAGCCAATAAAAAAGGGGTTTACGTTGCCGTAAACCCCTTCAAAATTGGTAGCGGGAGTTGGATTTGAACCAACGACCTTCAGGTTATGAGCCTGACGAGCTACCGGGCTGCTCCATCCCGCAATCTCTGCTGCTCTCCTCAAAAAGCAGTGGCAATAGTAGCTTACCGTTTAGGGAAAGCAACCCCCAATTGTATCTTTTTTATTTACACGTCGAAATAGGGGTAGGATTCTGTTTTTTATCCGTTGTTGGTGATTGTGTGAGAAAGGAGATTGCCAGAAGCCTCGGTGGCTTTATAAACTTCGAATAGTTAGGATGCTGTTTGTGAAGAGAGGAACGACGCTGATGCTGATGCTGATGCGTTTCAAGCCAGTTGGTGAAGGCTATCCCCCTGTTCGATGCTCATGGGTTGCATGGCACATTTTTTGTCCATACGGATAATATCAAGTCAACGTGGGCTTCAACCTGGAAGGCGTGGAAGGTAGCGGCTGCGCATGGACACGAAGTGGGGAGCCACACAAAGACTCATTCGGATTTGGCGCAGGTGCAAAACGCTCGACAACTTCGCAATGAGATTGACGGTAGTGCGGATATGATTGAACAGAATATTGGAATTTGCCCCATATCGTTTGCGTATCCGTTTAGTGCTTCCTATGATGCTGTGCGGCGCCAAGTCCGTAGTGTTTATCTTCTGGATCGAAGTGATTGTCGGATGTGGGGTGGGCAGGGTTTTGGTGCCGACGATGGCACTCGTTATATCGAATAGGCTGTTGAAAAGAAGGACTGGTTCTATTGCATGATGCATGGGGTTGATGAGGTTTCTTTCAAGCTGATCACCACCAAAGCTTTGGGCGGCATTATTGCGTATTTGGCGGAGTATCGTGATACGATCTGGACAGAATCGTATGGAACGGTAGGTCGTTATATAAAGGAGCGCACGCTGGCGGATGCCAAGTTTAAGGATGTGACGACTGCGGGCTTTGATGTTCGCTTTGAGCTTCCGAAGTATATCGAAAAGCGTGATTGTATGACCGTGCCTTTGACTGTAAAGATCGCGCTGAATGCACACAATAGAGATTTGGTGAAGGTGTGTCGTGGTGACTTGGTGGTGCCAACAGCTCACTCCCATGATGGAAAAATTTTGCTTGTGGATATGGTCCCAGATGGGACGTGGGTCTGGGTTGTATGGGGTGAGTCGAGTGAATCTTGAGTTAGATTGGAGAAGGCTGCCTGAGGCGTCTGTTTTTTTGCGGTTCGTTGTTGCCCTTTTTTGGTTGACGGGAATCGCTACTCCCTCCATGATTATCGAACATTTTAATCGGGAACTCTATGCCGCATGTGGAATGATATTTAATTGCGGGCATTAGGTCATTTAACAAAAGAAGGAGCGAGGGTATGACTATGCTGATTCGGACGACTTTACTGGGCCTCATTATTTGTGTTGCGTGTCAGGAGCATCTGTTTGCTGCTGAAACATCACAGGCCGTTCGGCCTGTTCGCTTTTCTGTTGGATTTTTTGGGCAAGCGACAGATAACCGTGACGCTGTTGCGGAGGATAAGACGGGGAATACCGACATCTATGTACGGCCGAAGTTGGAATTGGTGTACGAAACAGAGGCATCCCGATTGGATCTTCACTACACTCCAGCATTCCGTTATCGCTCCGACCCCGGGGATACGCAAGATGAGACTACATGGCAGCACGACTTTGGTGTGGCAGCTTCTCGTTTGGTTTCAGACCGGATGCGGCTGCGTTTTAATGGTGTAATTCAGAAACAGGATGATCCGGCGATTGAAGAGGGTGGGATTACCAGACGCGGGGATCTGAGTTATACGAGAAGTGCTGTTGATGCTGGGATGAATTTTGATGTAATGAAGTACTCGAATGTGGACATAGTTTTGCAGAATCGCATGAAGCGGTATGACGACGATATTATTGCTGCTACTTCGGATGAGGATGAGAACACGATTCGAGTTGAACATCGTCATCAAATGACGCGTACGCTTCGCTCTTTGTTAACGGGGGGTTACTCCGTATATACTTACGATAGCAGCTTGGATCTGGAACGCGATTTCAGCTCTGGGTTGGTGGCGATCGGTGTCGAGAATGCATTCACGCCGAATACACTGGGTTCGATTTCAGTTGGTTCGCAGACGCGTGACTATCAAGATGAAGGGATTGATAGCGACAATGCTCCGTATGTGCGCGTTTCGCTTGAGGGGCTTCTGGCTGAAGATCTCCGCATTGGTTGTTCTTTGGGGCAAGGGGTGCGTGATACTGATGCCTATCCGTTTGTGTCGCAGGAGTACAGTGAGTTCCGCGGTTTTGGGAATGCGATGTTGAGCTCGAAGGTGAGACTTCGTGTCAGCGCCACCTATCGTGTTTCGACGTATAAGGAAGACAACATACCCTCCAATGTGACGGCGGCGGACATAGCGGCTGGAGAGGCATTGGGATATGGGGCTAGTGGCGACGAGACTACCATTGTGGGGGATGCGGAACTCACGTTCACAGCAGCGGAGAATCTGTCATTTTTCGCGGGGATTCGTATCGAGGATATTGACTCTGATGTTGGGCAGTCCTATACGAAGAATACGGGGCGGATCGGCGCATCGGTTAGTTTGTAATCTGATGATGATGATGCCGGGATTTTTGGCGTTTCTCCCTCCAATTTGACTGTTTTTGTTTTGCTCACAGCAATGAAACTTTGACTGGCCGTTCCGGATAACGGGACGGCTTCAGTTCTTATTAGGGCAAATAGGTGGTGGCGATATGAACGACGCTCAGGAAAATTTGCATTTTCTCGACTATTGGCGTGTCATTAGTTCGCGCAAGGAAATTGTGATTGCGGTTTCGCTCTTGGTTGTGATTACTGGCATCATTATTACGTATGCAATGCCTAAGGTCTATATGGCCTCTGCCGTGATTCGTGTGCAGGAAGGTACGCCGGATGTTGCGGTCTTCTCTCCCGAAATGATGAGATTCGACCCGCTGTTCCTGCGGACGCAGTTTGAGATCATTCAATCCCGTCCGATCATTGAACAAGTCATCAACCGTCAAAACCTAGATCAAAAACTAGCCCGCGCTTATGGGTATGAACTGCTTCCTCAGGCCCAGCGGGTTGATCGCACACTGAAGCTCATCTCGCGCGGCATGAATGTGCAGCAGTATCGCGACACGAATCTCATCGAGATTCAGGTGGCATTGGCTGAACCCAAGGAAGATGCTCCGCAAGAGGCTGCTGCGGCTGCGAACATGATTGCCGATGAATTCCGGATTCAGGCTGCTGCGCGTAGCCGAAAGTCTACAGAGACGGCTCTTGATGCCCTCTATGATGCATTTCAGGAGCAAGAGAAGCGTCTTGAAAAGGCGGAGACTGAGGTCGAGCGTGTCCGGAAAAAGTACAAGATGAATATGGTCAATCCCTTGGCGGGGAGTCGCTCGTCGCTTGATAAGATGACGCTCACGATGCTTGAGGAGTTGCGGATTCGAGCCAGTCAGGATGTTGCGGAGCAGGAGGCGTTGTATAAGCTGGTAGAGTCACTTTCGGACGCCAAGCTCATTGAGTCCGCCCAATATTTGGTTAATGATCAAAGTATTCCACAACTTGTATCGGAGAAGCGTAAGGCTGAAGTGGATCTCAGTCAGCTACAGGAAACATATGGAGCCAAGCATCCGGATGTTGTGCGTGTGATGCGTGTTATCAGTTCGCTTGATAATAAGATTTCGGATGCCCTCAGCGGTATGAAGACGGGGGTTTTGGGGAAATACAGGGGCGCACAGGCGAAGCTTGAGATTCTCAAGGCAGAGTTGCAGGAGCGGCGCGACAAAGAGCGTGAGAATGAAGGGGGAAGCTATCTTGAATTTTCGCGAGCTACGGATGCACGCGATCATGTGAAGAAGATTCGCGATGCACTTGAGATGCGCTATTTTCAGGAGCAGATTGAGCTTCGGATTCCTAAGACGCTAGTGGAACTGGTTTCCCCGGCAAAAGCCCCGAACGTTGGTGATTTTGTTAGCCCGAACGTTCTGCTCAATATTCTGTTAAGTGTTATTGCAGGGCTGGGGGCTGGTATTGCGCTCGCTTACTTTGTGGAGTATCTCGACACCTCCGTGAAGACGATTGATGACATCGAACGCTCCATGGGAATTCCCGTGCTTGGTGTCATTCCTCAGAAGGTGCGTCCCATGAATGAAGAGGGGGCTAATCCTGCGCATGCTGAATCTTATCGTATCTTGCGAACCAACATTCAGTTCTCTCAGAAATTTAAGGACGGAAAGACACTCTGTTTCACAAGCGGTAGTATGGGTGAAGGGAAGTCTCTGACATTGTTTAACCTCGCTTATATTTGTGCTCAGCTCGGCGACAAGGTCATTATTATTGACTCTGACCTGCATCGTCCCCGGCAGCATCGCATGTTTGGGGTTTCGAATAAGATTGGTTTGGCGAATGTGTTGATTGGGGAAGTCGAATCCCTTGATGTCATTCATGAAGAAGTCTTTCATAATCTTGATTTTCTCCCGAGTGGGAAGCTCGATTCCGGGGTTCATGGGCTTTTGGACACCCAACGGATGCGGGAGTTGGTCAAAGAGTTGAGTCTGAAATATGATCGTGTGTTCTTTGATGCGCCGCCGATCATCGGCGTCAGCGATGCCTCTGTTTTGGCTCGTGAAGTGGATGGTGTGATGCTCTTGATTCAGCACCGGAAATATCCAAAGGCAATCTCGGATCGTGCCAAGGGAATGCTCGACAATATGGGGGCTAACCTTTTGGGCGTTGTCCTCAACAATATCAATGTATCGCGCGACCAGTCGTATTGTTACAATCAATACTATTATCAGTCGGACTATACGACAAAAGCACGTAAGGGGTGATTGGATTGTTTTTTCGATTAAGAGTGTTTGTGGGATTTGGATTGTTTCTTTTGCTTCTCGCTCCCGGGTGTAGGTCGACTTCGATCGAAAGTCAGCGTGTGGTTCGCTACCGGCCGACAGTCGACCCCGTTCCCTCAACGAGCCCGACGACTCCAGACGTGCTCGCCGATAACGGGAATTCAGGTTCAACTGTGATTCCTCCAGTGGGGATTCGCCAGCTTAGCCCAGGGGATCGGCTAATGATCTCACTGCGGGGAATTCCTCATCCAGAGGAGATTAAGGATATGGTTGATGGTGTTGGTGAGGTGAATCTCCCCTATATTGGGCCGGTTAAATTGGCGGGAAAGACGACATCTCAGGCCGAACAGTTCATTGAGAGTACATATGTGGATCGGCTGATCTATCAGCATATTAACGTTATCGTGGTGGCTGAGGATGAGGTGTACTTCGTTCAGGGGCAGGTTTCCAGGCAGGGGGAGTTTCCGCTGTCGGGGCCGGTTACGTTGCTTCAAGCCATAAGTGTGGCAGGTGGGTTTACGCCATTTGGCAATCGGAAGAATGTCAAAATTATCCGAGGTAGCGAGCTCCAGTTTTACAATGTAAAAGATATTGCGGCGGGAGAAGAGAATGATCCAGCGATCCATGCCGATGATATCATTGAGGTTCTTCAGAAAAAATTCTGATATAGCTCTCTGTCGACACTGGGCGGCCTACAAACATACGAAGTTAGGCACTAGACTGTGAAGTGCTTCTATGTGACGACTGTTGTTTTCACAACGTATCGGTGTGTGATATGAGCCGTATATATCGAGTTGCGTCTGGTTTGGTTTTGGTAGTGCTGGGGACGTTTGCAGTCTTATATAGCATGCGTGTCGCAAAGGCTCAGCGGATTTACTATGCAGTCAAATATGGCGCCTTTTCAGATGCGGTTCCTAATGTGATTGCAAGCCGTTGTGAAGCCGCTCATGCCCTCTACCCCCATCATTACTTTTTATGCATTCATGCCGTTGGCCGTTTGTTGCCCGTTGCTTATAAAGCGGAACAGGGAGAGAGAGACGCTGCTCTGCTCTATGTCAACCAATGGTGTGAGCGAGGGCTGGCGCTGAACCCTTATCATTGGAGATTGCATCGCGCAAAGACGAGATTATGTGCTGAGGAATCACCAAAAGCGGCAGCAGAATACTGGGAAGCGTTTGTTGACTGGCAATTTTGGAGCCCTGAGAATCTTGCCTTTTTAGTCAAGTGCTATGCGAGGGCAGGTCGGTTTGCTGAGGCATCCGAAACGCTGTCGTTAATTGAGGGGCGCCCCGAGCATCGGGGTGCGGCTGCAGTTTGGCGCACCGCGTTGGCTGCCGACATGCGGGGGCCTGCTCAGGAGAATGCCACAATTCCGTAAGCGGGGGAGGGTGATTTCTCGCGTTGTGTCTGGAATCTTCTGCAAATTCAGAGTGGCTCGGGCTGGCGACGTTACTATGAGCTGAATATCCAACAACCCAACAAGGAATATCCAACCGAACAGGGAGTGCGAGTTCTGTGAATGACTCGCTCAAAGGCGACCTATTCTTTGCTCTCGCCCACTTGGGAATTGGACATATGTCGCCATCCCGCGTTTACAATTCCACGTGTTCTTAGGCAAAGACGATGCGAAAGCTGAAGACATCCTGATTCGGTTCGCTGGTGACCTGATAATCGCATTTTTGGAATACTCGCTGCATGGCGCGGTTGTCACGGAGCACTTCTGCGGTGAAGCCGCGAATACCGTTGCGTCTTGCGATTGTTGCGAGTTGGTCGAGCAGGAATAAACCAATGCCGTTGTTCTGCCACTTGTCATGCACCACAAACGCGACCTCCGCCATGTTGGTTTTTGGGTCAAGGTAGTAGCGACCCACAGCCACAATGTCTTCTCCGTATGCCTCAGGGACGGTGGCCACGATGGCGATGTCATTGCGGTGGTCCACGTAGACGAAGTCCTGAAGTTCTTTGCGGGGAACCTGTTTCACATGCGACATGAAGCGGTAGTACATGGTTTCCTGAGAGAGCGCGTAGAATAGGTCTCGCATGCGGTGTTCATCGGTCGGATGAATATGCCGGAATGCAATCTGATTGCCATCGTCCAGCACGTAGGTTGCGCGGTAGTCTTTCGGTCCGATGATCATTTTCCCGCCTACGTCTGCCATATCGGCTCGCAGGTACTTGGCTTCAACGGCCTCACGGATTAGCTTAGCCCGGAAATCAGGATGTGCAATTGAAATCAGTGCGATTGCACGTTCTGCGACGCTTTTGCCGTGCAGATAGGCAACACCGTATTCGGTAACAACGTAGTGCACATCCCCACGCGTGGTGACAACACCCGCCCCTGGGCTGAGGCTTGTTGATATGCGTGAAACTGTGCCACCAACGGCGGTGGAGGGGAGTGCAATGATCGCTTTGCCTCCGTCAGAGCGTGCTGCGCCACGGTTAAAGTCGACCTGGCCGCCAATGCCTGAGTAGAACTGGGTGCCGAGAGAATCGGCGCACACCTGCCCCGTTAAGTCGACTTCGAGAGCAACATTGATTGCTACCTGTTTATACTGTTGGGCAATGATGAAAGGGTCGTTTACGTATTCTGTGGGATGAAATGCAAATGTCGGGTTGTTGTCGATATAGTCGTAAAGTTTGCGGGTGCCCATACAGAAACTTGCCACGATCTTGCCTTTGTCGAGTGTCTTGCGCTCGCCGGTTACCGCGCCGCTTTCGATGAGATCAATGATGGCGTCGGTAAACATCTCGGTATGAATACCGAGATTTTTTTTGTCCTTAAGGTGTTCGATTACAGCTTGAGGAATTCCCCCGATCCCGAACTCTACGGTGGAACCATCCTCGATTAGGGCAGCCACATACTCGCCGATTTGGAGGGTGACTTCATTAGATGCGGGGGATTCGAGTTCGATGAGAGGGGTGTCCGTGGGCACGAGGACATCAAAGTCATGCGCGTGCATGAGGCTTTCGCCCAATGTGCGTGGCATGTTCGGGTTGACGGCAGCGATCACGAGCCGTGCATTTTCGGCAGCGCTACGAACAATATCGACAGATATGCCCAAGCTACACATGCCGCGTTCATCGGGAGGGCTAACTTGAATTAGTGCGGCGTCAAGAGGGGTTTGTCCCGAAGTAAACAGGCGTGGAATGTCAGAGAGGAAAATGGGGGTGTAGTCACCCAGTCCTTCTTGAATGATGCCCCGCACATTTTTGGCGATAAAGAAGCTATTGACGCGAAAGTACTCGGAGAGCTTCTCTTCTGCATAGGGAGCATCCCCTGAAGTTAGAAGGTGGATGATCTCCGTGTCTGTGAGCTCGTTGCCTCGTGCGGAAAGTGCGTTGACCAATGCTTGCGGTTGTCCGCAGCCTGTTCCGACGAAAACGCGTTGGCCGGGGCGGATTCGTTTTACGGCTTCCTGTGGTGTTTCGATCATATCGGCATATGTGTCTTGCCAGTTAATATCCCAAGAGGGTGCTTGTGTCTGTTTTGGCATGGCGTGATTCCTGTCCATTGGTTATTTTCTGGATTTTAGTGTGATGCGGGCGTCAGCAGCGACGGATTGTTTTCCTACTTCGCCTACAATAAAGGGATTGATGTCCATTTCTTCAATTTCAGGGAAATCAGTAACGAGTTGGCTGATGCGCTGCAGGCTGCTAGCGATGGCTTCTAAGTCAACGCTGCTCTGACCGCGAACGCCTTTTAGTAGCGCAAATGATTTTGTGCCTTCAAGCATTTGCATTGCTTCGTCTGCTGCGATAGGGGCTATGTAAAAGGTTACATCCTTCATGACTTCGACAAAGATGCCTCCGAGCCCGAACATCAGCATGGGGCCGAATTGAGGATCACGGGTCATGCCCAAGATTACCTCCCGTCCCTTGCCGCACATTCTTTCAACATAGACTCCGTCAATCTGAGCATGGGGAACGCGTTGACGAATGCGCATCATCATCAGATCGTATGCATCTTGCACGGCTTCGGGGGAGCCGAGGCTAAGCTTTACCCCGCCCATGTCTGATTTGTGAATGACGTCCGGGGATGCGATCTTCATCGCGACTGGATAGCCGACCTTGCCCGCGATCTCAATGGCTTGTTCTGCAGAGGATGCCAGAGCGCCGTCGGGTACCGTAAAGTCATAGGCTCGCAGAATGTCCTTTGCGGCGGCTTCGCCCACTTGAAATTGTCCTGTCTTTACGTGTCGATTGATAATGCGCTCTACACGGCGGCGATTGACGGGGAAGCGCGTGACAACGCGTGGCGGGCGATTCAGCCATGTGGCATAGTCGACCATGGCTTTCAGTGCCGAAACGGCACGGTTTGGGGATTCGTAGTCAGGGAGGTTGTGAGCGACAAGCTCGTCGCGTCCCGGCATCACATCAGAGCCGCCCATAAAGGAGACGAGGACGGGTTTTTCATTTCGGTTGCATTTGGCAATGGCGCGTGCGGTTTCTGCGGGAAGGGTCATGGCTTGCGGGGTTAATATCACGATGATGGCGTCGATTGCGTCATCATTTTGTGCCGCTTCCACGGCCATTACATAGCGATCTGGATCTGCATCTCCGAGAACATCAATTGGATTGCCGACGCTGGCTGCTGCTGGCAACTTCTTTGCCAGCGCGGTGGCTGTGCTGCCTTCGAGCGGTTGTACGGTCATGCCGCATTGTTCAATAGCATCAGCGGCCATGATGCCCGGGCCTCCCGCATTTGTGATAATGGCAACACGGTCGCCCTTCGGGAGCGGTTGCATGGCAAAGGCGGTTGAATAGTCGAACATGGCTTCGAAGGTTTCTGCTCGTATGATGCCAGCCCGTTTGAAGGCGGCTCCGTAGGCGATGTCTGCCCCTGCCAGGCTGCCGGTATGTGAAGAGGCGGCCTTGACACCCGCCGATGTCACTCCGGATTTGAAAATGACGATGGGTTTACGTGTTGCAGCCGCTTCGGCCGCTTTGATAAACGCATCGCCCGCATCCACACTTTCGAGATACCCCACAATGACTTTCGTTTCGTCGTCATTGGCAAAAGCCCTGAGAAAGTCCGTTTCAGAAAGATCCGCCTTGTTTCCCATGCTGATGAGCTTGGCGAGACCGAGGTGACGAGCTGAGGCCCAATCCAGAATGGCACAGCAGAGTGCGCCCGATTGAGAAATGACTGAGATGCCGCCGCGTTTTGGCATTTGCTTTGCAAAAGACGCATTCATATCGTGATGCGTGTTGATTAGCCCGAGGCAGTTAGGCCCTAATAATATTACCTCTCGGGCTTTACAATATGCAGCAATTTCGCGCTCTAGCGCGGCTCCGACTTCACCGACTTCTTTAAACCCGGCTGTGATGATGACAATGGCGCCGGCGCCGGCGTTGATTGAGGCCTCGACGGATGGCTTGACGAGCGGGGATGGCACAGAGATGATGCTAAGGTCAATGGTCTTGCCGTAGGTCTTCAGGTCGGGATAACAGGGCAATCCCAGAACTTCGCTTGCCGATGGGTTGATAGGCGTGATGACTCCGGCATAGTTGCTGTCAATGAGATTGGCAACGATCTCGTGCCCCACTTTTCCTGGGGTACGTGATGCGCCAATGATGGCAATGGCCTTGGGTGTCAAAAGTGCGTCTAGCATCAAACTCTCCGATTTGGGGGTTCTCCAGAAAATATACTCCTTTTAGTTAATAAAAATTAGGTATCGTATACAAGCTTAGAGAACATTTTGTTGTGTCTGATTATGTCTGATTGTGTTGATCTTGTTTTGTTTCGAGTGTCCGTTTTTCTTTTTTTTCTATAAGTTGCTTGATTTTCGTCAACCATCCATTAAAGTCTTAACTCCGTTGTGGTGAGAGAGTCAAGTCGTATCGTTAACAAATTAACAGAAGCGAATTTTTCGCTAAACACACACAGAAAGGGTAGATGATCATGGCAGATGAGAAACAGGTCGTAGAACAACAGGTTGTAGCGCCAACGGCGGAGTTTTCCGCGAATGCGCACGTGAAGTCAATGGAACAGTACCAGGAGATGTATGATCGTTCGATCTCAGATCCCGAGGGATTCTGGGGCGAGATTGCAGAGCAGTTTGTTTGGAAGGAAAAGTGGTCAAAGGTCCTCGACTACACATTTCAAGGAACTGTTGATGTTAAATGGTTTATTGATGGAAAAACGAATCTATCTGTTAACTGCCTTGATCGCCATCTAGAAGAACGCGGTGATAAGACTGCTATTATCTGGGAAGGCAATACTCCTGGCGAAGACTCCAAGCTCACTTATAACGAGCTATATGAAAAAGTATGTAAGTTTGCAAATGCCCTCAAGGCAGCTGGTGTTGAGAAAGGCGATCGTGTATGCCTTTATCTCCAGATGGTTCCTGAAGCAGCTATTGCATGTTTGGCATGTGCCCGTATCGGTGCAATTCACTCAGTTGTATTTGGGGCTTTCAGTCCGGATGCTCTGCGTGACCGTATCCAGGATTCAGAGTGCAAGATTCTGATTACTCAGGACACAGCACTGCGTGGACCTAAAGACACTATTCCAATGAAAACCAATGCGGACAAAGCACTGGCTCAATGCCCAAGCATCACAACCTGTTTTGTTGTTAAGCGCACCGGTATCGAAGTTCCTATGACTGAGGGACGCGATGTTTGGTACGAAGCTGCTGTGGCCGATGAATCATCTGAATGTGAGCCAGAATGGATGGATTCAGAAGATCCACTGTTTATCCTTTATACGTCTGGATCAACAGGCAAACCCAAAGGTGTTCTGCATACTACTGGCGGATACATGGTTTATGCCGCAACAACATTCAAGTATGTCTTTGATATCCATGAAAAGGATGTTTGGTGGTGCACAGCAGATATTGGCTGGATCACAGGTCACAGCTATATTGTATATGGTCCGCTGGCAACTGGCGCAACTTCGATTATGTTCGAAGGTGTACCGACATACCCGGATGCAGGACGCTTCTGGGATGTGTGCGACAAGCATAAAGTTACTCAGTTTTATACAGCTCCAACAGCTGTACGTGCGCTTATGCAGCAGGGCGAAGCTCCTATTGCCGCCCGTGACCTTTCGTCACTCAAGTTGCTTGGTAGTGTAGGCGAGCCTATCAATCCCAACGTTTGGAACTGGTACCGTGACAATGTTGGTCATGGAAAAACACCTGTTGTAGATACATGGTGGCAGACCGAGACCGGTGGAATCATGATTACACCATTGGCTGGAGCTCATGGCCTCAAGCCTGGTAGTGCTTCGCGTCCGTTCTTCGGCATTGATCCTGTTATCCTTGATGATGATGGAAAAGAAGTCGCTCAGGGCGAAAAGGGTAAGCTTTGCATCAGAAAGCCATGGCCGGGCATACTGCGTTCGCTATATGGTGACCATGATCGCTTCATCCAGACATACTTCGGCACATACAAGGGGTACTACTTCACTGGCGACGGATGCCGTATTGATGAAGATGGTGACTACTGGCTGCTTGGCCGTGTGGATGATGTTATCAACGTTTCAGGACATCGCATGGGTACTGCTGAAGTTGAAAGCGCGCTCGTGTCGCATCCTGCTGTGGCAGAAGCTGCTGTAGTTGGCTTCCCTCACGAGATCAAGGGTCAGGGCATCTACGCTTATGTCACGCTCAAAACGGGCAACGAGTACACTGATGAGCTTAAGGGCGTATTGGTTAAGCACGTGCGTACCGAAATTGGCCCCATTGCTGCACCGGATCAAATCCAGTGGGCACCATCACTACCGAAAACACGTTCAGGCAAAATCATGCGTCGAATTCTTCGCAAGGTTGCTGAAGGTGACGGAGATAAAATAGGCGACGTAAGCACACTTGCAGATCCGAGTGTTGTTGAAAATATCATCGCTGACTACACAACACTGATAGGTTAAGTTTACGCTGAAACAGTTATACCCGGCACAGTGAACGCTGTGTCGGGTATATTTCTAAGGAGAAATAAAAGTGTCAGAAGAAAAAGTAATGAACCGCTGGCTGGTTGTCGGTGGTGCAATTCTGATCCAGCTCTGTCTGGGTGCTATCTATGCGTGGAGTGTGTTTACGCCATCTTTGAAAGAGGCTGGGTGGACATCCGCTCAGACGCAGGCTGTCTTTTCTGCCGGTCTAGCCTCATTTGCAGTTGTTATGGTTATTGCTGGACGACTTATGCCTAAGGTCGGGCCGCGCGCGCTTGCCATTGCCGGTGGTGTTGTCCTCGGTGCCGGTTATATCGTTGGTGGGTTGACCTGCGGAGATACCCCGGATCCAACCAAGCTTCTGCTACTTATCGGTGTCGTGGGTGGCTCAGGTATTGGCCTCGGTTACGTGGTTCCGATTGCGGTGGGTATGCGCTGGTTCCCAGACAAGAAGGGCTTGGTTACTGGGCTTGCCGTTGCTGGATTCGGTTTTGGCGCTACGCTGTGGGTCAAGCTCGCGGGCAGTTGGGGGCACCTGATCGTCAACGTTGGTCTTGGAAAGACCTTCCTGATTTACGGTATCGTATTCCTGATCGCCGTGATCATTGGTGGACTGACGATGATTTTCCCGCCAGAAGGTTGGAAGCCCGAAGGGTGGGAGCCTGCTCCTGCAAAGGGTGGCACTGCCTCCGTGGATGATCTTGCGATCACCAGCGGTGATATGCTGAAGAACCCCAAGTACTTTATGATTCTCTTAACCTTCATGTTTGGTGCAAGCGCGGGTCTGATGAGTATTGGTCTGATGAAACTGTATCCGATGCAGGCGCTGATGGCATCGGGCATGGACAAGGCGGCGGCCAGTGCCGCAGCAGGTCTCGCTATGGCTGTATTCTTCTCTCTTGCAAATGGTGTTGGGCGTATTGCTTGGGGCGCGATCTGTGAGAAGCTAGGCGTGAAGACCTCGATTGTGGTGATGATGATTATCCAGGGAATCGTAGTTATAGCCTTTCAGAAGATGGCTGGAACTCCGATTCTGCTCTACGTTGGAGCAACACTCATTGGATTCAACTTTGGTGGCAATTTTGCCCTGTTCCCCATGATTACAGCGAACACGTTTGGTGCGAAGACGGTTGGCCAAAACTATGGTTGGGTTTTCCTGGCATACGGCGTCGGTGGTATTTTTGGTCCGATGTTAGGTGGTAAGCTGGGTGATTTGGACAATTTCCCATTGGCGTTTACGATCTGCGGTGTTCTTTGTCTTTTGGCTGCTGGTATCATCTCAATGGTGAAGCCGCCAAAGCACGCCTAACGGCGTCCAATATTGCTGATTTTCAGCGAGGGGCATCGGCTTTGGCCGGTGCCCCTTTTTGGTGGAATTCTCGCGTGACTTTTTTTTTGGTAGTGTTAGGTTTAGTGCATACCTTTCATGGATAATTTTTGGACTGAAAATATGCCAGATAGCACAGCACGAGATCTTATAACCTACACGTGGGATGACTATCGCACGTGGAATGACAGTGAGCGGCAGGAGTTGATCGACGGGGTGCCGCATGCGATGTTACCTGCTCTGCGTCATGAACAGATTGAGGTTGTCAAGGAGTCCCCGGCTATGCCGTATACGAGAGGTTCAAAATGAATGATTTGACCGCGAAGCGATGTGTTCTGATACACTCCCCGGTCCTTGATCAGGGAGGCTATCCCGAAGCGTGTCCATTTAATACATCCCGTGCTGGTAAGGCGCTGAGTACGATTGAATCGATGGCGCTGCTGTCGGGGGATGACCGGCGAGTGGAAGCGCCGCAGGCGCTGTCTGATGCAGAGTTGGGTACGTTTCACACGCCAGAGTATCTTGATGCGTTACGCCGCGCCGGGATGGGGGATTTGACCCCTGATGAGGCGCTTGCCGCTGGCCTTGGAACGCCGGACTGTCCGATCTTTAAGGATATGTATGACTACGTGGCGCTAGCTGCGGGAGCGACGGTGATAGGGGCTCGCATGATTATAGACGGCACCGCTGATATCGCCTTCAATCCCTCGGGAGGATTTCATCATGCCCAGTCCGGCAATGCTGCCGGATTCTGTTTTGTTAATGACATTGTGCTGGCCGCTCAGGAGTTCGTAAACGCAGGCAAGCGGGTACTTTTTCTGGATATTGACGTGCATCACTGTGATGGTGTTCAGGATACTTTTTTTGATTCACGTGATGTGATGACGGTTTCGTTGCACGAGGGTGGGAAGACTCTATTTCCGGGAACTGGATTCGAAGATGAAATTGGCGTTGGTCTTGGTAAGGGCTACTGCGTGAATGTTCCGCTTCCGGTGGGAACGTATGATGAAGCCTACGAACGTGTATTCAAATCGGCGGTGCTACCGTTGATTAGAGAGTATGCCCCTGATGTGATTATTTTGGAGCTGGGGATGGATGCATTGGCGGGTGACCCGCTGGCACATCTGCATTTGACGAATAATGTTCACGCCAATATCACCGAAACGCTGGTGGAGATGAACATTCCTATTCTCGCAACCGGGGGTGGGGGCTATAACGTGGAGAATACGGTTCGCGGGTGGGCCCTCTGCTGGAGTGTGCTGTGTGGCGACCATCAGGATTATCAGGATCTCATGATGGGGATGGGGGGCGTCATGCTGGGGAATACGGACTGGGTGGGCGGCCTAAGGGACCACTCGATGTTAGCACATGGTGGCGTCCGTGAAACCATTGATGCCGAGATTGAGCGCGTGACTAAAGCCCTTCAGTTAACCGTGTTTCCGTTGCACGGGTTGTAGGCTCAGACTTCTACGGGTTGCGATGCCATATAACCGGACTTATAATCATTGTCGCGATTGTGTCTCGCCCTATTGCTTGATAGAGTTGACTGATGAAAGTGGTGTTTGCAGAAAAACCATCGGTGGGTCGGGATATTGCGCGCTGTATTGGCAAAGGCCGAAAATGTGACGGCTGGATTGAAGGGGAGGGGTGGGCAGTCACATGGGCATATGGCCACCTTGTTCAACTCCAGAATCCCGATAGCTATGATCCTGCGCTCAAGCGCTGGTCTTTGGCTTCACTCCCAATTGTTCCAGATGAATTTGTACTGGAGCTCCGCTCTGGGGATGGTGTGGAAGCGCAGCTTCAGCGCGTCGTCGACCTTTTCACGAAGGCGGATGAAATCATTTGCGCAACAGATGCCGGGCGAGAAGGTGAGTTGATTTTTCGCTATGTGTTGAACTGGGCGGGGTGTGAAACCAAACCCGTGCGTCGGCTTTGGCTCAGTTCCATGACCGACGATGCAATCAAGCGCGGGTTCAAGGCGATGAAAGATGGTCATGATTATGACAATCTCTATCATGCTGCCCGTTGCAGGAGTGAGGCCGATTGGATTGTCGGTCTGAATGGAACCCGATTTTTCTCAGTGAAATATGGTCGGCGGGGTGAGCTTTGGAGTGTGGGGCGGGTACAGACGCCCGTATTGGCAATGATCGTGGGACGTGATCGCGAGATTGAGGCCTTCAACTCAAGTGACTACAACGAACTGCACACCCTCTATCGTCAGGTTGATTTCAAGCATGAGCTCGGAAGGATAGATAATGCTGAGGAAGCCGAGCGTTTACTCCAAAAGGTGACAGGGCATGAGTTGGAAATTAGCGACATCCAGCAACAGAAGAAACAGTTTCGCCCCCCGTTGCTTTATGATCTGACAGAGCTCCAACGTGATATGAATAAGCGCTGGGGAATGACGGCGAAGCAGACTCTGGCGGTTACGCAGAAGTTGTATGAGCGAAAGCATCTGACCTATCCGCGAACGGATAGTCGCTATTTGGATTCCGATACGGCCAAGACCGTGGCGTCAGTTCTGGAGCGGCTGCGGGCCTTGAAACCCTCTGCTATTGCGGCGTTGGATCTTGGTCAACTGCCGCTAACCGATCGGATTGTGAATGATGCCAAGGTGAGTGACCATCATGCCATTATTCCGACCGTTCAACCGCCATCCTCCCCCTTGGGCGGTGATGAGGGAAAGGTTTATGATGCTGTGTTGATGCGGTTTATAGCGACCTTTTATCCCTCCTGTATCAAAAGCGTGACGCGTGTATTTGCAACGGCGGCAGATGAGCCGTTTCGGGCCTCGGGGACCACGATCATAGAACTGGGCTGGCAGGGCTTGTTTCCCAAGATGATGGAGAAACCTTCGAAGAAAAAGTCGAAAGCGTCTGCTGGTGTGGGTGCAGATGATGGCCGTGATGAAGAAGGGGATGATCAAGTGTTACCGGCGTTTGTCAAAGGGGAGCATGGGCCGCATGATCCCTCGCTCAAGTTACTCAAGACAAAGCCCCCGAAGGCGTTCTCAGAGGCATCATTGCTGCAGATGATGGAGTCCGCTGGCAAGCTGGTTGATGATGAAACCCTGCAGGAGGCATTGAAGGAACACGGAATTGGCACTCCCGCCACCCGAGCTGCGATTATTGAGACGCTGCTGCAGCGAGGATATGTTGTGCGACGGCGTAAGACGCTTGTCAGTACAGATCATGGTCGCGAACTGATTGATATTGTGGCCGACGAACGGTTGAAGTCGCCAGAATTGACGGGAGAGTGGGAGGCTCAGCTTAAGCGAATTGAGCGTGGTGAGTATGATCCTAAGGCGTTCATGGAACAGGTGGTGGCGCATACGCGCCAGATTATTAGCCAGACGGCATTGGTGAAGCGGGTCCAGCGGTTTGGTTCGTGCCCGAGCTGCGAAGGCTCCGTGATTGAGGGGAAGCGTGGGTTTGGTTGTAGCCGTTGGCAGGCGGGTTGCACCTTCGTCATTTGGAAAGAGCTGTTTGGTCACAAGTTGAATCCTCAGGAACTTGAAGCCTTGCTGACAAAACGCAAGACTGAAGCCCCTGTCTTGTTGCAGGTAGAAGCGTCGATGCTTCGTTATGGCCGCTTGATGTTGAAATCGGATAACAGCGTTGATTGGGTACCGGTAGGTGTGCGAGAGAAAGTGCGTCAACGGGCACTGGTTGGTCAATGCCCCGTGTGTGGTAGTGATGTGATTGAGGGGGACAAGGGGTTTGGATGTGTGCGTTGGCGTCAAGGATGCCGCTTTGTAGTATGGAAGGTGATGGGGCAGCGACGGATTCCAGTGGCGATGGTGCGGACGTTGCTAAAAGATGGGGTTACTCCCTTTATTCAGAAATTTAAGAGGCGTGACGGAACGCGTTTCGATGCACGCTTGAAATTAGAGGATGGCGGTAAAGTGGGTTTTGATTTTACGCCCAATCCAAAGCCAGAGAAAGAGGACGAGACGCATGACGAAACGTGAGATTCTTCAATGCTTTGTGGATCAGCTTGCAGAAGAATTGGAGACAATTACTGCCGCTGCCAAAGGCTCTTTTGATACGGCGACCCATGAGGAACACCATGCCGAGGGGAAATATGACACTTTCAGTTTGGAAACTTCCTATCTTGCCCGTGGTCAAGCCAAGCGTGTTGAGGCGTTGACTGATGGCTTGGAGCGTCTTCAACAGCTGCCGTTAAAGGTATTCACAAAAACGTCACCGATTGTTCTCGGGGCATTGGTTCGAATGGAGGCAGCGGATGGAGAATGTCGTGCCGTGCTGTTGGGGCCATCGGCGGGAGGAGAAGAAATTCAGGTGGATGGTGAAGATATCATCATCGTGACCTCTGCATCCCCGCTAGGAAAATCCATTTTGGGGAAGCGCGTGGGGGATTCCTTTGAGATAAAGATAGGCTACTTGGCGCAACAATTTACGATCACATCGGTTGAGTAGTATGGAAAATAGTGAAAAAACAGAGATTTATACTGATGGAGCATGTTCACCAAACCCTGGAGCGGGGGGGTATGGTCTGATCATTGTGCAGAATAGTCGTAGAACCGAGTTGTCCGGGGGCTTCAGAAATACGACGAATAACCGTATGGAAATGATGGCGGCTCTCGTGGGCTTGCAGATGGTGGCAAAGGATGTGGATGTGGATGTCGTTGTCTACAGTGATTCACGGTATCTAGTGAATATGGTTAACGGGGGCTATGCTCGGAAGTGGCGCGCGAACGGATGGCGGCTTGCAAATCGACAGCCCGCCCTCAACTCTGATTTATGGGGAGAGCTGCTGGATCTGGCACACGATCGGGTAACCTTTGAATGGGTGCGTGGACACAACGAGCATCCCGAAAATGAGCAGTGTGATGCGATGGCCGTGGCCGCGAGATTAGAGTCCGATTTGCCACCAGATTTTGGATATGAACAATCTAGAGCTGCTGTTGTATCGGAACAGTTGAGTCTGTTTTGAAGAAATTCTCTCGCTTGCGGGCATCAGTAAAGTCCGAACAGTACTCGAAATAGACGAGTGATAGCGGACGTCGATTCTTCGTATGCGATACCCGTCCAGCCCTATGATCCTGCAATCGCTTTACCATGTCGCGACAGGAACCTTTGTAGAGGTAGTCTTTTTCGTTACTGCGTAAGACATATGCCGCAGGACGAGGCTTAACCGAACTGATAGCTTTGTCGAGCTCCATGTCTCTCTCAATGCTGTCCCAACAAAACCCTTAAATAGGCTGGTGCCCGGGGCGGGACTCGAACCCGCACGCCCTTGCGGACAACGGATTTTAAGTCCGTTGCGTCTGCCAATTCCGCCACCCGGGCAACATGCATAACTCGCCAATCATCAAGCCTTTACCGCCATCAACCCTCTTTTCGTCCGATTCGCCTTGTGGGTTAACGTGGTATTAACTTGATTAACACCCTCTTTTTCGGGCACTGTTAAGGGCAGATAAACACACCTAACAGCGCCAACAGAAAAGGGGGCGGGATGAAGACTACCAAAACGGCGAAGACTGGCAAGCAAAAGCGAGGGCAGCGCGGGGGCGGTTATCTTTACAAGCGCGGCGGGGCGTATTGGATAGACTACAAAGTCGAGGGCAAGCGAGTACGGGAAGCGCTTAGAGACTCCGACGACAAGCCGATCACGACACAGAAAGAAGCCGAATCAGAGCGCAAGCGCATTGTTGCCCCATACCTTGCACAAGACAAAGCCGAAGCAGAGCGGCAAATCTTGGCACGCCTACAGAATGCCGAAGTTGAAGCGCAACAAGCGACCGAAGCCGCCCGCGATGTTCTCAAGCTCTCCCAAGCTTGGGACGTCTATACCGCAAGCACGCTTCGCCCGGACTCGGGGCCGCGAACCCTCAAGGATTACGCGGGCTATTGGGGGCGCTTCGCCAACTGGGCCGAAGGTTCAAAAGGGTTGCACAGCGTGGAGAGCATCACCAAACAAACCGCGAAGGAATACGCCCAAGAATTTGCGGCGGGGCGCTCTGCGAACACCTACAATAAACACACGGCATTCTTGCGTCTTTTCTTTTCCGTCATGGTTGAAGACGAACACGCGACGGAAAACCCGTTCAAAGGAGTGCGTGCCCGTAATCTGGAAACACATAGCCGCCGCGAACTCACAATCGACGAGTTGCGCGTGATACTCGAAAGCGCAAACGGTGAGCTTGCCTTGCTGCTTGGCATCGGCACCTTTACCGGATTGCGGCTGGGGGATTGCGCAACCCTTCAATGGGGTGAAGTTGATCTTACCCGGCACACCATAAGGCGCGTGCCCAACAAATCACGCGGGCGCAAAGAAGACCCTGCCCCGGTATTGGTGGGCATACCGACCGCGCTACACGATCGGCTTTCGGTAACACCGCTAAAACAGCGCACCGGGCCTGTATGCCCAAAGATGGCAGAACTATACGCGACCCCAAACAAGCGCCCCGTAATTACCCGAGAGATTCAAGCGCATTTCATTGAGTGCGGTATAGACATACATGCACCAAACACAGGGGAGCGCATAAAGCGAAACGCAGACGGCACCCCAGATCGCGACGAAGCCGGGCAAGTGAATACCGCCCGGCAGGATGCGCGCGCCGTGGTAGAGGTTGGCTTCCATAGCCTGCGGCATACCTATGTCAGCTTGCACGCTGAACGGGGCACCCCTCAAGCGGTCATTCAGGCGCTTGTAGGGCATGGCAACCCGGCAATGACCCGACACTATACCCACATAAGCGAAAGGGCCGCAGTTGATGCTTCAAACGTATTGCCAGCGATTACAGGGGAAGCGCGAGCCGAAGTACGCGAACCGATACCAAATTGGGCCGTGGAATTGATCGAAACACTAACACCGAAGAACGCAAACAAGATGCGCAAAGAACTTCTGAAAGGGGGTGCGGCATGATCGACGTCAGCGAAGAACGATTGAAGGAGCTCACGGCGTACGCGCAATACATTCATGAGCAAGGAATTGAAAGCGAGCTCAAGCGTGAAGGCACTGAATTGGAGAGCAGTGACAAGCCCATGGTTAGGATCACGGCGGAGGAAGCGAACCTTCGTATTTCTAAAATGAATAAAATCAATCGGATATTCGGTCCTAAAACCCCTGATGAAGAGAAAGTGTTTGCACATATTCTTAGGAGCCTTGAACATGACTATGGCAATGAGATGCGCAAGGAAAGAGCGAAACTAGAGCGGAAGGAAGACGACCGCGTTCAACACTTTGTTCAACACCTTGCCGAGATTGCCCCCCTCGGAGGCAAGGCGACAGCGCACTACACCGACGAGGAAGTCACGCGTGCCTTTACAGACTTCAAACAACGAAACAGCAAAAAGAGCGCATGGGATGCAGCAAACGCGCTCATACGAGAAGGCAAGCCCCTGTCGCGATATAAGAAAGTAACAGGCCCTTGGAATCGGATCAAACGCATTGCGAAATCACAAAGCGGGGTCACGCTAGAAGAGTGGTTTGACGAGTTGTAATTTTCACTACACACGCCGACGGCAGACCAAATGACTCCATAGCGCGACGTGTGATTAACTGTTTCCAACGATACGGACGAACCCGCCAAATACGGCGCGGCATGTATCGGAAGGGGGCAGTTGATGAAACAAGCGACACTGACAACGGTTCGAGCTATCCTACAAGCAGACTCGGAAACCACCGACGAACAGACCGCCGCAATTCTGGCGGCATGCAGTCGTAAGCAAACCCACCGCCGCCTCGGCACCAAACACGACGCCAGCAGAATTCTAGGGCTACACCCGGAAAGCATCAAACGGTACGCCCGGCGCGGATTGCTTCACCCAATCAAGATCACCGCACGGCGCGTTAGATATGATCTTGATGAGTGCGAACACCTAGCCAACTTTGGCGCTGAATGCGTGGAGGTGTAACCGTGACCGCCCCACAGCGCCAGAACGACTCCCCCCGCCCTGCCGCTGAAAGCGTCGCTGGCGCTGCGTCTGATGCGTGCGGTGCGGGGGCTCCTATCCCGATCCCCCCTGACAGGGCCGAGCGGCAACACGGCATGATTAGGGAAATTACAATGCTCACGAGAGGTGGTCTGACCGTTACGACATACCTGGCCAACCGTAGATCGAAGATTCACTTTGACAGCGTGAATGTCGGTTGCGGCTGGGCGGTGGCGAACATAGGCCTTGCTAGGACGCTCGATCCCGACCTGGTGACGTGCAAGCGGTGTCTATGCCGAATGAAACGACACCCCGAAATCACCGAATGTGAAGCGGTATTGCCATCGAAAGCAAAGGTGACGATATGACAGACAGCTCTACAGCGCCAAAACGGTTGGCAGCCGGTGAAGTTGCGCGGCGTATGAATTGCATCACGGCTGCGGGGGATGCGGTGAAGCCGGTCGAGTCGCCTCCTGTTCTGGCTGCGTTCGTAGCCGACGCCATAGCAACAACGGGCGGCGGGGAAGCCGGTCTCATTCCAGAACTCGACTACGTCGGGGTATGGCTTGCAACGGAACCACCGCCCCCGGATCCAGTGTTAACCGACACTCTCGACATCGGGGACAAGTGCGTCATCATCGGCCCCAGCAAGGCGCGAAAGAGCTTCTTTGCACTTCAGCTCTCTATGAGTCTGGCAGCGGGGCTCGACTTTTTGTCATGGCACGTCATCAAACCGCGTCGCGTGCTCGCGGTTCAACTGGAAATTCAAAAGAATCACTACTGGCGACGGGTCAATGCAATGGCAAAGGCGCTGGGAATAGACCGTCAGACCTTTCTAAGCCATGGCGACACGCTAGCGGTCATGAACTGTAGGGGTGTCACCATGATGGTTGACGGCATTATGCAAAGGGCACTCGAGCATCGTGCCGATGTCATTCTAATAGATCCGCTCTACAAGCTCAACACGGGCAATGAGAACGACGCACAAGAAATGGCTATGCTGCTTGCATCGTTCGATCGTTTGGCTCAAAAGACAGGCGCGGCGGTCGTCTACGTCCACCATGACGCTAAGGGGCACGCCGGAGAGAGAAACCACATCGACCGGGGGAGCGGGTCCGGTGTCATCGCGAGGGACTACGACACCGGAATCACGATTACACCGCACAGCGTTGACGAGAACGCGCGTGTCATAGCAGTGGCAACGCGAAACTACAAACCGCAAGAACCATTCGTCGCTAGGGTTGGCGATGATAACTGTTTCACCATTGCCGATGATTTGGTTGCAACCGTTGCCGACGCGAGATCACGAAAAAGCAGGGGCCCTGCTAATTCCGAGATGGTAGAGGCGGCCGTTGATATTGTGAGACATGCACCGATGACGGTTACCGAATGCCAGTCTCGCATAGCTGACAAGTTCGGAATTGGCCAACACAAGGCGCGGACCATTTGCAAGCTGCTTCAAGAGCGCACCGAAGTCGAGGCGGCAAAGGAAGGTTTTGCACGCGGAGCTACGATAATCGGGCTTGTTGGCATCGCTCAAAAAGAAGCGGATAGACGAACTAAAGAGCATGCCGAGAAGCGTCAACAGAAGCTTGGAATATGATTGCTAACATTTCAGACCTTACAGAGTTTACATACCTTACAACTGCGAACTCTGCAATCCCTGTAATATCAGTGAATTCCCGACTTTACACGTGCCCTTATAAAGGGGGGCACGTGTAAGGTCGGGATTCACAGACGGATATTACAGCCCCAGCGGACAAAACAACCCATGAACTCCATAATGCTACAGCGTTTTAGCGACGCCCTTAGAACGATCCCAAGACCAGGAGGAGCGGGTTGCCACTCGGCCCTTTTGGGAGTGGCGAATCTTGGCGTGCTGGCTGGCCTTCAGGACTACGACATTCAAGCCAGTATCCGTGCATCAATTCCAGCAGGAACGCGAACCGTCCCAGATGGTGAAATACGGGATGCTATCACTAGGTCTAGACACGACACCGAACCACTAACAGGTTCGACCACGTTTAAGACCCGAGTACCACAAATACCCCCATCACGCCAAAAATTCACTGAAGCCGAAACCGTCGATTGGAGCGCATACCGTGACGCCCTTATTGCGAGATCAGACGGAGCGGAAGACGTTGACCTTTGGGAGCTATCAGCGGTCAAACCTGACTGGGAGCCCGGATACATGGATGCAGTAGCTCTGATCGACGCGCTATACGCTCCTGAAGACCTCCTATTCGCTGGAGACGACCAGACACCAGGAGAAGTCGGGCGAACCATCAAGCCAGCTGGAGAGTGGTCGCATATCATTAAGCAGCGCGGTGCCGTCATATCGCCAAAGTTCATAGCCAACCCGCTTTCCGGATCTTTGGCCACAAAAGCGAACGGGGACGGCGTAACGCTACGCGGGGACGGTTGCGTCAGCGTTCACCGTTTCGCGCTTGTCGAGTTCGACGAACTACCAGAGGCGAAACAGCTTGCGTTCTGGCATAGCATCATCACGTCGGAACTCTTCCCGGTGTCCGCTCTCTACACCAGCGGCGGGAAGTCCGTTCATGCACTCTTGCGGGTGGACCTGCCAAACGTCGAAGCGTGGAACCGAGATGTTAAGCGCGGCCTATACGGGGCTGACGGAGTGCTGACGGCGTGCGGTGCTGACAAGGCATGCTGCAACCCGGCACGGCTCACTCGGTTGCCTGGGCACTTCAGGAACGGCAACTGTCAGCGGTTGCTATATTTGAATCCAACTATAGGAAGTAACGCATGACGGACACGACGCAGGGCTTGACCATTATCCGTTAAGTGTTTTTCTGTTATCCCTCACGCGCGTACGCGCGAGGACGTCCCTCGGGGGGTAACCCCTGCCCTCTCAGACGCACTCGTCGCAACATATTCTATTCCCACCAGTCAAATAACCATGCACAACGAGCGCACCAATGGCTCGTGCGACTCTCGCCTGGTCCTTCTTTCGACGTCTGGCAAAGATGCCTGCGTTTCCTGTATCGTCAAACACGTTAATCACGATCCACTTCCCTACGGCGTCGCTCGCTATGAACTCTTGGGGATGCCCATGATTGAGAAGACAACCAAGCCTCGAATATCTACTATCTGCTTACACCTAAGATGCAACTCATTCCTTGTAGTCACAGTGTCCGCCCTGTGTTCCGTCCCGTGATAGCAGCTGGCCAGGCGGCGGGACTTGCCGCTTTTCGGGAGCTACACGAGGCCCGTGCAATTCAATTACTGCTTCTCAATCTTTGTCATTCTTGCGCCATAAATTATCCATGTTCGCCCCGTCCACTTGTCCATTCTGTAAATGCGGCTGATTTGCTCCTTCCCGAAGACGATGAGGGACAATACCCTATGAGCAACAATTCAGATCTGTAGTAATAGGTGCAACATGAAAAGAATATGGATTCCACAAGCTATCGTGACGCCAATGCTTTTTGGGGCACTCATCCCTGAAAATCCATACGGTTACTACCTACTCCTGCGCTATGTGTGCTGTGTAGCATTCACTTATTTGACCATACAGGCATTTATCAGAAAAAAGCAAACTTGGATCTGGATTCTTGGTGCAACTGCGATTCTCTATAATCCGCTGATTCGCATTCACCTCACCCGAGAGACTTGGTTGGTAGTCAACCTCATCACAATTGGCATTGCTTGGTGTTCATGCTTTTTCATGAAGACGGGGAATGAGGCGTGATTACGGCAGGTCTCCGTTTGGACTCTCATAATACGCAATGTGCGTGGCGGAATGCCGAGCAGTTCTGCGACGCGCCCTTGCGTTCGCGGGCTGACGCATCCGTGTGGCGGATAAATAGCATCTCAGTGTACCCACATCCGGCTTTGCACATCACTTTATTGCTGCTAACCTCTATACCCGAAATCAAGACGTCTGAACGATCGCTATACACAGGGAAGAGTCTATGACAACACCAACCAGCACTACAGTTCGAGCTACCGCTCTAAAACTGATGGCGATTGTAACGTTTGCCACGCTCGGTTTTGTTTACTTTCTGATTCCTCTCTTTATCGAATTGCATATTTCACTGTTCGGCGAAGAAACGGAAGCATCGGTTATCAGGGCCGAGAGGCTAGAAGGAGAAGACGATGACGGCAGACCAACGAGTTCCGACCTCATCAACTACAAATTCAGAACCAAAGATGGCTATATCTTTGCTGGCGTGAAAAAAGTCAACTCCTCTGCTGCTATAATTAGATACCCAAACACTTCTGGAAGGTATCCCAAGGCTCATGTTGAATACGTTCGTTCCCGTCCGCAATGGCATCGTCTAAAAGACTCGGGTTACAAGTGGTTCGGTCCGTCAGGCTCCACTCTGTGGATTCTCATTAGATTTGCCATAGCATCAGTGTTGGTGCTTTTCGCATTCTTGTACGCATTTGATCGTCTAAATAGGACTCTAAGAGAATGACAGAATGAATGGATACGTACTTCTCAAGATCTCGCTTCGCTCAAACAGGCGACCATCCAGCAAAACCGCATCTTGCTGCCCCCGGACGTGTACACGCAACCTGCTTGAAGCCAGGTTCCGCGCCACGTCCTACCGTATTCTGCAATGGCAAAGCCCAAACGGCAACCAACCGTATCCCCATGCTCGCTACGCATCGCTGCCATTTACGCAACCCCGCACCTGTCACGGTTCTTGCTTGAAGCCAAGAACCCCGCCAAGTGCTTGCGTATCCCGAAACATCTCAAGCCCATTCTGCAACCCAGCGTAGGCGTATCCTGCACGCAAACCATATATCTACAGACAAAGCCCATCCTGCAACCCACGTTACCGGGCTATGTCATGCCGCATGCGGAGCAGGGGAGCATGCGGCACGCCAAGCCCTCGCGTATCTTCCGCGCCACCCGTATCACTTAGCACCAGCATATACCACGCAACCAATACCCCCGCGTCGTCATGCCGACTGCGGGAGAAAAAAGCAGCCGTCACGCCAACGCCCCAATGCGGAAAGGCTCACGGTCAACTGGAGGATGCTGCATCTTGTCGCGACCGCTACGCATCGAGCCAAGACACATCCCCGCCATCTCACCGTTCACCTTGATCATGTCACACCTGTACCCCGCAGCAGCACGCGGTTGACCTCAACGCCTCAAGGCTACGCCTTCAACCCTTGCCGCTAACGCGACCGGACAACCACACACAAACTGCCCCCCCGACGAGGAATGCCTCCGGCGGCAGAAGAGACACGCGGCAGGCGGTGTCGACTCATGTGCTATCGCATCCCGACGAATGTCGGGACAGTTTCCCCCGCCTTGGTTTCCCCCCCCGGACCCCCCTTTCCGAGGCACCCCCTTCCTAAAAGGAAATCAACCGGGGGGGAAACCCATCCCGGCTACGCCGCTGCTTCGCAGGGGGGACACAGCACGGCTCTCGTTTTTTTATAGTGTCGCCGCCCTGCACAGAAAACGCATCCCAGCCGCCATCGAATACCATGGCACCGGAACACGTTCCCTGCTTGGGTGGCCGACACCACTCTGCCGCTCTACCAATCCCCCCACCCCCCCCATGGAGCCAACAACATTCAAACCGTTCTACGAACTCACCTTTGAATGTTGCCGTCTCTGCTTTGGGGGGCAACGTCGGTCAGCGACCGGCTTGTTGCACTGCACACGGTTGCCGACACTCCAAGGAATGCCTCCGGCGGTAACGAATACGAAACCATGCCCACCACCACCCTCAAGACCCCGCCGGATAGATCGTGCGGAAATCCCATGCCCCCCCCCCATTACCGCACGAACAATGCGGCACCCAGGGAGGCGGCCAACTGCCGCCATCGTCAGCCGTTACTGTGGGGATGCGTGCCCCGTCCCCCTCTACGCAGCCCCGCAGTCCCGTCTGCCGCTGTCATCATCTCGCCGCCCTTTAAGTCGAAGATCCCGACGAACGTCGGGAAGCAGCCCACCACCACCCTTGGAACCAAAGCCCCCGGCCTAACGGCCCCCATCAGGAATGCCTCTGGCAGCAATCATAAAATCCCCCCTTTGGGCCTGTCGCCCCCCAAGGTGCGGGCCCGTTGCCCTTGAGACGGCGGCGGCTCGCGCGCGGGAATCGCCTGCAAGAGAATGAAGGGGAAGTTTCCCCTTGCCCCTCATTGTTGCGCGCGCGAAACCAGCCGCCGCATCTCCACGCAACACCTCATCAGCAAAGCCACACCTCATCTCACAAGCAAATCCTCATTCCCAGAAAATGCCAGACGCACGGCCTGCGCAAGCTTGCCCGCACTGCGGTCACCGCTACGCGGTTTCGCGGAAACTATTTACACTTGTACGCCGTAGCGTAAAGGTTCCCCCGGACGCCCCCCCTCCAGAAAAGAAAACCTACGGTTCCCTCTTCCCGTAAACGGAACCCTTCTCCCTCCCTCAAAACTCAAACCACACAGCGGCCCGTCCTACCAAAGCCCAGCGGGCATTCGCTCTTTCAAAATTGGATCATTCAAAAAGTGGCCGAGATTCAGCTCTGCATCGCAGAGCATTCCGCAACCTGCTCCTTTGTCGCAAGGGCGATCAATCCTCGTACCTTCTCGATGGGTATATTATCGAAACCTTGTCGGCCAGATTGGAAACTCTAGTACTGTAGTTAGGTCAGCCTGCAATTTCATCAGCCGTTCGTTTCGTTTTTTCTCGTCTTTCTTTTTCTTGCAAGGGCCATGCTGCATGCCTCTGTTCAGCAATTTAACTTTCTTGATTCTTTCCAGAGAACGCGAAACTGCCTCATATTGCGTCTCATTGCCTACCGAGTCACGGATCATGCCTTGCACCATCGGCAATCTACTGGCGGTCCATCGGTCAAACTTGTCAACGATCTGCCACAACCAAGCAAAATAGGCATCTTCACTCGTCGTATTCATAGCCTCCCCCTTCCAAGTTATCGTGTCCCGTGATAGCAGCAGACCAGACAGCGGGACTTGCCGCTTTTCGGGAGCTACCCTTGGCCCGTGCAATTCAGTTTTCAAATACTTTGGATCTCGGGAGCGGATAATCCACACCGTGAACCCCACAGCCGCTGCGTGAGGGGGGAGCAGACGAAGCAGGCACTGATCGCAACCATGGCAGCAGCCATTACTACGGGACGGCGGCTCACTGTTTCTTCTTACTATCTATCTCTTCAGCAAGTTCTTTGGCTCGGGCCTGGGCTCTGAAACGGATAGGCTCCATGCGGGAATCACTCTCCATTATCTCTAGAAGCTCGCGCGTGTCGTTGCTGGCAGCCACGATAGCCCATGCATATGCTTCAACGTCATTTTGAATGGTACCCTCGCCATCTCTGTACATGCGTCCAATGTTGCGTTGTGCGAAACGATTTCCTTGCAGTGCAGCCTCAAGATACCACTTCGCAGCTTCTTTATCGTTGTTAAAAAAGGGATCGTCTTCCTTCGTCTTGCTGAGCATAAAGCCAAGTGAGAACTGCGCATCTGCATGCCCCTGCTCAGCGGCCTCCCGAAGCCACTTCACAGCTTCGTAATCATCCTGAACCGCATACTGCCCAAACCGATGCCCCTGCCCAAGAGCATACTGCGCATCTGCATGTCCTTGAACAGCAGCCCTACGAAACCACTTCACCGCCTCATCGGTATCCTTAGGAACGCCGTCGTAGCTGTCGTCTATCAGGTATACACATCCGAGTCTAAATTGAGCCTCCGCTTCCCCCTTCGCGGCACGCAACCGAATCTCCGCAATAGGCTCTCGTCCAGAACCATATCTAGATCTTTCCAAGGGAACTGACATCCCATCTCCAGAGCGCTTCGTTTGGTCTGTCGGCAACTCACGCGGCGGTCCCCCTTGGCCCCCCAGTCTGATAGCTTCTGGCTGCCCAATCCACTTGCCAATCCTGTACACGAGGCTGGTCGGCCCCTTTCCGTCAAACGCAGAAACAGGAACACTCGTCACGTAATGTCGGTCAGATATCCCGATAAGAAGAAGGACGCCCATCAACAACATAGCCACAACAGCTACCCATTTGAGGAAGGTTCCATGCTTAAGCGCCTTCTGTTGCCTATTGAGTGCGTCCTTCATCGCCTTGAAGCCAGCTATAACTTTCTCGTCGTATTCATCGGGGTCAAGGTCAGGGATGGAGTCCCCAGCACAAGAGGCAGGTGTAGACCGCAATTTGGAGAGTGCAGAAGACACAAAGCAAAGCAAGCGTCCGGGGAGAGTTTTGGTCTTGGCAGGTTCCGAAGTATACTTTTTCGCATCCATCATTTCAGAGGGAAGGCCCACTTGCTCACGACTCCTATTGCGTTCCTGGTGCGCGACCTGGAGACATGTCGCAACGACCATGGCCAAAGTGATAACGCTGGTGCTTGCAAGCCACCACGTGGCAGGGATCATGAGGTTGAGCGCTACGGTCAAGGCCCCAAAAAGAACAGCCAACCCGATTGCCGCGTGTAAGGCCTTGCCACGGGGAGCAACTTTAGCACCCGCATACACCAATATCCATGGCCCTACGAAGGAATTCAGGAACTGTGAAACCATGTCTTGGACGCTGTCCGGATATGGAATCATTTCGCTCGCCAGTCCAACTCCGACCTGAACTGCAAAGTAGGCGATCAATGCCACCGGCAATATCAGAATCCATCGGAGCCAGCCTGGCATACCAGAACCTTTCCGTGCAGAGGACGGCCTTTGGTCGGCCTTTGTTTCACAAACATTCGTTAACCGCATCCCGATGGCACGCGTGCCGAAGGTGCCGACGATGTAAATAATGAGCCACATCAATCCTGGCCACACTCCTTCAAACAACGCGGCTAGCAATCCCGTTACAACGACACCCCCACCCATGAGCAACACGCCAACGACAGTGGCGGGCAGTCCCCACAATGAGTATGTCAGGAGAAGTCCGAGGAACCACGTCGCCAGACCGAAAAGGAAGGATGAGCTATACAAAGCGACGCCCACCCATGGCCGAAGGCGACGGAACATCGCGAGTGGAAAGATGATAATAAGATCGAGTACGAAGACGAGACTAGCAGCGTTAAGCAGCCATTGCATTGCGTGTTCACCCATCCAGACAGTGCCCTTGATGCAAATGATACAGAGAACGCTGAACGCGAGGAAAACAACGATGCCGAGCATAGAGTTTCCGATACTCTTGAGCCTTTCGTTTGTCATATCACCATCCTTTATTTTGGCTGTCGAAAGTCATCGTCACCATTTTGTGAAACCGTGCGCGGTTTTGGAAATATGGACGGACTATCTTTTTGGGTTCACCGTGAACAGTTTGAGAGTCTTGGTGGTCATGAGTTCAAGGGCAGGGGCCTTTCCTCCTTCGGAGTACTTTGCCACAGCGGCGTCATCACGCTGCCACATTTGCCCCCCATCGGGCAAGGTGCCTCGATGATGCCACTGTTTCCCACTACTGAACTCTGCTAGAATCATCTCAAGTTCAGCGTCTAAAAAAGCACTGCCATCTTGTTTCAGGATCGTAACCAGTTCGGCACTGTCACCCATGTAACTAGCCCTGTACCGATATCCGTTTGCATCGTGATACGCGTCCAACGAGAAGCTAGCATGAAGGATGGACGGTTTGTTTTTTCGAGTCTCTTTCCCGAACCTCTGTCGGAAATGATCGGGCGAGTCGCCGAGTCCGATGAAAGAGGTGATCGACTCCTGGGAGCCGCAGCCAAGGAGTAAGGAGGCCAGAAAGACCAATGCCATATTTCTAATCATTGTATTATCTCAAGTGCTAACTTGTTATTGATCCACATCCAAACCGAAACTCATCAACCAATTAATGACGTAAACGCTTATTTTGACTTTACACTAACGTATATTCCAGAACCCATAACGTCTGCCTGTCCAGTGATTTAAGAGGTGTCATCATTAGTCTCTTGGCGTTGCCCCTTTAATGATTCCGCGGCCCCACTTCGCCGCGTCCTGAACGAGAGCGCACTCGTCGGTCAATCTGCGTTGGATCCGAGCTACTATTTCCGCATATTTGCTCAAACCCAAGAGCGCGTCCGCACCCATCTCTTGATCCTCAAACAGTTCTTTCGCTCGCTCCTTGAAATCGAGTCCCGTCTGCACCGCATCGCCGAAGACGGCATGCCCGATGTTGTATCCGGTGAGAAGCAGCCGCGTAGGGCCTGAGCGCATCGTGCAGAGCGATTCAAACCAGACAGGCGAATCCTGTACTGAATCAACCTTGAGCAACTCCAGCAATCGACGCTCACTCTTTAACAAAGCCTTAATGTCCCCCACGGATACCGATAAAATCGACAGGTACATGATCTTCTTCATCAGAGCCACATAGCCATCGGTATACGCCTCACAAACCGTGAGACCATATTTCCGTTGCAGCAGCATCACAGCGGGAACGCTTCGTCCCACCGCGCTTGCCATATCACCAAGTTTCATGCTGTCTGGTCTCCTGTCAGTTCCTGCTGTCTGGCATCAATTTTCAATCTTGCAGGATTTGCATTTCGTCTACGTGATCGCGAACCCAATCCGAAAATGTCTTATACTTCTTGCTAGCTACGATTATCTTCTGCTCATCTGTAGTTTTCAATCCCTCGGCGATGTCTTTTAGCGCACTTGTATACTCGTTTTTCCAGTGACGCGGGAAATCGGCATGGATTTTATATAGGAAAGCATCCTGCACAAGCGTTGCCTCTGCTACCGCTGTTTCAAATAGTGGCACGGCCTCTTTCTTTTGGCGATTACTCAATTCCAAGATTCCTCTTTCATCATTGACAATCAATAGCGCACGGTGCGAGGCACGCCTAGAATTCACAAAGTGTGCGTCGATCTCGCTTTCAGAAGCTTGATTATCGCCGCGTCTCTGTAACGCGGTCACCGTGTAGTAGGGCCAAGCAACCGCTTTAGCAGTGGCCACGACTTCTCCGAAGAATATCCATGACGCGAAACCGTGTTCCCTTGCGTATCGCCAGTTGAAGAGAGGTACCGAAAGCACAGTAAAGATAATATAGATATTCCAGGCCACAAGTACGAGTTTCTGTGCAAGTTGTTTCATCTATCTCCTCTTGTTCGCATTATTATTTCTGTCCAAACAGAAGACCAAATCATGCATTTGGGTCTAGTAATTCACCGGAAACTATCTGGGCAACAGTAAGTTCCATTACCGGACGCTCAGGGTGAGCATTTCAAACATATGCGAATCCTTGAGAGCACTGGATTCTCCGCAGCGGCGGCCCAAAATGGGCAAATTGAGGTTACGCCCTGCTGTGCCGTACTGTCAATCTGCAACATACGGCACAATAGACCGTAATGAAGCAATCAGTTACATCACAACTCAAACACTTCGGGGCCAACGTTCGCCGTCAACGGAACGATCAGGGCATGACACAGGAAACGCTAGCGGAACTGGCCGACCTGAACATCCGCACAATTCAGAAGATCGAGGCAGGCCAGACCAACATCCTTATAACGACGGCAGCCCGACTCTATAAAGCTCTGGCCTGTGACTGGGATAGCCTGATGTCATTCTAATGGGTTCCATTGCGTTTCAGCTTCACCTTGCAGCATTGCCTACGTTTGCGCTATCTTCCACATAATTCAATCCATGCGCTGGCATGAGAATTTGAGTCATTCGTTTGGTGGATCACGAAAGGGACGCGGGGACTATGTTTGAGCAGGCATTTAAGAATATTGATGATGTACTTTTCAAAGAGGCCGGTTGTTCTTCGGAGCTGGACTACACAGAGCAGACATCATGGATGCTGTTTCTGAAGTATCTGGATGATCTGGAAGAGGAACGGGCCATGGAAGCCGAGCTGGTTGGCAAGCCCTACGAGCACCTGATTGATGAACCCCACCGGTGGAATGCGTGGGCGGCTCCCAAGACCGCATCTGGTGAATTCGACCATGACGCCGCGTTGGTGGGTGATGATCTCATCGAATTCGTCGACAGCGATCTGTTTCCATACCTGAAGGGCTTCAAGCAACGCGCCAGCGGCCCGGACACCATTGAGTATAAGATTGGGGAGATCTTCGGAGAAATTAAGAACAAGTTCCAGAGCGGCTATTCGTTGCGTGATGCCATTGAGTATATGGATGCTCTGCGTTTTCGATCTCAGAAAGAGAAACATGAACTCAGCCACCTATATGAGGTGAAGATCAAGAACATGGGTAATGCTGGACGCAACGGCGGCCAGTACTATACGCCGCGCCCCCTGATTCGCGCCATGGTTGCAGTCACAGCACCAAAAATTGGAGAGACCATCTACGATGGTGCCTGCGGGTCGGCAGGCTTTTTGTGCGAGGCATACGACTACCTTCGCAACCCTTCGACAGGCTCAGGGCGGGCGAAGAAGGCGCTCTCGACCTCCGAACTAAAGACGCTTCAGGAGCGGACTTTCTGCGGTAAGGAACTGAAGCCTTTGGCTTACATTATTGGGATTATGAACATGATCCTACATGGGGTCGATGCACCCAACATCATCCACACAAACACGTTGACCGAGAATTTGGCAGATGTGCAGGAGAAAGACCGCTTCGATATC
>Ga0307929_1000288_pt1 | contig 53111 bp, 43 predicted proteins | sample AceLakmetage1330_FD_203160 | JGI IMG/M metagenome (GOLD analysis project Ga0307929, IMG submission 203160) | Saline water microbial communities from Ace Lake, Antarctica - #1330 | ecosystem: Environmental > Aquatic > Non-marine Saline and Alkaline > Saline | place: Antarctica: Ace Lake... | reverse complement strand
CACAGAAGACAAATCAGCTAAGAAACTCTCAACAGAATTAATTCCGCCTGTCTTTAATAAGTTCAGCACATGGCTACCAATAACGGCACCATCTGATAAATCTTTAAGTGCCTCAACATGCTCTTTCGAAGATATGCCAAATCCAGCTAAAACAGGCACATTAAGAACACTCTTCAGTCTCTGGGCAAACTTCATGCCTGTTTCCGAAATATCTGTTCCTGCACCGGTAATGCCAACTTTAAGCGTGGTATACACAAACCCTTTAGCAATATTTGATATAGCAAGTAATCGTTCTTCCGAGATATCAGGAGAAACAACCTGTATTGGATAAATATTCTTCTTTTCTGTTTGTGCTATATAATCTAAATTCTCATCAAAAGGGATATCTGGAATTATAAGTCCATCGATACCTACATCAGAACAATCAGACATAAATTTCTCCATGCCATAACTAAAAGGAATATTTGCATAGCTCATAAATAGCAGAGGAATATCAATCTTATCTCTAATTGATGAAACTAAATCAAGACAATCCTGCACAGTTATTCCATTATCCAGCGCCGTCTGATTTGCCTTCATGATAGTAGGTCCATCAGCTAATGGGTCTGAAAAAGGAATCTGTATCTCGATTAAATCCACACCCTGCTCTACCATAGTAAATATCAATTGTTTACATGTATCCATATCTGGATAACCAGCAACAACATGCGTCATAATATTGAATTTATCTTTTATATCATCGATTCTATTCATCTAATTCTCCACGAAGAAACTGTTTCCAATTATCATTATCCAGTTCATTTGCAGTAATAAATAAATCCTTATCTCCTCTACCAGAGATATTAACTATTACCACTTGGTCTTTAGCCATTTGTGGAACAATTTTCATTGCGTGTGCTACTGCATGCGAAGACTCTAATGCCGGAATAATTCCTTCTGTAACTGACAACAACTTAAAGGCTTCTAGTGCCTCGATATCGTTTGCTTTTGTAAACTCTACTCTACCAGCTTGTGACAAGAAAGCATGTTCAGGACCAATGCCTGCATAATCCAAACCTGCGCTAATAGAATGAGTAGGACTTATCTGCCCATCACCGTCTTGCAAGAAAAAAGACTTATATCCTTGAGCAATACCTAACTTTGGTTCTTTAATAGAAATTCTAGCAGCATGTTCCCCTATCCCATCACCTCGTCCACCAGCTTCTACGCCGATTAACTTTACATCATCGTCTAAAAAAGAATGGAATAAGCCTATAGCATTGGAGCCTCCACCCACACATGCTATACATGCGTCAGGCAAACAACCTTCTTTTTGCATAATCTGTTCCTTTGCTTCCTTACCAATTACAGACTGAAAATCTCTAACAATTGTTGGAAAAGGATGTGGGCCTAAAGCAGAACCTAGCAAATAGTGGGTATCTTCTAAATTCTCAATCCAATACTTAAGCGCAGCATTCACTGCATCTTTTAATGTTTTTGTGCCGTACTCTACAGGAATAACTTCAGCACCTAAAAGCTTCATAGAGAAAACATTGGGATACTGTCTCTTAACATCTACGGCTCCCATAAATACTTTACAACCAAAACCAAACTTTGCGGCAACTGTAGCAGTAGCTACTCCGTGTTGCCCTGCACCAGTCTCAGCAATAAGATATTTTTTACCCATACGCTTAGCAAGCATTGCCTGTCCTATAGCATTATTTATCTTATGTGCGCCAGTATGATTATGGCTTTCAAGCTTTAAATATACTTTCGCACCACCCAACTTCTTAGTAAGATTTTCTGCAAAATATAATGGACTTTTTCTGCCGACAAAATCAGTAAAGATATTAGATAATTCGTTCTGAAAAACTTCATCTTTCATCGATGATTCATAACACTGTTCTAACTCATCTAGCGCAGGAATCAGCATCTCCGGAACAAATCTCCCGCCATATTCACCAAAATAACTATTCATTACTTTTCACCTTTTCTTGTTTTATCAAACTTACTATCTGTTTGCATTTTACTATATCTTTCTTGCCTGGGCTAAGCTCTACTGAACTATTTATATCTACACCCAACGGCCTGAGACTCATTATCTCTTCAATATTTTCTATTCCTACACCGCCAGCAACTATAATATTATTGCTCATTTGTAATGCTTTGCTTATTAAATCTAAATTAATACTACTTCCAGTTCCTCCATAACTATCATCTTTAAAAGTATCCAATAAGAACACCGCATTAGGCGGATAATCATATATTACAGCTACTGAACGTTCATCTTTTACTCTTATAACCTTAAAATAAGGAACTTGTAATTTATTACAAAAAGCTAAGTCCTCGTCGCTATGCAACTGAACAATATCTAGCCCTGCCACATGAAATATCTCATGAATATCATCTACAGAAGCATTAACAAAAACCCCTACTTTTATTACCTTGTCGCTATTAAAACTAGCAACTAATTCTGGATCAACATAGCGTGGAGATTTCTTATAAAATATAAACCCTGCATAATCGATACCAAGATTGGTTAGCGCTTCAAAATCCTCTTGGTTAGTAATTCCACATATCTTAATACGAACCTCTCCCCCTGCCCCTCTCCTAAAGGAGTGGGGAGCTAAAGACAATTGCTCCCTAATTTCATCCAAAACAGACTGCATATCGTTTAATACTTGTTCATTACTAAATCTAGCCACTTTGCACCCTAACGAGATCAATCTATTATCACGTTCAAGGTCTCTCTCTCTCTGATTCAAATGAATATCGCCATCTACTTCAACAACTATTCCTTTTTCAATACAGTAAAAATCAACAATAAAGTTATCCATTACATGCTGTCTTCTAAATTTTACACCTAATGACTTCCCTCGTAGAGCTTCCCATAATTTTTCTTCTGCAAAAGTCTGATTCTTTCTCATTTCTTTTGCAGCAGGAAATAATTTCTCATATATTTTACCCGCTACAGATCCAAATATTTTGGGATGATTCTTATTCCCTTCTCCTTTAGGGGAAGGGCTAGGGATGGGGTTAGCAGCTAAGAGTTCCTTAATCTTTTCGTTTGGATTACCACTTACTAATATTGATTCACCAACCAACGCCCCATAAAAGCCGGCTTTTTTCAGCCTAACGATATCATCTGTGGAACTTATACCAGATTCACTTATAACTTTCACAGTATCTGGTATTGTTTTCTTTAATCTAAATGAAGTTTCTATATCTACATCAAATGTCTTCAAGTTTCTATTATTTATACCCACTAAAACAGGATTAATTGCTAACGCTCTAGTTAGCTCTCCTTCATCATGCACTTCTACCAACGGAGTCATGCCATATCCTATTATTAGCTCATATAGTTCTTTCAACTTAGCATCTTCCAAACAAGCAACAATCAACAGAACCATATCTGCTCCAAGCTCATATGATTCATACACTTGATACTCATCGATAATAAAATCTTTTCTAAGCACAGGTAATGAAACCTCTTTTTTAACACGTGGCAAATGTTTCTTAGCACCATGAAAAAAGTTCTTTTCTGTTAATACAGAAATGGCAGAAGCTCCTGCTTTCTCATAGCTCTTTGCTAACTCTATAGGATTATAATCTTCTTTGATAATTCCTCTAGAAGGACTGCCTTTTTTACACTCCGCTATTAGGAAAAACTCTTTACTTACCAAAACCTCTTTAGGACTATCTTCGCGAACTAAAGTTACTTTACTTCTATCAAAAGACTCAAAGAAAAGAGCCTCTTCCTGCCTTATCTTATCAGTAATCTTTATTAGGATATCAGCCATTGGTACCTCTAGCTAATTTAATAAGCTTTTCTAGCGCTTTGCCAGAATCAATAGACTCCTTAGCCAACCTAATGCCCTCTGCAATATCAACTTTATTTAAAGTAAGCGCAATCGCTACTCCTGCATTAAGCAAGACAACTTCTCGTTGGGGACCCTTTTTGCCTTCTAAAACAGATAGTGCTATATTCTTGTTTTCTTCTGATTCTCCGCCCTGAAGTTCATCCATGTTCACTAAAGAAAACCCATAGTCTTCTGGATTTAACGTAAAATCTTGAATTAATCCATCAACAACACCTAACACCTGAGTCTTTGAAGTAAGAGAAATCTCATCTGAACCATCATTCCCATGTACGACAAAGAATCTTTTTAGACCTAAGTTACTTAGCACTTCTGCAAAAATATATAATAGATTCGTATCATATACGCCGATTAACATTGTGTCGGCAAATGCGGGGTTAACTAATGGTCCTAAAATATTGAAAACTGTCCTAATCTGCAGCGACTTTCTAACAGGCATAACATGTTTCATGGAAGGATGTAGACCTGGAGCAAACAAAAATGCTAAGCCAGCACTCTCCAATACAGACTCTATCATCTCAGGAGATGCTTCAAGATTAACACCCAAGGATGACAACACTTCAGCTGATCCGCATTTAGAAGTAACAGACCGATTCCCATGTTTTGCGACAGTGACACCTGCACCAGCAGCAACAATGGCAGACAATGTAGAGATATTAAAAGTATTCATCTTGTCTCCACCTGTACCAACAACATCTAAAATACATTTCGCATTTGGAGTCTTTATTCTTCGAGCCTTATCTCTCATAACTTTAACAAACCCCGTAATCTCTATAGCAGTCTCACCTTTCATCCTAAGTGCCGTTAACATACTCGCAATATACGCATTACTGGCATCCCCTGATGTAAAATAATTCATAACCTTAATAGATTCAGATTCAGAAAGATCAATTTTGTTAATAACTTTATCTAATAAATCATTCATAAATCTTACCCCCTTTTACTGCTCCATGAACTTTAGGAGAAGCTCCCTTCTCCTTTAGGGGAAGGGTCGGGGATGGGGTTATAAAGTTCTTCAAAAGATCCATACCAAACTCTGAACCAATAGACTCTGGATGGAACTGAACTCCTTCAACATCTAAAGTCTTATGCTTTATGCCCATGATCTCATTGTCAGGAGTTCTGGCTGTTATATCAAATTCTTCTGACAAAGTGTTCTCATCAATGACTAAAGAATGATACCTAGTAGCTTTAATATCAGATGGAAGTCCTTTGAAAACTCCTTGTCCATTATTTAGCATACTATCTATCTTTCCATGACAAATATTCTTAGCATTTACAATATTTCCACCAAAAAATTGCCCAATACATTGATGCCCAAGACATATCCCCAATATAGGTTTTGCGTCTTTAAACTCTTTTAAAACTTCTAAACAAATACCAGCGCCATCTGGGCGACCTGGTCCTGGTGATAAAACTATATGCGAAGGGTCCATAGCTTTAATCTCAGCAACAGATATCTCATCATTTCTTTTAACAATCGTTTCGCAACCTAATCTTAAAAAATATTGGTATATATTATATGTAAACGAATCATAATTATCTACTATAAGTATCATCTATATCCAACCCTTCTGTAATAGTCTTAAGCAATGCGTTTGCCTTATTAATTGTTTCTTGATATTCATTCTCTGGAACTGAATCATATACAATTCCTGCTCCAGCCTGAACCGATGCTTCTCCGTCTTTCAAAACTATTGTTCTAATTGTTATACAAGAATCTAAATTGCCATTATAGCCAAGATTCACAATCATCCCGCCATAAGGACCACGTCTTTCTTTCTCAAACTGAGAAATAAGCTGCATTGCTCTTACTTTGGGTGCTCCGCTTAGTGTTCCTGCTGGGAAAGTAGCCTTAATAACATCAAATGCATCAAACCTTTCATCAAGCTTTGCTCTTACTGTAGATACAATATGCATTACATGTGAGTAACGTTCTATTATTTGATAATCAGCGACCTCTACTGTACCTGGCACTGCAATTCTGCCCAAATCATTCCTACCTAAATCAACCAACATTATATGTTCTGCTATTTCTTTAGGATCATTTAAAAGGTCTGCTTCTAATGCCCTATCTTCAGCAACATTCTTGCCTCTTGGTCTAGTTCCGGCAATTGGCTTTAGCAACACTTCATCTTCATGCACTCTTACCATTACTTCTGGTGATGATCCTATAATCTGAAAATCTCCCATATCTAAGAAAAATAAATATGGAGAAGGATTCATCATCCGAAGGATTCTATATAACTGAAAAGGGCTAGCTCCTGTTTTTACTTTAAATTTCTGAGATAGGACAACCTGAATAATATCGCCATTAACAATATACTCTTTTGCTTGTTTTACCATTTCCATAAAGTCTTCTTTCTCAAAATTAGACTCTATATTCTTCTCGCTGTGTTCAATACCTTTAAGGTCAATAACAAATGGCTCAACCAATTTTTTTTCTATCTCTTCTAACAACCGTTCTGCCTCTTCTTCGCAAGGGCTATTCTCCTCATCTGATACGGGAACAACTGCTGTCACAACTCGTTCAACAGCATCATATATAAGAATAATTTCAGGAATTATAAGGACACCGTCTGGCAAATCAGCTTGATCTGCTTTTACATCAATATCTTCAAAGTATTGAACTGTTTCATATCCTAGATAGCCAATAGCTCCGCCCCAAAAGGGAGGAAGTCCCTCTGAATTTTCTACCTGGAACTGTGAAAAGTAATTTCTTATTTCATTCAGTGGATTATCACTCTTATGAACAAAAGTATTATAAAGCGCTCTGTTTTTATAGTGCTTAAAAGTAACTTCTTTGCCCTCAAGCTCAATTACCGTTCTCTTCCCAATGCCAATTATTGAATGTTGCCCAACATACTTGCCTTGTTCAACAGACTCTAACAATAGCTCCCCTTTAACCTTAAGGAATAACGATAAAGGTGTATCAAAATCTGCAATTAATTTTTTAAAGACTGGCTTCACAACATGCTTGCCCATAACATCTCCTTTTCAGCGTTACTATGCATAGTAACATATATTATCGTCAAGTCAACATGATTTCTTGCAATAAAATTTTCATTCTTTTTATTAACAGTAGGCTACTCCTTCTTTTCTGTATATAATACATCTCATGGAATTATCAACAATAGTTGGCATTATGGCTGGCTCATTAACAACGATATCTCTAATCCCTCAAGCTATAAAAGTATGGCAAACAAAGTCCGCGACAGATTTGTCTCTTCCTATGTACATACTATTCACTTCTGGTGTCTTTTGTTGGATGACTTATGGCGTAATGTTACAACAGCTTCCAATCATTATCCCAAATTTTATCGCATTCCTTTTAGCATTATTTATTCTAAGTATTAAAATCGTTTATAAATAGATATGTATTCTGTTATTATGAAACTATGGTAGGAATACTCAGCCCTAATAATACGAAAATAATCATTACAGTTGGCCCGGCAAGTGACAGCTATGAGATGCTTAACTCTTTAATAGATGCTGGCGTAGATGTATTCAGAATAAACACCTCTCATGGAAAAATAGAAGACCACCTTGAAACAATCAGAAAAATAAAAGAATTATCAGATAATCACAAATGCCATATCCCTATATTAATTGACTTACAAGGACCAAAGATTAGACTTGGCATTCTATCTAAACCAATTAACTTAATTGATGGGCAGGAATTAATTCTAACAACAAAAGATAAGGATGCTGATGATACGCACATTCCTGTGGATTATAAAAACATTACCAATGACGTAAAAGAAGGCGATAATATATTTATAAATGATGGGAAGGTACAACTAAGAGCAACTTGGATAAACCAATCACAAATTGGATGTGCAGTAGTTCATGGCGGAGAGATTTCTTCTAGAAAAGGAATAAACTTACCTGGTGCAGAAGTAAGCACTCCTACTATTACGGAGCGCGACAAAGAATTTATTAAATTTGGCGTAGAAAATGACGTATCTTATATAGCACTTTCTTTTGTAAGATCTGAAAAAGATATTATCCAAGCAAAGGAAATTATTAATGATTTAGGCGGAAACATTCCTGTAATCGCCAAAATAGAAAAACCCCAAGCATTAGAAAGAATAGACCAAATAATTCATGTAGCAGATGGAATAATGGTAGCAAGAGGAGACCTTGGAATTGAACTATCTCCAGAGAAAGTTCCTTTAGCTCAAAAACTTATAGTTAAAAAAACAAACTTAGCGCAAAAACCAGTTATAATCGCTACTCAGATGCTGGAATCTATGATTGATTCTCCAATCCCAACAAGAGCAGAAACTAACGATGTTGCAAACTCAATACTTGATGGTGCAGATGCAATTATGCTATCAGCCGAAACTTCTGTTGGAAAATTCCCAGTTGAAGCTGTTAGTATCATGGAAAAAATTGCTGACGAAATAGAAAATAGCGAACTATATCACGACGGACTTAGCTCTATGGTTGAATACAACGCATCAAGAAGTATTGCTATAAACCATGATATTGCTATTTCAAGCCTATATAATGATTTAGATATTAAAGCAGTAGTTGCAGTAACTGACAGTGGGTATACTGCTGAAATTCTTTCAAAGGCAAGAATAAAGTTCCCTATAGTTGCTCTTAGCAACCAAACTCAACTATGCAACCAACTAAACCTACTCTGGGGAATTCTACCTGTTTATTTTGATATTGAGAAAGTGAGCCTAAATGATGAATCACTTCATCAAATCTCAGATACAATCATAAAGAAAACTTTCTTAGAGAAAAATGACAAAGTTTTAATCATAGCTGGATTGCCATATATAGACAGCGAAAAGACAACAAAAATCCGACTTTACACACTTTAAACTTCACTTACAATTAATCATTTTCTTGATCTCACAGAGAACTTATTCTTCCTTATCTGGAAACACAGAAATACTAATATTCCCATCAACCTTATAAAGAAACGACTGGTTAGCATCTGGAAGAATCTTTATAAGCATATCAGTATCCTTACCACTAATACTTGTTGGCTGCTGAGCATCCCAAACTAAAGCTCCTCCGCTTTTTAAAACATAATTTGTAGTATCTATCTTTACACTCAGAGATGGACGGTGTCCACCAATTGCAGCCTCGGTGTCTTCCACAGCAGTAATACTAGACTCAATCATTAACTTATAAGGGATATTGGAAAGAACATTGAAACCATAATTTTGCCCCCTCAATAAAGAAATATATTCCATATTTAATTCTCTATCAACAAGCTCAATTCTTGTTACAGACCTAACTCTAACTTTAACCATAATTCTCTTACTATCCACCTGCTCCCAAGTATCAACTAACGATGGAGTGCCTTTATAAAGGTGCAAATATACTTCATCGAAATAATCTCCAGGTGACACGAGTTGTCCTGATAATAATTTAATATAAAATTCTACCTCAGAAGGATAAATCAAAACATCAAACGAATGAGAGCCTAATGAATCTAGCTGTGTAACTGAAATAATAAATTCATCTACTTCTTCCCTGGCAAAATCATTTTCTATTTCAGAAAAATAATAAGAAATCTTTTCTCCATTAGCATTTTCAGCATATCTTTTTCTTATACTTAGATCCTTTTTCTCTATCAACAAAAAATAGTTTTCTGTTACAGCAAGAGATATTGGCAATCTCACTTTTTGCACATATCCATCTGTCTGCAATGCATCATAGCCCATATCCTTCGACCCCAGCACATTGATTTCTGTTAAATGCTTAAGCTGATTTATTGCAAAAGAACAACCAATGAATAACATTAATACAACTACATATTTTCTCATCTCACCCCTCCTAGCTCTATCTTTCCTAAATTATATATATTCTCAGCAGACTTTGGCACAACTATCTGCTTCAGATTATTACTATTACCATCAATTTTTAATACATATCTACCAGCTTTCAACTTTAATATTTGGAATATCCCGTTTCTATTAGTTATGAAGCTAATAGGCTTATTTTCTTCTCCATCATATGGAACAATTTTTCCTGTAACATACTTATATGCTTGGCTATTCTTATCTAGCAACTTACCATAAACAAGTATCTCTTTACTCTTTTTCAAACTAACGTGATAACCACTATATCTTTCCGGGCGTACTCTTATAATCGAAGGCTCAACAACCGTTGCAAATGGCAATCTATGAGTATCAATATAAACTGAAGAATCTCGATACTGGTTAAAATTAGTCAAAACATTATTAACAGGAGCAGCTCCTATGCCTTTCTGTTTCCACCAAATCTCTTCTGTATTATGGTTATCTTTAAATGTTGAAATAACAAAATTATTTTTAATTGGCCTAGATAAAATTGCCAGACCATCAATCATAACCAATGTAGTCCTTAGCTTTGCGCGCTGCTGAGCTGACTGACTATGCAATAAATCTAATTGCATATACTCACTATCATAGTAATATTCCAATGTCTGATCTGATAAATCAGCTCTATTCTCTATTCCAGCTTTTACTGTGTGATCACCTGTCTTATAAAAACCATTAACTTGGTATCTGGAGTCTTCATCCGTAATATCAAAAGAACTATCTATAATAAAATCTCTGTTCTCCCCCTCTAGCTTAGCCTCAAGTGAATTCGAAGCATTCAAGATATCCGAAGCTTGTCTTACAAACAAAGATTCCTCTCTCAACTCTAATCCAAATAATAAAGACTTGTTTTCAGCTGAATTCTTCCAGCCATCTTTTATGAAGATTTTTACAAATCCATTCCAATCATCCATTGGCAAATAATAAGTAAGAGTTCCTTTATATATTTTATTAATAGCGGCTACTGTATCGTCCTCAGCACCAATTGCTGCCTTCGCTCGTAAATTACCCCAATTCACAATAACCCCGGCTAATACTCTTCCACTGTCATAAGCACCTTGCTTTATAGAAAGCTGACTTTCTAGGGTTAAATAATATGAACGACCAAGCTTGTAATAATCAACAAGCTGCAACAAAGTCATATCATTTGTAGCAACAGCTGCCCCATATGGGTTTATATCTCTATAATCCTTACCCGTATGAGTAAGTGCCGTTTGTATATTATGATTAGTTAGCCAGCCATTTGAATAGGAAGATAAAGAAATAGATCCTTTCCCTCCTAACCTTCCATCTAAATAACAACCTTTTATGCCAGATCTAAACAAACCTAATCCTGTTGCTAAATACCAATGTGCCCCTGTTAAATAATGTCTCTGATTGCCATATACTGAGCCCTGAAAAACACCTCCGACTGTACTATACTTATCTATGCCCTGCTGATAATATAAATGTGCGTATACTGCTTTTCTAAAATCTCTTTTATTATCTATTAATCCAAATGGTATCCCTGCTCCATAACTAAACTCATTTAAGCCCTTTGCTAATAAATTTGTATCTCTAATCATCCAAGCTAGTTCTCGTATATCACCACTATCCCCATCACTGTGCCGAACAAACTCTATTTTGTTTAATCCTTTTTGTAATGGGAAATTTACTATCTTATATTTGCCATCTTTAAAATATAAAGAATCATAAAAGACATCATTAATAAACAAATCAATATACTGATCCCGTGTAACCATAAGACTATATGTTTCTTTCGGATACTTATTGACTTCTGGGTCAAAAGAAAACTCTCTCTTGTTAAACAGTCCTACAAAGCTATAGTCATAGTTGTCTTGTTCATTGTCAGGATTATAATCACCTAAAACAATACTCTCATTATTCTCATAATCATCCTTGTATATTTGAAATCTTTCTACTTCTGGACTCTGTCCCAATGTTGCCTTCTGGCTTATAACTCCACTCATTGAGTAATCTCCCATTACAAAAACAGGCTCATGACGAAAACCTCTTACTATTCCATAAGAACTATTCTCCCATTCCCACTCAAAATTTATATAAGCTAATAAATCATTTGGCTCTAAGACTTCTGCATAAAGGCCTTTCCCTTCATAATCTTGCAAGTCTACTACCGTAGTATCTCTGTAAACAACTGGAGAAGACACATTAAACTTCCGAGTAATCTGATCAACGTATACATCTAAGCTAAGACTATTCAAACTTATCGCTAAATACTGATCGCCCTGCATATTCTGACTTAGTATCGAATATACTTCTGGATTGATTCTATCTTTTACAACATACAAGAATTCTTTGCTGTATACTTTGTACTCTTCTCCATAAGAGGGAACATCCACAGATATCTCTCCCAATCTATGACCGTCCCAAAACAAGTCCATAGCTACAGAGAAACACTCCCTTTCTGGTTTATGTCCAAATATCTTTTCAAATAAAGCTTCATAGCTCTGAGCAGAAGAAATAATTGGTTCTTCTGCTAATGAAAACCCAAAGAGCATAATAATACTAATTATGCAGAAAAATATACTTCTTGTTTTGTTTAAAATCACAACAACTAGTCAGCTAATAGTAGCTCTAACCCAACATTCTCATAAGGCATTCCATCTGGATATGGGATAATAAATATTCTTTTCTCTTTTGCTAACAAATTTATATTACCTATATATTGGCTAACATTTACCTTCGTCTGTTTATTGTCAGACTTTAGATTAAGGACCATTTCCTTAACTATCTTATGCGCAGTTCCTTGATTGTTTAATGTAAAACTTAGCTTCTTTCTATTCACATCAATTTTAAATTTTTCTTCTAGAACTATATCTGCCTTTGAATCTTCAGGTCCAACATACATAGCCCTCATATTTTTCACAAGCAACTTGATATTAACCTTTGCGTTCTTTTTCTTATCTCCAGATAAATCATCAGGAACAGGAAACTCTTCTCCTATAAGACGATAAGCTTGTTCTGATACCAACTCTTTATCACCATTCCAAATTATATTTACTATTCTTTCTTCACCTGGCTTTAATAACAATTGTTGAGGAATGATTAAAAATTCATCTTCTACTTCCTTAATATTCTCTTGCCCATATAAAGAATAGCTCCTTTTCGCTACATATAGCTCTACTGGCAACAACCTGTCGTTATTATTTACAATCAAACAAGCTTGTCTTGAACCATTCCCCGTTGGTGTTAATACAGAATTATTTAAATGCATCATAAATGCATAAGCATTACTTAATAATAAAACACATAGCACTACTACTATTTTTTTCATCTTCCCCTCCTAATTCGATAAACCCTTATTTAATTGTAGTGAAAAGAAGCGCTAGCGACAATGGTTCTACTATAAACTAATATTCATTCCATCATAAGCAACTTGAATATTATCTGGCAACGCTGCATTTACTTTTGTATACTCTATATCATGCGTTGTATGAACTAAATAGGAGTTACCTACACCAACTTTTGTTATTAGCTCAACACTTTGAGCAATATTCAAATGCGTTGGATGCTTAGAATGCATAAGTGCATTTATTACTAAATGCTTCTTGCCAGTAATTATATTCATAGTCTTTTGAGGAACTTCACTAGCATCTGTAATATACGACAAGTTATTAAAAGAAAATCCAAAAATACTAAGGGTTCCATGCATTACTCTCAATGGCTCAATACGAACACCTTTGATATAAAATACTTGATCCTCTATCAGACATATAATCTCTACGGCAGGAACCCCTCCACCTATTTGATTTGCATCTCCAAAAATATATGAAAATGGGCGCTTAAGGCTATCTACTAAATTGTCTTCTATATAAATATCTATCTTATTCCCACGAATATAATCACCTACTCTAAGAGCAAGTGGACGCAAATCATCCATTCCGGCAATGTGATCCCAATGTGTATGTGTAACTAGGACAGCATCAACTCTTTTGATTCCGTGCTTCAATGCCTGACTTCTAAAATCTGGCCCACAATCAATCAAAATGCTTATAGATTGATCTTCGTTATGAACCCAGGCCGAAGTTCTTAACCTTTTATTTTTGGGATTATCACTAGTGCAAACAGCACATTGGCAGCCAATTAATGGCACACCGTCAGAAGTTCCTGTTCCTAATAAAGTAAGCTGCAAACTCATATACTCATTCTCTTATAAAAACTAATTAATCTCAATTATTTATTTTGGAACATAGGGTGTGCCAGAAGGTCGAAACCAAAACTCAGTTCCGGCTGGGTATGTTTTCTTTTGCGTTTTCAAGCTGGTTGGCACATAAATATTCTCAACATGATTATCACCATCAAAACTACATCTGCTACCTGCTGGATAAACTACACCTTTATAGCTAAATTCCTCACCTGTAGTAACTTGGCCATATACATATAGCTGAGCTAATCTTATTACTGTATTATTCAGTTCAGCTTCTTCAAGAAAAAGCGGATATTCTTTACCTGCATCTCTAAAAACAAATTCATCCACATCTGCCTGAGTGCAGATTCCCTCATCATCAAAAGTAAATTCTGTTTCAGCTGGAAAATTAATACCGTTCACCTTTTGTGGCGCAGATATTGTCCCATACTTAACCTGCCCATTCAGGTGAAACCATAACCCATAATTCTTAGCAAACAAATAGTCGCCTATTTTGATATCTGTTTCCGTACTTACTTGAGTAATGATACCTGCCTCATTCCTCTCAAATAAAGTACAAGGAGGAAACTCTGTTCCTTGTATTGTTGTTTTCATAGCTAACTTTCCTGACTCAAGAGCACCATTCTTATAAAAATGAACATAACTTTCATCTTCCAGCAGATATCCTTCAATCAACGTAACATCATTCATCGTTCCAGATGATAAACTTTGATCTTCATGGAACCAAATCCACTCACCCGCTTTAAAATCTAGTCCATTAATAGAAGATAAATATAGAGGTTTTGCTTTATATAATTGTTCACCGCTAAAGACCATTACTGTGCCAGCTGATAGGAATCCATTTTTTATTTTGTGTCTTCCATGAGTTAGAACCAATGAGGTGCTTTCATTTATAAAAACAATTAAAGAATCCTTGAGCAGCTTAACTCCGCAATAATCCATATCTTTAGAAACCTTTAAAATAGCAGAACTATCTACTCTAGCTTCTGAAACATCAGCAAAGTATTTTGCTGCTAGAATAGGAATATCCCTGCCTGTTGGCACAAAGGAAATTGATACAATTTTGTTTCTCATATTAATATATCGGAAGGGAGAGCGTTTTGTTGCTGTTAATCAGCAAGTACAAGATCTTTAATAGTCATCTTGCGCTGAGATAAGTATTCAGCTAACCCTTTGGCTAGTCTTTGGGAGATATCTGGTTCAACAAAATTCATCATACCTATTGAAACAGCAGTTGCTCCTACCATCATGAATTTCACGACGTCTTCAATTGTTGCGATCCCACCCATCCCAATAATAGGAAGCTTAACAACCCGAGATACATCATACACAGCTTTCAAAGCTATTGGTCTTATAGCTGGACCGCTTAAGCCTGCATATCCTCTGCTGAAAAATAATTTTCTTTTTTCTATATCTACCTCAATACCTGTAACAGTATTTATCATAGACAAAATATCTGCTCCTGCTTGTTCACATTCCTGTGCCAAGGAAACAATATCTGGAACATTAACAGCAAGCTTAACTATAAGTGGTTTATTAGTTTTTGCTCTCACTTCTCTCATCAATATTTTCAATTGATTCATATCTTGGCAGAAAGCTAGCCCTCCAGCATCTACATTCGGACAAGAAATATTTAGCTCTATTGCATCTACTCTTTCCTGTGCATCAAGTGTCTCTGCTAACTCTGCATTCTCTTCAATAGTATGCCCCGCGATATTTGCTATAACTTTTACTTTTTTTAAGTTCTTTATTGCAGGAAGCTTAATATCTACAAACTCATTTATTCCACAATTAGCCAGACCAATAGAATTCATCATTCCAGATGGTGTCTCTGCTACTCTTGGCGTTGGATTGCCCTCTCTTGGCTTCAATGTCAGGCTTTTTAGCGTAATAGCGCCCAGTGTATCCAAATCCATAAAATCGTCAAAATCCGTCCCGTATCCGAAACAGCCAGATGCTGTTGTAATCGGGTTTTGTAATTTTAGTTTCCCTAAGTTAACTTCTAAGCCCATACGTCCTCCGCCCTAAATACTGGGCCATCAACACAAACCTTTTTTAATCCATTAATTGTTTCAACAACACATCCTACACATGCACCAAAACCACAGGCCATTCTTGCCTCTAATGAGGCGATTGTCTCTACGCCCACGCTTTTCGCAATAGAAGCGGCACTCTTCATCATAATATCTGGGCCACACGTATAAATAATATCTATTTTATTATCAGAAATAACTTTCTCTAATTTATCAATAACAAAGCCACCTGCTTCTTCGTCCACATGCACTAATAAATGAGAAACATTCAAATCTACTAACTCTTGTTTAGACTTTACAGCGTACAAAGTAGTGACATCATTTTTCTTGCTCAATTCTTTCTCTAAAAAAAATACTGGAGCAATCCCCATTCCACCACCTAAGATAAGAACTCTTTTGTCTTTGCATACAGGAAAACTATTCCCAAGTGGGCCTATAACATCGACTTTATCACCTGCAGAGAACTTCGACATAAGGCCTGTGCCAGCACCACGTGTACGGTACAAAATACTAACAAATTGACCATTAACATCATGGATGCCAAACGGACGTTTTAATAGTTTTGAGTTGTCATTTACTGACACATTTACAAAATTACCGGGCATAGCTTGTGCTGCTATTTGAGGTAGCTTAATATCACATCGATAAATACCATCTGCTACTTGAGCATTAAATTCTATTTCACCATTCTCTATTTGCTTAACCATTAAGATGCTTCTCCAAAATACTAATACTAGAAGCTAACATGCCTTCATCTAATTCATCACAACATTTGTCAGCCTTAAAAGCCATAATCAAATTCCTGGTTACCTTGCATATAATGACTTCTCCGGATTCGAATTCTTTACTTAATAAGCCGTCTTTAGAAATCTTCATTTTTTGTATTTTTTTAATTGAAGAAAAATCAGTTTTATTAAGTGGTGCTATAAATGATATATTTTTATATCTAAATGGCACGAAATATTTACCTTCAGCCACATACATTATTGCTGATCTAGCATTAAATATCTCTTTGAAATAGAAAAAAACAGCATCTCTTGCAGACTCATTATTGCTTTTTAATAAATCTACTAATAATTGATGGAATTTCTTATAAACAACTATCTCCCTATCTTTAATTCGAGTAGCTGCTCCTTCGTATTTGTACCTTACGCTATCTTGAATAAATGCTTTGAATTTACCTAACTTCTTCTTATTAATTGTTTTACTATCAGATGATGAAAAAGCCACAAACCCCATAAATCCATGTATTTTATCTCTAACTGGGTAGAAATTTGCTAATCCTAATGATTCCCAATACTCTATCTCTTCTCGTAAAAGCACTGCTCCCTCTTTATGAAACAGAAGACTCTCTTTGCAAGATTCTAAAATATCTTTTTGGGAAACAAGACCACTGTTATCTTTTAACATTGAATAAACGATACTATTATTATCTAATTTTACTGAATAAGCTAGGTCACTATCAACTCCGCTAACCTTACTAAGCTCAAAAACATTACCTTTTTTCAAGAAAACTAGATAAGAATCTACTGTGTATTTGTTAAGAAATTGGGAGGTTGAGATGTCCTGTTCATTTAAGAGAACTTTTTTTTCTGTGATTAATTCTTTTTTTTCTAACCAATCAATATTGATATTTAACATCTACTTTATTCTAACATGTTTTAAGGAAAGAATTAATTACGTTAACCACTTAAGGCTGGATTTCTTTTTTACTGATTTGTTTTTCTTTTTCTTATTACTCTTCTTAAGAACAAAGATTTTCTTCAAAACGTCTTCAGCTCTATCCATTGTTATGATCTTTAAATTATTAATGAAAGTGTCTTCGATTGCCCTTACTTCTTCTAAATTCTGCTTAGGAATGAAGACAGTCTTTATAGAATGTTGTTCTGCAGCCATAAGCTTTTCTCTAAGACCGCCAACTGGCAATATCTTACCGTGTAATGAAATCTCTCCTGTCATCGCAATATTGTTATTAACGCTCTCTCCCTTTAAGGCAGAAATAAGCGAAACTGCAATAGTTATACCAGCTGAAGGGCCATCTTTTGGCACAGCATTCTCAGGCACATGAATATGAATATCATTGTCTTTATAAAAACTACGCTTTATCCCAAGCTCGTTAGATACAAACCGCACATAACTAATGGCAGCTTGAGCAGACTCTTGCATTACATCGCCCATTTTCCCTGTAAGTTTTAACTCTCCACTACCTTTAAAAACAGAGACCTCAATAGGCATCAATGCGCCACCTCTTTCGGTGTAAGCAAGTCCAATAGTTGTTCCAACTGTAGGAACTTCTGGCACATTATCATGAAGATATTTAGAATACCCTAATAATTCTTTTACTTTTTTAACGCTTATCTTGGTCTTAGTATTTGTCTCTAATTTTTCTAATACCATTTTTCTAATAATTGCTGATAGCTCTCGTTCTAGCTGTCTTAACCCAGACTCTTTTGTATATTTAAGAATGACTTCTTCAATTGCCTTAAGTGAAATTTCTACATCATTATTATCTAAACCATGGTCTTTTATTAGTTTTGGCCAAAGATGCTCTGTTGCAATCTGTTTCTTTTCCTCTAATGAATAACCACTAATCCTAATCAGCTCCATTCTGTCCAATAATGGAGCGGGAATATCCTGCACGCTGTTAGCTGTTGCTACAAACAAGACATTGCTAATATCATACGGAGCTTCAATATAATAATCATAAAACTGTTTGTTTTGTTCGGGATCTAAAATTTCCAATAATACAGCAGCTGGATTGCTCTGTACTCTCGTTGACACCTTATCAATCTCATCTAAAAGAATTACTGAATCTTTTTCTCCAGTTGAATGTATCGCTTGGATGATTCTTCCTGGCATTGCCCCTACATAAGTACGTCTATGCCCTCGAAGTTCTGCTTCATCATTTAATCCGCCTAAAGATATCTTAAAGAACTCTTTATTCATTGCTTGTGCAATAGATTTAACGATACTTGTCTTACCAACACCACTTGGACCTGTTAGGCATAATATAGAACCTTGCACGTTGCCCGTAAGCTTCACTACTCCGAGGAACTCAATGATTCTTTCTTTTACTTTTTCCAACCCATAATGATTTACATTTAGTAATCTTCTACAAGCACTGATATCCATTTGCTCTTTAGATGGAACAACTGTCCATGGCATCTCTAAAAGCCACTCCAAATAACTTTTTATTATTCCTGCTTCTGCAGACATATTGGAGACATTTCTAAGCTTATTAACTTCTCTTAAAGCCTTCTTCTGAACTTCTGCAGACATAGAAGATTGTTCTATCTTGGATTGATACTCAGCGGCTTCATCTATATATTCAGTGCCATCGCCAAGCTCTTCTTGTATTGCCTTGATTTTCTCTTTTAAATAAAACTGTTTCTGGCTTTTTTCAACACGTTCTTTTACTGCAACATGAATATTATCTTCTATCGCTATCATCTCAATCTCTGCTTCTAATAACTCAAGCAACCCTTCAGTTCTTAGTCTCAAACCATCTTCCTCTAATAACTGCTGTTTTCTGTCCATCGGAAACATTAAAAAATGAGAAATAATAAAAATCATACTTTCTAAATCTGCATCAAAAACCATTTCCTCTATGATTGTTGCAGAAATATTCTTGTGAAGTGCTAGATACTGCTTTAAAGCTCGAATTACACGTTCCTTATATTCCGAATGTTCGTCTTCAGTTAATTCATCTACAGTTTCTAATTCTATTGGTGTTGCACTAAAGAACTTCTTATTATCGCTTAGTTTCTTCCATGTTACTCTCTGGAATCCATTAACTAAAACCTTATACACCTTAGAATCTAATCTTTTGATACTAGTAAGCTCAGCTATTACGCCTACGTTATATAGATCTTTCTGAGTTGGATCCTCGCTCATGACTGACTGCAAGACAAAGACAATCTCTTTTTTTTTCTTCTTATTGTCCTTTACTACACTAAGCAAAGACTGCAATGAGCGCCCTCTACCTACAAAAATAGGAATAATGATATTCGGATAAACAACGATATTTTTAAGTGGTATTACTGGATACGAATTACGCAGCATTTTTCCCTAGCTTTTCTGCTCGGGGGAATTTTCCTAGGATATCTTTCTTTGTGATTTTTATTTTTCGTTTTTTGCTTTTGCTGGTATCTTCAGGTATATCGTACATATAATCTAGCATCAGCTGTTCAGTGATAGTCCTTAACGCCCTTGCCCCCATTTTTTTATCAACTGCCAATCTTGCAATAAATATCAATGCTTCTTCGGTAAAATCTATTTCTAAATTATCGTATTCCATCAACTTCTTGTACTGTTTGACCAAGGCATTCTTTGGCTCGGTAAGTATCTGAACCATTTCTTCTTCAGTAAGTGCTTCTAATGCTGCTATGATAGGCAATCTTCCAACAAGTTCCGGAATCATTCCATACTTTATTAAATCTTCTGTTTCAACCTGATTAACTGCATCATCATCAGTATCATCATGACCGGTTACAAACCCAATAGATCCTTTATTTAATCTTTTTTCTACTATCTCATCTAAGCCATCAAATGCTCCACCGCAAATAAATAAGATATTACTAGTATCTACTTGGACAAAGTCATCTTGTGGGTGTTTTCTGCCCGGATGCATTGGGACATTAACTACTGTACCTTCAAGCAACTTAAGCATTGCTTGCTGAACACCTTCTCCAGAAACATCTCTTGTTATAGACCTATTTTCACTAAGTCTAGAAATCTTATCAATCTCATCAATATAAATAATACCTCTTTGGGCTTTCTCTATGTCATCTTCTGCAATCTGAAGTAATCTAAAAATAACAGACTCAACATCTTCACCTACATAACCAGATTCAGTTAGAGTTGTCGCATCAGTAATTGTAAAAGGGACATCTAATAATTTAGCCAAAACTTGGGCGAACAAAGTCTTTCCTGATCCTGTAGGCCCAACCAAAAGAATATTAGATTTCTGTATCTCGACATCGTTATCACTTGCATTAGCTGCATGTAACAATCTTTTATAATGATTATATACAGCAACCGAAATAACTTTTTTAGCGTTATTTTGTCCAATAATGTACTGATCTAAATGCTTGTTAATTGGCTTTGGTTTTACAACTTTAAGTTCAAAATCTTTACCAGTTGCAGCCTGATGTATTATTTCATGACCTGTATCTAAACATTTGTCACAAATATAGTCATCTAAATGTCCTTCAAAATCACTCTTGAAGAAATAATCAGCATCTTTTTCTGTTACACCACAGAAACAACAAATTTTATTTTTTTTAGTCATTATTTAGAAATTAATACCTCGTCAATTAAGCCATACTTAACTGATTCTTCAGCTGACAGAAAGAAATCTCTGTCTGTATCTTTTTTGATAACATCCATCGGCTGACCTGTAGTATCTACCAAAATCTGATTTAAATAAGTCTTTAATCTAAGAATCTCTTTTGTTTGTATCTCAATATCGGTAGCCTGACCTTGAGCACCCCCAAGTGGTTGATGAATCATTATTCTAGAACTAGGCAACGCATATCTTTTCCCTTTAGCTCCAGAAGTAAGCAAGATTGCACCCATGCTTGCAGCTTGTCCAATACAAATTGTAGAAACAGGCGTTTTTAAGTATCTCATTGTATCAAAAATAGCTAATCCAGCAGTAACTACTCCACCAGGACTATTAATATACATATAGGCATCTTTTTCTGGATTCTCAGCTTCTAAAAATAATAACTGCGAAACAACTAAACTAGCTGTAACATCATTGATTTCTCCGCTAACGAAGATAATTCGTTCTTTTAATAGACGAGAATATATATCATAAGAACGTTCTCCTCTTCCAGTTTGTTCGACGACCATAGGCACTAATGTCATACTCAAATCCTCCTGTTAAATTTTTATTTCTTTTGCTTTATCTTTGCATTTTCAAGAAGGAAATCAATTACCTTCTTATTAACAACTGACGCAGAAATATCTTCTTTCATAGCTTCCATTTGCATACGCATATTCTTTTTCATTTCTTCGTCTTCTTGATTCTTGACTGCATCATCAATCTCTTCTTTAATATCATCTTCAGAAGCTTCTATGCTCTCTTGTTTAGAAATCTCTTCAAGACCTAAACGAAGTTTCACAGTATTCTCTGCTTCTGTCTTGTATTCTTCTTTAAGATCATCAATTGTTTTTTGCATCATTTGCAAATACTGATCTAGCCCCATGTTATACATTCTAAGGCTGTTTTCCATTCTTCTAAGAAGAAATTCCACTTCTCTCTCTACCATTACATTCGGCACATCTGTCTGAACGCTCTCGATAACCCATTTAGAAGCATCATCTTTTAGCTTATTTTCAGAAGCTAGTTCTATATTTGCTCTTAGCTTTTCTTCTGTTTCTTTTTTGAAATCATCCAAAGACATACTTTCTGTTTTATCAGCAATAAATTCATCAGTTACTTTTGGTAAATTTTTAGCTTTTACTTTGTTAATCTTAACTGTAAATTCAATAGACTTACCCGCAATTTCCTTATTTGGAGAATCTTCTTCAAACGCAATTGAAAATGTTTTTTCTTCATCTTGCTTAAGACCATAAATCTCATCATCAAATTTTGTTCCCACAGCACTATTTCCTGCTTTAAACACATCGTTCTCTTTTGTCCATGGAGAAAAATCTTCACCATCAAGCTTTGCTACAGTATTAGAAGTAACTAAGTCGCCTTCTTTAATAGCCGCTTTTTCATCGAAATCATATTCTGCAAATTTTTCTGCAAGTGCATCTATCTCTACTTGAACATCTGTTGCAGCTACTTTCACTGCATCTTTTTCTAACTTAATACCTTTGTACTTAGAAATTTTTACTTCTGGCTTTACTTCAACTGACAAACTAACTTTTATCGGTTGTCCCTCTTCCATCTGAATAATATCTAAATCCTTTGGTTGATCAATTGCTTCAATATTATTTTCTTTAACAACTAATGGGTATTTTGCATTAAGCAATTCAATTAAAGCATCAAAATCTAATCTTTCTTTGCCATAATGTTGAATAAAAATACCTAAAGGTGCTTTCCCTTGTCTGAACCCAGGAATCTTCGTTTTCTTAACTTCTTGCTTATATTTAAGCTTCACAAATCCTTCTAATTCTTGATAATCTTCTTCTAGTTGAAAAGTTACTAGGTTTCCTTCTCTTTTCAAATCATTAAGTTTCATGTACCGTCACTCCTTTTATTTTCTGTTACTGCCCATAATAGGTTATACCGTAATTCTATCATGGTTTCAGGCTTGAGCAAAGAAATTAGGAGTGTTCAAAAACAGTAATTATTTTTAATTACTTTGCAATTTTTCACATACACCTACGATATATTTGTATGCAACTTAAAATTATTAGTCTAACCCCTGATCTTTTAGCATTTAACACTGCCGCAACAGCAGTAGCTAAGATTCTTGATAGAATTGCCGGAACTAATGATGTTAAATGTATTGTTGATGCTTTAGAAGCTAATCCTTTCAGTCTTGATGATTATTTCTGGCTACCAAATGGAGAGCCTGTTTCACTTGAGTTAATAGAGGCAACACTACTAAGCATGAGCGACAAGACTGTTGAAAGAGAAATCTTGAATATAAGCACCTGGTCTGTAAATGAGAAAAACCTAGCCGAATGGTTGTTTTTTTTATTAATAAAAGGACACTCCGACCCTATAAGGAATTATTTAACATTCTACTTCAACACAAAAAAGCTATTCCTTTGGCTAAAATAATAATTGATCTTGCTAGAACAGAAGCAAAAACAAAAAAACGAACTAAAGAGCTATGGCCTTTATACCCTACGGCTGGAATGATTTGTTTTCATGCTAAACCAGAAACATTAAAAGCTTTTATATCTGACGCCCAAAGATACATTGATTCACTCGACTAATTGCCTAAATAATTCGGTTCTTTCTTATTTAAGTTGCAAGAAAATTTAAATAAGGGCTTCCCACTACGCTACTACGTAGCTTCGAGGGACAGGTCCGCAGCCCTTATATATCCCCTCTGCACCTCGATACAATTTTGCTGTGCAAAATCACTCGGTGACCTTGGCTCTGATTTTCAATATGATTACCGGTCATCGAGTGATTGCGGAGCAATAGTATCGAGATGCTACGTTTCACTTATGTACTTCATCTAATTACATTCTCGCTAGGTGCAAAAGCCAATACAACCAATAATTCTTGAATTAATAAAAAAAGGACGCCTTTCGGCGTCCTTTTATAAAACTCTCAATTCTTAATTAGAAATTAAAGCATAAACATCATTTCTGCATAAGTTGGAAGTGGCCAGTAATCTGCTCCTACAATTGTTTCTAGGTAATCTACTGTTTCTCTAAGATCTGCCTGAGCAGTGAACACCTTGTCTCTAAATGCTTCAGCTTGCTTAACAGTATCATCAATTGCATTTGCTTTATCAGCAGCAGATTCTAATGCATCAATCTTAAATAAAGTAGTTTCAAGATTAGCATTAACATCTTTAACCAAAGCAGAAAGAGCTTTATTTTTAAGGCCTAATGACTCAACACTACTAAGTGTAGCAGCCTGATCAACTAAAAATTGGCTAACTGCAGGAACAATATCTCTCTTAGCTAACTGTAACGAAGTTTTTGCTTCAATATTAATATCCATTGCATATCTTTCAACATACACTTCGTATCTAGAATGAAGTTCTCTTTTAGAAAGAACATTATACTTCTCAAATAGTTCAACATTTGCTGGTTTAATGTATGCAGCAAGTGCTCCAACTGTATTTTTAACATTTGGGAGTCCTCTTTTTTCTGCTTCTTTAACCCATTCTTCTCCGTATCCATCTCCGTTAAAGATGATTTTCTTATGAGCTTTGATTAGTTTCACAAGAACATCCTGGATAGTCTTATCTTTATTATCAGATTTCTCAACTTCAGTAGCAATATCATCTAGAAATTTTGCAACTATTGTATTTAATACACAGTTTGGTCCAGCAACAGATCCTGAAGATGGAGGCATTCTAAACTCAAACCTGTTGCCTGTGAAAGCAAATGGAGAAGTTCTATTTCTATCTGTATTATCTACAGGCACAGATGGAAGTGTTTTAACATTCATTTGAAGCTCACCTTTAATAGAAGCTGCTTTAAGTTCGCCTTTTTCCATTCCTTCTATAATCTCAGTAAGCTGAGTGCCAACGAATGCTGAAATAATTGCAGGAGGTGCTTCATTGCCGCCTAATCTGTGATCATTCCCAGAATTTGCTGCTGATGCTCTTAATAAATCAGAATACTTATCTACAGCAGCAACAGTTGCAATCAAAAATACTAGGAACTGTAAATTATCATGTGGAGTAGCACCTGGCTCTAATAAGTTTTGCCCATCATTTGATGATAGAGACCAGTTATTATGTTTCCCTGAACCATTTACTTTTGCATATGGTTTTTCATGTAATAAACAAACTAAATCATGTCTGCCAGCTACACTTTTAAGTATTTCCATTACTAGATGGTTATGGTCGGTAGCTACGTTAGTAGTTCCATACACAACCGCTATCTCGAATTGAGATGGAGCAACTTCGTTATGCTTAGTTTTTGCATTAACACCATGTCTCCATAGTTCTGCGTCAACTTCGTGCATATAAGCAGCAACTCTTTCTTTAATAGCACCGAAATAATGGTCATCCAGCTCTTGTCCTTTTGGAGCTGGAGCACCAAATAACGTTCTGCCAGAAGTAATAAGATCCATTCTGCTTTCGAATAAAGATCGATCAATCAAGAAATACTCTTGCTCAGGACCTACTGTTGAAGTGACTCTTGTTGCTTTATCATTACCAAAAATCTTCAATACTCTTAATGCTTGTTCATTAATTGATTGCATTGATCTTAGTAGTGGAGTTTTCTTATCTAATGCTTCACCAGTATAAGAATAAAATGCAGTTGGTATATATAATGTATAAGAACTTCCGTTGTCTCTTAGAAATGCTGGAGAAGTACAATCCCATGCTGTATATCCTCTAGCTTCGAAAGTTTCTCTAATTCCACCATTAGGGAAAGAAGATGCGTCAGGCTCACCCTTAATAAGTTCTTTTCCTTTGAACTCAAGAAGCATTCCTTTTCCACCATCTACTGGATTGAAAAAAGAATCATGCTTTTCTGCAGTAGCTCCTGTTAATGGCTGAAACCAATGCGTATAATGAGTAGCGCCTTTATCTACAGCCCAATCTTTCATTGCATTTGCAACAACATCAGCTATTGATGGATCAATAGTCTCACCATCACTAATTGTCTTTTTTAATTTCTTATAAACATCCTTAGGAAGTCTAGTTTGCATAACTTCATCGTTAAAAACTAGTTCGCCAAATCTATTTAGTGCGTTTTCTACATTCATACTTTGTCCTCCTTATTATTAATACCTTATTTATAGAACCCATTGCTGAGTGTAAGTCGCATTATATTACTCCTTTCAACAACTTGTCAAATCATTTATTTAAATAGCAAGTAAACGCGGCAAAATTGCTCGTGATTTATGCATTTCAAATAAAACGTAGAGCTGTTTTTATGCAAAACACGAGTTATCTCTATTTTTTGCTCTACAAATTTAAAGTAATAAAAATTTGAGAAAATGAATTTTTGAATTTTAAAACAATATTTTGACTTACGTTCTATAAAAAAATATAATACAGTCATGCCTAAACAAGACAAACAACAACCACTTATAAATTTCCTAATGAATAAGTTCAGCTATTCGGTGATATCAATCATTAAGCATAGAAGTGATTTGCTGCATGATGACAATAAGTCTAGCCAAAATCTTTTACTGATAATGAAAGACAACTTTGAGTTCAAAAACTTTTACAAAGAACTTGAGGCTGATAAAAAAGCACATAAATCTTTTCGTTCGACAGACATATTAATAATGAGGCAGAAAGAAATCACAGACTCATGCGACATTTTCCCAATTGAATATTTAGAAATAACAGATTCTGAAGAAGCAATTGTTGGAAAGAAACTTGCAGACCTAGTAAAAATCAAAAATACAAACCTAAGACTACAAATAGAATCAAACATTAGAAGAAACTCGATATTACTTAAAAATGCATTTGTTTATAATAAGAAGGATGTAGTAAGCATACTTGAAGGCTCACTGAACAACTTTGTTGTAAGCCTAAAGAATTTACTTAGGCTTCACGATGTGCCTGTTGGCAGAATGTCTGCTAGAGATATTTTAGTAAAAACAGCGGACATAATAGAATTTGATATCCAATTATTCTTTTTACTAATGAGAGTTATGGAAAACCCTAAAACTATAAAATTAAATAAACTTGATATTGATGATATTTTTTGCTCATACCTTGCTCAAATAGACAACATCGCTGCATATGTGGACAAACTCGATTTATCTCAAAAAAATGCCTCAGTGAAAAAAGCGCCTACAAAGAAACCAGCTAGCAAGAAAAATGAAAAAGAATCTAAATAGATTAAGCCTTTTCTCAATAACCCTAATACTGGGAACACTTTTTTTTAACCTATCTTTTGCCAATCAGCGAATATTTGATGATGCAAACATTTTAGAAAGAAAACATGAGCTAGTAATAGATAGAATGATTTGGGAATGGGAACAAAAAACCAATCACCAAATGGCAATAATCACCATCCCTTCACTTCAAGGAGTACCAATAGAAGACTATGCTGTATCTCAATTTGAGAAACTAGGGATTGGCAGCAAAGAAAATAATGACGGATTGCTATTCATAATCTCAATGGAAGATATAAAAATGAGAATAGAAGTAGGATACGGACTTGAGCAATACCTGCCTGATGGTTTAGTCGGCAATATTCGAGACAACTACATCCTTCCTCACTTCAAAAATAACGACTTTCCTTCAGGCATACTTCAGGGAACATACGCATTGCTAACAGAGCAAGCAAAAATGGAAGGCATAAAACTTCCGCAATTAGGCCAAGGGCACTTGCCAAAAGCTCCTGAAAAAGATATCCAACAAACACAAGGAAACATGGCTGGCCTAATCTTCTTTATAGTAATAATTGTATTTATGATGAAAAGCAAGAATGGAAGATCTATACTTTTCTGGAGTTTAATTGCTAGCAGCGCCGGTGGCGGCAGATATCGATCTAATGGAAACATGGGTGCAGGCAATTTTGGGAGCTTCGGAGGAGGCTTTGGCGGTTTTGGTGGTGGATTTTCCGGTGGCGGTGGCGCTAGCGGTGGATGGTAATGCTCTTATTCATTTTGCCTTGATGCAAAACGAACCAAAAAATCAAACAAAAACAAAACAACTCTTTTAACGTATCATTAAAAAAAATCTGCAATTTTAGCCTGACATAACTGTGAACATTAAAAATTATAAATTATTCTCTTTCTATAAATATTAACTCATCACATGTTTTACATTTAATACTTGGCTTATGTTGCGATATTGTTAAATTATTATCGCAATTTGGGCATTTCACATTTCTCATTAACAAAGACGCCCCCACCGTCATAATTCCTATCCCTGGCAATATCCCAATTATAGTTAAAAAGAGTAATGCCCCTATTGTTATTATTACCCAACCCAATGATTGTTGTAGTATGTTTGTTTTTTTAATAGTTATTTTTGTTTTTTTATTTGTCATGACAACTCCTTCGTTGCATTATTTATTAAAAAATAAAATCCTATTCTAAATCTAATCTAGTCTAACCTAAAATAAAATATTTGGGAACACGCTCCTTTACAATTTCATGCTGTATTCACTTCTAATAGTTTATTTCACCCCGCAGAAACTGTTTGAATGAATGTATAAAAGTTATAAGTATTTTTAGTATTCTGGAGAGCCCAATTAAATACTTATATAATGAGTGAGTTTTTCGTAAGGGCTAGCGGATTGTAAAGGTCGGCAATGAGACCTTAACAAAAAAAATTCCGTTAGCAAAAGGGACAAGAAATCAATCTATTTAAAATAAATCTCTGCTATAATCAAATAATACAATCTTTTGGAGGAACATTATGAAAAATAAAAAACTATTAATAACACTAGGAGTAATTGCTTTAATAATCTTAAGTAGCATATTTTGGTATGTAGGAACTTTCAACAAACTAATAACAATGGATGAAACTCTAAATGAAAGCTGGGCACAAGTTGAAAACGTAATGCAAAGACGCTACGACCTTATGCCAAACCTTATTAATACTGTAAAGGGTTATGCTAAACATGAAAAAGAACTATTCGAAAACATTGCTGAATCTAGATCTAAACTAGCTGGAGCAGGAAATGCACAAAGCAAAATGAAAGCAGCTAACGGACTTGAGGGTTCATTAAGCAGGCTATTAGTTGTTGTAGAAAGATATCCAGACCTAAAGGCTAATGCAAACTTCATTAGACTTATGGATGAACTGGCTGGATCAGAAAATAGGCTTACTGTTGAGAGACAAAGATACAACAAAGCTGTTAAGAACTTTAATATCACTATCAGACGTTTTCCAAGCAGCATAATAGCCAACAACCTTGGATATGAGAAAAAAGATATGTTCCAAATGAACGAGAAAGCTAAAGAAGTTCCTCAAGTAAATTTCGAATAAATGGACTGCGCCAACAAAGAAAGAAATCTTTTAGACTGCAACTGTTCAGCTCTAGGATGTAACAAAAGAGGCATCTGTTGCGAATGCCTTCGGAAGCACAGAGACAGTGGCGAACTTCCTGGCTGTTATTTCGACAAAGATGCAGAAGCTACTTGGGATAGAAGTATCGAACATTTCGTAAAACTCTACATTGAAAAAAACGGCATCCCAAGCTAAAATATTCTCGTTATGACGATTGAAAAACAGACTGTAAAACACTTAGCCATGCTTTCAAGGCTTAAATTTAATGAAGAAGAAATTCAAGGATTCACTAACGACTTAGATGAAATATTTGAATACGCAAACTCGCTTCAAAAAGTAGACACAGATGGCATAGAACCTTCTGCCCATGCAATCCTGTTACAAAATGTTTTCAAAAAAGATGAAATAAAAACATACGACCGTGTCGATGATTTAGTAAAAAATGGACCAGACATAGAGAACCACTCGTTTAAAGTTCCAAGGATACTAACAAACTAATGAATGAAATATTAAAACTTACAGCAACCGAAATATCCGAAAAATATAAAAGCAAAGAGCTTACTTGTACAGAAGTAACAAAAGCCTTCTTGGACAGATCAGAAGCTACAAATGCTGAGCTTAATTCTTATGTAACTATCACAAGAGAATCCGCACTAGCAACAGCTGCGATAGTAGATAAAAAGATAACCAATAATGAGCCCTTAGGATTACTAGAGGGCGTTCCAATCGCAATAAAAGATAATATGTGCACAGATGGAGTTACCACAACTTGCTCATCAAAAATGTTAAGCAACTTTATACCATCATATAACGCCACTGTTATTGAAAAAATCATAAAAAACAATATGCCTATCTTAGGCAAAACAAATATGGATGAATTTGCTATGGGATCATCTACAGAAACTTCATTCTTTGGAGTAACAAAAAATCCATGGAACACAAGCACAGTGCCTGGCGGATCTTCTGGAGGATCAGCAGTTGTAATATCATCATTACAAGCGCCTCTTTCACTTGGCTCTGATACAGGAGGATCTATTAGACAACCTGCTAGCTTTTGCGGAATAGTTGGGATGAAGCCTACTTATGGCTTGGTATCTAGATATGGGCTAATCGCATTTGCTTCATCGCTAGACCAAATTGGACCATTCTCAAAAAATGTTGAAGACTCTGCTTCACTACTGTCTGTAATAAGTGGGCATGATGCCAAAGACTCTACATCTCAACCAATAGGATCACAAGATTATAGTAATATTGAAGATCAAAAAGAAATAAAAATAGGCCTACCAAAAGAATTCTTTGATAACCTGCAAGGTGAAACTGCAGAATTCTATAAAGGAATTATTTCAAAACTTGCTGATAATGGAATCATGCTAGAAGAAACAACATTACCTTCTATCGACCAAGGAATAGCAACGTATTATATTATTGCTCCTGCTGAAGCTAGCTCGAACCTATCACGGTTTGATGGCGTTCGTTATGGTCATAGATCAGAAAAGGCAAACTCTCTAGTAGAAATGATGGGAAATACAAGAAGCGAAGGCTTTGGGCCAGAAGTAAAAAGAAGAATTCTAATAGGAACATATGTATTGAGTAGTGGCTACTACGATGCTTATTATAAAAAAGCTCAACAGGTAAGAACTATAATGAAACAAGATTTCCAAGATGCTTTTAAAAAATATGATGTAATACTTTCACCAACAACACCTACTCCTGCATTTAATCTTGGAGAAAAGAATAATCCTCTAGAAATGTACCTGAACGATATCATGACGATACCTGCAAACATTGCTGGCATTCCTGCATTATCACTTCCTTGCGGAACTATAAACAAGTTACCAATGGGACTACATTTGATGGGCAATATCCTAGAGGAAAAGAAATTATTTGCTATCTCTAAAAGAATTGAAAGCATACTTGATTTTGATATAACAAATCAATATTGGAGCAAATCATGAGCTGGGAAGTAGTAATTGGTGTAGAAATACATATACAAATGAAAACTAACTCAAAACTAATGTGTAATTGTGATTCTTCTTTTTCTAGCGAACCAAACACACATATATGTCCTGTTTGTACTGGCCAACCAGGAATGCTTCCTGTTATCAACAAACAAGCTGTAGAGAATGCTATTATGCTTGGTCTTGCTATTGATTGTAATATAAGAAAAATAAACGAATTTGCAAGAAAAAACTACTTCTACCCAGATTTACCAAAAGGATATCAGATTTCACAATATGATAAACCTATCTGCGAAGATGGAAAACTTGAAGTAAAGTTTGATAATAAAAAAACTATTGTCGGCATAACAAGAATTCATATGGAAGAAGATGCAGGGAAACTTGTTCATGCTGGAAGTGACAACATAAAAGATGCTTCGTATAGCATGTCTGACTTAAACAGATCTTCGGTTCCTCTTTGCGAGCTAGTAAGCGAGCCAGATATTAGATCTGCAGCAGAAGCAAAAGCTTTTGCCGAGAAAATAAGACAAATCGTTCTTTATCTAGGCATTTGTGATGGAAATATGGAAGAAGGATCAATGCGCTGTGATGCGAATATCTCTATAAGAAAAAAAGGCGATACAAAGCTTGGGACAAGAACCGAAGTTAAAAATTTAAACAGCTTCAAAGCCATAGAAAAAGCCATCCATATTGAAGCAGAACGACAAATAGACATACTTGAAGAAGGTGGAGAAATAATTCAAGAAACTAGACATTATAATGAAGGAACAAATTCTACTAAGTCTATGAGAAGCAAAGAAGATGCTCACGACTATAGATACTTTCCTGATCCAGATCTTGTACCACTAGTAATAGAAGATGACTGGATAGAAGCAGTAAGAAATTCACTACCGGAACTACCTGCTGCAAAAAAAGAAAGATACATAAAAGACCTGGGCCTTTCTGAATATGATGCCAATGTAATAACTTCCGAGAAAGAAATGGCAGATTTCTTTGAAGAAACAATTAAGCTAAAAGCCAATGCAAAAGACGCAGTAAACTGGATTATGAGTGAAGTCGTTGGTTACCTAAACCAAAAAAACTTACAGCTAGTAGAATCAAAACTAACTCCAGAATTATTAGCTGGATTATTAAAACTAATTGATAAAAACACTATCTCAGGAAAAATCGCAAAAAAAGTACTTCCTGAAATTCTTTCTACTGGGAAAGATGCTGAAACTATTGTAAAAGAAAAAGGACTATCTCAGGTATCTGACGAAGGCGCTATAAAGAAAATAGTCGAAAATGTAATCTCTGAAAATGATGCTGTTGTTGCTGATATAAAAAGCGGCAATCCTAAAGCAATGGGATTCTTGGTTGGACAAGTAATGAAAAAATCTCAGGGTAAAGCAAACCCAGGAGTAGTGAATAAGCTGCTTCGAGAATTACTTAGCTAAGCTAGCTAAACCCTCTAATAATAATGTAGGATTAACTACATTATAATTATCAATAACATCAACAAATAACAAAGAATCTCCGCCCGTTAAAACAACAACCAGGTCTTTACCAATCGCTGCTGTATATTTATCTATAAGTCCTGACACCGCCTGCTTGTAGAAGTTTAAAACTCCTGACAATATAGCAGGCTGTGTCTCTTTTTGAAAAATGTCTAGATTCGCAATTCCTTCTACTCCAGGCAACATGACCGCGTTCTGGGATAGCGACCGTTTAGCTAAGCCATAGCCTGCCATGATAATTCCACCCCTGAAATCCTGGTGTGCACAACATGTAAAAGTCAATGCCGTGCCGAAATCAACAACAAGAACATTTTTTGTTTTATATAATTTTTGAGCTGAAAAACAATTTATAGCTCTATCAACACCAATATTATTGGGAAATTTAATACCAACATCTTTTAATGAAACAACGATTGATAATGGATATTTAGATAATATAATCTCAGTGGTCCTTGGAACTACTGAAGATATAATTATATTTAAAGAGTCTTTCAGTTTAAATGAACTCTTTAGATACTTTGTCTTCCTTGTCTCTTGCCTTATCAGTTGTCCCTCTAAAAAATAACCAATAGAAATATTACTATTCCCAATATCAATTGCAGCTAAAGAATACTGGCTCAAAAAGTTCTCCTTAACCACTCTTTAAAATACTGATCTACAAATCGTATGCCAGAGTCTTTAGAAACAAATTGTTTCTTGATAAGCCCTTTTATCGATGTCTGTACTGATGGCACTGAAACAAGCCCATTGTTATATATAAACTCACCTTTAAAAACATGCTCGCCAGAATGTTTCGCTATAGCGATAATTAGTTTCTTTTGATGAACAGATAAAGAATCAAAATATAATTGAAACACTTTATCTTTCTTCTCGATTATTGCTGTTATTGCACGCTTAACACCTCTTGCTGTTACTTCACTATTCTTAGGGTAATTTATAATCAACTCTTCGATTGCAAAAATATTCGAACCAAGATTGTCAGTCACATATTGCATTGCGCCTTCTTCGATTTCTACTGAATGGAACTTTTTAACTATCTCTTTCAAGATATCTTTTTGATCAAATTTTGCGATATCCGTTATTAATCCTAACGATAGTTTTTGTCTTTCCCTCTTAATTTTTAGCTTCTTCACTAAACCAAAATCTGTTGTTGAACATACATAAACTACACCAGAACTACTTTTTCTTGCCATAAACTTATGCAGCTCTAGAAAATCTATTTTCAATAAGCTATCATAATCATCCAAAATAACGACAATTTGTTCACCCTTTAACTTGCTCACCTTATATGGAGCATCTAAAACATCTAGAGCGAATTTATTCATATCATCCAACGTAAAACTATAAGACATAGAAAGCTCTACCCCCTTAGAAGCGCTAGAACTCATAGATGGTTTAATATTTGGCAGAACTGAATAAGCATCCTGAACAGCACCAGATACTCCACCAGACAACATCTTTAAAACTTGTTTTGAGTATTCTGTAAGAAAACTTAGGCCATCGAAACACTTTCGGCAATCGATATAGATATAGGAAACTTTCTCTTTATTTAGCTCAGCTTCAAGCTGTTCCAACATCACTGTTTTACCCTGATACAAAGCACCAGCTATCAAAGCATTTTTACCATCTGAAATGCATTTTACTATTTCTAATATTTCTTGTTTACGTTGAATCATTATATATTTTTACATACTCTTCTTTAGGATTATTCTATTATACATAAAATTAAAGAATATAGTCAATTATAATGCCTAAAAGGCAATAATTAATTATGAATCAATATTGAGAAGTTATTTTTTCTTTTGCTTAAGTCTATCAGAAAGCTTGCCGAGCTTAACTCTTGCAACTTTCTTAACTGGTTTGCGGTATCCTGTAACCAACTTAGAAATAGTGCTCTCATCAATCTCTGCCTGTAGCTCTTCATCCCATTCTGTAACATTGTCAAACAATCGCAGCTCTTTACTTATATCAAGGAAATCGTTTTTTACAGTTCCTCCATTAGTGAAATAATACTCTAGCACTTCCACGCTTCTAATAAACTCCATAGAGTCTTCTTCCAACTTAGACATACCCATTAGCTGACTAAATTTCTGATGTTTGCCTGGTCCCTCAAAACTTTTTACCATTCTAAGCATAACTGCAAGAGCAAGCTCTTCTCGTTTATCTTCTAAAAGCTGTGAATAGACGCTGCCATCCATATACTTCTGATACAAATCAAATAAATGGAAATCAGGGTCAATAAAAAACTCTTCAAACTCACTAATAAAGAAAGAAACTAATTCGCGCTGATAGTTAGAAAAATTCTTACAAGTAAGGAACAGTTCGGCAATTTCTCTAGCATCGTCATCATTTCCATTAGAAAATCTTTCCATTAAGTTATAAAAATTCTCAAAGCTATTTATATCTGCTCGTTCTTTAAGAACGCCAACATTGCTTTTATTAAAAGCTACTACGCCATAATCCCAAGCATCTTCAGAAACCTCTTGTTTAAATAATTTTTGGAACATTTTCCTATCTAATCTACCTTTTCTAATCATTTGCTGAAGACCTTCACTATTGGCTATCATCTCTGGCGTTAGTTTAGTAAGGCTCTTCAAAACATCCAACGCTTGTTCTTTTACTGGATCACCTTTAAAGGCTCCATCTTTGGTCAAAACAACACCAAACTCTTCTTCTGCAAAAGATTCGTCTATCTTGCCTTCTTTAACCAACAAACTCAAAATCATTTTAAAAGCATTTACGTCCTGCCCAAACAAGTCTCTCAGTAATAATACAAACTGCACTTGAGACTCTGTGCTTTGTAAATCCTCAAATTGATTCATTAACTGCTCAACTGCCTCTTGTCCTAATTTGCCAGTATTAAAAAGAGCTCTGATCTCTTTAACTCCTACACTACCTTTACTTCTATTGCCGACAATCGACTTAAGAGTACTTATAAGTCCCTCTCGCTTATCTTTCATTTCTTTTGTTTCATTTTTCATGGACTGTTTAAGCGCTCCCATTGATTTCACGCTTATATTAAGTTGATCTAATTTGCCGCCAATAGCTTTCAGAACATTGCTCAAACCTTCTTCCGAAAGATCATCTATATCTGTACCTGAAAGCAATAATGCTTCCGCATCTGTTATCTCTTGCTTAGCGCCTGATGCCATTTGCTCTATTAATTCAACAGCCTTAAACTGCTGTTTAACGATACTCTCTATCTTAGATTTTAGCTGACCATTCTTTACATTCTTCAATAAATGCTTTAATGAATTAAGCCTCTGTTTATCGTCCAGTGTTTTCAATTTTGAAAACTCATCCTTCACTTCAACAAGCTCTTTTAATATAGTCTTAATCTCGGAAACCTTTTCTTTGATGTCTTTAGAAGATTGTTCGTTAATCTCTTTCTCAAAAACCTCTTGGAATCTAAGCTCTGCTTCTAATAATTTCAATTTTGATGAAACCTCTTTCATTACAGCATCATTAACTGTAATCTTTTCAGCAACAACCTTCTTTTCAGGGATATTTTTCAGCGGCTTAGTAGGTTTCTTATCAATATTATCTTTATTTAGCTGATCAGCATGTTTTGAAAGTGCTTCCTTCTCTTGCGTTACACTACCCAGTTTCTCTTGTATTTTACTTAACTGATTTTCATTAGTCGCTTTATCTAGCTTTGTTGTTAGCTCTTTCTCTAAATTTGTTAATTCTTTCAATCTTGTCCCAATTTGCTTAAGTTCAGCATCTGGAGTTGATGCTTTTTCGTGCTTCCCACGAATCTGATCCATATTGGACTTTTTCGCACCTTGTTGTTTTTGCAAACCCTTCAAGCTTCCCTTAAGGTCCTTTACTTGTGATTCAAGTTCGTTTTTACGTTCCTCTAGTTGAGTTTTCTTTTCTGGGTTTAATGTTTTCTTAATCTGGCCCTTTAGCTCCTGCAAGTTCTGCTCTAGTTCCCCCATCTTCCCCTCAAGAGTTTTAACTTGTTTGTCTAATACTTTCTGACTCTCTTGGTTATTATTACTTAGTTTATTTAATGCATCTCCCTGCTTACCTTTAAGCTTATCTAATATTGTCTGGATTTCTTCCTGCCTGGCTTCTAACTTATCTAACTTAGCGTCTGTTTTTGTCTCTCCACCTTTTTGCTGAATTACTTTTGGCTGGACTGCTGTCTTTTTTGGAATAAAAGCACCTTGTTTGAACAAGCTCATAAGCTGTTTAAGTTCTTTGGAACTTATCTGCTCCTTAGGAATGCCCATTTCCTTTGCAATTTGGTCTATCATCTCCTCGCCCAAATGTCCGCTTGCTGCTGATTTTTGAACTGTCTGCATAAATTTCTGAACATCAGTTGATCTTAATTGATCTACAGGCATTCGTAGAACTTTAGCAATGCTCTCCATAAGCTTCATCTCTTTAGAAAACTCTTGCTCTACACCTTTATTCTTGAGCTGATAATTACTGTACTCTTGTTTGAGCAGAGACAAATTGTCTTGTTTTAATAAGTTCTGAACTACTTCTTTCTGTGTGCCAGTAAGTGATGACAATGTGTCTTTTATTAAATTACTGGTTAGGTCTTGAACCTTCACATTGAGCTGTTTAGATACCTGCTCCAAAGCCTTGAATTCTGTTTGATATTTAGTTTTTATACCTTCAAACTTCTTAGCGTCAGAAGCTTTTTGCTGTTGCATTGCCTCTTTTAAGGCCTTCTCTTGGTTTTTCTGAGCCGTATTTTTATCTATTAGCTTTTGGAGTAATGCCTCTTCCTCCATCTTCTTCGAAGAACTGGAGTTGCCCGCTACATATTGCATATCATTAAAACTTACCATTATTTACTCCCTGATTTAGTTATGCCCACTTATCCAACTAATAAACGTAAGATATTTACTCTAAATATGTATTACATTTTTATCTTGCTTAATGTTTAAAAATTGAAACTCTAGGGCATATAAATAATAATGATAATAATATATTAATATAAAGGAGAATTTATTTTGACTACCCCTATAACTACTTCACAAGGCATGGCTAATTATAAAATAAAACCAGGTGACATGCTATCAAGAATTGCTAAACGTTTTAAAGTCAGTATTAATGACTTAAAAAAATTAAATACACAAATAAAAGACGCTGACCATATTAACACTGGTGATAATCTCAAAATACCTGGTTTCAGTAGCCATAATGTTAATACTGATACCGACATATCATTAAACCTTATTGCAAAAATGTATGGCACTAATGCCGTATACTTAAGAGAAATAAACAACCTACTAGAAGATGTACTGATCCAGAATGGCCAAGTATTGTATGTGCCTAATAAGACGAGTAATGATTCTAATCAAAAATCAACTGCAACTTTACCTACAAAAGATAATCGTCCACCAATAAAAGACGTAGCTCTAGGGGAAATAGCTAATAATACAAAACTATCTGACAAAGAAAAAATAAAAAAACTGGAGTCTACACTATCAACAATAAATATAAATAATGGTTTAACTAACCCTCAAGTATGCGATATACAAGAATCAATATTGTTATTATTGATAAAAAAAAATAATGAGAATCCCATTAAACTATTTAATAAACAAAATAAAAATCATTCTGGCATATGGGATGGAATATATGGGAAATCTGTTAAAAAATTCCTAAAACAAATTACAAATAAGAATACATTAAAAGAAGCATTGCCTGTTTTATTGAAAGTATTTAGAAAACAATTATTAGATGAAATACCTAAATTAACCATTGATCCTAAGGTCCCACCAGTGGATTTAGTTGAAAAAAAAGAAGTAGAAGATGTTTCTCCTGCTTTAAAAACGGAACTTCCTTTTACACCGAGTGAACTAAAAAATATTTTTACAGATCTTAAACTTGTAAATGAACTGATCCAAAATAGCTTCATGGTTAGTTCTCAGAAGGTATCACCTAACGTAAAACCGAATTCGGGAAATAATGAACAACTCGACTCTTTTAAAGTAAACTCACGTCGATATCCTTTATCAAAAACACAAATAGTCTCCCTACAAAAGGCATTATATTTTCACTGGCTTAGTGTTGGTGATAAAAAAAAAGCTGAACAATTTATGATAGAAAATACAATTAAATCTGATAAAGAAACAAATGAACTTATTTGGGATGGAGGTGAAGGTCCAAGTTTAAGAAGAAACATTGGGAGTTATCTTCAATTAACAAAAAATGGCAATATATTTGAAGGATTAATGAACGAGCTAATAGACGATTTTCCAGACATTCCAGGTATAAAAAAACAAAATACGTCTATGCTAGCGATAATCCCCGGCAAAAGAGGTCTCCACATTGGGTTTAATCCAAATTATTTTAGTGAAGATAGTCGAGATATTATTAATCGGGCTAATGCGTCTATAATGACTGGGAAGTTTAATGAATATATCGGAGGCGATAAAGCAAAACGCACAGGGAAAGATAAAGCAGACTGTTGGGATTATAAAACCAGCATTGTTGGCATGAATCCAAATAAACGAACAAAAGTAAGGAAAGATGTGCCAGAATTAATCAAAAACATCAATGATGTAAATTATAAAGTTGGAACTGCTTTTCATACAAATCATTGTTCATTGACTGGTAGTGGATCTAGTCATTGGGGAATATTAGTTAAAGATAAAGACGATAAATACCTTATTCTTAATAGGGGTACTTCCTTTTATTTTTCTAATCTAGAGCATTTTTTTAGAAAGGTACCGAAACCATGGGAGGCTAATTATGCAACATTAATACAAAAGAAATTTATAAATTATGAAGTTCCTTAGGCCTAAAAGGTAATTTAAAATATATGCTCTGAAACTACATTCTGCATAGCTGTGATTATTGTCTGTTTAGTACCTTCTGTATCTTGTTCTAAATCAGCCAAAAACTTCTTAACATACTGACGTCTTTTATCTGTCTTTACTGTATCTTCGCAATTGCATTTAACTATAGAAAACCCTTGTTGCCTGGAAAAGCCATCAATATCTTCCTCAAGACAGAATAGCAATGGCCTTATAAGCTCGATTCCTTCCACATTAGAAGCTTTTAGCTTAGCCGGCATGCCAATGGTCTTCCCTTGATAGAAAATATTCATTACGTAGGTCTCAATGGCGTCGTCTAAATGATGCCCTAAAGCTACCTTGTTACATCCGAGCTTTGTTGCAGCTTCATATAAATATGCTCTTCTCATTCTGGCACAAAACGAGCAATAGTTTGAACCTTCTCTTCGTTTTTCTTCCACTATCTCTAACACTTTATTTTCATAAAGCACATACTCAAGGCCAAGCTTATCTATTCCAGCTTGTAACTGCTTCTTTTGTTCATCAGTAAAATAAACATCTAACGTACAAACAACTAGTTCAAAGCTAATAGGAGCTTTTTTTCGAAATTCTTTTAGGAAATAACAAAGGGCCCAGCTATCTTTTCCTCCAGACAATCCTATCAGGATTTTATCTCCATCAGAAATCAAATCACGCTCTATGATAAGCTTACCTATTTTACGATTTAGTTTTGTTTGAAGTGCCCTAGTTTGTTCCATAGAGTCATTATAAAAGAAATGCTTAGTATTAAGAAGTAGTTACTAGTTGTGATTCTGAAAGTAAATTATTTAGAGTCTCTAAAAAATACGAGAAAAAGTCCTCAAAATCTAAACTAACCATAGCAAACAGAAACTTATCGTGGAACTCTTCACTGTTTTCTGTTAAATCAAACATTTGGCTGATAACATTCAGTGGAACTGCCTGAGAAAATACCATTCTATAAGCACTACCTTCAGCTCCTCCTAGGGCAAATCCTGCTTTATAATTTGTAGCCTCTTTGAGGTTAGCTTCTAATGTAAAAGCACAGTATGGGTGACTTGTAAAATTATCACATAGCATTTGATGACTGCCAACTTCTCGTGTTTGTTTCTTTCTTAGCATAAACTCAACTTTAGTTCTATCTATACTGCTTCCTTTGCTTGTTTTAGTATGAATAAGCTCTTTTGGCATAATCTCAGGTAAATTACGCTGTGCATTTTTAAGCTGTTTACGAATAGACTTCTCAAGTGGCTTAGTAAAATATCGATGTAATGCATTATCAAATTCATTAACTAAATCATCTGCAGTGTTAATACTATTAGCAACATTGCCTAAACGTGTTTTTATATACAACTGTAGCTCAGTTACTTCGGTACCAGAAGGAAGTTCTATATACACGCTATCACCCTCAAGTGACACAAAGTACTCAGGATCATCAGTTACATATATATCGAGACCAATTCCTAGCCTTTGAAAAAGCATTTTGATTGAATCAATAGCAATAAGTTTATTACGCATATAAATATATCGAAACTATAGTAAAAAAAATTCAGTTATAAAGAAAAAAACTAGTTGTCTTTGTAGTGCTCTTGAAGACTCTTTACTTGGTTCTCGTGATACTTAGCGCTTCTTACGCCTTCTACTACTGCTCTACCACCAGAAATGGTTGTAACAGTAAATATCTTATATTTAAGTGCTGCATGACGAATATATTTATCATCAGTCGCAGCATCTTTTCCTATTGGAGTATTAATAATTAAATCTACGTCTTTGTTCTTGATAAGGTCTGTAATATTTGGTCTGCCTTCATGTACCTTAAATACTTCTTCCACTTCAAACCCTTTATCCCGTAAGAAATTTGCAGTTCCTTTAGTAGATACAATTTTGAATCCTTGTTTGATAAGACCATCAACTACATCAACAACACCGTCTTTATCCTTATCTCTTACAGAAACAAAAGCTGTTCCTGATAAAGGGAATTTTTCACCAGCACCTATCTGTGCTTTAGCGAATGCATTGCCAAAATATGGAGAGATTCCCATTACTTCTCCTGTAGATTTCATCTCAGGTCCAAGAATAGTATCTTGTCCTGTAAACTTAGCAAAAGGAAGCACTGCCTCTTTTACTGAGATATATGAAAGCTTCATCTCTTTTAAGTCTAAACTCTTTATTGTCTCACCTAGCATTATTTTTGTTGCCATCTTTGCCCAAGGAATTCCTGTTGCTTTAGAAACAAATGGAACTGTTCTTGATGCTCTAGGATTAACTTCTAATATATAAACTTCTTCATCTTTTACAGCAAACTGGATATTCATTAGTCCTATAACTTTTAACGCTTTTGCTAACGACGTTGTTTGCTCTTTAATTACTTTAAGCACATTATCACTTAGATTCTGCGGAGGTAAGATACAAGCACTGTCGCCAGAATGGATTCCTGCTTCTTCGATATGCTCCATAATTCCCGCTATCACACAGCCATTACCATCAGAAATAGCATCGACATCTACTTCCACTGCATTCTGGAGGAAAGAATCTATTAATACTGGCTTATCTTCAGATGCAACAACTGCATATGTCATATATCTCTTTAAATCTTCTTCATCATAAACAATCTCCATAGCTCTTCCACCAAGAACATATGAAGGACGTACCATTATCGGATAGCCAACTTTTGATGCCTCTATTACTGCTTCGTCTATATTTCTTGCTATGCCATTGTTTGGCTGTTTAAGTCCTAGGTCATCTACTAATGCTCCGAACTGTTCTCTGTCTTCTGCTGCATCAATTGATGCTGGAGATGTTCCAATAATTGGAGCTCCTGCCTCTAATAATCTATTCGCAAGCTTTAATGGTGTTTGTCCGCCAAATTGGACTATGACACCAGATGGTTTTTCTTTTTCAATAATTGCCATTACATCTTCAAAAGTTAATGGCTCAAAATATAATCTGTCCGAAATGTCATAATCTGTGCTAACTGTTTCAGGATTACTATTAACCATAATAGACTCTTGCCCCATATCTTTAATAGCAAGTGATGCGTGCACACAACAATAATCGAACTCTATTCCCTGTCCGATCCTGTTAGGGCCACCGCCAAGTACCATTACTTTTTTATTATCAGATGGAATTACTTCATCCTCTTGGTCATAAGAAGAATAATAATAAGGTGTTTTTGCCTCAAACTCTGCAGCACAAGTATCAACCATTTTATATACTGGGTTAATACCCATTTCTTTTCTTACAGCAGCTATCTCAGTCTCATCTACACCTCTAATCTGTGCTAAATGGTTATCTGAGAAACCAAATTGTTTTGCTTTCCTTAATAAATCATCGCTAACATCATCAGCCTTTGTTATCTCTACCTCTAAATAATATATTTCTTGAAGCTGGCTAAGGAACCATGGATCAATCTTAGTAATCTCAAATATCTCATCGACAGTCATACCTTGTTTCATCGCTAATTTGATATAATAAATTCTTTCAAAATTTGGAACTCTTAACTTTTCCATAAGTAACTTAGAGTCAAAGTCACCTTTATTATCGAAGCCATAATGTCCTATTTCCATAGAACGAAGTGCTTTATTCATGCTTTCTTTAAAAGTTCTGCCGATAGCCATAGCTTCCCCAACAGATTTCATAGTAGTGTTTAACGTACTGTCTGCGTTAGGGAATTTCTCAAAAGCAAATCTAGGAATCTTTGTAACAACATAATCAAGCGTAGGCTCGAATGAAGCTAGTGTCTCTTGTGTAATATCATTTGGTATTTCATCTAATGTATATCCTACTGCTAGTTTTGCAGCAATTTTTGCTATTGGAAATCCGGTTGCTTTAGAAGCTAGCGCCGAACTACGTGAAACTCTTGGATTCATCTCGATAACAATAACATCTCCGTTCTTAGGATTTGCTGCGAACTGGATATTACTACCACCACAATCAACGCCAATCTCACGAATAATTTCCAATGAATAGTCTCTAAGTCTTTGATATTCTTTATCTGTTAATGTTTGTGCAGGAGCTACAGTAATGCTGTCTCCAGTATGAACGCCCATTGCATCAAAATTTTCGATAGAACAAATAATGGTTACATTATCATTACTGTCCTTCATTACTTCTAATTCGTATTCTTTCCATCCAAGAACTGACTGCTCTACTAGAACCTGATTAATCGGACTTTCGTTAATACCATCTGCTACTATCTCTATCAGCTCTTCTCTGTTATATGCAATTCCTCCACCTGTTCCACCAAGTGTGAATGCTGGTCTAAGAATAAGTGGATAGCCAATCTTTGTTGCGATTTCTAAAGCATCTTCTACTGTATACGCGAGATCGGAAGCTGGCGTAGCAACACCTATCTTCTGCATTGCCTTCTTAAAAAGATCTCTATCTTCTGCTTTTAGGATTGCGTCATACTTAGCCCCGATTAGCTCAACTCCATATTTCTCTAGAGTGCCATCTTCTACTAACGCTTTCGCAGTATTAAGAGCTGTTTGGCCACCCATAGTTGGAAGTAGCGCATCTGGTCTTTCTTGTTCAATAATTTTAGCAACTGTTGTTGGAGTAATTGGTTCTATAAACGTACTATCTGCTAATTCTGGATCAGTCATAATAGATGCTGGATTGCTATTTATAAGAATAACTTCATAGCCCTCTTCTTTAAGGGCTTTCACCGCTTGTGTTCCGGAATAATCAAACTCACAAGCCTGCCCGATAACAATGGGGCCTGAGCCTAGAATAAGTATTTTGTGAATGTCTGTTCTTTTTGGCATACTAAAGATATATTGTAGCTCATTTTTCGCTATTGGAAAATATTTAATATTCTATAAACAGATATTATTTCACTTCATCGTAATATATTCTTTGTATCTTTAGCAAACATCGCGACATTATCATTCAGTATTTTTTTTCTGCACCTAGCAATAGTTCAGCATATTTAAGAGAAACATAAATAAGTTTCGTGTCATGATTCTCTAGTAAAAATTTTAGCCTTTTATTATATCGCCTAGATTCTCAAATACCCCACCTTTAGAAATATTCAACAAAGAACCATAAACAGAATCTGTTGGAAAATCATTTAGAGTTTTCTTAGGTATATATGACCCCATGCCTGTACCCTCAAGTTTCCCATCCTGCGTTAATGCGGAAATATCGCTCACAATGTCATCTGTTTTTCTAGGAAATAACTTAATGCCAAATAATTCAAAGTTGTGAGTAGAAACCCCCAATGCTTCTGCTAAAACATTAGCAGTTCCTGATTTATCAGCCTTAACAATTTCCATTAATGAAGCATGATCCATTTCGCTCAATGCTTCTAGGCTGCCATCAACATTAGCCTTCAGCCCATTATGTTTACTCCTGGCAGCATCACTTTCCATAACTCCACTTGATATACCCTTACTTAGATTACTAGCGAACGCACTTGCATCAAAAGACATAAAATCACTCCCTTTCTTTTATCTCAAACCCAACATTTCCTTCAAGACCCATTAACTCTTTTAAATATTTTTTGAAATTCATATAATCTCGAGAATCACCGTTGCTATCATTCAGAAATATTTCACCCTTTGCTGAATCATATTTATACAACAATGTTGAGCTTAACTCTTCTCTTTGAATAGTTAGGAATACGGTTTCACCATTTATTGCCGCACCAAATTTCTTGTATTTACTTTGCCGTGATAGCAACATCGTTTTTTGTGACATTATTCCCTACTTTCATATACTCTTATACCCATTTATCTAGTAAATAAACATATTAGAAGCTTCTAGAAGTGAAGATTGATTATGTGGTAGTTGTTATTTTTTCTTAACTTTCACAAATACACTAGGGGTATAACAAGTTTTGCGCATCCATAAAGGGACTATTTTCTCAAGTTTAGCTAATCTTTCTTGCCCAACAACCTTCTTAAGAAAAGGAGATCTTAGCAAAGACGAATCTACTTTTTTAACAATTATAAACCCATGTTCTTTTAGCTTTTGTTTTATAAAGCTTGGATGAAAATTATATGTTAATCCTTTTTGGCTTCTATTCTCTGGCTGTTTAGAAAAAGGATGCAACGCATCTTTCTTACCTAGGACACTGCGCACTATCTCTAATACATTTCTCTTGTTTGCAAATTCTAATATAAACTCTGCATCTTTCTTTAGAACTCTATGTAGCTCCTTGAAATATGAATCTGGATCTTCTACATGATGCATTACCCGTACAGAACAACCGCCATCAAAATACTCATCATCAAAAGGAAGGTCATAAAAACTACCTTGAACGAAATCAAGATTTTTATCCTTAGCAAACTTTTTCTTTGCACTATCTAAAAGCTTTTTGGAATAGTCTAATAAAGTTGCCTTGGTAGCTTTGTCTTTGTAAACAACAGCTAGTCTGCCAAACCCGGCACCTAAATCTAGGAAATTATCATATTTCTTAGAAAGAAATTTTGCTAAAACATCTTTTTCAACCAAATCTTCATACTGACGAGGACCCCAAAAGTCTGCCTCATACTCTGTATCATCATAGTCTGTTATATTACGATTATCTGTCATTAGAAACCTCTTTCATCTACAAGCTCTGTAGCTTTTTTGATTTGTTGGCTAATACTCTCCGGAAGTCCGTCTATCTCAATATTTAAAAAACCCCGAATAATAATATTCTTAGCATCTTCTTCTGTAAGCCCTCTAGACATAAGGTAGTTAAGCTCATCTTGAGATATTTTTCCTATCGCTGCTTCATGCGTAAGCTCTGCATCAGGAGCCACTGTTTTCAATTGAGGACTTGCATCCAACATAGAATTCTCTTCTAACATCAATGCAGAACATTCAATATGGCCTCTGTTCTTTTTTGCTCTAGCATCAATAATTGCTGGCATTATGATAGATCCACCGGCTGTTACATTTCTACTAATAATATCTGCGCTAGCACCATCACCTTCTAAAATAACTTTACTGCCAACATCATAAAAAGCCCCCTTTGGTGCAAATATTACTGAATTCATATAGCAAGTAGCATTCTTGCCAACATAAACAGTTGGACAAGACTTCATATTTTTTACAGCTTCAAATGTAATATAATTCGACATATACAGAGAATCTTCCTCTTGCTTGATAGCGGTAACAGGCAATACTTCTGTATCTTTATTCCAATCATGAATCATTGTATAAGTAAGCTTAGCTCCTTTTTCTACATACATCTCAGTAACTGCCTTGTGAAAGTTCTTCTTAGACGTACTTTCAACCGCACAACCCGTAACAATATGTAACTCTGCGCCCTCTTCAACAACAAAAAGATTGTGAAGCTTCTGATCTAAATCGTTTTTATTAATAAGAAAACAAGTCTTTAACGGGACTATATTTACAGAACCCTTCTTTGCTAAGATGAATATGCCGTTAACATCCCCTTCTGCAAAAACCTCTTTAGTAATGCCGTTTTTATCTTTATCAACTAATCCCCATAATTTTTCTTTATATTGAGGATACTTTTTCATAGCAGCTTTAAGTGGCAAATACTCCACACCTGAAAGCCCTACATCTTTATGATGAGTAGTATTATTTTCTACAACAATGCCACTCTCATCGACTATTTTTTTTATATTTTCTTTCATGTCAAACCTTACACTCAGCACATGCCTTGAAACCACTTTTTTGGATCATCTTAAACATATCCTGAGGATTGCCTTTGCAAACTAGCTTCCCATCAAGCATCATATATCCCTTATCCGCTGATAAATAATCTAAGATATATCCTGTATGTGTGATTATCAAAGAACTTCTTTTTCTCTTCTTTAAATGACCTTCTTTTACTAGCGACCTAGCTACTGCTCCAACAATCTTCATGTTCTCAATGTCGACACCAGACTCTGGTTCGTCAAACATAATAAAATCAGGAAGTTGTATCATAAGCTGCAAAAGCTCACTACGTTTTCTTTCTCCTCCTGAAAATCCATCATTAATATCTCTACCAACTAGCTCTTCCAAGTGTAACTTCTCTATATAATTTTTATGAGCTTCATAATTATCAGAATTAATCTTCTTTAAAAAAGACTTTAGATTAACACCTTTTATTGCCGGTGGATGCTGAAACATTACACCAATACCAGCTCTTGCTCTTTCATCTATCGGAATATTTGTAATATCTTGACCTTTGAATATAATCTGCCCACTCTCAACCTTGTATTGAGGATACCCCAGAATAGTCATCATAAGAGAAGATTTCCCGCAACCATTAGGCCCAAACATTACATGAGTCTCACCTTCTGGAATAGACAAGCTAATGCCATTAATTATAACTTTGCCCACAATGGAAACTACTAAATCTTTAATCTCTAACATATTATGGTAATTATAGGATATTGCTGTAGCAAAAACAAATGATTAGTTATTCGGATGCTTCTTTCAAGTCCGCATAATAGCTGGCAACTACCTCAAGTTCTTCCATGTGCATTTTTAATGCTTCAACTGTTGCATGTAAAAACATATCAACACGGTCTATTTCATCTTTATCTTTTCTCTTGTCTGAAAATTTTCTATTATTTACATTTTGCAAAAGTTTAAAATAAAACATCCCTCCACTTACACCGCTTTCAATAACAGCAGAAAGCTCTTCGTTATAATCCTCTAACAAGGTTGCAAGTCTAATATTGAGCTCTTTTTCTTTTATTTTCACAATCTCACCACTGTTATACATCATCTTAAGCAAGGCTGCTAGGTCATCTCTAATCTCATTACATGCGGAAATTATTTCACTATATTTATCTACTGTCTCTTTTACGCTGGACACAATATCTTTAGCCTCTGATATTTTAATATCCGAATCATCATATAAAACAATATCCTGCTTATTCTCTAACTTGTTATTTTTTATATACTTATTGTAAGCCTCTTCTAGTGAAATATGCTCTAACCCTTCAATATATGCCCCACCCTCGGTAGCATTAATAATCCCAATACTAGAGTCTTGTTTTTGGGCATTTTCAAAATGAATTTTGAATGTCTGAAAAGATTGGGTGGTATAAACATCACCCCCAAAATATCCCTTTATTTTTACTGCCTGCGTAAATGTCTTATGCCCATCTTGCTCCCCTGAAACGAAGTACTCTTGCCCTTCAATTTTCCTAACCTCATTTATCTTCTTATTCGTTGAATGATCATCCACATGTGTTGTGTCACCAAATGCAAGATCTTGCCCTAATAAAATAACTTCCTTAGCTCCTAAACGCTTTGCAGCAAACAAAGACGTAATAGCAACTGTTCCGCCAACATTCAAAGCACTATCTAATGTCGGATCTAACCCTAATTTAGCAAAATATCTTATTAAATACTTCTTGCTGCGAAGCCCATTCAACGAGAAAATATATTTTGCATCATGCTCTTCCATAACTTTATAGGTAGTAGTAAATTCCATAACTACTGGGATTTTAGACAAATCGACAATATCTTCTAGCTTAAAATATTCGTCTGTTAGCTCGGACATATCAATAACTGTGAGCAAGTCAGGCATAATTCCTTCCTGAATTAGCTTTCTCGCCACTCTGGCTACTGCAATAATATATACTTCATTTTGAATCTTTTTAAGGAATTTAATATTCTTAGCAAGCGATGGTCCAGCTGATACGGAGATAATTGGTTTGCCCTTAACTTTATCTTTTAGCACTGAAACACTAGGGTGTTTATGCAAATAACGCATATTAAGGATCTCATTCCTTACCATCATCTCGCTACGACTCATCATTGTGGCAATGTTAGTTGACATCATCAACATGTCTTCATCTATCTGCCTAAGGCATCCCTGTAATAACTCTTTATTAATAAGTGCATACGGGAAATATGTAAATAACTGCAACCCATTATACTGATACTCTGTTTGTGTAAGACTAGCGGACAAGGTCTTAATAACTGCTTCATTGCTATCACTAGAAAGCGGACCAAAGGTCCCCTCAGCAATCTGATCTCTAAAATCCATATAGTGCAGAACAGTATATAAAAAATCTAAATTTGGAAACACAAAAAAGAGATATCGATACCAATCATAAAAAGCTGCCGTTGCCTGAATAATATATGGATCTAACGCAAATACTACGCCAACAGTGCTTTTCTCTGAAGATACCTCTCGAGAACGAAAGTCTTCCTCTACAATTCTTTTAGCGTATTTATCTGGCGCATTTGTTGCTGATAATCGGATTACTCCCTCGTCAATTTTATATGAAAATATATTCTCCTTATTATCATTTTCTTCAACAATAAGATTTTCATCTCTCTTTGATCTCTCAATTAAAGAAACCATAGCTGGTTGGGTTTGCTTTATTGCTTTAATATTTCTTTTAAAAGTATATTGTTCTTTGGAATTAAAATCAGACATCTATGCTACAAAGACCCTTTCGTCTAATAAATCCTGCAAGGAAACCATAACTATTTCGTTTAAACCAATCCAGTCTTCTGCCTGCATTTTTATCTGAATATCTTTAAGTATACCAATACAAATTTCTACTTCTAGTCTCCCGCTCTGGGATATCTCAAGCATCAACGCTTCAAAGAAAATTGCTAATTTTTCGGAAAATAATACTATCGTCTCAGAAGAACCTGACTCTCTTAGTATTTTTACTGATACACTCTGCAAATCTTCAAACTTATCGGATAGTTTCATTAAATATTAGCCTACCATTGAAAAGCTACTTTTTTCAAGTTGATCAGGGTCTGCAAATACTTCTGTCTGAGAACTTACTTTCTCTGTAGCTACTTTACATATTGCCTGCTGCCAGCTATCTTTTAATTCAGCAATCATCTTGATGACTTGCGCAACTTTTGTTGGGTCATTATCCATATTTGCCTGCACTAATAGCTTTTGCATATAAGTATACAAGCTAAATAATGGGTCTGATATTTCCTTATACTGCATATCAAGTGACCCGCTAAGAGATGAAAGAATGTCATACGCTTTATTGATATTATAACTTTTAGTCTCTATATTTTTACTATAATCCATATCATCTAATCTTTTTAAAAAATTAACTGCTCCTTCATAGAGCATTAATACTAATTTTTCCGGTGCAGCGCCAAGCACTTCATTCTCTTTATAATTGCTTAATTTAACCCCATACATACTTGTCACCCCCTATTTATTATTTCTATAATGATCGCCAGTTAGCGCTTAAGGAACTTGACTGTGATGACAGCCAACTACTCATACTGCTTAATTGGTTCAATGCCTGTTCCATTTTAACAAAAGCAGCACGTAACCTATCTTCCTCGATATCTAGTCTTGCTTCTAAGCTTGCTATTTGTTCGTCATACAATACTACATTATCTTCTATTGTATCTTGCGCACTATATGCAGTGCCAGTTCCACCGTCTGTCATCTTAGACAAAGCTAAATCTATATATGATGCAAACCCCTGATTCTGTAATACATTTACTTCAAGAATCTTTGAACTACCACCATAACCCTGAAGATTACTTAATCTTACCTTAGATGTTGTTATCCCTGTTGGGAAATACATGCTTATATTCTTACTTTGATTGTTAGATACCGAGCTATATGTTGTCCATGCACTTTTCGATCTATTCCAATACTCAACATTAAAGCTTTTCAGTCTATCACTTTCACTACTGCCAACACCTAATATCTCAAGCCTACTAAGCAATGTGTTCTTTCCAAAATCCAATTCAACACTACCACCATTTGCATACTGCCAGCCAGTTGATCCGGAAGCATAATCCGAAGTGTTATCATTACCATCTGTTAAGCCAGCAACATTCCATCCGGAATCAGTTCCTGAAACAGTCACAGCAGCACTTGTTGCCGTATCTCCTCGTAATGTGAAAAACTCTACAACAGATTCCATATCATCTGCTAAGGAAGCCCTTAGTTCTGATTCATTTATTCCTAAGGCGCCTGAAGTATCCAATGTAAACCCAACTTGCATCATTGATGTAACATTGCCGCTTCCGCCATCTACACTTCTTGTTACCATTTGGAAAACATCTTGTTGCAACATAAACAAATTTGTATCGCCAAACAACGGTCCGCCCTCACCTAACGAAGCATCATATGATAGCTGATCACCCATTTTGTCCATTAATGTATTATATTTTTCTACAAAATCATTAGCAGCTTCTACTACATCATCATAATTACTATCAACTTTTATATTAATTACTGAATCCGAAGTGTCTGCTAAATTTAACTCAACACCTTGAATAAAATCATTTACCTTATTTGAAGAACTACTACTATATACAGCATTATCGCTACCTGGTTCTCCTAATACAAGGATAGCATCTCTCGCCTGCGCAGAAACATTCATAGATAGTACGCTTATATCCGTATCGTAAATAAATTCGCCTATTTCTCCACTATTTTCTGAGCTGAAAACTAACCTATATGGCATTTTTGAACCATCATTAATTATTGAAGCCTTTACTCCCATATCTAGATCGTTAACAGCATCCCTAATATCTTCTAAGGAATCTGTATTAGCTATTGTTATAGATTGTTCAAAAGAACCATCTATAGTTGCACCTGCAACTGATGATTTAATTCCCAAGTCCTCAGCGAAATGACCAGAGCCATCCTCTGAGACAATTAAACTCCCTGCGCCTCCCGTAGTATCGGTTATTAATACGCCATCACCTGTAGAATTGATGGTAGCTGTGACACTAGAAGTAGCAGAGCTTGCATTAATAGCATCTAACACATCTCCGATAGTATCTGCTTCGCTCATGTCAAAGGCTAATTCTTCACCATCCTTATTTGTAATAGTAATATCCCCAGAACGAACGCCTGAACCAAAATTCAAAGAAGAAAGTCTTGTGTTTGCTCCTATGTATTGCAAATCCAAATCTGCCCCTGTTACTGAATTGCCAGTAGAAACACCAATAGCTAGCCCAAGGTCTGCTGCTACTGTGCCATCCCCTTCTGCAACTGTTATTGGAGCTGAAGAAGAAAGTTTTATGCCGTTTTCTAAAGAATTATAATTTGCTGAAACCGCAGTAGTTCCATACTCGTTATTAATAAGATTGACTGCCTCTTGCAATGTACTAGCACTGCTTAAATCTACCGTTTGCCCATTAATTAAAATAGTAGTGCCGCTTACTCCTGCTCCACCATTTAAGTTTTTCAATAACACAGAGTTCATTCCTGCTAAAACATCAGAACCATCTCCTGTTCCTATCATTCCAAATAACCCAAGATCAGCAGCTATGTTTCCTGCATCTTCGGACACGCTTGTAACAGTTCCAGACAATGTGATACCTAATCCATCAGATCTAAGAGAAGCTGTTGCGCCTGTTCCGGCATTGTTAATAGCATCTACCGCATCGCCAATTGTCATTGCTAAGCTAATGTCCACAACTGTACCATTAATATTAAAAGTTCCTTTATCTACCCCTAATCCATCATTAAGTAGTTCTAGACTACTTGATGATGT
>Ga0307929_1000284_pt1 | contig 53610 bp, 26 predicted proteins | sample AceLakmetage1330_FD_203160 | JGI IMG/M metagenome (GOLD analysis project Ga0307929, IMG submission 203160) | Saline water microbial communities from Ace Lake, Antarctica - #1330 | ecosystem: Environmental > Aquatic > Non-marine Saline and Alkaline > Saline | place: Antarctica: Ace Lake... | reverse complement strand
GGCGGGCATGTAACCACAGGTAGTGGATTTACGGTGATGGTAAAATAGCACGTGTCTGTGCAAGTGGTAACGGGGCAGGAAAAGGCATAGCCTATCTCAAAGCTACCCGTGTTATCACAATCGGGGTAAAACCAACCATTGCTAACTCCATCCCCAAAATAGTTTCCACCATCGGGCGTAGCATCTTCGAGCGGAAAGGGTTCAGCATCGCAGCAAACAGCAGAATCTGGCGGGCAGGTAACCACAGGCAGCGGATTTACGGTGATGGTAAAATAGCACGTGTCTGCGCAAGTGGTAACGGGGCAGGAAAAGGCATAGCCTATCTCAAAGCTACCCATGTTATCACAATCGGGGTAAAACCAACCATTGCTAACTCCATCCCCAAAATAGTTTCCACCATCGGGTGTAGCACCTTCGAGCGGAAAGGGTTCGGCATCGCAGCAAACAGCAGAATCTGGCGGGCAGGTAACTATAGGCAGCGGATTTACGATAATAGTAAAATAGCATGTGTCTGCGCAAGTGGTAACGGGGCAGGAAAAGGCATAGCCTATCTCAAAGCTACCCATGTTATCACAATCGGGGTAAAACCAACCATTGCTAACTCCATCCCCAAAATAGTTTCCACCATCGGGCGTAGCACCTTCGAGCGGAAAGGGTTCGGCATCGCAGCACACGGCAAAATCTTCCGGGCATGTAACCGTTGGTGTAACGCCAACAGTAAGATTCATACAATCTACGATAGTATCCTCACAGGGAGGATTAATGGGTGCTGCCGCAAGACACAGTGAAACAGTATTCCCGAAGTCTCCCGCACCAGGAGAATAAATCGGATTTTGTATGGTATTATCGTTAAAAGTACCATCACCAGTGCTGGTCCATTGCAGCGAAGCATAGTTTGTGGCAGTAGCGGCAGTTAGTTCAAATTCCGTTTGATCGCAGATGGTCGCATCCTCACCCGAATCTACCACAGGCAGAAGCTGGAAGCACAGGGTCATAGTATCCTGTGTATTTATGACACAGGTATCAGAAGGTTCAATAGCTACCCAAAGACTTATACAACCTTGAGAGTAGTCAAATGGCGATGGGTTATAAACAGGCTGAAGAATTGCATCATCACTAAAAAAGCCAGCACCATTGGTGGTAAACCATTGTATGTTGGCATACAGGTCTGCATCCACCAAACCGGTAAAATCCATTACCTCACCCTGGCAAATCGTGGTGTCATCAGGTAGAATATTGATAAAAGCACAAGGCTGTACTTCGATAGTAAAGATGCAGGAATCATTGCAAGGGCCGTTTTCGGGATAGGTGTAGGTGATCTCGAAAAAACCAGGCAGCGATGGGTAAAAGTATCCTGCGCTCACCCCTGTACCTGAATAAACCCCGCCCTCGGGACTTGCCTGGTTTAGAACAATGGGATCATCATTTTCGCAAACCATCATATCCTCAGGACAAATCACTTCAGGAATTTCAATAACCGTAATAAAATAGCTACACGAAACCGAGTTTCCGGCTCCACCAATTACGGTGTAAGTAATTTCAAAAACTCCACTACCTGTGCTGTCGGGATAAAACCAGCCATTATATATGCCTGGGCCTGTGTATTCGCCTCCTGGGGGAAGTCCACCGGTAAGCTCAAAGGGCTCTTTGTTTTCGCAAATAGTGAAATCATCCGGGCATTTAGGACTTGGGTTAACGGTGATGGTAAAATAGCAGGTATCCGCGCAGCCGGTAACCGGGCAAGCAAAGGTGTAGCCTATCAAAAAGTTGCCCGTGTTATCGCAGTTGGGGTCAAAATTGCCATCGAGAACTCCATCCCCAAAATAGTCGCCACCATTGGGCGTGGCACCCCCGAGTATAATGTCATCGGCATCGCACAAAACCGAAAAATCATCCGGGCAGTTTACCACCGGAACATGATTAACCGTGATGGTAAAGGTACAGGTGTAGGTAAGTTCGTTAACCGGATTGTAAACGGAATAGGTAATTTCGTGAGTGCCCGAGCCGGCAATTCCGGGATAAAACACTGTGTCCACAACGCCGTTACCCGAGTAAGTACCACCGATGGGCAGACCTCCGGTAAGCTCCAAAGGAGAATCGTTAATGCAAAGGGTATCGTTTTCAGGACAAACCACCGGATAAAAGGTCATCCCGCAAACGCTGTATTGCTGATATCCCAACGGGAATTCTACTCCAGTGGGTGGGATGTAGGCATCGCCAAAGGGATTGGTGAAAGTAATATCGAAAGCCTGACTCTCAAAATCGGCTGATTGATCCCAGCATTTAAGGGTAAAAGTATTGCCGGGAGTATAACCCGGATCGCCATTGGCAAGCTCGGTAAAGGCAAACACGTATTGATTCATCATCCCCGGTTGAGGTTCGCCACTAAGCGTGTTGGCTCCCACCAGAATATTGCCGTCAAAGACGGCCAGCTCATCACCCGCCTCCAGCGTAAGACCATCAAAAACCCCCATATCCAAAAACAGAATCCATGAGCTATCCTGCACGTTGCCACCCTGCCAGTCGAAGTGCGTGGTGCGTGTCCGCGATTCTAAGTATTTCGGGTACAGCACAAGCATGATATAGTCTCCATCGATCGGGGCTTGTTTAAGATTTAGTTCAGCCGAACTTGCAGGCTGTAACTGGCTTTGGCTAAGTTCCTGGGCAAGAGCCGTAGCACCGAAAATTATCAGTACCATCAAATACGCGACAAAATTTTTCATAGACTTTATTTTTTTAAGATTTAAATTTCAGTTAATCAAATTAAAGAACTCGATGTATCAATCATTTTATTTGTTTCAAAAGTAATGTAAAATATGGTTTTGCAGCTGTGGCTTTTGGTTTTTAAAATTCCCATTCCTTCCAGTTTTTATTAATATCCCATCCTGTCCTTATGCTAGGTGTTTGCATATCACCTTTTAAAGCGGATTCGTTTAAAACATTTTCTTCTATCGAATTAAATAAATCCTGATACGAAACATTTCCCATAGTTTCCTGTAGTTTTTTAATAAAGTAATAGGTGAATAAACCATGACATTGCTCCTTGAGATACCCGGACGATTCATTTCCCTGCGATGAGGAGAGCACAATAAAGTTATCATTAAGCATCTCTTTTTTTGGAACTACCTTTACCATTTTCTTTTCAATCAAAGCTTTATCTCTTGCTCCCCCGCTAAAACAGGCATCCAGCAAAACAGTAACACGTTCCGTGGTATATTGGGATAAATCCTGAAAGATTTCGTCAAGACTGAGTGCGTAGGTCAAATCCGAACCACTCACATCCACCGGAATGATGTAAGCCTCCTTGCTCACTTCATCGGGCAGGCCATGCCCTGAGTAATATAAAAAGAGTTGTGCCGAACCCTCTTTAATTTTCGCGAGATTTGTTAACCAGCTCAGACCACGTTTTATTTGGCTTGCAGTTGCATTAGTAAGTAGCTTAATATGGGGTTCGGGAATCCCCATTGTTTTATGAAAATACTCGGCCACCCGCTCTGCATCATGAATTGCAAAATGAACGTTTGCTTCGTGATCCAAACCCTCCTGAAATCCCGAATAGTCTTCATTTCCTATCACCAGTGCATAAGTAGTTTTTCTTACCGTGTCATTTTCAGGAATATTTGTATCCACATCCGATTGGCAGTTTTCGGAAATTAGCCGCTCGGGCGGAGCCTCCATTCCCTGAAAAGCATTATGGATAATAAGTTCTATCGAAATACGCCGGTATTCTCCACCTTTTTCGCTCGACAGTTCGGCAAAGTGCTGATAGTAATTATTTGTACCTTTCATAATATCGATATAGTCCTCGATAAAACGACGCACGCCAACCGTGCGCAGGTATGCAAGCTGTTTGTTGCTGGTGATGCCTGTTTGGGGAGTAATGCTTACACTTTCAAGGTTCCCGTTCAAAAAATATGCTTCATCTGTGAAAATTCCATAATCACCCGTGTAAGGAATTACACCCGTGACAGGGCTGGCATCGGTTGAACCTGTAATCTTAACCGTTACTTTTTTTCCTCCGTTAAAATATTCGGAAAGCTCTTTTTCAAGCGACTCTTTAAAAACCTGCAAGGTCAGGCGGGCAGCATTAGAAGAAGTGAATTTGTATTCACCCAGCGGGAAGTCATCTGTTTGCGCAGCGATAGTCGCTTTAATAACTTCATAGCTATATTCTACATGAAAGTTTAGCTCCTTTTCTCCCTCATCGGTTTCCTCAACTATAGCCTTGGCAGTTACGTTGGTCTGCACATTATCGGTTATTTTTTCTTCGAGGTACGATCGTTTGGTAATGGTTTCCAGTTTTTCTTTGAGGATGTCTTCGGTTTGGGCAACTTTATTGGCGATTCTTATCGGGGCAAATTGCATGTCGATGGCCGTTGGGTCAAACTGGTATTCTTCGTTCCGGTCGAAAACATAAAAATTACCCGTGGTCGGATTCATTATCTCGGCATAAGCCAAGTCAAAATCGTTCGATTCATTCAAAACAAAGCGTGGGTTTCTTGTTTCCAGTTTGTTATACGATGCTTTAAACTTATCAGATTGCTCGTAGGGCACATTTATTATCGAATTGAATTTAGCATCGAGCTGGATAGCGTAGGTCTGGTTATCGTAGTCATATTTTGAAATATCTGTTAAAAGCAAGGGGTATTTCTCACTTGCAAGTTCGTTGGTTTTTAGCTGGGTAAGTTCCTGTATTTTTTTCAAACGGTTTTCGTCGGTTACCCGAATGTTGAAATCTTCGGCGTTTTCGTTATTAAGCATTTTCTGCCAGTTCTGAATTTCTGCATCTACATAATTTTTGATGATTACATCGTATCTTTTCTCCAGTTGGTTTACATCCCAGATATAAATCATCTTATCATCACCACCGGTAATGATAAAAACTTCATTTTTGTCCCGATCCACGATATTGCAAAGCGTGGTGATCGTTCCATTATTGGCCTTAACCCCTGCCTGGTTTGCAAACTTTTTGCAATTGAATATTTGCAGGCTGTCCGACCGGGCGTAGGCCAGATACATAGCGTTGGGCAAAAATGAAACAGGATTAAAACGGTTAGCGGTTCCATAAAAGCTGCCTATCATCTCCAGCGTTTTCTGATCCCACAGTTGTATCATTCCATCCCGATAGCTGATGGCAAGCCATTTCCCGTCCTCGCTCAGGCTAATATCCACCGCATACGATTGCTCGTTATTATAGGTTTTGATAAACTCATCCTGCCGCCAAAAGTGTACTTTTCCACCTTCATCTCCACTAATAATCACGCCTGCTTTCGAGATAGCCAGACTTGTAATGGCCGATTGATGAAAACGCATTTCGCCGGCTTTTTTCCTGGCCTCCATATCCCAAATATTTATTAAGCCATCCTTGTCGCCCGAGATTAAAATATTTCCTGTTGGATTAAAAGCCAGGTCTGTAATTGAACTGTTATGCCCATTGAAGGTTTTCAAAATATCATCCCGTGCCTCACTGCGGAATATTATAATTTTCCCATTTTGGCTACCTACGGCAATGTAGGCTCCCGAAGGATTAAAAGCCGCAACCTCCGCTTTGCGATTAAAATCCGAAATAGGAACATGCCAAAGCAGCACCTCGCCGCCCCTAAGCCCAACCGCTATCCGATAAATATGCGTGCTGACCGATTGAATAGCCTGGTCGTAGCTTTTGCTTCTGACAAGTGTAATTTGCGCACTGGCCTGGATGCCAAGCCAGAGAAGCAAAGCAGCAAGTAAAGTTATTTTTTTCATGTTATTGAAGTTTTTCATTTTTGGCTTAAATCATCCACATCCCTTTTAAATTGTATCGATTCTGCTCTTTCGATTAATTCTTCTTTTGAAAGCTAATAATCTTTGAGAATAGGAATCTGGTCATATTTTGTTTATAAAAATGGCACGGCTCCAATTAGAAAGATGTAATTCGCTAAGTAGGCAATACTTATTGTACCTGTAACATGCACTAATAAAATATATATTAGGCTTACTGCGCCACGGAAGTTTAAGTTTACAGAATATTTGAGACGCTTGAAAACAATTAGCAAACTAAAGAAAATTATTACCGTATAATGAAGTGAATTTAAAAACCGTTTTATAAGCAGAAGAAACCCTTTCCATACAAAATTACTATATATGCAGAAGTTTTTCAAATAATAAACTAAGAAAACCTTTTTTTTGCATACCCATTTGATACCAGACGAATAGGAGTTTTCTGAAAGGATTTTATCATTTTTAGTCTTTAACAGTTCTTTATTACTACCCAATTCAATTTTTATTGAGCTATATAATTTTTGAAAACCACATCCTAACTTTAAAAAGGTAACGTTTTTACTGATATAAATATTTTCGTTTAAGAATCTACCAAAAAAAACATTAATTAGTGTAAAGCTCAAAAAGAAAATTAGTGTCCAAAAAAGCATTCTTTCTTTTTCATATCCATACCCCCACCAAAATTCATTCGCTTCATTAATCGCTTTACCAAAAAATTTTCCAAAAGATCCCCAAACAGGGTATTGAGTTTCATTATGAGGGTCAAGCTCTGTATAGACAATAGCCTGATACTCACGATTTAATTTTTCATGACTGTAAATCATCCCTTCTTTTTGGTACTTATACAATAACTTATTATAAACCCAATGTTTATGAATTTTATCTGTTTTATTAAAGCACAGATGAAAATCATGATAAAACAAATTGACCTTATCTATGTCTTTTGTTGTTAAATTAATGGAACAAAAGGTTAAGCTATCTGTCATATTTGGTTCATCTTTGATTATTTTATGAAGATAGACCTCGTCAACAATTGTTGAATTAAAAAAATCAAGGCTATCTGGTAAATCATCATAATCAAAATTGATTTCATTAATTTTGGAGTTTGAAAAATTCAATTTTACTCCTGGACAAAATGTGCAGTTTTTCTTTATAACTATTGTTGAATCAAATTGTACGTTTGAAAAATCAATATTGCCTGCAAATGTTACGTTATCAAAAATTAGATTTGCCCTGAATTTCACTGAGGTAGAAAAATTCAAACCAGATTTAAACTGAGTGTTTTTGAAAATTACTGCACTATCAAATGTAACATTGCTAAATACTACATTTTTATTAAATGTTAAAAAATCAAATATTACCAATCCTTTAAAAAGTTCACCACTAAACGAAACCTCATTGTCAAATTCAACCCCTTGAATTTCTACATCATTAAATGTATTGTGGGTAACTATTAAGGATGCTAATTTCTCACCTTCGTTTTTTAGGTTAAATCTTTTGGTGAAAGTATTGCCATGTAGTTCTAATTCTGATGAATATAAACTAAAAAAATTAGTTGTATCATTAAACGTACAATTTCTAATTTTTAAAATTGAATTTGGGATACTATCAAAACTTGACATACCCATAATTTCGGTAGAACCAATTGTGATATTGAATCTGTTGTTTGAAATTATGTTTTTAAAGATTAAAGTATTAATTCTCTTACCTTTTATTGAAGTTTCAACAACATCATTGAAATGGGAGTTTTTTATTGTAAGCGAATCCTTAATGATAATATCCGTAAAGCTAAAACTTCTTATTAAGTTACATCTGTTAAAAACCAGATTTCCTTGAATATGACAGGCATCCATTAAAAATTTATCCTCAAAACAACAATCAATAAAACCAAGACTTTTATTGATAATTCCATTTTGCAGGCCATTAAGATGTGTAAACCTATCGTATTGAAAAATAATTTTTTTATTTGCAGTTAAATCAAACTTCTTTAAGAGATCAATAAAATTAGTAGTGTCTATATTTTTACATTCTATTTGATTGATTTTTGATTGTGGTAGGGGAAAAAGAGTTAAAAAATCTAATTCACTGCTATGTAGTTTATTCATGCCAAATATTGCTACTACCAACAGAAAATATTCAATATATAAAGGCACTCTATTTAATTTTTTGCAATTCTCTTCAAGTTTTTTCATTTTAAATGCAGTTAAAGTGATTTATCAAAATGTACTAAAACCAAACTTTTTTCACATCATCATTTTTTGGTTTGTGCGGGAAAATATCTGTGGGTATCCACCAATAAACCCTATTAATTTTATCTTTTGTTGAATATAGAATTTTTGCAGGATAATTATTCCCAAGGCTAATTATTTGATCAAGTATATTTGAAGTAATAATTAAATCATTTCGCATTTCCTCAATATCAGAAAAGGGTATAATAGGTTTTTTTTCTTGGATATCATTAATCGTCCAAGATGAATATTTTTCTTTTATTTCGAACATTGAAAGGCAAAAGAGCATAGACCCAATGGGTTCTGATCTATAACTTCCTTTGTAATCACTAACAAAGCAATTTATCATTTCAATAACGGCATTGCCTACCTCCTCTTTCATTTCATCAATAGTATTAAAGTCCCTATCCAGCCTTTTAAGCTGATTATAAAATTTGTGAAGTTGCTTTTCTTCAAATAGTAAAACAGGCTGGAACATAGGAGTTACAGAATCCCGTGCACGATTAATGAATGTTGTATAGCCCTCAAAATAAATATACTTCTGTGGTACTGGAATTTTTTCTTTTATAGATTCGTTTTGAGGAGTATTTTTAATCCATTCAAATATAATAATTGCTGCATTCGATGCCTCGCTGGGCTCATAATGATATTTTTCCATAAATATTGCAGCAATTTCCTGAATTTTGCTATTTATACTTAAATAAACCGGGTTCGTAATATTAGTTGAAATGTCATCAATGAGTATCTTCTTTATAGAATCTGTCTTATGTTTTCCGAGTTTAAGTATTCTCGATTTCAACAGACAATTTTTTTTAAGCATAATAATATCTTTATTGTATTCCAATTCTCCGTGAGTTATTGTATATTCAGACCTAATACTTGGAATTGGGAAAATTTTATTATAAACCCTTGTGTCAGTTTCCTTAATAATTCTTTCTATTTGAGTGATGAAATCAGTATGAGTATTATGTTTATCAGAATATGGAACTTGATAGGCTAAAATATTAACATTATATTTAGAAAGTGAATCAATCAAATCTGACTCACTTACAAATGTTGTTGTCCTTTCTTTATCTCTATGATCTGCAGCATCACCAATGAGTACAATGAAATTGGACTCCTCAATTTTTAACTCAAATGAATCCAGAGCAACCGTAATGCCGTAATATAAAGCTTCTGGAAAATCTTTATCCTTTTTATTTTTTTCATCTATCCAATTATCATCAATCCACCTTTCAAAAGAGCTTATAAGTTTTGTGATTTCGCTAGTATCAGTATCGTTTTTTTTATCTGTAATTTTTATACTAATCATCTTACCCTCATTAAAAACGTCGCATTTTTCATCTTCTGCTTCATCTCTATAAATAACTGCACCAACATTTATTGAATAATCAACTTTATTCTCATCATTCTTCATTTTATCTATTGATTCCTCTATAGATTTGGCAATTTGGTTGTTATATTTTATTGTGCTTTTTGAACCATCAACAACAAATATTACGTTAATTTTTTTTTGCCCTTCTTCTACTTTTACAATTTCTTTGCGGAATGATTCTCTTTCCTCCACATTCCATCTTTCTAAATTGATGATGTCGTTTTTAAATGAGACCTCTAAAACTACCCCAACTCGTTTTGCACTATAAGGACTACATGTGGGGTTAGTGTCATATAATAATGGAAACCTATTGGAAATACCATTTTTCCTTGTTTCATATATGACATCTGTTTCAATTACGGTTCGTTTTTGTAGGCTATAAAACCATTGTGGATATATATTTCCATAGTTATTTGTCGCATCACGTGTATCGAAAATGATATTCCCTTTTTCCAACCCATCTTTCTTATCAATCCATATTCTTTTTTTGACTGCATCTGGATGCCAGTTTAACTCCCATGCAACATTCGTGGTCCATGGTATAAACTGATTACCTGAGATCCAGCCAACAGATATTTTGTGATTTTCATTGTAATTAGAATAGAACCTTTTGTTTAAGAAACAATTATTCCCAACTAAATAGTAATATTCATAATTATTACCATCTTTCTTGTTGCTAATATTTATAGAATCCTTTTTATAAATATATCTAATTTGAAAGCTGTCTGCGGTATCATTTATGGCTAATGAAGAGGTGTTGGGTTCTTCATAATAAAAAATGTATTTTTCCGGGATCGTTTTATTTGAGAATGTATTTAAAATCACGCCTTTTCTAAATTGCTCTGTGTTTTGGGCTATTAAACAATGTGATGAAAGTAATAGGTTGTCAAACTTAATCCATCCAAGAGTTGAACCAGGAAGAATTTTGTTTCCCCTAAATTGGAAAACATTTTCTGCCCATGTTACTTTAAACCAAGATCCCTTAATCTCAATTACAGCTAGTGTGTCAAGAAAATCTGCTTCAAATAAAATTTTACTGTATTCACTAGCATCTTGATACACTTTGTTATTAGCCCGATCCGAAAATACATACCATGCAGTGTCACTACATACCTTTTTAATAGGATAAGATATTTTGTTTGTCTCAACAGGGTAGAGATATTTTTGCGGTAAGTCCATCACAGATGTAAATTGCGCAATGCAATTTAATGCCATTGAAGCAAAAAACAGAGTTAATAATAATAGGTATTTAGTTTTCATAGCACGCAATAATTAATTTAGAATTCAATTATAATGGCAACATATACTCTAATGGAATCCAAAAATGCAATTCATTATTCAGATAATCTGCACCTTCGTATTTTTCCCAAGAATCTATAATTGAGCTAATTCTTTTGTAAACATCCATTAAACCAAATTTAAGTAATACTATATCTCTATTTTGTATTATTGCAGGATTTTCAATATCATTAATTTTCAATAAAGAAAAATGATCATCTAACTGCAACTGAGTTAAGGATTGAATAAATTGTGATAATATTTCATTATTAAATGATTCTTTATAATCACCTACAATACTTTGGGTAATCATTGCTAAACATATTCTAACATCCTTGCGAAGGTTATTTGAGTTTTTCAACTTCAATAGTTGGAAGTATAGTTCAACCAATTCCTGATTGTGTACCAAGACAACATTCCTAAAAAGAGGAAAGGTATAGATTTTTGGACTCATTCCCGAGTATGCTGTATTAAAGTTAAACAATATCTCATTGTTAATCGAGCTGTTAACTTTTATAATTCCGATTCTTTTGGGGTAAAAGTAATTATTATTTATAGTTTTAAAATCGAAATTTATAGAATCGCAATTATTGGGAAGCAAAGGGAAATGATTTTCAAACCCCTTTCGTCGGTGCATGTAAAACGAATCTGGTTCCAACAAAAAGGCATGATCAGGTAATGTAGATAAGGTATATCCAGATTCACCAAATCGCAACGCATCTGATTTTGAAGTAAATGCCAATGCTCCAGGAAATAGTTCATATGCGAATTTATTTTTTCGCTCGCTTGCAGCTGATTCATCCCAATTAATTTCCCATACTACCCTATGATTCCATGGAATCAGGCATTTTCGGTTAATCCAGCCAAACAATTTTTTGGGTTTATTCTGAATTTCGTCAAAATCATTTCTCTGATCGTTTGATATTAGACAATCATTTCCGACAAAAACGAAATTGCTATCAGATGAATATTTGAAAATCCAGAACTGCTGATAATTAATTTTCTTAGAATCTAAAACATCATTAATGAAAAAGGCCGACTTGTAAAACAAAGCCGAGTCATGAAAAATTACTCCACTTGAATCAAGGCTGTTCAGGACAAGACCCTTTCTATTAATTTTGTAACAATCTTCGACCAAACAAAAAGGAGAAAGCTGCAAATTATTAATATCTACCCAAAAAGTATTTTCCTGAAGTATGTATTTATCAGAAATTAAGCTATTGATCCTTCCAACTTTTAATCTATTGCTTTCGATTTGCAAAACAACAAATGCTTCCATAAAACCAAGAGTGTCGATAACTTTATCACCATCATCATCAGCATAGGCAATATTATTAGATCTGTCAGAAAATACAATCCAACGATTTTCAAGTTCCACACATGGAAAAAACTCTGAAAGATAGGGTTTAGTAATAGTATCGTTAGGTGCCCAGTACTTTTCTGGCATTTCTAATACAGTGTTTTGGGCACTAGATTGGCTAGCAAATAAAAGCGAGATTAAGATAAACTGATAAAATCTTACTCTATGGGAAAACATTACCAATTTTAATTTTTCTGACATTATAGTTATTGCGTGACAAATTATTTTAGAAAATCTTTTTTATTGTATGATTTTATTTGTTCATAAATATTGTTTTAATCATATAATGTTTTTAATCTACTCATCCTTAGAATAAATTAACTCGCTGGGGTTGAGGGCAAAGTATTTTTTGCGTGCGGAACGAAATACCAGCCAGGTCCCGATGTATATTAATATGATGGTGATGGAGGTAAACAAAATGGCCCTTGGACAGGAGATGACCGAAAAGCCGGAAACCTCGAAAAAATAAAGAAGGCCATCGATTAAGCTGACTAAACCAACCGGAATGAGCAAGGTTACCGAAACAAAGGTAAAGGTTAGCACCTTAAAGATGTTAATGGTTTCGGCACCAAAGGCTTTTAGGGTGCCAATGTTTTTGCGTATCCGGTACAGGTGCATGTTGATGAGGCTGTAGATGTAAAGCATGATGGAGAGAACCCCAAAAATTATGAGGACGAGCAAAATGATGCTGGTCATGCTGCTTACCCTGAAAAAGGTATGCATGCTTTCTACCTTTGCCAGGTCCATTTCCAGCTTGGTTTTTTCTTTGAACACCTCGTTGAAGTCTCTTATCTTGGCTGCCGAATTGAAGTTGATGGCTATGTTGTCGCGCCTTTGGTGAAAAGGCTCGCGCACTGCATTTGGGAAATACGATTGATACACTTTAATATCGCCATTCGCCTTTGCTTCATCAAAGAACTTTTTGAAGGCAGCCTGGCTGATCAGTGCATTGTACAGATCGTGCTGTTGTTCAAAGTTTTTGAATCCGGGTACACGTGTAATGGATACTTCGATGGCGTATTCAAGACCGGAGACATTGGTAATATTTGTGAAAAGATTGAAATCATATTCGCTCCCCGAGTTACTTTTGTATTGATCCAGGCTTTCCCGCAAAAGCTGATTCAGAGATTGTACAATTTCCGGGTCGGGTTCATCCAATTTACCTTCATCGTTACGGGAACAGCCCACAGGAAAAAGGCTCGATTTCGCGATATCTCTTTTGAGGGTAAACAATACATTTAACCTTTCATTCTCCTCGATCAGGAATTTATGACCCAGTTTTCGATAATTATCGTAGAAGTTGGGTGTACACAAAAAGTAATTTTTCCCAATGTACTTACTCTCCGGGATATTATCCACAATGCCAATAATGGGCAAGGGTATGTTGTATTCGTTCCCATCAGGTTTTCGCGGATAAAGCACAAATCCCGATTTCTTACCACATTCCAGCTTTTCCAACAAATCACGGGTAACGATAATTCCGTTTTCGTAAGGGCTGGTAAATTTTCGCCCAATTTTGTTTTGTTCGGAGCTGACAATTTTATCCAGCAGCGGGTCATTGTAGGGGATGGATCTACCATCGAGGTAGGTGGTTTTTGGTTCTAATCCCGAATAATCGATAAAGGGAAAGGAGAAGGTATTGTAAAAATAAAAAGTATCGATGTCGAATTGCTTGCGTATGCTATCGGTCAAAAAATCGTTGATGAGTTCATCAATCCTTGTTTGCGAATCCCCTCCTTTATTCAGCACATCCACCGTATTTACGTAGGGATCTTTCATGGTGTCTTCGAGGCTTTTAAGCTGGCCGCTGGCAAAGCCGACAATCAGGAGCGTAATGAAAATGGCAAGGGTAAAAACCCAAAAGTTTGCGTTTTTTACACCGGCCATTTGTTCACATTCCTTTTCGAGAAACAGGGAAGCAAACGCTTTGGGTAATTTTAGATGTTGAAGTGAGGTGTTTTTATCCTGATTGTTTGAGGCAGGAATCGTGGAGCTTGCTGCTGAAAAACCAATAAAGGTCTTCATTGCCCAAAGTCCACGACTTGCAATAAATTTAGTAACCCGATTTTCCTTTGTGGGAATTGTCTTCGTGTTATTATCTTTTTTTAGCTTAATTCCGCAGCCGTCTTTGAGCAGTAAATTTATGTCGTTACGAATTTCATCCTGGCTCTCCAGGGTTTTACCATTTTTATACCTGTACCAGGCCGATTCCCCCTGTTTGTTATTAGTTTTAACAAGAATATTGGATTCAACTATTTCATAGTAGCTTTGGTTTTCGACAGGCGTAAGCAAAATAATCCGGTCAGCATATTTTAACGAAAGCTCGATGTTGTGCGAAACAACAATGGCCGATTTTTCAGGGTCTTTATCAATCTTTTTTTTGATGATGTTCATCAAATCCGCCGCATTTTTTTCGTCTAAGTTACCCGTGGGTTCATCACCAAACAGAATATTAAAATCAGGCTGTGTGGCTCGGGCAAATGCTACCCTTTGCCGCTCTCCGCCCGAAATATTTTGGGGCATGATGTCGCCGAATGTAGCAGGGAGGTTAACTGAAGTAAGCTCCTCCTTTGAATCATCGTATGAATCTTTGCGGGTTTTGGTGCCATTGATAAGATCGGCAATAACAATATTTTCGGAGTTGCTAAGATTATGCATCAGGTTGTTTTCCTGAAAGATAAAATTGAAATTGTTTCGCCTTATCTCTGTTACATCTTTGTTGAGCGATTGCCGCACACCTGCCGAATCCACTGAAACCCTGTATTTCCAAAGATCATCCAAATAGTCAACCTCAAGGGAATCATTACTGTAGAGTTTTATCTCGCCCGAAATAATCCTGTTGGCCATCAGTCCCAGTGTTTCGAGCAAGGTGCTTTTGCCCGACCCTGAATTTCCAAGCAAAACAATAAACTCCCCTTTGTTTATGGTCAGGGAATCTATATTAAGTACATGCTTTATTTCAGTCTTACCGGTTTGATCGTTCATCTGCGGGTATCCGCAGGCTAAATCTTTGATCCGAAATAGTGTTTTTTCTTTTTCCATTTTTTTTTCCTCGATTGCAACTTTTAAAACTTTTGATATAGAAATTAAATTCCTGCTCCTACTTCATCCGACTTTTTATTGTGCGGGAAAACATCTCCGGGTATCCAATAATAAGTATCACTATCCCCAATATCTTTGATTATACTGGTGTAATTGCTTCCTAATTCGATAATCTTAGTAAGATAGATTAACGTTTGCCTTATATCAGCAGAAAATCCCATGAGATCCACATCTGAAATTTCTGCGGGGTCTTTGATATCATTAATGGTCCACGAGCGGTATTCGTCTTTTGTTGGCAGGCCAGTAATCAAAAACAGAAGGTCGCCGAAGGGTTTGGTATTTACCTCTTCTTCGGACAAATCGCCGACATAAGTTTCAAAAATATTTATTACCGTAGTAGCCACACGATTTCTTATAATGTTTGGAGGCTGACTGTTATCAGATGAGAGCACCAGATTTCGAACCGTTTCTTTTAGACTATTAAGATCTGTTTGCTCGATAAAGATTACATTTTGGAAATTAGGATATTCTTTGTCATTTTTTTGAAAAACGGTAAAGCCCTCTTTATATATTTGTCGTTTATCCGAAAGAATTTTTTGCAGGTCTTCAATACTAGTGCCTCTTGCCAGCAGATCGTAGATAATACTTGCAGCCGTTTCGCTTCCCGAGGTGATGGAATCGCCTTCCAGGAGCCGGGCAATTTCACTAATTTTATCGTTAATATATCGGTGAATTAGCTTGATGTTTTGTGTAATTCCGGTTCGGAGTGTGTCAACCCGGATAGAATCGTTGGAATTTGAAGTTTTTATGATTCCAAAAATCGGACTGTTTGAACTTAGGCGGAATTGATTGCTACTTTTTTCGGTAATAATTTCAATGGGCTGCGCTATTATCGTTTTCGTTTCCTTTGCATTGGACGCATCCAGTTCTTTTATCTTTGTAGCAGTGCCAAGCATTAAGCGTTTCATTTGGGCTTCAAATTCCCGGTATGTTGAATCGACTGCTTTTTGGTCGGGTCGGTGTACCTGATAGCTTAAAAGGTTTATGTGTCTGTCGGCAAGTTTATTTATTAGTTTGGATTCACTAACAAAGGTTTTGGTTTTATTTTTATTTCCATGATCGCCCGCATCGCCGATTACGATAATGTAATTTGTTTGTTCCCGATTCGGTAGATAGGCCGTAAGTGCCTGGTCGATTCCATAATAAACGGCTTCGGGCAAATCTTTGTCTTTGCCGTAATAGGCGGGATTCATGTACTTTGTTATCCAGGCACCCAATTCGCCAATATCCTGCGTAAACTGGTTTGAGTGAACATGAACCGGGTTTGTTTCGGCTTCATCACGGTATAATACAGCACCAAATTTAAAAGTATTTCTGGACTTTTTATCTTGCTGTTCCCTGTTGATGTAACTCATTGCCGAATCGAGGGCAATGGCAACTGAACCGGAATAAACATCCATGCTGAAAGTTGCATCGATTACAAAAATCACATTTATCTTCCGTTGGTTTTCTTCGATTTCGAGTACTTCCTTTCCCAGTTTTATCATCTTTTGTTTATCAAGATCGCCCTTTGCTGTACTAATTTTACCAATAACCCCCACGCGTTGTGGATCGAAAAAATCAAAACCTTCAGCCAGGGCTTTGTCATCGTTCAAAACAGGAAACCGGTCAAACTTACCAGGTTGGCGTTTATCATAAATTGGTGTTTCGGCGTAAGCAATTTTCTCGAACTGATCGAGAGAAGTGAACGTTCGTGTGTCCTGATAAAGATTTGTGCTTTCCAGGCTGTCAAAAATTAGCACCCCTCTGCTAATTTGTTTCGAGTGGTCAATCCATTCTCTTTCGCTGGCTGCCTGCGGATACCAGTTCAACTCCCAGGCCACCCTGTGATCCCACGGGGTGATATGTGTTGTGGGAACCCATCCTATTATGGACGTATCAGCCCTGCTGGCTGCCGAAAACCCGGGATCGGTTCCTACCAGGATAAAACCCGGTATCTCTTTATACACGTATCTGATTTGATATGTTCCGGCCTCATCTACCATCTTAGCACTCGTGCTTGGGGCATCGTAGTATTTAGGTTTTTGCTTTAGTGCTTCCACATTATCTTCTTTCCAAACATTCAAGACCATAGCCTTTTTGTCGAATTTGTAGGGCATCGAAACCAAACATCTGTTCCACATCAGCACATTATCCTGATCAATCCAAAATGTTTGCCGTTGAGGGATCAGTCTGCCGCTGGAAGTATTTTCAATTTTTGTAACCTTCAACCTTTTGCCGTTCACTTCAAATACTGCAAGTTTTTCGAGAAATGGAAGGTGTTGGCTTGGTGCTTCTATGCCAGACCCTGAATACACCGGATTATTTGTTCTATCCGAAAGTACGATCCAGTTTGTTTTCGGCGAAGTTATGTCAGCACTAGTGGCAATGCTAACAGTTTCCTCGGGAATCAAAAACTTTTTGGGTATTTCTTTTATCTTATCCTGAGCCGGGAGATAAGTGATAGATAAAATCAGAACAATAATTATAGTAACTAATTTGACGGGTCTTTTCATGGTATTACTTCTGTTATAATGGATAAAAATTTAAATTCTTTAATTGAATAGATTTTAAACCTGAATTTTGTAAACGCTTTATCTCCTCGACGTACTTAACAGGTTCCTCTATTCCCGGGATGTAATCCAGTTTATTTAAGTCAGAATAGTCGAAATAAAAATTCACTTCTTTTATGGCTTCCTGTTTGGGATCCATCTCACGAATTAGCCTGTCAAGCCCGCCTTGAAGCAAATCTCTCAGATAGGCGATATCTGCAATCAGGAAGTTGAGTTTTATTGTGCGGCGTTCGGGTGCTAATTGTTGGCCAAGTTGATTTTTAAGATCTTGATACAGGTCTTCAGGGTCATCTTTGTCGGTAAGCATGGCTAATTTTTCCTGGCTTTTTTTCAAGTCTTCGCTGCATGGTAAACATTTTTCGTCTGACGAATCTTCACTGTTTGCTTTAACATCTTCGTTCCAGAAAAAAGTTAAGCATGTTTCATTCCCATAGTTATCTTGCAATCCTTTTGCAATTTCAAAGTATTTATCATAAACCGCTTGCTTGTTGTCGGCTAACTTGTCGTATGCTTTGTCGTTAATATTATAAATAAAGATATTTAATGGCGGCAACGGGGTAAAGACCAGATTCACCTCACCGGAATTAAACAAACCGCTTTCAAGGGGTATTTGCAAAAGTGAGTCGTTTACTTTAAATCCTTTTCCACCAGCTTGCAGGTTAACATTATAGCCATAAGGTTTAAGCATAAACAGACCCTTCCCCTTGTAAAGATTACTTGGAACTCCACCTTCCTCGAGTTCATTAGGGACTTTGATACTCTGATAATGGTTTGTCCTGAAAAATCTAGTAAAAGGACTTGATATATAAAGGTCTTTGTAATTAGTCAAAATCGCTTTGGGTACGTATGCTACCTCGCTTTTTTCGGCATTGATAACTGGTTTTACTTTAATCTTCTTAATAATCTTTTTACTAGGTGATGCATCCAGGAATGACAGCTTATCCTTTGATGGAAACATTGCTTCGATATAGTTTTCTCGATTCAGCTTTTGGTTTTGTTTGTGTCCCTTAAATTTTGGTGCAGGATTAAAGGCTTTGTTAATGTTGTTTAATGAAAATCTAACTCCAAATCCAAGTCCGAGGTGATTCACCTTGATGCTTTGTGCCAAATTGATCAAGGGTTTGGTATTTCCTTCACTTGGCGACAGTACAAAGTTTTTATCTGGTGAATCGAGCAATGTATTTAGACCCATATTAAAATTAGGGCCGATAAAAGCAGTAATATGATTTGATAATTTGATGTCGGCATAAACTGATGATTTCCATGAGATAAGAAATTCGTTTAAATTTGGATCTTGAAGTGTGTTTCCTGATTTATATGTTGTAAAACCATAGGAGGGCAGATCCTGAAAATAAAAGGCTTCACCATAGAGGTCGGAGTATAATCCACGATATTCAAGGGTTCCGCCATTCGTTTTATACGTTTGATTGATAATGTAGGACAAATTAATTCCGGTGGATACCGACAACTGCAATTTTTTGCTAAAAATGTGTCTCCAGTTTATCATTACCGGCACATCTAATGTTGCGTATTCAAGTGTTTGATTGATATTGTTTCCGTAAACCTCTCTGCTATAATTATCGCCATCTGCATCGGTGGTGTCGAAAGCATCATTGTAGCTTTCAAGGTCAAAATCTATTATACTTTTTGTATATCCCACCCCAACTTGTAAATTGAAAATATCGCGATTGCCACCGGCAATTAGCCAGCTTGCCCCAAGATGAGTCTGATAGCCCATTTTAGTTTTGTAATCAAGCTCGTTTTGAGATTGTTCGATGGATGGAATTGATAGTTCAGGCGAAAACTCAACAAAAAGTTCATCAGGAATACCTCTTTTGTACCATGCGTCAGGCAAATAGGATTTATCCTGGAGATCAATTTTCAGGATTTGAAAACTCGGTTTTGTATCATCAGTGCGGTACTTGTTGTAAATAAGCGTTACTTCAATGGGCCTGGTTTTACTCGTGAATTCATTTGCATCACCACAAGCCGATTTAGTTTCTTTAATCAACGAAGCGATGATTACATCATAATATGTATAATGATTTCTTTTATCCAACGAAAGATTGTAAAAAGCGAATTGAATCATACATTTTTTAGTGCGTTCATTGGCGAGCTTGCGATAGCTGTCCCATGATAAATATTCCCTACTGTTGTCCAGATCATTGTAGAGACCAGCATCATTGTTAAAAAAATACTTGTCGAGAATATAGCTGGGGTTACTTTCATCGAAGCCCTCATTTTCATTCATCATATTTTCAACTTCGATAAAGAAATTGTTCAATTGATTTTTTACAACATGGTCAGGGATATAAATTTCCTGTCCTTGCATGGGGATTATTGCAACAATAAGGAAAAGTACAATCAGGAATGTTGCTTTCAAAATACCAATATTTTTCATAATTATTTTCATATCAATTATTTTCATTTATCGAAAAATGATTTTTTTCACTGTTCTGAATTGATTGTCGATACAAAACTCGATGAAGCACATACCTTTGATATGCTCAGGTGGGTAAATCACGATGTTATCACCGTGTTTTGGCATATTTTTTTCACAAGCCCAAATCATTCTGCCGAATTGATCTTTAATTTTAATTTGAACCTGCTCGCCATCTGTTTTCTCAAAATTTATATTCAGTATCATGCTGGCCGGATTTGGGAAAATGCTTATTGCAGGGTGAGCTTTTTGCATGGTTTCATTATCAAATTCAAACGACTTGGTTAAATCGCAAAACAAAGTATCGGTGGTACATGAGCTAAAAGTTCGGTCTTTAATAATGAGCCAATATTTGCTTGACAGTTCAATATCGTTGTATTCATGGTAGGGAAGTGTATCCGACTTCACCAAATGATCGTTAAGCCCCCAGTCGAAAATTACCGATTCCTGATTGCTGTTTAAACAAAGGATAAGATTGCTGCCCGAAGCCTTCCTTACAATGGAAATGGGCTTATCATCATCTCCCGGTATTTTGTTGGGGATAATCAATACCGAGTTTGAATATTTGAATGTACAAGATTCCATCTCATTATTCATTTCACTTGTAACTGTAAGTAAAATCAACACCTCTTTTACCGTCTCAACAGATTTCCAATCGCTTATCAGTTCATTATTTGTAGGTAGGTATTGATTGGCGATAATATCATCCAAATTATCTCCAGCAGGTGGGATAATTTCCCACTCGTAGGCATATCCGTTAATTATATCTGCTGTAAATGTTACATTTTTTTCATTGCTGCAAACCACAGTATTTGTTTTCCTTATCAGGATGCTTGGCTTATATGTTAGTTCAAGGGCTTTTGTAACTGCACCAATTTCATTATAGTTCTCATCGTAAGCCGTAAGTTCTATTTCTACAAGTTGACCCTGAGCTATTCCAATAAAATTGAAAACGGGCTTATTAACTGAAGTTGTAAAGTAGGAATCTGTTGAGCCATCAATCTTAACCTTCCAAAGGTATGCGTGAGCATCCGACAAATTATTAATGATGACTTCATTTTGACAAACCTTTTTAAAGGTGAAATCTATTTCCTGACCATAAGAGTTTTGCATAATAAACCCAGACAGAATACCTATTACAAGAAATATAATTGAGTGTTTAAGTAATTTCATATCTTATTCCTTTCATCAATTAAAATTTTACTGTTTTCTTATACTCCGGAACTGACTCAAACCACCTGATTCCAACCTTAAGCCCGATGTAATGTATTTTTCCGTTCAATCCTGCTGCAAATGAATTTCCGGCATATCCTGCCTCATCAAGAATAAATTTCTCATTGGCATTATTCTTAAAAGAATTGCTGAAACTATAAATGAAATAAGGCCCAATGTCAATGAAGATTGGTTTAGTTTGAGAGATCGATTTCGAAAAAGTAACTCCCAAAATGCCTGAAAAAGAAATGTTTTCTAAATCAAATTGATCCTTATCATTTTGGATTTCTATTTCCTGATTGCTGAAAAATCCATATTCAGGAACATCCTGGATTAGATAGCTGCCGAAAATCGTATCGTTAACTATCAAGTCGGTTCTACCTTGATAGCTTGCCGCGCCAGACGATTGTTGAATTTTGGAATTAAGATTGACAGTTGTAACAAAACCCGCTTCAAAATCGAAAAAGGATTTTGATGATATAGTATATTTTAAATGGCCAGTTAAAGGAATGCTAATACTGTTAAATGTCATTTTTTGTTTAAAATCTGCACCCTTTTTATACAGATCCATTTCACCCAAAATGTGATGATTGTAGTTAAACACTGTATCAGCGTATGTATTCGTTTCCGCCGTGGATTGTATTCTTCGGTAGGTTAAGCCAAGGCCAATGCCCCAATTAATATTTGAATTGGGATCGTATTTGAAATAACTTACTGAAATTCCAACATTGTGAGATAATTTTGGGGTAAATGAAAAATCATTCAAATCTTCATTGTTTTCAAGAGGCAAAATTTGATAATCAAGGTGGTAGTTCAGACTATAAGAAAAAGACCCATAACGACGCTCCGGGATAAGTTGCAAGGGCTGAGATGTTTTGCCTACATGGGTTAAATATGCTGCCGTAATGGAAAGATCATTTTTTTGGAGTGTATTTATCTTGTCATCAAAGGGGATTAAGAGATTCATGGTAAGTAGCAATTCATCCGGCTTGAACCAGACTCCGTTTTTGTCTTTAGCCCTTGGTTTATCAATGGTACTTGTTACCGAAACGAAAATATAATTTTCTCCAAGCTCCATGCACTCAATTTCTCTTTCACCCTTTTCTTTCAATGGATAAAACTCGTCATAGATGCTATCAACTTTTCGGGTGTATGCATGAGGGCTTAGCAAGGTATCACAAAATCCTTCGGGAAAAAACACACTGCAATTAATGGTGTTTATTGCTTTGCTGGAGAATAAACCCTCAAGTTTTTTTGCTTCGATCGTCCTGGGTTTGTTGTATTCATTAGCAGTATTCATCAATTCGATGGCTTGTTTCACCGTAGCGTTAATAAGCCCTAACATGCTTTCTTTCGTAGCCGGCGTAAAATATTTAAAACAGCCTTCTTCATCAGCCTGGGCAGGTTTCATTCCAATAATTCTATATTTTCCATCTGCTTTGTCGAATGAAATAGTTGCTATTAAAATTATTCTGCTGTTCGAAAAAGGTCTCCGAATTTTAAAATCCTCATTTCCATTTTCATCTGTAAACCGTATTTTTTTGTAGATACCGGAAAAAGTTGAGATTTCGAAAGGGATAGTTACTTGAAACCTTTTTCCTGATTTTTCAAATTTCACATTGTCGATGTATCTGCTAAAATTGCCAAAACGGTTTTGCTTTATCCCCGAAGGACTGATGAAGTTGTTGTCGCCTACCTGAGTAATCGAATTTGGTGAAATGTAGCTGATACCATCATCAAAAATCCCATAATCATAATATTTGGTAAAAAGTGCGATGTATTGCTCCGGGCTTAAAAGTTTATCGCTTACTGAGTCAGGATCGAATACGAAGTTGGGAATAATTGGGGTGGTGCTGTCTTGAGGATAGTTAAATGCCTGTCTGAACTTTTGCATACCGATTGTATTTGGTCGATCATTCCCATTGTCGGAACCGTCATTTAAATCGAGTGTTTTAACAAAAGTGTCGATGAGTAATTTATCTACTGAATCAGCAATTTGACTTTTTTCAAAAACTGTGAAGTCTTGGGAGGATGCTGTTTTTATTGCTCCATTTAGCAAGAGGCTCAACATTAGGGAAATAAAAAACACTTCTTTATTCAATTTCATATTTATCGTTTTTGCTCAGTAAACTATCTTGTTTTATAATGAAATACTACGCACCAATTGCCATCTAAATAAGCAAATGGCTCTATTTCGAGGGTGTGAATTCGTAGGAGTTTGTATAGGATCCACTGAATTTATCCGTAATTTTTACATGGTAAGTTCCCTGAATGCTCTCTTGCCCAATGTAAATGTAAGGTTGATTCCACAAGGCATCCATGGACTCGTTGTTTTTATACCATTCGAAATTGTACATCTCTAGGTTATCGACACTACTGAATAGCATAAAGCCCTGAGGTGAGTTTCCTTCCAAGCGAAGGATTGCTTTTTCGGGTGCATAGCCGTCGTCAACAGCTACCAATTGTTCAATGGAGTATGTGTAGTTAAATCCTTCCTTGCTAATTTCGGCCACAACTTTCGTTTGTAATTCTCCGGTACTCCCATCCGTCCACTCAACGAAAATTGAGTTTTCTCCTTGTTCAAGTATCTTCCCCCCAGTTATTATCCAACTTATAACAGAATCCCCTGGCAAACAATCAAGCCAATATCGATCGGAGGAGTTAACCCAAAACACCTGGTCGGTATCCTCATATTGTATTAGATAAGTGTTATGAATGGAGAAATTACTGCTTAAAATTTCGGTGTCTGTGGTAGTTTCAATTTCATAATCGTAATAATATGTTCCTTCAGGAGCAAAATTCTTCGGATTAATTATTCCGGAACTTGTTATGGCATTACCATCCATGCTCGTAAATTTTCCGCCGGCAGGATAGGCCATAATCCTGACTATGGTATCCTTTGGTAAGTAGGCTTCGGCATTCTGATCGTCAAAAAAAGCATAATTCAATCTGGTATTTGCAAGCCCTCCAGTCCATAGAAAATCTTCTTCACCAAGAAAGTTTACTTTGTCCTGAGCTTTTAATGAGAAATTATGAATGGGATTATCTGTAAACGCCCCATCAAACGCCCATTCAAATATGTAGCCATCAATAATGTTAAATTCATCCACAATAGTTTCAATACCATCTTTTATTATCACGAGCTTGTTAATTTCACCTGTGGTATCTTTTACCATTCCTTTCAAAAAATAGTTTTCCTGCTTAAATATAGTGTCAGCCAATGTTGAAATGTTTAGGTCGTAGGGGGGCGTGTTAATCCGATATCTCACAATCAAATTATCCGATGGTATCGTGTCTCCTTGCTGAACAAATGCTTCTTCATCAAACCACGCATCCATATAAAATTTATGATAGGCCATGTCATTTTCATCGATTGCAAATGTGGAATCAGGGAAAGTTACCAAAACCGGGCTGCCCGGTGCAATGGCTGCGGTGCTAATATTACCCACCATAGTATCCCTTTCTAAAATTTCACCCTGGTAATACTCATGGATGGTGTTAATCCTGATTGTTTCGTTTGAGCTAAAAGTGTCGTTGTAAAATACCATAGCCCCAAACAGAACCTCCTTATTGTAAATCTCAATTTCTTCGTTTAGATAGGAGTAAAGTTCATTCGGATAAAGGCCGTTGAATTCAACAGAATCTACTCTTGGTCGGGGGTGATAAATCAGGAAGGCATTGTTCCCATGTAGGTTATAAATTGCTGTACCCGGCAAGTCAGACCTCAGTATCCTGGATTCAAAATAAACCCGGATGGTGTCGTCCCAATATGGATCCAGAGAAACTTGTATTCCTTCAACCGATACGCTGTCTGTGTTGGTTGGCTTTGGCTGGATAATCGTTTCAAGTTCTATCGGCTCAATAGCTCCATTCACCTGGCAGAATATCTTGGTTTCTATCTCATCTCCCTCCGTAACATCATCGTTGTAGGTCAGGCTAAGGTCAAAAGTTATGGTATCGTGAAAAACAGTTTTGATTTCCGTTGTGCTCAAATAGTCAGGTTTTACGGGCAGGTATTCATGGCCGGTGATTACCGGTTTGGCTCTGTAAATAATCAAACTGTCGGAGGAAACAATGGAATCAGGCGTTTTGGTAAAATAGGCTTCAAAATGGATGTAATCGTAGTCATTTTCAAAATCTCCATATTGAAGCGTGAAGTTGAATAGGCTGGAGTCGATACGAGGCATAAAAATGCTGCTATCACCCCAAACCCTGGTATAATCGAACAACTGCTGACCATCAGGCTGGCCATTGAAATACGCCTTAATAAAAACCCCATCCTCTACACTGCAAGTATCATCGTAGCTAATTTGCATGCGCACCTGAACAGCAGTATCGAAAACTGTGGTGGCTGTGCCGGGCGAAATGCTGTCATCGGAAGGTCTCCCAATGCTGGTTTCATAGGTCAATACTTTAACCGCAGGTGCCGGGTGGATTATTTTTAAGGTATCAACAATCGTTGAAAAATAAACAAGAGGGATTTGTAAATCATCCCGAATAAAATTTGCCTCAAAGAAAACCAATATGCTATCATAATTATCTCCTAAAGGAACAATAAACCTTTCTTCGCCATCAGCAGGAATATTTATTGTTAGTTCATCTGGTTCGTTGGAGATGACAGTAGTAATATTGTAAGCTGTATCTATTTTCTGGATTGAGTCTTCGCTATAAATCTCTCGCAGAGCAATTACCCGGATCGAATCTCCAGTATTTACCGAATCGTTGTACCATAGTTTAGTCCGAAACATTACCGAATCAGTATAAATGATATTCCAACCTTCCGGACTCAGGTTGTTCGGGTAAGGGTTTAGATAACTAAAACTATCAATTTCGGGTTTTAACCTTTCAAGTAATAGGGTGTCCGATTTAACGATGCTATCATGTTCCATAGGGAAACCCTGGAAATAGGCAATAAACCTTACTGAATCCTTAAAATATTCTAATGGTACAGATACCAATTCGGGAATATCAGGGATTATGGCAGTTGTGTTTCCTAATCCGTTATTTCCAGTTGAGTCGGTAGCAACTTTAATGGTTTCACCGATTTTTTGTTGATTGTAAAATACCTCCATGCAAATGGTGTCCAGACTGTTTGGATTCTTCCCATGGCTGAATGGATCGTTGTAATTGATCATAGCATTGAAACGGAAATCAGAATCAAAAATCCCGGTGTAGGCCATATTTGAAGTGGTCACCTGCGAGGGGAGCACGGAGTCGTAAAGTACGTTTGTAACTCTTGGAGCGGGGTGATACATCAACAGGGCATATTCGCCTCCCTCATTGTAAATCCCGGCATCAGTAAGTCCCGGCCTTATAAACCACGATTTAATATACACCCGGATGGAATCATTAAAATAAGGATCGAGGGCAACCTGAAAATTGCTAAAGGATATCGAATCGCCTTCTTCGGGCTTTGCCAGCGTCAACGAATCCACAGCTTCTGTGCTACCGCCAATAATTTCGCGATAAACCACCGTTTTTACCTGATCCCCGGGATGGAGTGTGTCGTTATAATGAAGTGTTGCATTAAATATTATGGAATCATGAAATACGGTATCGTAATTTTGGGTATTCACATAATTTGGTAACACGGGCGCATAGATAGCACTTTGAATGCGTGGCCGTTCACGATAAATAAACAGGCTGTCGGAGCTTACGATCGAATCCGAAGATTTGCTAAAGTAGCTTTTGAAATAAATGGTATCCCAGTCAGCTACATCATCACCATATTCAAGATCAATGTTGAACAAATCTTCCCCATCTCTCGGAATGGAAATACTTCCATCGCCCCAAACCCGGGTAGAGTCCGTAATTTCAGGATCGTAAGCTGTGCCGTTGTAAAAAGCCTTCAATATCAGCTCATCGTCCACGCTACACGTGTCATCATAAGCAATTTGCATTCGTACATTAACGGCGGTATCGAATACCGTAAAATAGTTGGCCGGGGTATTGGTGGTGTCAATGCTGCCGCTTTGCGATACGATCGTGTCGTAAAGCACCTCCCTAACCACAGGTACCGGGTGAATTATTTTTAAAGTATCAGTATCGTATGAATAGAACACATCAGGAATTTGCAAGTCATCGCGTATAAAGTTGGCCTCGAAATAAACCAAAATACTGTCGTACCTTTCTTCCAGCGGAATCATCAGCCGCTCTTCGTTTTCCGGGGGTATCAGGATAAATAGTTCATCGGGGTTTCTCTCTATCGTAATATTATAAGCGGTGTCCACCCGCTCGGCCTGACCTTCGCTATACACTTCGCGCAACGCAATTACGCGTATGCTATCATCATAATTAACGCTGTCGTTATAAAACAGTTTGGTTCGGAATTCAACCGAATCGGTGTAAATGATATTCCAGTCAGTCGTGCTTAAATTTGCCGGATAAAGACTTTCATAGCTCATGCTATCGATCTTGGGCTTCAGGCGGTTTATGTAAATTGTATCCGAGTTAACAATGCTGTCAGGCTCCATGTCAAAACCCTCAAAATAAGCCCGGAAGTTTACCACACCGGTTCCATAGTCCAAAAGGATGGGGATAAGCGCATCTCCGGAAAGCGGAATCGTTGCCAAAGTATCGCCGCCGGGTGAAGTTCCGGTGGTATCTGTGGCAATTTTGTGGGTTTGTCCTACTTGTGTGCCTTGATAAAAAACATCCAAACAAATAATATCCTGGTCATGGCTGTACACATCGTTGTATTCAATTTGAGCCCTGAACTGAAATGCCGTATCAAATATCGGGGTGGTGTCATTATTGATTATGCTAACCTGGGTCGGAGACACTGAGTCAAAACTCACGCCTTCAACCCTTGGTGCCGGGTGATAAATGCGCAGCATCGAAGTATCCTCAGTGTTGTAAACCGGAAATGAATCTCCATTGCGGATAAACCAGGCTTTAAAATACACCCGTATCGAATCGTTAAAATAAGGATCTAGATCAATAGTAAAATGTGTATTATCCGTTGGGATTGTTAGTGTTGTCTCTCCTTGTTGGGTAATTCCTATGGCAGAGTCGGCACGAATAAACGCATCGTTATTTACTTGCTGAAAAACTACAACCTTAATTGAATCTTCGGAGTTTATCGAATCGTTGTATGCCAGTTGCGTTTTAAAATGGATAGAATCGTTAAACAAAACCATGGGCGTATTGGCCGAAAAATCCGCATCTTTTTCTACATAGCTGTGGCCTTCGATTATGGGTTCTACCCTTTGCACGTGCAAACTATCCGAAACATATACCAGTGAATCATTTCCGCCAGGGAAATAAGTAAACCAGGCTTTGTAATAAATATGGTGTGGCTCGTAATCCGGGAGTTCAACGATATTGGATGGAACGAAAAGAGTATCATTTAGATTTGAAACAGCCGGGATAGTATCTATTACATCTTCGTCCCGAAAAACGACCATTTTGATGGACTCATTAACGCTAAGCGTATCATTAATAATTAGCCTTGCCTGGAAATTTACTGCACTATCAAATATGTGTTGAAGTGTCGAGGTATCAGGATCGATGGTTGCCGGAAATACAGTATTATAACCGCCCGTAATAACCTGTGGCTTGGGGTGGAAGATACGCAAGGTGTCAGGGCAGGGTACTTTTTCGGTCGTAGAATAAGCATCAAAATAAATGGTATTAAGGCCATAGTCGAGTGAAATTTTAATAGCAGAATCATATAGCGGATAGTAGGCACTGCAAATAGTTGTTGCGCTATCTTGGGGTACGATGATAGAATCACAAGTATTATTAGAAGGGGTTCTGTTATAAAAAACTAATGTATCTGAACCTTTAGGGCTTATGAAATATATTTTAGTCCATACATCCTTAGAATCTGGGGTTTCGTTTAAGCCTAATATGGTTCTAAACCTTAGCGTATCGGGGAAATAATTTTTTGTAGTATCATCAAGGCTAATATTAGAGGGTAAATCATGAAAATCCGCTGATCGGATAACCTGTGCGTCAACCCTCCCAGCAAAAAGGAGTATTACAAAAAGTAAAACTAACGTTGACAGTTTTTTAACTGCTTTTAAATAAATCATATTCTTATCTCGATTATTCATGAATGAGTATTTTCTTGATTAATACTTCGGTCGGACTTTTGAATTTGAAAAAATAAAGCCCGTTACTTTGATTTCTTAAATCGATGGATAATTTATTATCTGTTGGCTCTATTTTAATTTCATTTACGATTTGTCCCAGAGGATTGATAATGCTAAGATCGATGGCTTCGTATCTTTTCTCGATAATAGAAATATTAATTATTCCCTTACCGGGATTTGGATACATAATCAATGATTGATTAAGTGAACATGAAGAACTTAATCCATTGCTTTGGTCATTCGTTTTAAATGAGAAATCCTTAGATAGTCTGTCCTTTTCTGATTCAGTCGAAATAAAATGAATGGTCTTTGAGCCAGTAAGCAATTTCTTGCCCAATTTGATAATTAACGACACCGTTGTAACTTCAATATTATCATCAAAATCATAGTCCAGTTCTATAATGCCTTTATAATCCTGATAGTCTGAATAATGGCCATCGCCAAAGAGCCAGCGATACTGGATATTTGCATTGGAGATGTCCGGTAAATTGCCACTTTCTTTCAAGTGGATTTTCTTTTGGGCATGGCTAAGTACCTTTACATCAAAATCAAGCGCAAAAGGTGGTGGAATAAACAAATCAATACTGTTTTGCGCGTAAGGACCCCCACTCATACCAATATCGTTACGCTCGCTTCCACACGAAGGATAAATTACTCCAGAGCCATTTACATTATCATTATAAATATTACTGATGTTTCCAGTGTCCACACACACGGAGCTTTCGCATAGGAGATAAAAATTATTAAGTGAAGTAAAACCAGGTAAGCTGGTCTGAATAGTACCAAAATAATTTACTGCGGCATCAAGTGGTAATAAATCAAAATAACAATTGTACAGGTTTATTTTATTTGCTGGCAGGGCATTGTATAATATTGCTTTTCCTAATCCATTTTGATTATTGCCCCAAAAAAGGCTGTTGTAAATAAGCATATTTTCAGGTGTAATTTGTCCTTTTATATTAATACCTCCCTCGTTATCGTGATTGATAACATTGCAATTGGTAAACGAAAACGAATTGTCCGCTGTTAGATTCATGTAAATGGCCGCCTGCTCGTAGGAGGCCGTATTGTTTAAAAAATTACAATTATAAAATTGGGTATTGCTACTGTCAACAAATATACCACCACCGGCATTGCTTTGAGACCCGGAAACACCTTTATTGTATGCAATTAAATTCCGAATGAATATCAAAGTATCTCCGGGGTTATTGCTGTGATTGATATAGATACCGCCACCTTTTGCACTATAATTGTTGTCTTGGATCTGATTCTCGATAAATTGAATGCGGTTGGAATTTCCCAAGCGGTTTTCTCCATTAAAACATATACCCCCGCCGGAACCGTCATTGGCCGTATTACTGTTGATGCTATTGTTTTGAATTATCGAACTAAGCAAACTTTGTGCATAAATACCCCCTCCTTCAGGGGCTTCGTTTGCCTTAATCATATTGCCATCGATTAAAACATTTGTAGAATCAATATACATGGCACCACCCCTTAATTCATTGGCCTTGTTTGAATAAAAGGCATTATCAGCAATGTTAACAGGTTCGTTTAGAGACAAGCCATGATTTTTGATAAAAATAGCACCGCCTGATAATTCAGCTTCATTAAAATAAAATTCGTTACTAATAATGTTTCCCAAGCCGTTGAAAGACTGGTCGTAATTTTCGATAAAAATGGCTCCTCCTGATAAATCAGAAATGTTTGAATAAAAAGCATTATTAACAAAGTTTACAAGGCCATTGTATGACTGACCATGATTTTCGATAAAAACTGCACCCCCTGATAAAATAGCATTGTTTGAATGAAACTCATTATTAGCTATAGTGCTTAAGCCATTGGAATTCAGACTCTGATTTTCGAAATGAATGGCTCCTCCTGATAAGCCCGCTGCATTAGAATAAAATTTGTTGCTGGTAATGTTTACATATCCACTAGAAAACAGACCCTGATTTTCGATAAAAATGGCACCTCCCACATCATAGCTGTGATTGTTTTCAAAAAGGTTATTATGTATGGTTAATTTGCTATAATTTTTATCATAAATGGCTGCTCCACCGCCAATTGGCAAACTGCTGTTCTTTATGTTGCCGATAAAATCATTGTTCTCAATTAATGTTTCAATATTTATGCGTGGCACGATGGTATTCCATATTACTCCGCCAATGCCATCGCAAGTATTGTTGAAAAAATAATTTCCCTTAATCTCATTATTTACAGACTGAGTAAAAGAAGTATTCGTATAACTTCCAAAATACAAAATTCCTTGTTTTACCGTATTTGATTCAAAGTGGTTAAGCAGGATTTTGGCATTACAATACTGCATATTAATGCACGATTGGTTGTATTTATAAAACTCGCAATGCGCCACAGTTAAATTGGCGCACCAGGCATAAACTGCTGTTTTCCTGGCTTTATTTAGGTCATGGAAAGGGCGTTTTCGGAATATGTTTTTCCATAAGTAAACAATTGTGGAATCGCTTATGTAATCATCATTGCCCTCAATTATTATTTCTTCAATCTCATAATTTGTGAAAACAGGAATATTGGTGCCAATAAATTGGTTTTGTGTTATGGCAAGATGATTTGAGTAAATAGAGTTTTGAGCGTAAATAACCGGATAGGACTTGCTTGCTCCAAAATCCCTAAAGCTGGTCTGCATAAAAATATTTTTCTGGATAATAAGATTAACATCATCGAATACCCTTACAATTCCATTGGTATTTGCAATATTACTTTTAAAATAATTATTGCTAATTGTGGCTGAAGTATTCATTTCAAATACTAAGAGGCCTTTATCACTATTTTCCACTTCATTGTTAATAAAATCGCAACTATCGATGAGTAAGTTGGAAGAGTTTATTGCTCCTATTAAATCGCTGTTTTCGATAAAGGTGCAGTTTTTAAATGTAACATTATGGGTCATAGAGATATCGATACCACTTACCGCTCGCGAATTAATTTCTTTGGTATTGTTGCGCTTGATGTGCTTAAACTGGCAATATTCAAAAGAATTTAATAACTCAAAACTCGTAATAGTTATCCCATCCCAGGTTTGCTCAACACTTGCATCAAAAATAATTGGCTCTGTTTCGTCTCCTACCGCTTCAACCGATCCGTAAATCCGAAGCCCGGCCAATGGATTGGTAAAAGTTACTGTAACACCCGGATAAATTTTAAGCAGTGTATCTGCGTTTACCTGGAAAACATTGGATATGCTTGTGTCATTTTTCCATTCGATCACTCCTGATTGCCCACTTACATTGGCCGAAAGCAACATTGTAAAAATTGCAACAAGGAATATCTTGCTCCATATTTGAAGCTGAATTTCCGTTTTTCTTATATGCAGAAATCTAAATGTGTAATTAAGTATTTTCATGTGTTTATCCATTGTTTTGTAAGTTATCTGGCGCGTTAAAAGGTTAAGATACAAAGAGAACCATTGCTCTTGGCATGATTTTGACCCGGTCGTCGGCATAGTGGAACTGCATTTTCCATACTTGTCTTTTTTTGTAGCCCAAAACTCAACATAAATTTTGGATTTCACAAAAATATTTTTGTGGATGCACATATTGAGTTAAAGTGTAAGTGTACGGTTTTTGGGCTTGAGTGTAGCTTTTTTGGCATTAAGCGTATGGTTTTTGGGTTTAAACGTTTTTTAAAAACACCCTCAATTTATATGCTTTCTAAATTATTGCCTGGAAAATAGCTCCAATTTTTTGTGTTAAAATCACAAAAATTGGAAATCGGGCTGTTTTTCCTTAGGAAGTGCCAAACAAACATTCTTGAAAAAGATGCAGAGCAAAGTCGCAAAATCGTAAAGAAAGTAGGATTTGCTATACAGGCTTGGAAAATGCGAAATGTTATTGTCAAAAAAAAACAGCCCTGAAGTTGTAACTTCAAGGCTGATTGTGAATTCTTATGGTGACCCCACCGGGATTCGAACCCAGATCATCAGAACCGGAATCTGACATTCTATCCATTGAACTATGGGGCCATAATCATTGCGGCTGCGAAATTAATCATTTTCGGGATAAAACTTTGCTGTAAATAATTCGTTTGCCATTTCCCTTATCTTTCTGTTTATCTGTTGTTAATAATCAAAATCCAGTAGCTTGTAAAAAAATGTAATGAAAATAAAATAGTACTGTGTGTTGCATAGTACTAAAACTGTATTATATTTGCCGCATGAATACAGACAAAAGAATATCACAGATGCGAAAAGGAGTGCTGGAGTTGTGTATTCTTACCATCATTTCAAATCAGGAAGATGCCTATGCCTCCGACATTCTGTCGCGGCTCAAGCAATCGGAGCTGATAGTGGTAGAAGGCACACTGTATCCTTTGCTGACGCGCCTCAAAAACGAAGGCCTGCTTAGCTATCGCTGGGAGGAATCCAAATCGGGGCCTCCCCGGAAATACTACAAAATCACCGAAATCGGCGAAACAATCCTTCAGGAACTTACCATCGGTTGGCAGGAGCTGATTGATGCGGTGCAAAATATTACTGAACTTGAAAACACAAATTTGGAAACCACAAATCAGCAATCACAATGAAAAAGACAGTAACAATAAATATTAGTGGCATCATTTTTCATATCGATGAAGATGCCTACGATCGGCTAAACAGATATATGAGCCGACTTAAAAAACATTTTTCGCGTATGGAGGGTCGCGATGAGATTATCACTGACATCGAATCGCGCATCGCCGAACTCCTGCAGGAAAAAGTTGCGGACAACAAGCAGGTGATTACTATTGCCGACATCGAAGAGGTAGTAAAAATGATGGGCGAACCTGCCGAGATGGATCAGGACAGCGACTACGAAGCTGCTTCCACTACCACTACCCGTACTTACAACAGGCCAAAACGTTTGTTTCGCGACCCTGACAACAGGATGATTGCCGGCGTTTCGAGCGGACTTGCTGCCTATTTCAGCATCGATCCGGTGTGGATACGAATCCTCTTTATCGTTTCTATCTTCCTTTCGGGTGCAGGCGTTGTGGCCTACATCGTACTTTGGATTGTTGTTCCGCAGGCTCTAACTACCGCCGACAAACTCGAAATGCGGGGGGAGCCGGTCAACATCTCGAATATAGAACGGTCTTTTCGGGATGAGTTTGATAATGTGAAAGACAAATTCAACGAATTTACCGATGGGGCCAAAGAGTCGTTTAAAAAAAAAAGTCCGCATAACAGAACGATTTTCGATGCACTGATCGAATTTATCGGCGGCGCACTGCGCGTTGTGCTCAAAATTGCAGTAGTCATCATCGGTCTTATCCTGGTACTTGCGGGCTTGGGCTTTATTACAAGCATTGTAGTTGGGGCTGCAGGCCTGAGCAATTTTTCGTTTTTCGAGCATGGCGATTTGATTTCCTTTTCCATCTCCAACTTTCTGTCCCTTATATTTCCTGATCCGATAAGCGGGGTTTTTGCGGTAATATCCGTCATCTTGCTAACGGGCATCCCGCTGATAATGATGGTTTATTTGGGTATTCGCCTTATTGCTGGCCCGCAGGTCAGGATTCCTTATGTTGGCATCACAGCCTTTGCCTTTTGGCTGGCCGGACTGGTTATGGCCATTGTGGTGGGAGCAGGTACCGCAATGGATTTTAGGCATTCAGCGCGAAGCCACCAGGATTATGGTTTGGAAATGCCAGCAGGAAAAACACTCTACATCAGAACGGCCCCTGATCCGGGATTTGGGCTAGCTGCTTATGATAATAGTGCCGAAATATTCGATGGTGAGTGGAGAATCCGCATGAACAACGAGCGTTTCGAGGTTTTTGCGGTGCCCAAATTATCGATTCAGGCTACGAGCTACGACACAAAATCGCTGCTCGATGTTTCGTGCTTTGCCAAAGGCTCAAGCCGCAATGAAGCGCAGCAAAGAGCAGAAGCTTTGCTATATCCTGTAAAAAGCAACGATTCAACCTTTATTCTTCCCCCCTATTATTACTTCCCGGGCAAGTCCAAAATTAGAGATCAACATGTCGAATTGCGTCTGCATCTTCCGGTGGGTCAAGTGGTGTATTTCGATCAAAACATGGAAGACTTTTTTGATGATAATCCCAACTATTATTATCGTCGAAACAACATGGAAGGGCAAAGCTGGATTATGACCCAGGAAGGCTTGAAGCCGCATGTGTCAGGGGAAGAAATCATGCTGCGTCCCGAAACCAAACCGAAGGAACATGCAAACAGCGTTGCGACGACTAAGGTTTTGGGTATGATTCCTATGCCCCTTTATGGGATTTGATTGATCGGGAGTTGACCGGGAAGTTACGCATCTTTATTCTTTTAACCAGTTCAATGCTTTTTGCGTAATTTTTTTATGCCAATCAATTTCGTTACTTGTTTTATTCACCAATTCATTTGAGTATTCAAAAAAGTGCTTTATATGTTTTGGTTCAGGAACATAACTGGCTTTGCGAGAGTCTTCAAGCATTTTTACAAATACACGAAGTGGTAATGGGATAATTGTTGAAGTGCCTCCATAATAACTGATGTTCATTTTGTGTAAAGCATAAAAATGTGCAATACAAGCCTCGTTAATATTTGGGGCAACAAACAAACAGTAGGCTGGTTTATCCATAGTTGGAAATCAAAATATGTTTTGCCGAAGACTTAAATCTATTTCTAATGTTTACGGCATAAGACTTTCCATACTCATCTATTATCATATCACCATAAAGTTTTTCGATCAATGGAGTTCTGCCGATAACCATCAAGGCTTTACATTTCAAGTTGCGAAAATTTTCAGCTAATTCCTGGTGGTTTTTTTCGTTAAAGCCATCGTTTTTGTATTCTGCATTTCCGTAATCCGAAAAGACACAATCGTAGGGCGGGTCTAAAAACATAAAATCATCATCCCCGGCCATTTCAAAAACATCCTTATAATCGAGATTATAAATTTCTGTATTTGATAGTAATCTGGTATGAGAAGCGGTTACCAATGAGGTGTTAAAATTAGCGTAACGTCCGTAAGGCACATTAAATTCTCCCTTGGCGTTGTAGCGAATCATCCCGGAGTAAGCAGTTTTGTTTATAAAAAAATACAAAAGGGCTTCCGAATATTTTTTTTCGGTAAGACCATTAAACATATCGCGAATTTGATAATACAGTGTTTCGTTATCATCTTCTACTCTCTGTTCAGGCGTTTTTGTTTTAAGTTCCTCAAACATTTTACGATTTACCTTATAAACTCTGCCTACTTCATCAAGCTCCTTTGTTAAGGCTTCAAAGTTATTTTTCACGCCTTGATAAAAAGCCATTAGTTTAGCGTTGATATCATTAATTATGGCCTGCTGAGGTTGTAAATGAAAATACAAAGCACCACCACCAAAAAACGGCTCAATGTATTTCCCCTCATAGCTTGGAATATGCGGTATGATATGAGGTATTTCTTTTGATTTCCCTCCTCTGTATTTGACTAATGGTTTCATAAACTCATCTTTTTCTTATTGTAATCTACAATACAGTCAGTAACCATGTTTAATATCTGTGAAGCATCATCTTCATCTGCAATTATTTCATAAACCTTATCGGCTGACCAAAGGGTTAAAAGGTCTTTTTGAGCAACACCCATGAAATCAGCAATTATCATAACTTGTTCTCGTTTAGCACGCCTGTCTCCTTTTTCAATTTTGCAGTAGGTGGCAGTATCTATCTCCAATACAGCAGCGAGCTGCCGCTGAGGCAATTGCTTTTCTTCTCTTAGTGATCGTAATTTATTACCCAATAGTATTGACATGTTAGCGTCTTGACATTATTTGGCAAATCTAAGGAATAATAATTTAATTAAGGACTTTTTCGATTCTTTTTAATAAGTGTTATTCAAGTATGTGGCTTAACTAATATTAGACAGAAGAAATTTGCTCTTGCATTCTATTTATAACTTGTGCAGAAGAAAATCTAAAACACCATCTCATAAATCCGGCTGATGTCGCTGCCCAGCTCGTTGATGGAAATGTATTTGCTGTAACGGCGAAATTCGCGACCCTCAAAAAAGACGATAATCGAAGGATTGGCAAAAACGCCATGGTGCGCCGGCAGCTCCGGGTAATTTTCCGAGTTCACCAAAACCATTTTCATTCCGGCGAAGTCCTCGCTGATCATTTGCATAACCTTGGGGCGCAAACTCACGCAGGGAGCGCAGCGGTCGCTGTAAAAGTAAATCAGCAACCCTTTTTCTTCGCTTACAAGCGATTGAAGTTCGGCCAGCGATTGTATTTCGTGTTCCATTTGCATTAAAAAATTTTGCAAAAGTAGTCGGAAATTTGAATTGGTTCGAGAATGGGCGTAACAGGCTTTGCTAGTATTGCGAATTAAAAAAAACCCCGAAGCTATCTATCTCCGGGGTTAAAACCAAACGTATAAAAAAAACTACTACTCAGGGAATTCCACTGTAATATCTTCGGCCACTTTTACCAAATAAGCCTTTCCGGGCTGCAGGGTTTCGATGCTGTTAATCTCCATCGCGGGCCAGAAAACACCGTAACCTGCCAGTTCTTGAACTATGATAAGTGCATCGCCAAATTCTGCGAATAAATCAAGAACATCAATTTCTGAATTGGCGACAACGGGCATGAGGTTCCATCCGGTGGCCAGCGCAAGGCTCCTGTTTTCTTCTATCGTACCCGTAATTGGCAGCGTGCACGGCTCGCCGGTTTTGATTATGAATGCGGCATGTTGCGGCCAGGAGCCAATGGTGTTGATGTTTTCGGCAGGGTAATAAAACCCGCTCATCGTTTGTACAATAATTAGTTCATCGGCGATGGGAGCAAAGGCATCTTCGAGGGCAGATGCCGATGGTGCAAGGTAACTCGACAGGCTGGACCAACCTGCCGCAAAAGCCACATTTTGCAACAGGGGTGCAGTTCCGCCAAGCCAGGTTTGCTGCAAGCCAAAGCTCAGCTTGCCATAAGCTGAATTATAGTAGAGGAAGTCACTTTGCCCAATGGAATAACTCATGCTGCCGCCACTGCCGGATGCATCGCCCCCGGCGGCCACATTGCCCTGCTGGGCCAATAGCTGTCCGGCCGCGAATAGCAGCAGAAAAACCAGTAAATATTGTTTTATCGTTTTCATTGTGGTATTTAGTTTAGATGATTGATAACTGTCCGTTTATTTGTCCACAACATCCGAAAAGGGATTATTGATAAGATACCTGTCGTTGCGTTTGGCGGTAACCTGCCAGCTTACTTTGATGTTGGGTTCATCGGTTTTTATAACAAACTGGTTGTTTTCATCAATCTCGCCGTAGATGATGGCGCGGGCAAAGGTGTCGCCCAAAATGGTGAGTTGGTAACGAAAATCAATGTTGATCAGCTTGAAATAATCCGGCAGGCATACGCTTGCAAAACCGGCATCATCAGTAATTATATTTCCCGAGTATTGGTTCAGGGCCTCGCTCGATTCGATGGCCGCATGGACCAGGTATTTATTATCCGGGTCTTTCGGATGGTCGATGCAAAAATTCTTTGTGCCTGCAACATTTAAGTCTCCGGTAACATCTAAGTCTCCGGAAACTGCCACCACACCAGCCTGAAGTTCTATTGTACCGGGGCCTTGGCTTATGGTTGTTGAACCTAAGCCCGGTTGCTCAATCGTTTTGGTATGCAGTGCATCGTCCTTGTTAAACTCCTCGGTAAGTTTAGCGGTTGTGGTATTGCCGGGGTTTTTAAAGGATTTAACCGATTTACTCAGGTTATCATTATTCGTAAATGTAGTTTGTTCACGATAAACACCACCTTTGATCACAGTGCTGTTTAGCGGCGTTCCGTTTTGTGATCGTTCAGTGAACTTAATGGTCATGTTATTATTATCAACATAAGTTTTGGTGGTTTTTTCTTCCGTTACGCCGGGATAGGTTATTGTTTCCAATTGTGTATTACACATCAGCGTTCCATCGGGCATATAGGTTGCCGTACTTTCGCTATCCTCAGTATAATTGCTTGGATCAGGATAGTGCTCCATGCTCCGGTTTTTATCCGCAATCTTAACACCATTGGCAGACATTTCGGTGGTATTGCTTCTCGACATTGATCCCCCCATGGGATTATAATTGGCATCTGATGTGCTTTTAACCTTTATTTCGGAAACCTGATTCCCTGACGGATCGAACATTCTTGCAGTTCTTGTTTGTGTTTTGATGGTTTCATCCCATTGATCCAAAAGTGTTTCGATGACTTCCCTGCTTATCACGCCGTCCTTATAAAACTGAGTGGTTTTAACCTTTTCGTCATATTTTTCTTCTGCCGAATTTTTCAGCGACGACGACTCTGTCTCCTTCTTTACTAGCACTTCGTCTCCCTGGTAAGTGTCTGTGGTGACGGTTTTGTTTTCAAACCCCATGTCAGGAGAATAAGTGGATTCAAGGGTTGTTTCGGATTTTATTTTATTACCATCAGATCTTTGTTCTTCGATAACGTTTCCAAAAGCGTCAAACTTCAATAAGATTTGTTCAATGATCTGTCCTTCTTTATTGTAGATAATTATTTTTCTTTTAATAATTTGTGTAACAGAATCGGAGCTTATTACTCTTTCAGTGACCTCATAATATTTTAGATTTCCATTCTCATGGTACTTGTTGGTTTCGGATATTATTCCAATAGTATTATCATCTGTAGTTGCAGTACATTCTTCTACCACATGCTCTTTACTTTGATCAGAATAAGTTACTGACCGTCCTGTTGATTCATCTCTTTCATGATACATGCCTCCTCCATCAGTCCATGATGTTATGCCAGGGGATTTCACCTGGATGCTATACCACACGGTATCGTTGTTCATCATCTTGAACACACCTGTGTTCGGGTTGATCACAAAACGGGTCATCCCCTCCTGGTCTTTCAGCACCAAAGAGTCGCCGTACGAAAAGCCCCCACCTGTCGAGCCGGCAGATAGTGCATACGGCACGCTCCACAACTGGCTAATGCCTTCGATGGTGTAATTGATGCCGCCTTCCGGGTCGGCTTCGGTTTTTACAAAGTAAGGCCCTCCGGCCCAGTCGATGGCCGAAAAATCGCTGCTCTGGTCGTTGCCCTGGCCAATCACAAAGGTGATCAACCCGTTGGCATTGCTCACCGGCGTGTGGATTTCAGCGTAAACCCCGGTACTATCGGGTGCGCCCTGAAGGATGCTTACCCTGATCCCCACGGGGGAATTTGCTACAAGTTCGTTTGCCGCGTTGCGGATTACAGCCTGGTGGCTGATGCCCTGAGGTGCCTGCCCCATCAATGCAAAACCGAGCATAATGGTGATAATTGATAGAATTGTCTTTTTCATTGCTTCTGATTTTATTGTTTATGAATATTAAATGGATAGAAAAAAGTTTCATTAAAATATTTGAAGCAACAAATTTACCCCCGATCCATTTCGAATACCTGAAAACTTTGTTTGACTGCCTGAAAATCTTGTTTGAATACGTGAAATTTGTTTGAATACGTGAATTTGGAGGGTTAATAAAGCGTAATGGGCTAGATTGATGTGAATAGCCACCAAGACCCAAAGGCTCGAAGAATCACAAAGTAGGAAAATATTGAAATGTGCTAAAAAGAGATTTCTTGCCGCACGTGTGGCATACCAATGACATGTTTTGGTTAGAAACAGATTATTATGAGATTCCTCTCCGCCAGCCGGCGGATCGGAATGACACCGCCGGAGTGGGTGTAGGGGTGAGAGAACGTGGGCACTTCGCGCCCACATTCTCTCACCCCATTCTTAGCCCTGGTGCTTTGTCATTTCGATGCCGCATCTGCGGCAGGAGAAATCTATTTTTTTGATGATGACTTTATGGACAAACCCTAAACATAATGGAAATATAAACCCCCGAAAAAAGTTTGGAACTTTAATTTACAGGCATCGAACGCTGTAAACCTTTTCTGTTTTTCCTCGAATATTTCAGGAACTGTCCGGGGGTCATGCCGGTAAATTTTTTGAAAGCCCCGATAAAAACCGACCGTGAGCGGAAGCCTGATTTATGCATGATCTTTTCGAGCGACAGGCCATAATTCCTGTTTTCTTCTATCAGTCGCCTTGCCTCGCCTGTTCGGTATTTGTTCAGGAAATGATAAAAGTTCATGCCCGAATATTCGTTGATGGCACGCGATAGATAATTTTGGTTTGTATGTAATAGTTCCACAAGTGTGGCAATGCTGAGCTTGGGGTCGGTAAAAGGTTTTTCGGAACTAAAAAGGTCTTGGATTCCCTGGTAAATCTGACCTATTTGGTCGGGGTACTCATCAGTGCTATCCACGGTGCTGATAGAAATGAAATTCGCGGGTGTTTTAGTTTCTTTTTTCATGAGCTGCAAATTCAATTCATATTGTTACCATTGATATTTAGTGTCTGTCTTTTTAGTAAGTTATTTGAATTATGAATTGCCTTGCCCTCCCGCTTCGCAGCGAGGCGAGTTAGGGCGAGGATTTAATGGCTAAGATGAAAATCCCCCGCGATTTCGCCACGCCGCAGGCGTGGCGAAATCGCGGGGCGGACATCTTCAAACTCATTTAAATTAATCCTTTAAACAACGCACAGAATAGCCATAACCCACAGGGCGGTCGTCTATGGGAGCATTTGCAGAGGTATAATGCAGGCGGAGGGTCCAGGTGTATGTTGTAGAGTACCCGGTAGAACTCCAGAAGGTACCGTAGTAGCCCATGTAGTAGAAAAAATTACCGGAAGTAGGGGATCTTTGGTAGTAACCGCCAGCCCGACCTGTAAAACCACTGCTGTTGGTAGCCCCATTATTTGGGGAATTCCAGTGCGCTGAACCGGTCTCTTTCATTTTTCCGCCGGCAACACTTACGCCACCGAGGTATGTGGTTAAATCTGTCCATTCGGCATAAGCAGGTAAGTGCCAATTGGCCGGGCAGGCATCAAGCGAGGAAGGCCAGTTGTACAAAACACCATAAGCCTGGTAGTTTGTAGTGGCTTTGGCTTCAGCAACATCGCTTCCCTGGTACATATAAACATAATAATAAGGTTCGGTATTACTGCCCTCTGATGCGGGGCTTACCTGCGGCAGGTAGGCCAGGTTTTCGGCCATCCAGCATTGGTTTCCAATTTTAACGGTTGTATAGCTTTTGCCATCGCGGACATCAATAAATGGGCTTCCACAATTAAGATTCAGATAATCCGACCTTACGGTTGTACCAGGTGTACTTCCTGTTACAGCTAGCGGAGTAACTTCAAAAGCGAGAAATTTATCTATATCAGCTTCCGTAAACAGATATGTTAAGGCTGTTGCACCACTGATTGCCGCCTGGTTGGTGCCTGTTGCATCATCGGCGCGGTACCATTTGTAGGTACTGGCACCCTCGGCATCGCTTTCGTAGTCGTAGTAGGTGTATGAGCCGGTGAGGCTTTGACCTGGTTCCATCGTTCCGCTAAAAATAACATCGGAAGCCACAGGCGGCAGGTTTTGGGCAACAACACCCGTTTCGCATGTCGAAATCCATTTGATTCCTGTATAAAAATCGAGGCAATTGCTTGTGGTGTTGTAAACCATTAAACCAAAAACCGGGTTGCTAATGGCATCGCGTTGGGTTTCGCTCATACGTGGGCTTAATAAACCTTTTTTGGTACTTTGCACATCGAGCATTGCCGAGCCATCAGGTTCGGTTCCGTTAGTAGTTATGGCAATTTGGGCTTGTAAGCCACAGCTTGCAAAAATTAAAACTGCGATGAATAATACTTGTATCTTTTTCATTTTGTAAAATTTTATTTTTTAATGTTTCCTTTTGATTAACAATGTCATTTTACGGCCTTGTTAATCATGCACTATTCGTTTGGCCTATTCTCCAGGCAACTCTTGGTAAGGCGACATTATAGATGTTCCGGATGTAGTGCCGCTTGCAGCAATCGGGGTAACTTCAAAAGAAATATATTTATCTATATCGTCTTCCGCAAGCAGGTACGTTAAGGCTGTTGCGCCATTTATTACCGCCTGGTTGGTGCCTGTTGCATCATCGGCGCGGTACCATTTGTAGATACTGGCACCCTCGGCATCGCTTTCGTAGTCAGAGTAGGTGTATGAGCCGGTAAGGGTTTGGTCAGGTTCCATCGTTCCGCTAAAAACCACATCGGAAGCCACAGGCGGCAGGTTTTGCACAACAATACCCGTTTCGCATATAGAAATCCATTTTATGGAATTAAAGAAATCGAGGCTGTTTCTTGTTCGATTGAAAATAATCAGGCCTGTTGCCGGGCTGCTGATTGCATCACGTTGCACTTCGGTCATGCGCGGGGGCAGCAGTCCTTTTTCGGTACTTTGTACATCGAGCATTGCTGAGCCATCGGGGTAGCTGCCATCGGGGCCTATTGCCACCTGGGCTTGTAAGGTGTAAGTTGCAATCATTAAAATTGCTGCAATTAAAATTTGTATCTTTTTCATTTTATAAAATATTTATTGATTAGTAATGTGTTTTTGACCAGCTACGGCACAAATGCCGTTGAATGAATTATTATTTACGATCCCCGAGCTTTTCCCTTGAGAAAAACCCCGGAGCTTTTACACTCCGGGGGAAACCTAAGGGGCATTTTTTATTCGGGGAATTCAATTGTAATATCTTCGGCAACTTTTACCAAATAAGCCTTCCCGGGCTGCAGTGTCTCAAAGGTGTTGATTTCGTGGGCAGGCCAGTAGACTCCTGTTCCGGCCACCTCTTTAATAATAATAAGTGCACCTCTTTCAGGCGGGAAAAGTTCTTCAATGGCTGTGGGATTCTGCGATAATACCGGCATAAGATTCCAACCGGTGGCCAGCGTAAGGCTTCTGTTTTCTTCTATGGTACCCAAAATTGGCAGCATGCATGGCTCGCCGGTTTTGATGATGAAAGCTGCATGTTGGGGCCAGTTACCGATGGTGTTGGTGTTTTCGGCAGGAAAATACATTCCTGTCATCGTTTGTGCAATAATTAGCTCATCGGCGATGGGGGCAAAGACATCTTCGAGGGCAGGTGCCGATGGCACAAGGTAACTTGAGAGGCTGGACCAACCTGCCGCGAAAGCCACATTTTGACTTACTAACACACCATCCCAGATAATCCGGTTGAAGGGATCATCTTCATAATCGCTTCCTGCGAAGTTACCACCGGCATTGATAAAAGTAACAATGCCGGCATCAACACTTTTGCGTACATTGAACATAGCGTTTTTGCCATTAGAAAAGAAGGTGGCGTTTTCAATTTCCAGTTCCTGATCATTATCAATGGTAAGTAGCGTTCCTCCTGGTGCTCCATCGCTAAAAGTACAATTATAGAACGCCCCGGAAGGATCGACAGTAGCACCGGGTTTGATGTAAATACCATTGGCATTCATATCGCTGAACGTGGTGTGTTTTGCATGGATGGATGCCCCATCTTCAACAACTAAAGAGTAATTGCTATTGGCAGATCCTTTTATTTGAATACTTTCTTCGAAGGTTCCGGCCAGTACAAGGGTTCCTCCGATAACGTTGATAACATTATTTAATCTTACATTTTGCGACTTGTCGCCAATAGCCACCGGTCCGTTCGGTCTGGCCTCGTAGCCGGTGTTTTCGACATAGCCGGAAAAGTCTTCTGACCAAGTCACTTCCTGGGCTGGTGCTGACAATACCATCAAGAACCAACCCATCATCAACAATACCGGAGTAAATGAATTTGTTTTCATATCGATTTATTTTTTTTGATTAGTAAATATTTTATTGCATGTTTTGAACTTTTGTATGCTGAATTTCTCTGTGAATTATTCATTTCATCGATTTTTATTCATATTTTAAAATCTTATAAAACCCCGGAGCTTTTACACTCCGGGGAAAAAACTAAGGGGGCTATCCTCCTACCTCAGGATTAGCTTATCGAAAATGCTGACTTCTTTGAACTGAACATTGATAAAGTAAACACCGGCAGGATAGGCGGAAAGGTCTATCTGCAATTTTTCAGTATTTAATATTTGATCTTTTATAAGCATTTGTCCATTTAGATTGCTTAGGCTTAACAAAGCACCCGATTCCAATCCCGCGACAGTTACCTTACCAAATGAGGGATTAGGGAATATAGAAACCCGTTGACCGGTTTCGTTTTGTGGCACACCGGCACTTTTACCAAATAGCAGAGTAAAACGCGCAGCATCATCCCCGTCTTCGCTCACAAAACTGTAATTACCCTGCTGTGTGAGGTCAGTTAAAGTATCCGCTTTTTTGTCCTCCAGATAGATGGGGACATCAGTAAAAGAATCCTGCCCTTCGAAGCTTAGGGTGTATTCACCGGGCACATTTACAGAAAAGCCTAAGTCCACCGATCTTGAATCAGATAGATTGGGCAGGCTGTTAACGGCCATCTTTATGTTTTCGCTTTCGGTATAAATCATCGGGATGCCATTGCCGGGTGTCATGCGATAGGCATCCAGTAAGGGGTCGAAAGCTTCGCTGGCATCATTCATAAAGCGCACGCTGCCTTTAGTTGACGGATAGTTTTCGACCTGGTAAACCAGCGTGTTTTCGTTTTGTTTTTCTGACTTGTAAAAAGTGGCTGGTTCGCTGGTCATGGCATCGGGGGTTATGTTTAAGGTGCCGCCTGCCACATTGTTGCAATGCACAAAAAAGCCCTGTGCCATGGCCACATACTGCGAAGCGGTATTGCTTGGGGCGCCGGGCAGGTAATAGAGATAGTTGCCGCTTTCTCCTTCTTCAGGATCCCATAGGTAAATGGTGGCATCAAGGTTTTCGGGTATGCTTACCTCGTCCCAATCGAGTGTGGCCGTATAGGGGTTGCCGACCATATTCCATCCAAAGCCTTCTCCTCCTGACGACACAAAATCAAAAGTTTGTATGCCTGCATTGGGCGTGCCTGCAAACTCTGCAAGAACAGATTCGGCAGCGGATGCCCAGAGGCTGTAACCTTGTGCCGGGTTAAGCGGGTGGCTTACCGAAGTAATGTCATTCCAGCTATTGTCGTTCTCGGTGTGGTATTGCAGTACATTTCCAATAAATATTTCGGATAAAGCATCAGCCATCGGGCTTGACACCAAATGCCATTGATTGCCCTGGTAGTATCGTTGGGCTGTGCATTGGCCATTGCCTTCCACAAGCACCGCTTGTTTTGGCAGGAGCATTCCAGGATTTGTCAAGGGGTCATCGCTATCGTGCAGTACGATTTCGCCCGTATTGTTCAGGCTGAGGTCGCCATTGACGGTGAGGGAATGATCGGGTTCTACTGCAAGTTGAGATGAGCTTTTTGAAGTTGATCCTAAAATTGTATTTCCTAAAACCAGCACATTATAGCTGGCAGAAAAATTACCGGACATCACTTCCAAATCATTGTTTATTAAAAGGTCGGACGCTATTGTTAATTCGTTTTCTAAGGCAGATTTATTTACATGAAGGTTATAATATTCGCTGGGATTTGTTCCCAGAAACATAAATTTCATATTGGGCAGATGGTCTTTTTCAAAATCAAAATTTGGGGGTGTTTCCGAATTTGAATAGCCATATAAAACACGTTCCTCATCGTATGGATAATCAGTGGTTAACACTTCATACGCTGATGTAGTATAATTTGGATTTGATCCCCAGACAATTTCCACGATTACGTTGTTTGTATTATCATAAGAAAAGGGTGTATCAAAATCTATTGTAAACCATCCGGTTTCAGATGGTAAGGTATAAACAGCCTGAGATAAAACGGTTACAGCATCTGTCATATCCGCATATCTACCTTTATTGTACCAGTTTGATTCGCTGGTATGGTTTAGCCTGACTGTGAAATTCTTAAAATTGCGAAAACCTTCAGGGGATACTAGCGAAATATTTAATTGAATGCCATTTATGAGACCGGAGATACCTATATCGCTGCCCAGATATAACATTTGTGATTTATTATTTTTCCTATAGTTATTAAATGGATAATTTCTTTCAGAAACAGTTCCGGAACCGACTTGGATTTCACTTCCTAAACCCGTAGAAGCAATACCTTGGTTTCCATTTGTTTTGTCGAAAATAACGGTACTTGTACCAGGATTCCAAGTCCCCTGTTGTGTCCAATTACCTGCAATATACAATAAAGCACTACCGCCATTCAGTGTGGCACCAGCACCAATATTTATGTTCGAATTTACATCCATGTTATTCCCCAGGACCAGCACTGCATTATCCTGCAAATCCACTGGCCCATTAATGGTAAGCAAAGCATTATTCTGACCAGAACTGTTTTCGACAAGTGTAAAACTACCGTTTATAGTTGTATTCCCGCCAGGATTGAATTGTGCAGTTCCATTTGCAAATAAATTGCCTTCAATAGCCGTAGTGTTTCCGGATAGAAAAACAGCAGTGTTTGTCATTTCCATATTTCCTAAAATATTCAAGTCATCATTGGCGGTTTTATTGCCATTTCCTGAAAGTGTCAGATTACCATAGTTCGGCGCGGCTTCAATGGTTTGATCACCCTTGGTTGCATTGGCATAATTAACCGTGCTGTTTTCGGCAAGATCATAGCCAATAGAGGCTGTAGGTAATCCTGCCATCAAAATCAATTCAGAACCAGATTGCAAGGTGAATTTCTGACAGGATTGGGAGTCATTTACCGTTACTGTATGTCCTTCGTAAACAATAACATCATTTGATGAACCCGGGATTTGACCACCAAGCCAGGTAGTCGTACTATTCCAATTTCCTGTTTGCGCACTGATCATTGTATTTGCCTCTGTGATAATGCTCAAAGCTGAAAATTCCGAGGTATTGTTATCTGTATGGGTTGTGGTTGCTACAATATTATCGCCGGCAGAAATATCAAAACCGGAAAGATCGAGGTTTCCTGAAAAATCGCCGGCAGCTTTGGATGCGTCAGTAGTCAGGCTGCCAAGGTAGGTTTTCCCTTCGCCGGAGCTTGCATCATCAGTTAGAAAAATCTCAAGCGTAGCTGAAGCTCCTGCCCCCGTTCCTTCAATATGCAGCATGTTTGCATTTAAACTGGTGGAGGAAATAACAGGTGCAGAAATATGCGGTGCTATTCCCGGACCGTTGCCACTTGCTACCAAATCAATTCCCAAACCGATATTATCATAAATTGAATTTCCGGAAATCCTGTTGTAGTCTGTATATCTAAAATCGAAATAATCCTGACTTTCATTTTCCCCATAAACCTGTATTCCGCAAGGTGTATTATGATGGATGCTGTTTGCTTCACCGGAATTGGTTCCTCCAATGATATTATTATCGGCATGTTCGCTATATCCGGCTATCTTGATACCATTATAATCATTGTGGCAAATTGTATTCCCGTAAACTGTATTGTTACTCACTTTTATCCAAATACCCCCGTAACCATTCCAGGCAATGAAATTCCCATCTCCCCCGGTTGTACCACCGATCATATTATTTTCGCAATCAACCCTAATGCCAGCTGAAATGTTTGGCAGGGCATAAGTTCTGCTGTAGTTACTTCCAATGGTATTTCCTTTAATGGTATTTGGGCCGTCTTCTATGTTGATACCGGACCCACCACTGGAATTTCCGGAAATTAGATTGTTGATGATTTGTGTATTTGTACTTGGCACGGCAACGGATATTCCGTGGGAACTATTCCCTCTGTTCAATTGGCCCGTAGGATCAGTTCCGATAAAGTTGTTTTTAATGATTGTATTGCTTACTTCAGCATAACCCCCTCTTCCCACTTGAATGCCACCATCATTTCCTGAAATGATATTTCTTTCATTTTCAGTATTACCACCTATGATTGTACCGTCTGCGGCATCACCCACATATACGCCATAATCAATGTTTCTGCGAAGGTTTCCCTGCACATTTAAACCAATGGTATTACCGCTGATTACATTTCCGTTGGTGCCATTGTTTTCCACGGCTACACCACTGTAATCATTTCCTGATATGATGTTTCGTGCTGCTGCAATCGAACCTCCAATGGTGTTGTATTTTGCGCCGTCGCCAATATATACGCCATGCTCAGTGTTTCCCCGATCGGAGATGCCGTCAGCAGTGGTGCCGATATAATTTCCCTGCACATGATTGTTGTTGGTATTGGTTTCGCGAATGGCCACACCACTGGCATTATTTCCTGAAATTACATTTCCTGAACCTTGCACTGTTCCTCCAATAATGTTTGCTTGTGCGCCTCCAAACAAAACTACTCCGTAATAGGTATTCCCCAAATCAGCCGTTCCGTTTACATCGGTTCCGATATAATTGCCCAGGACTTGATTTTGAGTTGACCCGGTAATCATTACCCCCGAATGGCTGTTGGCTGAAATGATGTTGCGGGCTGCAACCGTTGCGCCGCCAATGGTATTTTCGTCAGCCCCGCCAGCAATATATACACCCGCATTGCCATTGCCTAAAGCACCCGTCCCGTTTTTGTCGGTACCGAGGTAATTTCCAACTACTGTATTGTTATTTCCTCCCAGAATATATACTCCATCGCCTGTATTGCCAGAGATAATATTGCCCGCACCGGCTTCCGTTCCGCCAATGGTATTGTTTGGCTCGGTGATAATTATGCCATCAAAACCATTGGGCAGCGCGGCAGTTCCATTTTTATTTACCCCAATATAATTGCCTTTCACATTGGTGTATTGCCCACCAATATAGATTCCATAAAGGGTATTTCCGGATATTACATTTCGCTCCGCTTCAGTAGTTCCGCCAATGGTGTTATAATACGACTGGTTAATGTAAACCCCATTTTGATTGTTTGGGGCAGCAGTAAGCCCATCGGATGCCACACCGATGTAATTACCAATTACAGTATTACTATTCGATCGCAAATGAATTCCGGAGTAGCTATTGGTAATCACATTGCGCATTCCCCCACCGATACCGCCGATAATATTGTTGTCGGCCGAGTTAAATGTCAGAATTGCCATACACTGATTTTTTGAGAAATTGTTGATGTGAAGACCCCTTATTTCGCAATGGGAGGCCCCATTCAGGTAAATTCCCACTGAGGTAATAGGAAGGCTGATACCGTTAATTTCTATCCCTGGCGAACCATCGGGCCAGACACCCTGCCATTGTGAGCTGGCATCAATAATTGTATAATCCCTTGTAATTGCCGGAAGTGCAGTTACCAAAGTGATGGTGCCGTTCACATCAAAATTGATGGTATGCTGCCCGGCTGTGGCATTGGCCTGTTCGATGGCCCATCGCAGGGAGCCGTTACCTGCATCGTTCAGGGTGGTAACGGTGAAGGTATCGGCAAGCACTTTTTGAGCATTGAATGAAAGCACAATCAAACCTGCAATAAGTAAAAATGTTTTTAGTGAGGGGCTTATGTAATGTTTCCCTTTTTGTTTGTTTCTGTGTTGATTTTTTGATTTTGCATCATGAAGGCCTCTTCTTTTACGATATTTTGCAGTGCCATAAGCTGATGCCAGCAGAAGAAGTATCAAGCTCCCACTACCAATGGGCGCACCTCCGCCAACAACCGAATTGTTCTCTCCACCATTACCACCGTTTGGCGGAGGAGGATCTCCGTTTTGCGCTGTGGAAAAATACGATATGCCCAAAAAAATGAACATTAGGAAGATAAGCTTGAATTTGTTTTTAATTTGTTTTTTCATGTCGATTTAGTTTTTTGATTATTAAATATTTCATTGCATGTTTTGAAATTTCGCGTGTTAAATTTCTCTCTGAATTATCCATTTCATCGATTTTTAACCGTATTTTTAAAATCTGATAAAAACCCCGGAGCTTTTACACTCCGGGGAAAACCTAAAATGAAAAAGAGTACTACTCAGGGAATTCAACTGTAATATCTTCGGCAACTTTTACCAAATAAGCCTTTCCGGGCTGTAGGATTCCGATGGTGTTGATTTCATGGGCAGGCCAGTAAATTCCTGTTCCGGCCACCTCTTTAATGATAATAAGCGCACCTTTTTCAGGTGGGAAAAGTTCTTCAATAGCTGTGGGATCCTGCGATAATACCGGCATAAGGTTCCATCCGGTGGCCAGCGCAAGGCTCCTGTTTTCTTCTATCGTACCCGTAATTGGCAGCGTGCACGGCTCGCCGGTTTTGATTATGAATGCGGCATGTTGCGGCCAGGAGCCAATGGTGTTGATGTTTTCGGCAGGGTAATAAAACCCGCTCATCGTTTGTGCAATAATTAGTTCATCGGCGATGGGGGCAAAGGCATCTTCGAGGGCAGGCATCGATGGCACGAGGTAACTTGAAAGGCTGGACCAACCTGCCGCAAAAGCTACATTTTGAGTAATTTGTTGCTGTGTACCAAAGTCTGTTTCAACAGCCCCGGGGGCGGTGCCTTCGGGCTTGCGTGGCTGCTTGTAGAGGTCATCGGGCACAAGAGGGAGCAGCGGTGCGAAGCCCCCTAAAAGTGCGTTCTCCGGGGTCGGATCAGTCAGGCTCACGTAAGCCGGATCGGCTGCTATTGAGTTAACGTCCATCCCTACCTGACTTACCCAGGCTTCCAGACTGGCAAGCTGGCTGTTACCCGGTTCGGCAAAAACTGCAGCCTGTGTAAAAAAACAATTGTAATCCGAAATCAGGTAAGCATTTTGTATTGTTTCAATGCTTGTCGCAATCAGCGGATACTGTTGGCCTTCGTTTGTAATGATGTTGTTGAAAGCCCTGATGTTTCCATTGCCGGCTTGTGTGTCCCAAAACTCGACATACAGGCATCCCTCCCAGCCTTTTGCGGGATTAAAAACTGTTCCGGGAACTTCCAGTATCCTGATGGTGTTGTGGTACAAATACTGAGAACCGCCTTGCATTATCCCGATACCTTTAACCGCCCAAGATGATTCGGTAAGGCAGATATAATTATTGGCTATAAGGCCCGGATCCGATGCATCGGAATAAAAATACCAAACTTGAATTCCATAGTTTTGACTGGGCGATTGCAGGAAAATCTGGTTTTGTTGTATTTCCAGCCCATTTATGCCACGCTCAATTTTAATGCCTTCAATTTCATTCACCACCAATTCACTGCCGGTAAGTACGTTCTGATTTACAAGCGGCGCATCCTGGCGATTTAAATAAATGCCTGTATAATAGAACCCCGTCATTGTATTGCCAATAATCTGGTTTTCTATATGCATAGCCCCGCCATATTCTCCCTCCAATGTTATACCTGTGCTGCCGTTATTAAACACATTATTTTGAATGAGGGCGTAATTACACAAATCACCTGTTCCGCGCTTACTGAAGATGATTGAATAATCATTAAGTTTGTTCATGTTCATTGGGAAATCTATGTAGATGCCATTCAAAATGTTATCCAAAATCGAGATGTGGTTGTTTATTCCCGAAAGGGCAATTACCTTTCCATACTCCGATCCCTCGGAGTTTTGAATGGTCATGCCCTGGAAGGTGATGTAATCGATTCCCTGGAGATGCACTACCCAGTTCGTGGCCAGGGTCTGCGGTGAATACTGCAAAACCACCTCTTCGGGAATACCCCCGACCGATTGAAAAGTGATGGTGTTTTGTTCCGAAATACCGTTAATTTCCGTTAAGCAAAGCTGCTCGGTGTAAATGCCGGGATTAACCAAAAAAGTTACTGTGGCACTAATACCAAGGTTTTTAAGGTCGGCGATTGCAGCGTTGAATGAATCATAATCACCGCCTGTGCCAATGGTGTAGGTTCCCGCCAATGCGGAGGTGATAACTTTTCCCTGCCCCATAGCTTGTGCCTGCAATCCGGCAGCCATCAGAAAAAGTGCACATAATAAAATAAGTACCTTTGTTTTCATACGATTTAGTTTTTTTTTGATTAGTAAATATTTGAAGCAACAAAATTATACCCTGTCCATTTCGAATACCTGAAAAGTTTGTTTGGCTGCATGAAAACTTTGTTTGAATACGTGAAACTTTGTTTGAATACATGAATAAGTAGGCGAAGGAAGCATAGTAGTGCGGATTAAACAGGGCTTACTGAAAAACTCAAAATGACAATATTTCGGTGCGCTGCACCTCACGGTGTAAGCGCACCTTTTTTCTACAAATGCCGATTGTAAATCGAGCATGCTCGCCCTATGGGCGGCAGATTGCGCGGCTCTGCCGCTTTGAATGTAGTACTTTCTATGTGTCGTTAGACCATAAGCAAATTAGGAGGTGCAGCGCACCGTAATCTTTGGTGTGCCGGGCATGTAGTAAACCTAACAGGTGCGTGGAAAATTCCACAAGTCCTGAGAGAGCCGTTATGACCGGAATCTCATAGTCGAAGGCAAGGGTGTCCCGAGTGAT
>Ga0307929_1000283_pt1 | contig 53680 bp, 49 predicted proteins | sample AceLakmetage1330_FD_203160 | JGI IMG/M metagenome (GOLD analysis project Ga0307929, IMG submission 203160) | Saline water microbial communities from Ace Lake, Antarctica - #1330 | ecosystem: Environmental > Aquatic > Non-marine Saline and Alkaline > Saline | place: Antarctica: Ace Lake... | reverse complement strand
CTTCGCTATCAGAACTACCTTTTACACCATCTTCATACTCACGTTTCCAGCGTCCTAGCAAGTTTGCATGAATACCAAGATTCCTGGATGCTTCTGTAATTTTGTAGCCTTGCTCAAGGACAAGTTTTACAGCTTCTTCTTTGAATTCCTTTGTTAACTTCCTTCTTTTTCTTTTCATTAAAACACCTCCTTAAAGATTATTATTTCAATCTTAAGAATGTGGCCACTTTTTTTATATCACGTCAGGTAGCTCATGTGTTACCTCTGAAAATGGTTTGGTAGCTCTTTTCAGAATACACCTAAGTCTTGCTCTTTTCAAAGATGCTTTGCTGGTCTGCTACCTACAGAGGTTATGCACTTATTATACGAATTCAGGGGGCTTAAAAAACAAAACCTTAGAGATAACATGACAAACCTTGAACTGGTTTTGAACATGCTTGCAGAAGCTTCCACAACTGAAATTTCTCAAAAGAAAAAACCAACCAATTTTAACGAAAGCAAGGAAATTGCCCAACAAGGTGGTCATGTTGCGGGAACCGCAAGAAAAGAAATTGAATCAAAAACAGGTGAAAGCATCGTTAGCCCTTCCAATACCACAGATTTGAAAATTGAAGATAAAAAACATTGAAAAACACTTTAACCAAACAACTCAAGTGCATGAAATAACGGAATCGGGTAACCGGGGGTTTTTCTCCCCCAGCCCCACACCACCCCACAAGTGGATCTTCATAGGGCGGTTCATCAAGGTTACCGGGCCATAGCCGGGTAGTAAAAAACATAGGTCAGGTTAACCCATTCTTCTTGCTCCCAATCTCAGGACAGATTTCTTTGCATAGAATGCACCGTTCATCGCAGTTTCAGCATATTCATGCTATTGTTGATCCAGATTGCTGGCCCCTCAGTGAAAGCACAAAAAGAAGTCTCACCAGAGGTGGTGGAAACCGTGAGAATTTAAACCATGAAATTATCCCTGATCGCAACGCCCCATACCCATCCGACCTGCCCGCCCTTGGGTGTGGCTGTTCTCTCCTCCTATATACAAAAAGAACTTCCCGAAACTACTGTTTCAGTATTTGACCTGAGCCTGGAGTATTACCTGAAGAGTTTCCAGGTCATCAAGGATGGAAGCTTTGGTATCCGCTTGTATAAATGGGATGAGAAGACGACCGCACACAACCTTGAGCAGGCGGTCTCTTTTTTGAAGAACTGGCAGCCCAATCAAGAAGGTTTGCAGGAATACCACCAATGGGCGACGATCTTTTTAAGTTTTGAAAATGTTTTTAACGCCTTTATGGCCGAAATGGCTGAAAGAGCCCTGATAGGTCAGGCCATCCCGAAAAAAATAGAGCATTTTTTTGAAGAGTTGATTCAACCTGTGCTGGCGGCTCAGCCAGATTTGATAGGATTTTCAATTTTGTACCAGCAGCAACTGGTCTTTGCCGCCCTCCTTGCAAAACTGATCAAAAAACAAAGCCAGGCAAAAATTGTGGTTGGCGGTGCAAAACTCAGTGTAATGGTCAATCCGGAAAATCTGCTTATCTCTCCCTTTTCCAGTACAAAAGACGCTCTCCCCGAAATATTCGGCAAAGATTTTTTTGACTACCTGATACCAGGAGAAGGGGAACGTGGTCTCTACCATCTCTGTCTATCAAAAAGTGACGCAGATTTGTCCGATATTCCAAATCTTATCTACTTCGAGAATGATGAACTGCGCATGAACCCGCCTGGCATGGTAGAAATGGAATCATTACCCTACCCGGATTTTTCTCAGTTCAAATTGAATCAATACCTGACTCCAGAACCGGTGCTGCCCCTTATGACCTCACGGGGCTGTCCCTGGGGAAAATGTTCTTTTTGCACCCACCATCACAGCTATCTTCACTATCGTACCCGCAGTGTAGAAGTGTGTGTGGAGGAAATAAAATTCCTGCAAAAGGAATATAGCTGCCGCCTCTTCTATTTTTACGATGAGATGATCCCCCCCGGGCGCTTTCAGAGTCTGGCAACCAGGATCATTGAGGAAGAACTGGCTATTCATTATGGTGCCTATGCCAAGCCGGTTAAGAGTTTCACCTCCGATATCTGTGAGCTTTTACAACGTTCAGGCTGTCAGGTTCTCCAGTGGGGAGTGGAGGCAGCCAGCCAGAGAGTTCTTGATCTGATGAGCAAGGGAACCGATATTCAGGCAGTTGAAAAAGTTCTCAGGAATGCTGCTGGTGCCGGTATGTATAACTTGGTCTTTGTCCTCTTTGGTTTTCCCTCGGAAACAGTGGAGGAATTCCAGCAGACCCTGGCTCTTCTTGAACGTAACAAGGGATATATCCATGCACTCAGTTCAGGAACATTTGTCATGACCGAAGGATCCCGAATCCACAGGGAACCTGAAAATTTTTCCATCAGTAGTATCGTTAAGCGGCCAAACACATCAAATCTCTATTCTGTGCTGGATTATAATGTCAATCAGGGGATGACAGAAGAAGAGGTCCGGAATCAGTACACCGCCAAGCAGACATTTCTGGATACAATTCCCTTGTCACCTCGTCTTGGAACCTACCGTGAGCACCTGCTCATCTATGGAGCAAAACAGGATTCAGAAAACTGAATTATTTGATGCTCTCAACACCTTTGCTAATTTGGCTTGAATGTGAAAAATCGCTCACCTTTAGAACAACGTCAATGATTTTAAGGCCACTGCATCAAAGGGATACCCGATTGTCACTTGGTCAAACCGGTTACTATTGATATACTGATTAAGACAATTACCAGTATTCTTGTAGCATAGAAAGTAAACCACAGCTAACTCATGCATATATCCAAGGAATGTAGTGTCCAACCCATTAAGAATAAATAACATATCTTCATTTGCTAGCTTTAGAAATATTTTCATTTTTCTATTCTGTCTTTTATTTATCCACATATCAAACAACGCTTTTGCGCAATCCCCTCAAGAGATAAAAATTGGCGTACTGGCCAAAAGAGGTCCAGAACGGGCTCTGCAAAAATGGTCGGCAACTGCTGACTATCTCAGTGCCACACTTCCTGATTATCATTTTAAGATTGTTCCCTTAAATTTTACAGATATCCACACCTCAATCCTGGGAGAACAAATTGATTTTGTCCTTGCCAACCCGGCCTTTTATGTGGAGATGGAAAAACGGCATGGCGTGAACCGAATAGCAACCCTGATAAACCGACACCTCCCTGAGCAGCACACAAGCACCTTTGGCGGAGTTATTTTTGTCCGGGCCGACAGGGAGGATATCAAAAGTATCGACAATCTGCGCAATCTCTCTTTCATGGCTGTTGATGAACTTTCCTTTGGCGGCTGGATCATGTGCTGGCGAAAATTGCACCAGATGGATATTGATCCTTTCAGTTTTTTTTCATCACTTAGCTATGGACACACCCACGATGCCGTTGTTCACGCTGTTCGCAATGGTGATGTTGATGGCGGAACAGTTCGTACCGATACCCTTGAACGAATGGCCAAAACTGGCATCATCAGCCTTGATGAGTTTCGAATCTTAGGCGAACAGCAGGCTAAAAACTTCTCCTTTAAACTCAGCACCGCCCTTTACCCTGAGTGGCCGTTTGGTGCAGCCCAAACAACCTCTCCAGGCTTGGCTCGTCAGGTTGCCTCTGCCCTTTTAGCCATGGACAAAAACGAACCCGCCGCCATAGCAAGTCAAAGTGCGGGCTGGACCGCACCAATGAACTATCAGCCAGTCCATGATTGCCTTTTAGAACTGGGCATATCACCCTATGAAAATTTTGGACAATTCAGCTTCTCCGATGTTCTAAAACGGTACTGGCTACAGATAGCTCTGGTACTATTTCTTTTGACTGTCGTTATTATTACCTCCTTCTATTTCCAGCAACTAAGCGCGAGCCTTAAACAGAAAAAACTTGAAGTGGATGACCTCAACAAAACCCTGGAAGACAAGGTTGTCCAGCGAACTGAAAAAGTAAATATTCTGCTGGATCAGGAGTTGTACCTGCGGGAAATCATGAAAACAATTTCCGAGATAAATGGTCTGCTTCTGTCTGAAACAAACATAGAAAAACTTTTACAGGAGGCATGCAGGATCATGGGGGCACATGGTCACTATGGCTATAGTTGGATAGGGCTATTGGAGAACGACATTGTTAACACTGTTTTTACGACAAATGATTCCGTGCTGTTTCCATCCAAACCTCCCTACAAACCATTTGATATAAATGATCCTTTCTCATCAACGGCTGCTGCCCATTGTATGGCCAACAACCTCACCATGGTCGTTGAACAAAGCGATACTGTTAGTACAGTATCTCCCTGGCTCGACAGGGTAGCAATCACTGGCTACCGTTCAGTTATTTCCCTGCCTCTCAGGGCAGATAAATATACCCCTGCACTTGGTGCTCTTAGTGTCTACACCTTACGTTTAGAGGGGTTTGAACACGAAGAGATTGCCATGCTGGAGGAGCTGGCCGGTGATATTGGATTTGCCATCAGCTCATTCAGGCAAAGAGAAATGGTTGAAAAACTCGAAACAGAACGCACTGAGAATTATGAAGAGACCATCGTTTCTTTTGCCAATATGATTGACCAGCGGGATACCTATACTGCCGGACACACAGTAAGGGTAGCACACTACTGCAAACTCCTTGCCAAGGAAATGAATCTGGACAAAGAACAAACCAGTATCCTGCTGAAAGCAGCAACTCTCCACGATATAGGAAAAATTGCCACACCGGACTCAGTGCTGCTTAAACCCGGTAAACTCTCCGCCCTCGACTACGATCTCATCAAGCTTCATGCCTCTGCAGGGTATGATATGCTCTCTAATCTCACCATGTATAAGGGCCTGGCCAAAATAATACGCCACCACCACGAACGCTATGATGGCATGGGATATCCCGATCGTCTTCAGGGAAAAGGTATCCCCTTTCTTTCAAGGATCATTGTTGTTGCCGATGCATTTGATGCCATGACCACCAACCGGATTTATAAACCACGGAAAGCTATCAGCAAAGCTCTAGAGGAACTGAAACGGCTCAGTGGCATCCAGTTTGATCCTGATGTAGTTACAGCCGCGCTCCAGGCACTCAAAGATGTAAAAAGCCAGGAAAGCATCAATCAGTTACCGAAAAACCAGATGGAACAGCGCAGATTCTCCTACTTTTTCAGCGATAAACTGACAGGAGCATACAATGAAGATTATCTCCAGATCATCCTTCAGAACAACAAAGAGCTGCGTGAATACAAATGTCTGCACAATCTGCATATAACAAATCTACAGCAGTATAATAGCCAGCAAGGCTGGGAGAAGGGTAATCTTCTTATGCAGAAACTTGCCTATGAATTACAGGAACGCTACCCAGATACCCTTCAATTCAGGGCCTATGGCCAGTATTTTGTGATTATATCGAAAGAACATTTTGATATAATAGAAAAAACATTTCATCTGAACAGTCTTCAAGGAACAGGGGTAAAGGTGGAAATAGACCACCTTGATCTAAAACAGGACACGGCCTATTATATTGAAAAAATGGAGAAATTTGAAATTCAAAGCAGGATAGTGACATAGTCTGTAATGGTTCATATTCGACCTGACAGTTTCAGTGATGGAGAAAATAATGATGCACGATAAACAAAAAATTAATTTTGATACTCCCATTGACCGTAGCAATACAAACAGCATCAAATGGGATTCCCGCACTGTTAAACGTGAAGGCCTGATCTCCCTGTCAGTTGCAGATATGGATTTTGCGATGGATATACAAATCCTTGAGGCAATGCGTAAGCGGCTTGAACATCCGATATTTGGCTATGAATTCGAACCGGATAGCCTCAACGATACTTTTGCCGAATGGCAATTACTGCAGCATAATTTTGAGGTGAATAAAGAGAGTATAGTGCACCTGCCGGGAGTAGTAACTGGAATCGCCATTACCATTCTTAGCCTCAGTCAACCGGGGGATGGAGTTGTTATCCAGTCGCCTGTTTATCCTCCATTTTTTGGAGTGGTTAAAGATAATGATCGAAAACTGCTATTGAATCCTCTTGTCTACAATAAAGAATCGTTAACCTGGAGTATGGATCTGGCAGGTCTTGAAAAATTATTCTTGAATGATCGCCCAAGGATGATGCTTCTTTGCAATCCTCATAATCCAGTGGGACGAGTGTGGAATAAGGCAGAGCTTAAAGACCTTGCAGACTTATGTCATCGTCACAATGTCCTCCTGATTTCAGACGATATTCATGCAGATTTTGTTTTTAGTGGACACCCATATACCCCTCTTGCAGATGTGGTGGAACAGAATCACTCACGTTTTATCCAACTATTATCGCCAGCAAAAAGTTTTAATATCCCAGGACTTGGACTGGCTTTTGCGCTGATTCCTGACACTGAACAAAGAAAAACTGTGCAGAAGAAGGTCAGGGCCATGGGCCTATCTAAACCCAACACCATGGCAAGTACTGCGGTGCAGGCTGCATACAAGAATGGTGCACAGTGGTTTACTGCAGCACTGGCCTACATTGAAAAAAATCAGCAGGTTTTCTCGGAAGAATTGGCTGTCGGGTTACCGTGGGCCAGAGTGAGTAAAGCTGAAGGGAGTTTTGTTGCATGGGTTGATCTGCAGCAATCAGGATTAAGCCATGCTGAGCTGGCACATGTAATACGACATAAAGCAAAGCTAATGCTCTTTGATGGCTTATCGTTTGGAGATGATGGTGAGTTTTTCTTTCGCTTGAATCTGGCTTGTCCGCGTACAGTTTTGCTAGAAGCTGTTACTGCGCTTACCAAAGCTTTAACTGTTGTCAAAGATCGTGGACGAATGAAAATCAGCCTTAATACTGTTGTTGATAAAAATTGTTGCGGGTAGGCAGACATTCCCGCTGAAGCCCCCCTCCATTGGTGGATTCATCATGGGATTTTGATGACTTGAGTGGACATTCTCCGTTGTTAACGCGAGCACGGCTCACAGTTTAACGGTACGAAGAGGACGCCGCCTCTCCTTTACCAGGTGGAAACAGACAGTACTGCCTTTACCGGCCTCGGAGCGAATGGTTAAGGTCCCTCGCTGTTCCTCAACAATCCTTTGAGCAAGCGTCAAACCCATTCCTATATGCCTGGTTTTTGTCGAATAAAAATGACCCAGAACATGTGGAGAATTTTCACTACTGATCCCAACACCATAGTCTATAATATTGATAACATACGGCAATGAATGGTTGGGAGAACGGTGGATTTGAAAAACAACTTTTTTCTCCTCCTCATTGCCAGTGTATGACTCGCATGCATTGTTAATAATCTCTCCCAGGGCTTCTTCTATCAGCTCCTTATCAATAAGAAGATCTTCATCTATGATATCTTTCCGATAGTGACTGACCCAGGTGCAACCACGAGTCTCAACTATATCACGGAGAGTAGTTTCTGCCATATCGACGAGATCGGCAATGGGAATACGTGTTGTTTTCGGACGGCGCAGATTAGTAAAATTATTAAGAGTATCGAGCAGGCTCTCTAGCCGTGTGACCTCGTTGATTATAGTTTTCACGTTCTTCGAGGCCGCCTCACCTTCGGTGTTGAGCCGTCTGGTAAATCCTCCAATAACCATCAGCGGATTTCGAATTTGATGGCTTATATCGTCAACGAGGCGCCCAAGAAAAGCAATTCTTTCTGAATACTTAAGAGAGTCCTCAATAGCCTTCATAGCAGTAAGATCGTGAATAGAAAAAGCCATCCCTTCTTGGTTGTTATCCCACAGGAAGGAACTCCCGGAAATCATCCCCATAAAGGAGCTTCCATCAGGGCGTCTTAACATTGCTTCACCTTCAAATTCATGATTCTTTCTAGTGAGATGAAGGATATTGGCAACCATTATTTCAGCATCGTCAGGCATAAACAACGTGGAAAACTCCATATTATGCAGCGCGTCATCCGACGTCCTGAACATTTCGACAGTTCGGCTGTTGGCAAAAATGATTTTGTTGTTCGAGTTAATGACAATGATCGCATTATGTATGATATCTAGCACATCGTTAATTATTTTCGGTTCAAAATGTACTGTTTTTGCGTTCATTTCTTTTCCTGATTGAGTATGAAAATCAGCCGCTGTTCACATGAGACAAGATGAGATTCTGCAAGCCACACGTGGATCATGGCTATAAAAACAGAAAACACCAGCATAGAAGCGGCAAAATGATAAGGCTGATTATGTGTTGTATCTTTTATGCTATGCCAGTCATGGGTGAATAATCATTACCGGACACCCTGATTCACGGCTGATTCCTTCAGCAATTGAACCATAGATCCGATTTTCTGTAGTGTGACATCCATGGCTTGCTGTGATGATCAGATCAATACCTTCTTCATCCACAAAGACAGCAGTTTCGGCAACAACCTCACCGACTCGAACCACTGCTTTTGCTGGTTCAAATCCCTGCATATTCTGGCCAATAAAATTTTCCAGGGCACTTTCTGCTTCCTGCTTCAGGAAGTGTCCATAATTCATAAACCAGTCGGACTCCAAATCCAGACCTTTATATTGCTCTGCCCCTGGCATGTTGTAGAGCAAATAGAGATCAGCATTAAAGGTTTCTTTCATCAATTTTGCATGGGCTAAAACAGCAGTAGAACATTCGGTAAAATCAATCGGCAGCAGTATCTTTGAAAATGTAGTCATCGGTTCCTCCCTTTAGAATTTGGGGTTCTTACTCTATTTTATCATCTCATAAAAAATTAACCAAAGACATTAATTATTTGATTACCACCAAAGCTCAGTCAATAGATTCCGACTCTTTAGGCTTACGAAAGAAATGGATATATTGACATCTTCGCCGCTGTATCGGATACTCAAAAGAAATCCTTTTTAAGGACACCTGAAAACAGCTCTCCTGCAATGGCTGAGTTGTGGAAAGGACAACAGCGACCAGAGGACAAATTATGTCTACTCTTAAGACAGAAGTAATTATTCTAACAAAGGATTTCAAAATTGAAGGGGAAATCGATCTTGTGCCCGGGGCACGGCTAACAGATTTTATGAACGAGACCAATACGTTTATGGTAGTCACGAGCGCGGTGGTCACTGATCATAATCAAAAGGAAATCCTGAGAAGCGACTTTATCAATGTGCTTATCGCCAATATCGAGATTATTCTTCCCGCCGAAAAGGTTCTCTAGCCACTAATTTAGTTACCCGGAGGCCCATCCCATGGCAGTACTGGATAAAGTCTTTAAAGGCGCACTTGAAATGCGTGCCTCGGACGTACACGTTATCCCCGGTGAACCTTTTATGATTCGCCATATGGGAAAACTGGTTCGTTTAAAAAGTAAAACCCTCACACCTGAACATACCGTACGCCTGGTTGAAGAACTGCTGAGCCAGAGTCAACGCGACACCCTAAACAGAGATCGCCAACTCGATTTCGCCTACGAGCTTGAGAATGTGGGACGGTTCAGAGGAAGTGCCATGCTGCACAACAACGGTATGAGTGGTATATTCCGTATTATTCCTCCACAGATTCCAACGCTTACCCAACTAGGTCTTCCCGAAGTCATCTGTAAGGCTCTTGATAATCATCAGGGGATAATATTGGTAACCGGAGCCACAGGACACGGTAAAACCACCACCCTTGCTGCAATGGTGGACTATATTAATGCAAGACGTGCTCACCATATTCTCACCGTTGAGGACCCCATCGAGTTTATCCACCCCTTCAAAAAAGGAGTCGTTAACCAGCGACAACTGGGGGTGAGCACACTCTCCTACAATAACGCTCTCAAGGGTGCCCTGCGTCAGGATCCCGATGTGATTGTTATTGGAGAACTCAGGGATCTGGACACCATTTCCCTGGCTATCTCAGCATCGGAGACAGGACATCTTGTTATCGGAACCCTCTCCACCTCAAATGCGGCAAAAACCGTTGATCGAATTATTGATTCCTATCCACCAGGCGAACAGAATCAGATCAGAGCCATGCTGAGCGAATCACTCAAGGCCGTTATCACTCAGCGCCTTATCCCTGATATAAACGGCAAAAGCATGCAGCTCGCCTTGGAAATATTGATAGGAAATTTATCCGTTGCCAATCTTATTCGTGATAACAAAACCTATCAAATCCACTCCACCATGCAGATGGGAAAAACTCTGGGCATGCGCCTGATGGATGAATCCATAGTGGAACTCCTCGAAAACGGAAAAATCTCCCTCGATTCTGCAATTAACAATGTAAACAACAAAGCTCTGCTCAAAAAATTTATGCCCGTAGAAACAGAGCCACCACCCGAAGAGGATGAATAGTGGCAGCTGGCAAAAATGATCTTTCAATTAGCAATCCGATGGAAAAACCATGGCTCAGATAGACACATATTTTCAACAGGTAAAGAAACATGGCGCAAGTGACCTGCATATGGTTATTGGTTTTCCGCCGCTATTACGTCTGCGCGGAGAACTCACTCCGCTCGATGCCCCGGTTCTCACCGCAGAATCCAACAGAGATATTCTCTTTGAAATACTTGATTCCGATCAGCAGGAAAAGCTTGTAAAGAACCTGGATTTTGATATGGCCTACGAACTCGAAGGCATTGGCCGATTCCGTTGTAATTTCCTGTTCCAAAATCGAGGGGTTGGTGCTGTTTTTCGTATTATCCCCACCAAAATTCTTACACTCGATCAACTTGGAATGCCGGAAGTTGTTAAAAAAATGGCTAACTATGAACGGGGTCTTGTCCTGGTTACCGGGCCAACCGGCAGTGGTAAGTCAACGACCATGGCTGCCATTATCGACATGATTAATGACACCCACCCCAAGCATATCATCACCATCGAAGATCCTCTGGAGTTTGTCCATCCCAACAAAAAATGTATCTTTTCCCAAAGAGAGATCGGTACTCACGCCGAAACCTTCGGCACAGCCCTGATGGTAGCCAACCGGGAGGATCCGGATGTTATTCTGGTGGGTGAAATGCGCGATCTTGAAACCATATCTCTTGCCCTCACTTGTGCTGAACTTGGTATTTTGGTCTTCGGAACACTTCATACCAACAGTGCGGCAAAAACAATTGATCGAATTATCAATGCCTTTCCTGCAGAACAGCAGGCCCAGACCCGAACCATGCTCTCGGAATCCCTTAAGGCGGTCATTGCCCAGCAGCTCTTAAAAACCAAAGATGGAAAGGGAAGGTGCGCTGCAATCGAGGTATTAATGGGCTCCTCTGCCTTGGCATCCATTATACGAGAAGGAAAGATCACCCAAATAGATTCACTGATCCAGACAGGAAAATCCCAGGGAATGCAGACGATGGATGCGCATCTCCAGGAATTAGTGGATGGAGACCGAATAACACTTGAAGCAGCAAGAGAGAAGGCTATGGATAAAAACCGATTTGCGGGCTCAGAAGAATAGGCTCACTTTATTTTTGGCAGAGTAAGACTGCTTAGGGCGCCAATAGCCATAAGCAATCCGGCCAGAAGATAGGCACCGGAAAAGCTGCCACTCCTTTCTGCCATAATTCCCGCAAGGGCCGGACCGCTGATCTGCCCCACACTGAAAAACAGGGTTAGGGCGGCAAAGCCGGAAGCAGCTTTTATAGGCCCCAGATAATCTCCAATGGCTGCAGCCATAATGGAAGGAACACTCCAGGCACAGAGGGCAAAAAGAGCAATGGAAAGATAGATACTCCCCGAGAATGGGCTCAAGGCAAGGAGCAGCAAGGAAACACCCTGCAGGCTATACACAAGAGCCAGGGTTCGAGATCTACCGACAAGGTCTGATAGAGATCCGAAAATTGGACCGGAAAATATCCCCAAAAGCCCAAACCACACCCAGAATCGTCCTGCAACTGCCTCGCTAACCCCATAGTCATTAATCAAACTAGTGATAACAAAGGTCACATAGATAACAACGGAAAAACCAAAGCAAAAATAGATCCCACCAAGATGAAAAAGTGTCTTTTTACCCGTCACAAAAGGTTTTTCAGCAATCGAGTTCGACTGTTTTTTCAAGCGCTTCTTCCCAGCCTTCTCTACAAGCTGCAGCCCAACTTCCTCGGGCCGGTTCCGGATCAACAACGTGCAGCACACAGCAATCACAAGAACCATCAGGCCGAGAACCATCCAGTTTATTCGCCAGCCCTCGGCATCCCCGGCCCAGTTGTTAATAGCAGGGATCAACAGACCGGTAATCATAATACCAAGGCCAATCCCGGACACCATAAGCCCTGCAGCACGACCGCGCAGAGTCGAGCCAAACCATTGAGAGACAAGGCCCATAACCGGAACATTCGCAATGCCACTACCAATACCGGTAAAGAAAAAAGCGATCAATACCAGCCAGAATCCATTTGCCCGCCCGACAAGGATCATCGAAGCACCCACCAGAAAGATCCCACTGCTGATAACACGCCGGTAATCAAAACGTTTTACCAGCTTGCTGCTCAGAAGCACTCCAAGCAGATAGCCAAAGAAATTCCCGGTGCCAATAAAGCCCATACTGCTGTAGCCTAGTCCGAGATCAGCTCCCATGGAAGGAAGGAGCATCCCTAAAGAGAAACGACCAAGTCCAAGGACAGCAACAATGGTAAGAACTCCTGCGAGTACTACAAACCAGCCATAATGAATATTGCGAAACAGTTGCATAGGGTTATTCTATCCAGCCTCTAACCCATGGGATATAGGTTTTCATTATGAACATCGTTGCATTGACGCAGTACATCTTCCGATAGTTCAAGATCAATTGCAGCTAGAGAGTCATCGAGCTGGGCAAGAGTGGTCACCCCGATAATCGTTGAAGCTACAAAATCAAACTGTTTACTCCAGGCGACAGCTAGTGTTGCCGGGGAAATACCAGCCTCGGAAGCTATCTCCATATACTGGGCGGTGGAGGCAAGTGTTTTTCCATTCACAAAACGTCCAACCATTGCCTGAATACGTGGATCTTTATCCTTGGCATAGGTAGTAAAACGCCCGGCGACATCCCCTCTTGTATTGTATTTTCCGGTTAACACCCCACCAGCAATGGGGGAATAGGGAAGCAGAGAGATCTTTTCTTCTCTACACATTTCAACCATCTCATCGAGAAATCTGCGATTAAGTAGAGAAAAATTATTCTGGATGGATTCAAAGCGCTTATAGCCATGACACTTTGAAATCATATTGGATTTCGTTGTACCATAGGCTGTATCATTGGATGTTCCGAGATAACGAACCTTTCCGGAACGAACCAGAGCATCAAAAGCCTCCATGGATTCTTCCCTTGGAACAATGGTGTCCGGCCAGTGCATCTGATAGAGATCAATATAGTCACACTTTAAACGACGCAAACTGCCTTCAACACCTTTTATAATGTGATGAGCATCAATGGCGGTAAGCCCTGAACGGACAGGCGGCACAAACCAGCCAGAAGCAGCACCTGCAACCTTGGTGGCTAAAATAATAGAATCTCTGTTCTTTCCCTGCAGCCACTCACCAACAATTTCTTCGGTTATGCCAATGGTTTCTGCCCGTGGCGGAACCGGATACACTTCGGCCGTATCAAAAAAGTTAATCCCTGCTTCATAGGCCTTGTCCATGATTGCAAAGGAGGTCTTTTTATCACACATGGAACCAAAGGTCATGGTACCAAGACACACGGGACTCACCCGTAACCCGCTTTGACCGATATATCTGTATTCCATTCAAAAACCTCCTTTATTTTTTCATATGATCTGACAATTTCGATTGGAAGAATACTCTAGAGCTCCATGATGATCAATTAGACTCGCGCTTATCCTCTTCAATCCAAAGATGGCATCCCCAGACAGCAGGAGATAAACAATTGAAATGTTTCTTTGATTATCCGTACAAACAGCTCAGAAAAAAAATACAAAAAAAAGCCTGACTCGACAAAAAAGAAGAGCCAGGCTGGAAGATATTAGTGAGAAGTGTTTTATTTTGCTGCAGCCCGTGCTGCTGCAAGCCAACCGTTCCACTTGTCACCGTTTTTTGCTATCCATTCATCCACATGACGATCGATGTCTTTTGGAGACTTCTCGCCTTCATTCATCTTGGTGTTCTGCTCGTTGATATCACCGAGAGGCAGGGTAAAGACTTCAAAAAATTTCTGCGCTGCAGGATTTTCTGCGATAAACTTTTTATTGGCAACGATCTGGATATCAGAGACAACAAAACCGAGCTTGATAGGATCACTTACCGCACCTTCAATTCCTGAGACTGTCATCCTGTCTTCAGCTGATTTTTTGTGCTTCTGTGGCCTTTATTTCCGGGACATTGATCCACACCACATCCTGTCCTGGTTTGAGCTTGAAAATGGTCCAGTTTGGAGCCCATGTGTAGAAAAAGATAGGTTCTCCACTTTTGTAGCTTGCCAGCGCAGAAGCCATTCCAGCTTCATAGGAGGCCTTGACCGGATTAATATGTTCATCCAGGTCATAGACATCCATATGATGGGTAATAACTCCTTCACAGCCCCAGCCCGGAGGGCACGCTGTCAGATCCGCTTTGCCATCACCATTTTTGTCAAAGGCTTTTTTTACCTCGTCCCGTTTGAAATCGTCCAGAGATTGAATATTGTATTTGTCCGCGTCCTTTTTGGAGACCAGATAGCCCTGCAGTCCACCAGCCTTGGAAACATAACCATATTTAGCGATCTTCTCTTCATGGTTTTTGGGCAACTGGGCATCATGCATGGGGAACCAACCGTTACACCAGTAATCGAGGTCTCCAAGGGCGAGTGACTTATAAAAAATAGGATTGGCCAGATCTTTTGGTCTTTTGGCCTTATAACCCAGTGTTTCCAGGCCACGACGGACAAGAGCTTCCTGAAAAAAACCGGTGTTCCATGTTGCCCTTGCCGGGTTTACAGTGACCCCTTTTCCGGGCAGGTCATTTGCCATGACAGGTACCGTAAGCATCATGCTAAAAGCCAGTGCTGTTATTGCTGTTTTTAAACCTTTCATCATTTCCTCCTTGGATAGAATAATAATTTATGACTCTACTTTAATTAAAATAAAAACTGTTATGAGATAGCCCCAGCCAGACGTTTTCCAAGCTCTGAGGCTTTAATCAGCGTTCTTTTTTTCTCTTTTATTTTTCCCCTGGCAAAAACTCCAAACACGGGCAACTCGTCGATAACTTCATAGCCCAGGGCTTCCAGGGGAAGGCGCATTGCATCGAGCGTGAACCCCATATCTTGTTTATTCTCCTGCTCACACACGGCAACTATAACTGCTTTTCGTCCTTGATTTCCCAATTGGCTTGACCATGGACCGGGACGATTGTTGATATCAAAGTTGTAAAAACAGTACAGACGATCAATAAAAGCCTTCATTAATGCTGTGATGTTATAGTTGTGGGTAGGCGAGACAAGAACCAACCCCTTTGCCTCAATTATTTTCGGATACAGCTGAGACATACCATCCTGCAAACCGGTACAGATTTTATCTTTCCTGCATTTCTCACAGCCAATACATGACTGAAATTGAAGATCTCTTAACTGTCTTGTTTCTCCGATAGTATGAAGAATATGCTGCAAAAGTATATCGGAGTTGCCACCTTTTCTAGGACTGCCGCCAATGCCGAGTATCTTGGGCTGTGGTAATTGTCTGCCAGGAAAAGAATCCATAAAAGCTAGCTATTTTTTTGAGCCATACCCTGAGTAATCCGGTCCAGAATAATAGCGATTAAAACTATGCCCAGGCCACCAGTTACTGCCTGGCCAATATCAAGGGTATTCAGGCCCAGAATAACAGGAGAACCGAGACCGCCGGCACCGATAAGTGCAGCTATTACTACCATGGACAGGGCCATCATAATGGTCTGATTCAGGCCGGCCATTATCGTTGGCATGGCCAGTGGAATCTGCACTCTGCGCAATACCTGGCCACGCGTAGCACCAAAAGCCTGTGCAGCTTCGACCAGCTCAGGATGAACCTGACGAATACCCAGACTTGTCAGACGAATAACAGGCGGCAGAGCAAAGACAATGGTTGCCAGAACTCCTGCCACATTGCCCACCGAAAAGAGCATAACAATGGGAACCAGGTAGACAAAAGCAGGCGTTGTCTGCATGGCATCAAGTACTGGACGCAGAGCGGTTTCAAAGCGATCACTTCGGCCTGACCATATCTCAAGTGGAATGCCAGCAAGAGCACAAAAAACAACGGAGGACAGAACCATGGCCAGAGTGGTCATGGTATCTTCCCAAAGCCCAAGCAACCCAATCAGAAACAGGGTCACAACTGAAAAAACTGCCAGTCCTTTTCCGGAAAAACGGTAGGCTGCAAAGCTGATAACAGCAATGATGATCAGGGGATGGATCCAGTTCAGCCCCACATCCAAGCCGTTAAGAGTCTGCTCCACCGGCCATTTGAGGGATTGAAAAAAATCCCGGTAATTTTCCACCAGCCAGTCAACAAATTGTGAAACCCAGCTGTCTAATGGAATAACCTTATCTTCAAACATCTACATATCCTTAAGTTTTATATTGTTTTCTGCGCCTGACTGGTCTGTCCGGTGCAGAGTTCGCAGAAATCTATTCTTGGAGACCACGCCTTTGTATATGCCCTGTTCATCAAGCACCGGAACAGGCCAGGCGCTGGATGCGACTTCCGGCAGGATATCCTGCATGGAATCATCCATACGGGCAGTTGCAATATCATCGATAAAACATTGGTCTATGGGATTATCAGGTACGCCTGCCTCCAGACAGTTACGAACTTTTTCCGCAGTAATCATACCGAGGAATCTTTTCTCCGAGTCCAGCACATAGCCATAATCCCTGTCCTGGCTGCTCAATAATTCATGGGCAGCCCGTAGACTGCCTACCCTGGATTTAATGATCGTCAGCTGTGTGTCGCGGACGATATCACTGGCTGAAATAACACTGGTTGGATCAACTCCACGAAAGAATGCCTTCACATAATCATCGGCAGGATTTTGCAGGATCTCTTCCGGAGTTCCCACCTGGACCACTCTGCCGCCTTCCATTATGGCAATTCTGTCACCGATGCGCAGGGCCTCGTCGAGATCATGGGAGATAAAGATGATGGTGCGCTGATCCAGTTGCTGCAGTTTCAGGAGTTCATCCTGCATCTCGGTTCGGATAAGAGGGTCAAGCGCCGAAAAGGCTTCATCCATAAGAAGAATGTCAGGATCAACGGCAAGGCCTCGCGCCAGACCAACCCGCTGCTGCATCCCGCCGCTGAGATGTTTGGGATAGGAATCCTCCCAACCAGACAATCCAACCTGTTCCAGGGCTTCCATGGCCCGTTCCTTCTGTTTAGCCTTATCAATTCCTGCCAGATCCAGGCCAAACGCTGCGTTTTCAAGGACTGTGAGATGGGGCATAAGGGCAAAAGACTGAAAGACCATACTCATATTGTGGAGCCGAAATTTGACCAGCTCGTCCTGTTTCATCTTGGTGATGTCTTTCCCATCCACCAGAACCCTGCCGCTGCTCGGTTCGATCAGACGATTCAGCATGCGCACTAAAGTAGACTTACCGGAGCCGGAAAGGCCCATAACCACAAAAATCTCACCACTGTTTACCGTAAAACTTGCATCCTGAACACCAACGGTCATACCGGTTTTTTCCAGTATGCTCTCCTTGTCTTCGCCCTGTTTCAACAGGTCCATGGCCTTGTTCGGAGCGTCACCAAAAATTTTATAAAGCTTTTCTATAATTATTTTTTCCATACTATTCCTGTATTACAGATTAATGTCCGGGGAACTAAAGAGAGGGGGTGAAGCATTCTTGAAACTAAGGCCTTAGGGTACTAGAAAAGCCTTGAATGTCAAGGGCGAAGCTTGAAACTTACTATTACCCATACCGCGCGGTCTTACCACGCGCAGGATTTGAACATTACATGATACGTAAAGTCCTTGATGAAAATGCAGAATTATTACACTATGCGAATGCTGCTTTTTGGGTTACTGGGATCATAGTTGCATCTATTTAAAAGGCTACGGATAAGCTTGGCATGAAAACTGTTATCATTCTGGCAATACCTTTTCAAGACTGCTTCGCATATCGGATAACTGGAATGGCTTACTGAGAAAACCGTCAGGTTTCTCCCCTTGTCCCTTCTTAAAGAACAATTCATTCTCAGAATACCCACTACTCAATATAATTGGTAAAGTGGGAGTACTCTTCCTGATTATTTTCATAGCCTCAACACCATCTATTTCAGGCATCGAAATATCCATTACGACTGCACGAAAATCACTCCCCTGTCCTTGAACTTTGCTTACAGCTTCTTGACCATCTACAGCTATGTGTACTGTAAACCCTAGTATCTCAAGCATTTTCCGGCCGACATCAAGAACAATGGGTTCATCATCAACAAGCAAAATATCACCTGACAACTGTCTGTTCTCCTTCTTAACATGCTCAGAAGAAGGTCTTGCTTGCTGCAATGCTGGTAGAAACGGAAATAACACTCTGACAGTTGTTCCCTTACCGAGAGTACTCTCAACAATGATAGCACCTCGATGCAAACGCATAATTCCTACAGTCAAGGCAAGCCCAAGGCCTCTTCCAACAAATCTGGTGGTGTAAAAAGGCTCAAAAACCTGTGACAGGTTTTCTGGACTGATGCCATGACCACTATCTTTTATCTGGCAAAATGAATACATACCATCTTGAAGCTGATTATCCTGGAAAGGTATAGGAAAAGAAGCGGCAGAAAAATAATCACTGCCAAATGAAATCTCGACTGTACATGAACCATTCTCCAGGGAGTCGACAGCGTTGGCGAGTATACTGTCAATTACCTCTTTAAACTGCTGCGGATCTATCGAACAATAAGCAGGTTCAGCTGGTTGAGAAAATTTTAGGGACAATCCGGAATGAAAGAGATCTTTTGATGCTGTAACACTTTCCTCGACCAGATTGGCTAGGGATAATTCTTGGAGATTCAATGAGCGCTGACCAACATAGCTCAGCATCATGGAACCCACCTGGGATACGCCCTTGGCAGCCTGTGTGGCGTCTAAAGCCATCTTGTGTTCTTCGGAATCTTTAGGCAAAGTCAGAATCATAAGGTCCAGATTGCCAAGCACAGCCATCATGGCATTATTGAAGCGATGGGCGATGGCTCCTGCCATAGTTTTTAGACTTTCAAAACGTTTTAATTGCTCTTTTTCTATAAATAGTCGATGTTCTTTTTCTTCAAGTTGTATGTTCAGCGTGATATCTTCGAGTAATCCCTGATAATGTGAAATATTTCCATTTTTTCCTCTGCGTATTTCTGTATGGTCAGAAACCCATTTTGTATCCTTATTTTTTGTTACTATCCTGTATGGTTTATGAACAAAACTTACCTTATCTGATTCTCGACTGTTCAGTGCAACTTCATTTTGGACCCTTTCAAGGTCTTCAGGATGAATAAGTTGAGAATAGTTAATCGTCCCTGACAATAATTCCTTCTTCGAATATCCAGTTAATTGCAGCACATTCTCAGAGACAAATTGCACTGGCCATTCTGTGGTATTTCCCCAGAGACATGCAACAATCGGGCTCTCATTAATAATATGGTAAGCATTTTCTAATTTTTCGATCAGGGCCTCTTGCTCAGACTCCGTCTTTTTTTGTTGAGAGATATCCCGAGCAACACGAACAGTTCCCATGAGACTACCATCATCATGGAAGCAAGGTGAACAGGTTACAAGCATTGGGAAACCTGTATACTTATCATCAACCACTTCTGTGACTACTTCATTCTTTTTAATGGATTGTACATGGGGGCAATTTGGCCATGGACTCTTCCTATTATGCATAACCTCATAGCAGGTCTGTCCAAGTAACTTTTCAGGATCCTTTCCAAGAAACGTTGCTAATGCTTTGTTTACACGAATAAACTTCATATTTTTATCATGTATGGAAATAAAATCAGGGATCGTGTCAAAAGTAGTGCTCCACTGCCTTGCTACAAATTCTAATTCATCATTAATCCTGATCCGTTCTGCTATTTTTTCCTGTAACTTTTTATTTATTTCGTCGTAAGCCTCAGTACGGTTTGCCACCATCTTCTCAAGATGAGCCATATACTCATCAAGCTTCTGTTCAGCCTGTTTTCGCTCTGTTATATCATGCAGTATGACAATAATCGTTTTTTGTTCTTGATCAATTACCGGTACGAATTTTAATAAAAGAGATCTTCCATTAACTTCTATAAAACGATCCTCTCCTATTTCAATTGGAGTTTGTTGCAGTTTTTTTAAACAGCCAGCTATATATTCCCGGTATTCTGTTTCAAAATGATCAAGAAAATTTGAGGATAAAAGTTCTTCCTCAGGGGTGTTGAAAAACAAACTAGCTGCTGAATTTGTAAAAACAATTTTCGCAGACCAGGTGAGTTCCAGAAAACCATTTCCCATGTTTTCCAGGGTAATCTCAAAATGCTTCTTTTTTGCAAGCAGCTCTTTGATAATTTCCCTTTCAAATACGTTTTGGACACCCAATATTTCAGTAGTAAAGGGAAAATCTTGGTCTTTTTCAATATGAGCCAACACTGTAAAGATATGTTTTTTCATTTCTTTTACAGGCCCTTTTGCAATGCAGGCATCTGCTCCGAAATCAGCAAATGCAATCTTTTCCTCCGCTGCTATCCCTGAAAGGATAACGAGAAATATGTTATCAAATTCTTCTTTTTTACGAATAATACGACAAAGAATATCACCACCAATGTTGGGCATGATCATATCAATAAACATGACATCGGGCTGATACGATACTAGAACTTCCAGTGCTGCCAATCCATTTTCAGCAGTTTTGACATCATGCCCTTTTGTTTGAAGCATGCGCTTCAAAAGTTTTAGGGTAATTTCACTATTATCGACAAGAAGGATTTTTTTTCTTCGTATTTTGCTTAGTTTCATCTCTGGAAGCATCTCCAAAATCACATGCCCTTAAAACAAAAATAGCCCCTTTTAATAAAAAAAGGGGCGCCTGGTGTAAAACAGTATTTCAATGTGAATGTAATGCTATATTGGGCGGCCCCGCTACCTTATTTTCAGTTCATAAAAACGTAGGTCGGTGGTTTTGCGTCCCAGCTTTTCAGAAGGTTTGCCATTTCATATCCTATTCATTTCGATGCAAAAATCATTCCGAGCCATACTGACGACAGAAGGAACAATCAAAGCAACCTATAACTATTTGATTTATAATTAGAATAAAGACACATCAAAGATGTAGTAGCACGGCTACTCAACGCAACAAACCTGTTGAACCCACAGGGAGCATGACATATTTGCAATTAAGTTACAAAAAGGTAACAAAAAAAACGCCATGGAGGTTTCTCAAAGACATCAATTCCTCAGAAATTCAGACAAACATAGCGTATCCAGTCGCACCAACCATCAGAGTAACCATGATACAGTTCACTCCAAACAGTATCCTTTTGGAACTAACCAGACGAGGAATAAGCGCTCCAGCAGCACACCAGGAACTGTGAAAAACCAGAAGACCAACCAGAAAAGTCAACACAAAAACAGCAACCTGAGGGCCAAGCGCCTGCTCCGGATTCATAAACTGACTAAAGGCAACAATGGCCATAGCCCAGCTCTTGGGACTTAAGGGATGTATTAAAAATCCTTCAAAAAATGAAAACCGTTTTTCGATATTTTTCGTGGTAAGTTGCAGAAAAAGTATTTTCCCTGCCAGGTACAATATGTAACCCACACCGCCAAAACGCAGAAAAGTCGCAACAAAAGGTGAGGCTATAATCATCTCCCCGAGCCCACAGGCAACCAGAGAATCAAGCAGTACACATCCCACCGCCGTTCCGATTAGAAAGGGAATAGAACTGGCAAACCCAGTGCTTTGACCAATGGCCATCATGGTTAGATTTCCAGGGCCTGGTGTTCCGGTCATGGCGATAACAAAGAGTATAAAGGGAACAAGATTATCCAGCATGGTGTGATCCTTTTGCAAATATGGTTAAAAAAACACGAATTCAGCCAAACATATTCTTGACATTGTATGACGTCAATGTAATTATTGTATGCATGACAATTTGGACAGCAAACATACAAAACAGCGACGCACCTCTCTACAAGCAGTTGGCCGATGCCATAGAGGCTGATATTTTTTCCGGCAGGCTCCAGCCCGGTGAAAAGCTACCGACTCACCGAGACCTGGCGGATTCGCTTGCAATAAACGTCACCACAATCACCAGAGGATATAAGGAAGCTGAGAGAAGAGGCTTAATTGCAGGAACCGTGGGCCGGGGAACCTATGTGACATCCGATGCCGGCACAAACACGGCCATGGTTTCCCATGAACCGCATGCACCGGGTATGATAGAAATGGGACTGGTCAATCCACTGTATGATCTGGATCCAGACCTCGCAAGTGGACTCAAAAAACTGTGTCGAAGGCGTGATATTTCAACTCTTATGCATTACTCGGAGCCGGGAGGGCTACCGGAACATCGAAGTGTCGGAGCAGAGTGGGCTAATCGTTTTGGCCTTGGAGTAACCAGCAGCAGTATCATGGTCTGTTCCGGCGCCCAGCATGCGCTGACCTGCTCCCTCAGTGGTCTGTTTCAACCCGGTGATCGCATTACCACGGACAGCCTTACCTATCCTGGAATAAAAACACTTGCGGCCATGCTTGGCCTCCGATTAGTTCCAGTGACAAGCGATCACTCCGGAATGAGTGCAAAAAGTCTGGACCGGATATGCAGACGAGAGCAGATCAAGGGATTATATCTGATACCCGGTGTCCATAACCCGACCACAACAACAATACCTGCATCCCGCCGTGAATCACTGACAAAAGTTATCCTTCGCCATAAGCTTATCGTGATTGAGGATGATGCCTACGACCTGACTCGCCCCGGAATCATCTCCCCCATAGCCAAACTTATCCCCGATAACGCAATATATATTGCCGGAATTTCAAAAGCACTGGCTGCAGGCCTTCGTGTTGCCTTTATGGTTGTTCCACAACGCTTTCGCAGAGCCATCCGTGAAGCTATTTTAAACACCATGTGGATGACCCCGCCTCTCAATATCGAGTTGATTAGTATATGGATCAAAGATGGAACAGCTGACAGGGTGATCGAGCTGAAGAAAGCAGAAGCTGGTAGACGTTTTGCTCTGGCAAGAGAAATTCTGAAGGATTATTCGTTTATGGGAGGCCCAACCGGGTTTTTTATCTGGTTATCCCTTCCAGCGCCATGGCGCGGCCCTCTCTTTGAACAGCAAATGCGGCAACTTGGAGTAAATGTCTTTGGAGCTGAAAAATTTACTGTTGGAGACGCTTCAGCACCTGCAGCGGCACGGATCTCACTTACCGGAGTAAGTTCCATCGACGAGTTTACCGCCGGGCTCCATCTTATCAAGCGGGTACTTGATGGAAAACTGCAGCCAGATTCCTCCGTAACAATGTGAGAGGGTGCTAATCAACCCGTTAGAGCCGTAAGAATCTTTGGTGTTAAATGAGCTTCAACTAAACCTGCGATAAACAGAAAAAACAGTACGATAAAAACAATTTGTTTCAAGGGAACTTCAGCTTTAAAGGTCTCAATATATTTAAATATTTCAACTGGTGATTTTGCCATCAACTTTTCCCTGATTGCAATATGCATGGAAAAAGTTACCGCCCCTGCAAACGAAACCGTTGGGATTTCCACCATACCATGGGGAATCAAAGCAACCACTCCGGTCATATACGATCCAAAGACAACAGCAGATGTTGAAGCGGTCAGACCGCTCTCCAGACCAAGCAGGGTCATCCCCAGCCAGGGCACCATTAACCACACGTATACCCTGCGAATTGATTCGTCTTCAATAGCTATACATCCCGGTAGAAAACAGAGCAACTTCATCCTCTTCCTGCCGCAAAACCCCTTGCGTAAGAAGCGGGGAGACAGCAGAATATCGCGAGAATTAAAGAGTGCTGCAGTGTAGAGAAATGAGATTGTAACAAGAGAGGCCAGACTATTCCAGAAAAACAGTATTATCCCTAGATCAATTCCAAACCCTGCACCAGCTTCAAAGACGGGAAAAACATAGGAGATACGTTTTGTGGAGAATTCAAATATAGCTTCAGGCGCAATATTAAGGATCTCTATAAGAAAAACACCAACTGCAAAACTTATGAAAAATGCTGCCAGGTACGCAAAAATCAGCCTTCGCCATGCACGACAAAAGAGAGATTTATTCGTTTTATTAAACATGCAGCACTATCACCATAAGAACACCTTCCCTTCTCTTCAGCCATCCACTCACTCAGCTGTATCTTCCCCCCCTGACTCGCCCGTACTTTCCGGTGGAAGCCATCCGCTATTCTATAGCAGCACAAAGAGAACAATTTTTCAAAATGTTTTTTTCTTTTTTCGCTTGGCACCATAGGAGATTTCATTACTCTCCGACTCAGCTTTCAGCTTCAGATAATTCTCATAATGCTCCTGCTGCAACTCGCCATCCTCCATTGCCTTCACGATTGCACATCCGGGTTCATTGCTATGACGACAATTTGAGAATCGACAATCCAGAGACAATTCTAGAATATCCTCAAAATTATCATCCACTCCATCTCCGGCCCCAAGCAAACCAACCTCCCGCATTCCCGGTGTATCAATAAGCATTGCTCCCTGATCAAGAACGAGCAATTGACGGCGAACCGTTGTATGTCTGCCCTCTCCGGACTCACTGACGGGGCGCGTTTTCAAGCTATCCTGCCCAGTAATTCGATTAATCAGGGTGGACTTTCCAACCCCTGAAGAACCGACAAAACAATATGTTTTTCCACGTTCCATAAACTCTTCAAGCTGATCAACCCCCGCCCCTGTTACGTTACTGATCGCAATAACCCTGGTTTTAATTCCGGCACTGCGAATTTCTGCTACTAGCTGAGTTAGCCTATCAGCATCAATCAGATCTGTTTTACTCAATATCAATAGTGGTTCGACACGCCCCTCATTGGCCATAACCAGATAACGCTCCAGCCTGCTCACATTAAAATCGTAGTGACAGGACTGCACAATAAAAGCCACATCAATATTTGCTGCAATCATCTGGAGTTCAATTTTTTTACCGGCGTATTTCCTCTGCAAAAATGTTTTTCTCGGCAGCATTGCATGGATGGTCGCAGCTGTTCCATCATCCTGATAGCGAACACAGACCCAGTCACCGACACAGGGCATATCGCAGGTCGATTCGGTGGAGTGGAGAAACCTTCCCGTTGCTCTCGCAAGCACCTCACTCTTCTCATTCCTGATAGTATACCAGCCACGATCAACCACCGTTACCCGCGCAATTTTCAATCCTTGCTGACAAAGTGTATCGGCCTGTTCGCTCAACCAGTTATCCAAGCCAAGATTGTTTAAATCCATAGCATTGCGTTCCATACTTGCATCTTCATACTCATTTGGTAATTACTTGAATATTTTCAGATTCGAGAAAATGTACTGTTTTACTGCAAACCGGAGCTGTTGTTTTCAATACAATTTTCACCGATGGCTGCACCTCTTGTATCTTCAGAGCTTTTTCCAGGATCTTCTTGCCATCTGCCATAATAATCCGACTCTTTCGGTTTACAACAATGGCAATACTCTGCTTATCCATTTGCTCAAGAAGAGTCCTGGCAGGTAAGTAAAATTCTTTTGGATTTATTAATTTCATAGAAAAAACAAACATGTTTATGGATGATTCAATCAATAGTATCAGGAACCCAAGTTAAAAAGACCAGACTTGTGTTACAATAGTAGCGTCCAGTCATTCCCGCTTGTGATTTTATCAAAAACGCTCAATCATCTTGACTCCACCATGAAAAATAGCGGATACTGACTGAAGAAACATTATTAGCAATCGTATCAGGAATCACCTTGAGCAATATTTTTTTCAACCCACTTATCATTAAAGGAGACAGGCTATGTCCAAGAACAAAGGTCCCAAACATTATCGTCGTCTGCAAAAGCGTTTTCCTGAAGTTCTCCAAGCAGTACAGAATCTTGGATCAACGGTTCGACAGGCAGGCCCACTCGACAACAAAACCTCAGAGCTTATTCAGCTTGGCGTTGCAGCTTCTCTGGGCTCGACCGGCTCTGTGAACTCCCATACCAGAAGGGCATTGGAAGCAGGAGCGACACAAGACGAACTGCAACACGCCCTGCTCCTCCTTATTTCAACCATCGGTTTTCCCAAGGTTGCAGCAGCACTCGCCTGGGTCGATGAGGTTCTGGATAAAAACTAGGATAATTCAACTCTGAGCTTTTTCGATAAAGTACACACCCCCATTGTATAGCACCACTGTGCAATGGGGAAACAATTATGCCTCTTTTTCTAATTACCAACGACGACGGAATACAAAGCCCCGGTCTTGACGCACTCGTTCAGGCACTCAGCAATCTTGCAGAGTGCGTTGTGATCGCACCGGACAGAGATAACTCAGCAGTATCTCATTCACTGACCATGAACCGTCCCCTGCGGGTAAACAAACTGAAAGATGGATTTTACACCCTGAACGGAACGCCAACCGACTGTGTGGCAATCGGCCTCAACAAAATCATCAAACAAAAACCTGACCTGCTGGTTTCAGGCATTAATCCCGGTCCTAATCTCGGCGATGACATATCCTATTCAGGAACCGTTTCCGCAGCTGTTGAAGGTACGATGTACGGAATTCCATCCCTGGCTGTTTCACTGGCAGGAGAGGCACCATACGACTTTACAAAAGCTGCAGAAGTTGCTGCAAACCTTGCACAACGCATACTGAACCAAGGGCTTCCAAAAGATACCCTGCTTAATGCCAATGTTCCTCAAAGTGATTCAATCAAAGGAATGAAAATTACCCGCCAGGGAAGACGACTCTGGGACAATGCTATCCAGGAAATCAACGATCCATGGGGCCGGAAACACTACTGGATCGGAGGCGGTACCCCCAGTCCCGATTCGGGAAAAGATACAGATGTTTACGCCGTAAGTAACGATTATATTTCCATCACTCCAATTCATCTCGATCTGACAAATCACGAAGGCATCGACCACCTGAAACAGGAATGGCAATTAGAAAACGATTAAAACAAAACTTCAAATCTGCTTTCGTTTGACTCCCAGGCAATACGGACTATCCAGCTGATAGATGCGTACCTTACGACTTCTCGGAAATTCTCTTTTGGCAATTGACTTGAGCTCTTTGCTAAGATCAGCCATGGACACTTGAAAGGTATTCTCTTCATACCCCCGTTCCTGTATAGACAGTGTGTCATCATCGATTTTGATGATAGTGATACCACGATTGCGTTTATAGGTTAATATTTCCACCCCCTGCGGCGGATCAAGCTTGGCGACAATCTGTTTCACTCGTTTTATTGCAGATTGAATATTAATTAGTGCCATACCAGTACTCCCTATAATCCATACTCTTCCCACATTCAGAGGCAACTGCTCTCTCAAGCATGAGGAGCTCTTTTGAAATTTGACATGAAGCAATCCCTGAACTAAACCATAATAGAGATGATTGTACACAAACTCACTATCATCTGCATCAATACAGTGTTGTACATGTGAGTTTTTGATCGGGTTATTAAACAGTAACAGAATTGTTTACTCTCACCATCCAGTTAACATGAAACAGCTGCCCACCACCTATGCAGGTCGCATTCTCACAGGAACCTACAGCCGCACTCTACAGGAGCGGACATTTTCTGCCATCCAGGCATCTGAAGTATTTGACAGCTACAGCTTTCCAATGATGCCCTACATTACCGCATGGAACCAGGAAGACAACACCATCTGGTATGAGTTTGCGGGCCAGCAACTTATCAACTTGCTCAAGACAACTACCGAAAACATTTCCAAAGTCTTCAGAGACTCTATTCGGGATCAACGAACATTCCACTACCGTGACCTACCGCAATCAACTGTGGAAGAGGAGGTCATCAGTCGCAACCAGATCTCCAACAAACGTCAGGCCCTGCGAGCCAATGTTCAGAAGAACAAAAAGATAGATGCAGTATACCAGGTCGCCTTGCCCTCCGGACAAATCATCTGGCTTAAAGATCAAGGAAATGTAGAGTTTTTCCCCAGTGATAACGTCACAGTGACCTGTGGGGGGCTCACCGATGTCACCAAGGAGATGGAACAAAAAATGTTCCTGGAAAAAATAGGCTATTTTGACGACCTCACAGACCTTCCCAAAAGAAATATCTTAGAGAAGCTCTTTGAAATCCGAACAGGGGAAAGAAACAGGGGATATATCAAGGATTTCTCTGTACTCATGATAGATATAGATCACTTTAAGACAGTAAATGATACCCATGGCCACCAGACTGGCGACTTCGTCCTCAAAGAACTCGCATCCCTTATGACTTCACTCAAACGGAAAGAAGAGAATATAGGCCGCTATGGCGGAGAAGAATTTTACGGAATATGCCGAGGAAGTCTTCAGTGCGGTGTAGAATTTGCCGAAAGAATACGCAGAAACGTTGAAAATCACCTCTTTTCCCACAACGGCACAGATATCAGCATCACCATATCTGCCGGAGTGGCCTCCACAGAGGATACAGCACAAAATTCCATGAACGACCTGCTTGCTCTTGCCGACAAACGACTGTATCAGGCAAAACACCAGGGAAGAAATAAAGTGATAGGAGCATCCTAGAAGTGCCGATTTTTTTTCTTTGGAAAGAATCCCTTCATTCAGGTGACGACACACGGAATCAATGCTGCGATTGCTTCTTTATTTGGATTCACAAAAAGGCATCAATTTTTGAAGGCTCTCCCTTACGGCTTTTTGGTCTTTAGAAGCGAGGCCTCCTGTTTTTTTTATAATAAGGCGACTGTCCAGTGTGAAGAGTTTCATTCGAACCTTCGAAGGGGCTGGGAGGCCAGTCTTTTTCAAACTTCCTATTCGTGTATCCAATGGCCAATCAGGGTTTTTCTCGCTAGTTATCATAGCCAGGACGCAGTTTTGCGTAAGATTGTTAAAATTATTCTGATCCGACAACAACATCAAAGATGTTTATAGGTCACCGTAGGCCTCTTCATCATTTTTTGACGACCATTCTGAAAGTGTTCCCTCAAGGGCTTTTGCAAATTCAAGGTCTATTGAATTTGCTTTGCGAAGGAACACTTTTGAATTTTCATCAACTTCGAAGACAATAGAATCTCCAGGATGAACGCCTAAAACAGTTCTGATTTTTCCAGGAATAGTCGCCTGGCTCTTAGTGGTAAGTTTGCTTGTTATGACGGCTTCCATTTTACTAGTCTCCTTTAATGGCTCGCTGATACTCCTAAAGCAATACCGTATTACTGTAATGTCAATTTCTTTGATAATTCAAGAAACCGCTTACATCACTGGACTGCTCTCATTACTACATAATTATTGCCCCCAAATGACGACACCGGATGACCGGTGGAAGACATTGCCCTCTGGTATAGAACAATTCTTGTATTTTGTCTTACGAGACGATATACCCAAATAATATGATTTACCATCAGGCCGGCCCAGCCTACCCCTAAAAATCCCGTAATTTAGACTGGTTAGTGTTGGGCCTTACAAGTATATCTTTCCAAGGAGTTCGCTATGCTCGATGCCATCCATGCTGACCTCAGCCTCAATGACCCCCAGGAATTATCCAGTCTGTTCAGTAAATGCGCGAACATAACTCCAAACAATATTGCGGTATCCCACGGTCGAGAGAAGATCACCTACAAAGAACTGGACCTGCTCTCCAATCGCTATGCCGATTACTTACACAAAAGCCACCGCATTGAACGAGGTGATTTAGTCTGTGTTGCCTACGAACGTGGAATCAACTTTATCGTTGCAATCCTGGCCATTCTGAAATGTGGGGCTGCCTACGTTCCCATTGATGCCAAAGAGCCGCCTGAACGCCGTCGCGACATCATTGAGGATGCTAAGCCCAAATTAATACTGGTACAGCCAAAGCATCGTGCTGATTTCGATTTCCCAAACTGTATCAGTATCGAAGACCTCACTGATATCTATAGCTTTTCACCTGCACCGCGACAAACCCATATCCATAGTCAGGATCTTGCCTGCGTCTTCTTCACCTCTGGTTCAACCGGTCGTCCTAAAGGCGTCCTGCTTCCCCATCTGGCACTTACCGGTCTTATTGGCAGTCCGCGTTATTTGACCATCACCTCGGAGGACAGGGTACTGTCATCAAGCAGTATTGCCTTTGACGCCGCCTCATTTGAGATCTGGACCGCTCTGGCCAACTCTGCCACCCTGGTTTGCATCGATTATGAAACAATTATCAATCCAGAGGCATACGCCGCCTTTCTTGACCACGAAGACATCAGTGTTATGTGGGTGACCTCCGCACTTTTTGACCAGCTGGTGGCCTTTCGGCCGGGAATGTTCAAAAAAGTAAAATACCTGCTCTCCGGGGGAGACGTGGTCAATCCCAAAACCGTCTATAAGGTACTAAATAATGATGAGGGACGACCAAAGGCATTTATCAATGGATATGGCCCCACTGAAACCGGCATCCTGGCGACCTTTCAACTTATCACCGAGCTGCACGACCCCAATGTGCCCCTTCCCATTGGCAAGGCTCTTGCCGACACCGTCCTCTATGTCCTGGACGCTGAACAAAAGCCTATTACCCCCGGAGAACCCGGAGAACTCTATATCGGTGGCCATCGCCTGGCAAAGGGCTATCTCAACCTTGCAGAGCGAACGGCCCAGCTCTTTATCCAGAACCCATTCACCGGCAATCCCACAGACATCCTCTACCGCACCGGGGATGTGGTCCGTTTTCGCCCGGATGGCAGCCTTGAGTTCACGGGACGAGCTGATCGCCAGATCAAGTTTCGGGGGTTCCGATTGGAACTTGATGGTATCGAAAATGTCCTGATCAGTCATCGGGATATTGCCAACGCTGCGGTCAAGATGGTTAAGATCAAAGCAGAAAAGATGCTGGTCGCCTATGTACAGCTGGAATCCAACAGCAAAGAAAGCTTCTCAATGGATGAATACAAGGCCTACCTGAACGATCAGATGCCGTCCTATTCTGTACCCACACTGGTCATGGTAATGGAGGAACTGCCAGTCACTCAACGTGGCAAGATCGATCGCAAAAACCTCCCTACCCCAGTGATTGTTGAAGAGAAACGAGACAATATAATTGCACCACGCAGTAAAACCGAAAAAATCATCTATGAAGTCTGGTCCGAATGTCTGGGACGTAAATATTTCGGTATTACCGATAACTTCTTTGATCTTGGCGGCTCATCCATTCTGCTGGCAACCGTCTACACCAAGGTTCGCAGCAAAATCCCGACACCATTCACACTGGATGCCTTTCTCCAAACCCCAACCATTGAGGGTCTTGCCCAAACCATTGATGAACACGGTGGCCAAAGCGATGATAGCGATGAGGTCAGCCAGGCAGAACATGACGCACTACTTGATAAGAGTATTATCCCGGCCTGGTCAACACAGGCCGAAAAAAGTTGTGACGCTGTCCTGTTGACCGGTTCCACAGGGTTTCTTGGCAGCCACCTCCTGGCGGAACTGCTGGAGAAAACCGATCGACCGGTATACTGTCTGATTCGCCCCCATGCCAATGAATCATTACATGAACATCAACATGTAGCCATGCATAAGCTTGGCCTGGATCGAGCACTGGATGCAGCGGACCGCATTCGTCCCATTGCCGGTGATCTGGCTGAACACAGCCTGGGCCTCAGCCCTCTGGATCATAAACGCATCCTGGACAACTGCTCACACATTATCCATTGCGGTGCCTATGTCCACCATATCTATCCCTATAGTCGGCTCAAGGCCGCCAACAGTCGCAGCACCCTGGAGCTTATCAAGCTAGCCCTGCGTGGCCATCCAAAGAAATTTTCTTTTATCTCAACGGCCAGTGCCGTAACTGAATGCAACAGCCAGGGAGTCGGATACGAAGGAGAGGTCGGAGATCATCCCGCACCTTTTTTCGGCGGGTATGCCATGTCCAAATGGGTATCTGAGCATCTGATGAAGCAGGCCTTTGATCGGGGCATGAGCGGCCTGATTCTACGCCCCGGCAATATCTTTGCAAACAGCAAAACCGGAATATCCAGCCCAATCACTTCCAATTTTGCCCTGCTGATGATGCGGGCCTATCTGGAGAGTGGTCTGGCTCCGGATCTCGATCTGATATTTGAGGCCGTTCCCGTGGATCAGCTTGCTGAAGCCATTATTGCCTCTACCCTCAGTGACTGCGATCAGACCATGTTGAATCTCTCAAACCCACTGGAGATATCGCTTCAGGACTATGTTGCATTGCTCAGCAAACTCACACACAAAGCCATAGAAATCGTCCCCTTTAATGACTGGAAACAGCGGGTGATAGGTCCTCTCAATGAAACGAGCCCACTCTATCCACTGACCCTCTATTTTCAGGACAATCCTGCAAAAGAAATACTCCACTTTGACACCGCACTGGCCCAGAGCGAACTGAGCCGTCACAACATCACGTATCCCGACAATTATCAAACACTGTTGGCAGGTGTATTTGACAAGAGTCTGGGAACAGCACTTGGACTCACCTGACCAGGGAACATTGTAAAAAATGGGACATGCAATGGGAGTTACAGTGCAGTCCCTGCAAAATAGGCGACCACAACCACAATACCTGAGCCAAAGACAAACCAGGACGCAGGGCCACGATCAGTACGAAAACCTGCGCTGAACACAACCACCCCTGCAGGTACAATGAGGAGGAACACAGCCCCAAGAGGTGCCGCCACATCACCAAGGATTTTCATCACCGGCACATTGGCAACAGCCATTCCCCATAAAACAACAAAAGTCAGACAATACAGCACATTTTCATAGCGAAGGACTGCGTTACCACCATCGTCATCCCGTTTCCAGCGACAAAGTAAGGGCAGCACTGACTCACGGTATCCGATAAAGATACCAAGAAACGATGTTAGCAGGGCTGTCGTACTGATAGCCGGGCCCAGGTCACCGAGCCAGCTTCCCCTATAGAGATTGCCCAGCAATGCCAGTGCCGAAATATTTTCCTGGGCTGCTGCCAGGAAATGGGTCTTGGAGATAGCCAACATAAATGAAACCACAAAGAGCAACAAAAAGGTCATCAACAACAACACCGCCATGCCTATGATTTTGTGTAACCGGACCTGCCGCCTCAACGGATCAGGAATACAATGCCGCAGATTCTGAACCAGACTGGACAGCAACGGAAAAAACATAAATGACAGGGCAAGGAGTGGAAACAGCAGTAAAAATTGTTTTAACAGATCAACTGGCGTTGGAATGGCCAAGGCCTTATGGGCTATCTGCCAGTCCCAATGAGGTATCAGGGCAAGCGACACCAGACACAACAATCCTATAAGAAACAGGGTCAACCCGCCAAGGATACGAACCAGCATGGGCCGTGCAAAACGCAACAACAGCATCAACACTGACAGAATGGAGAAACTGAGCCAGACCCTATGCCCCTGAGTAAGAGTCAACCACTGCTGAGTATTGAGAAATACACCTAAGTCATTGGTCAAAGAGATTGAGTAGGCAATAAGCAGAATCAACAGCCAGCTGATAAAGAGCAGATGAAGTAAGAGTCCTGCCCAGCCTGGCAGCCATGGGCCAACTGCCGTCACATAATCAGCCTCCTTCACTGCTCTATCTGGAATCAGTCCATAGAAACAATGTCCCAGATAGATTGTCGGATAAATCAAGACAGCCACCAGGAGCAGAACCCAGAAGCCACTCTGCCCAACCTGGATTGGAAGGAACAGAATACCGGCACCAACGGCAGTGCCAAACAGCGCCAGCACCCAGGAAAAAAAGTCCACAGGCAGCTCCATAGCTTTTCTATTGGAGATCATGCGTTTACACCCGGTAGTCCATGAATAATCCAGGAACAATTTAGCGCCTGGAGGGGCCGGTCTTTATTGTAGGGAGTCATACGCACCTCTAGGTATCGGTGAATAACCAGTGATTCATTCTTTGCGATTTGTGACTTGATCTCTCATACTTATTTATTCTGATTGGCCACAAACAATTATCAATAAGCAATGACTGATTGTCAATTAATAATCGGATTATGGACTGGGAAACTCTGTTCCAGGGACAGATGATTAAATAAATAAATTCGTATAATTTATCTTTATATATATACTGAAGAGATACGCTGATTTGTCAGTAGCGTAACGCATTGAAGTTTAAGGAAGCAGATAATTTACTCATAAGGAAAGAAACGGTATGTTTGTAAAAAAGAGCTCAAAAGAACTGGAAGAACACTCCCTTGTCCAGCCGACGTATGGTTCGAGAATTATGAGAGGGGATATTCCCAAGTACCAGATTCCCGAGGAGGGCATGCCACCTTCAGCAGCATATAATATAATACACGATGAACTTGCCCTTGATGGTAATTCACGACTGAATCTTGCTACCTTTGTCACTACTTGGATGGAACCTGAAGCACGTCAGTTGATGATGGACACCTTTGACAAGAACATGATCGATAAGGACGAGTATCCGCAGACAGCAGAAATAGAAATGCGCTGTGTCAATATTCTTTCCCGCTTGTGGAATTCCCCCGAAGGCGAAGATGCAGTGGGTTGCTCCACCATTGGGTCAAGCGAAGCTGCAATGCTCGCAGGAATGGCGTTGAAGCGCAAGTGGAAAAAACGAATGGAGGCAGCTGGAAAACCCACCGATAAACCGAACTTTATCATGGGAAGAAACGTTCAGGTATGTTGGGAAAAATTCTGTAACTACTGGGAAGTGGAACCACGTTTTGTTATGTCTGAGGGAGACAGCTTTAACCTGCGTGCCGAAGACGCGGTCAAACTCTGTGATGAAAACACCATCGGAATTGTCGCCATTATGGGCAGCACCTTTGATGGCAGCTATGAACCGGTGCAGGAGTTAAACGAAGCCCTGGATCATCTTAAAGAAACAAGCAGGCCTGATATCCCTATCCATGTTGATGCGGCAAGCGGTGGTTTTATTGCACCCTTTCTCCAACCTGATCTTCAATGGGATTTCCGACTGCCACGTGTCAAATCCATAAATGTGTCCGGCCATAAATACGGCCTGGTCTACCCGGGAGTGGGATGGGCCATTTGGCGTGATAAAGACGAACTGCCCGAAGAATTGATTTTTCATTGTGACTATTTGGGGGGCGATCTACCCAACTTCGCCCTCAATTTTTCACGGCCCGGCAACCAGGTAATAGCACAGTATTACAACTTCTTACGGCTCGGTATGGATGGCTACAGAGACATCCAGGAGACCTGTCGTGACGTCGCCCTTTATCTTTCTGGTAAAATAGCGAAAATGGGGCCATTTGAACTTATAAGTAAGGGCGATACAATTCCGGTTTTCGCCTGGAAATTAAAAGACGACATCGCTACCACGGGAAACTTTACTCTTTTTGACCTTGCCGAAAGGCTTCGATACAATGGTTGGCTGGTTCCGGCCTACAGAATGCCAGAGAACAGGAAGGATCTCATTGTTCAGCGCATTGTTGTGAAGGAAGGCTTCAGTCATGATATGGCAGGGGCCCTTCTTAGAGATATTGAAAAACATCTGCAATGGTTTTCCAAAATCTCCGGCTTCACCAAGACGATGGAAGGAAAGCAATTCTCACATTGAGCACATCTAAAACCCAAGGCAAAACTATGATTATAAATACCTATATAAAAGAACTGGCCCCTGCCAAGGGTACTGGCCTTCGACTCGCCGTGTACCAGGGAAAGGGGCCTGCCGGGACCGCTGAGGCAATAAGCCACAATATTGCACATCTTGAACAGGTTGTGACCACAGCAGTAACATTCGGAGCCCAGTTGATCAGTTTCCCTGAACTCTATTTGAGCGGCTATGCCATTACACCGGCAACGGCGCACGAACTGGCAATGGAGGTCACCGATCCATATCTTGACCAAGTATCATCCATTGCCAAAAGGCACGGAATTGCCATTATTTGTCCGTACCCAGAGAAAGCAACGCTTGCCGGTGAGATCAGATACTATGACTCCATCGCGGTGTTTGCTGAGGACGGGGTTTTACTGAAGAATTATAGAAAAACACACCTCTGGGGACCGGATGAGAAGAAAATTTGGAATGCTGGCTATGAGCTTGAAGAAGAGGGAGAAGCCTATACGGTTTTTCCGGTGAATGACTTTCCCGTGGGCGTACTCAACTGTTATGAAGCAGAGTTTTCTGAACTTGCCAGAATACTGGCCTTAAAAGGGGCTAAACTCATCGTTATCCCAACGGCTGCAGATGAATCCACGGTTTTATCCAGCGGAGAATGGACAACAAAGCCATATCCTGATATTTCCAAAACCCTTATTCCTGCCCATGCATATGAGAGCAACATCTTTATTTCATACAGCAACCGATGCCTGGAAGAGACTCTGAATGGCAAGGTCGTTGGAAAGTATCTTGGAAACAGCATGGTTGCAAATTGCCATGGCGAACTTATGGTGGCCGCCAAAAATGAAGTCACCCTCCTTGTCGCTGACTGTATCCCGTCTGATTACGGCCCAACTCATCCGGAGGACACCAATTATCTGGAAGACAGGCGAGCAAACCTTTATGAGGAGCTTGGTAAGGGATAGGACTCTTTGTAGCAGCAATGTTACCGTTTTAGATATCTTTCGACCGTCCAGGCAATTTGCTTTTGCTTTAAATGAATATTGTCGCGCTACCATTAACTCCTATATTTGAGTCATTTGGTGAGTAAACATTGAAGGTGGCTAGGGAGCCTCTAATCAAGGCTGAAGATTGACTTTTGGCGGTAGTAATACTTAGTATATACTTATCAATACTTTTTATGATTACGTATGAAACTCAGCCAATTCAGCATAGTGTAGATATAAGGTATTGATAAACCATAAGATTGAAAAACTACAGAAGATGTCATCCCCGCGTAGGCGGGGATCCAGTTTCGTGATAAGCCCCTGGATTCCCGCCTACGCGGGAATGACGGGAAAAAGGCTGAGCTTTGTACGTAATCAGAATACTTTTTATGAGGAGTTCACATGACCACTACACCCGCAAATCGGTCGGCCAGTGGAAGACATGGAACCCGAGCACAGAGAGTTAATAATCGGCTTTGGCCACTACGGGTATGTGGCTTTATATTGCCTGGATGGTAATGCAGTAATTGTTGTTGCCATTCGCCATCAACTAGTGGCTGGTTACCGCTCTTATTAGAGGATCGGAAACAATTTTGTTCCACCAACCTATCCACAAAGAACACAGAAAACGCCCTCCATTTATCTGCGTTACCCTGTTTATCGAAACCTGCACATCAGAATACGATTTGTAAATTCCTCTCAGAGCTACTACTGTATACAATATGTGAATGAATCTCATTTTATTGGTCGATCAGATAGAACTCTAATGACTACTTTTACCCTGGAAAGACGAAGATAGAATCAGAATGCACCCTTCTATAGCACTCACTTTTTCCCGAATTCGCAATAAGCAATGGGTTCCATCCATGCTTTCTTCAAAAATCGGTTCGCTGTCCATTGCAGCCAAACTTGCTCTTATTCTCACCACTGTAATCATCGTCGGAATGGGACTACTCAGCCTCCTTATCCTTGGCAATCAGAGTAGTGTCTTTAATCAGCAAACAGATGCCTATGCCACGGCCCTTGGTAATCAGCTCTCGGCAGCTGCCATTGAACCACTTCTCGCAAGCGACCTCCAAATCACAGATCAGCTCATTTTCAATCTGGCCGACAACGAAGGTATTGAAGGGGTCGCCATATTCTCTGACCAGTTAGTTCCCCTATCCACAATTGGTCTTCTCCCGAAAGAAAACCCGGCGCAGCTTATCCAGCAACAGCCCCTGCAGTGGCGGAGCAATACCACACACGAAACGATGAACCTAAGCTCCTACACCAACGCCATTCGCTTTCGTGACCTGACCGTGGGCTACTATACCATTACCTTCGACCGTTCCTTTATGAATACGGCCTATGGTAATACCATTCGCACCATTAGCGCCATCACCTGCCTGATGGTAGCACTGGGCATTATGATCGCCTTCTTTCTCAGCAAACGTATATCCCACCCCATCAAAGAGATCGTTGAAGGGAGCCAGGAAATCGCCCAGGGGAACCATCAATTTCGTTTCAAGGAACGTCGTACCGATGAGTTGGGACAACTCATGAACTCTCTAAATGATATGACCGAAGGGTTGCTCCGCAAAGAACAGGTGGAAAAGACCTTTTCTCGTTACGTCTCCCCAAATGTGGCCGGGAGCCTGATGGATGATTTCGAGAAAATCCATCTGGGTGGTAAGCATGTGGTGGCCACCGTTCTCTTTGCCGATATTTCTAACTTCACCTCCATCAGTGAAGGACTGGAACCAATAGCCATTAACAATTTACTCAATGAATATTTTACCCTCATCGATAAGATTGCTGGCGAATTTGGTGGACATATTGATAAATATATCGGTGATTGTGCCATGATCCTCTTTGGAGCCCCTCATGCCGATAAAGAACACTCCCTCAATGCAGTAAAATGTGCCATGGATATCCAACATCTTCTCTTGCAATTTAACCAGAAACGCCAACAGCAGGAACTTCTCACTGTGGAATTTGCTATCGGCATAAACAGTGGTACCATGCTTGCCGGAAATATTGGATCCGAGAAACGTATGGAATATACTGTCGTCGGCAATGCTGTGAATCTGGCCTCGCGCCTGTCCTCAATAGCCAGCGCAGGGCAAATCATTGTCACTAAAAAACTGCACGATGCCCTTGACCTTGCTACCCTCTTCACAACCAGGTATGTAAGTACCACAAAACTACGAGGAAAGACAACGCCTGTAGAAGTTTGGCAGATCATGGACGACCTGCAGATGTCAGACACTCCCAAGACCAAAACCATATCGGTTCTACCTTCACAGATGGTCCACTGACACACCATGAAGTATGTTTTCTTCCTCTCACTGTTCCTGCTTCTCCACGGCTGTGCTGTGATCGATCAGTTCACCCTCCAGAGCAACCGGGTTGAACAAGTTGATTTATACCTGAGTCAGGAAGAATACAGCAAAGCTCTGGTCCTCATTGCAGACACTCCCAAAAACGACCCCCAGTCTCAACAACTCGAAAAAAAACGTCGTGTAATCCTTGTTGATCTGCAAAAATTCGAACAGCACACAATCGCCACCGCCCTCGAACAGGAGCGGAACCAGGACTGGCCTGGGGCTAAACAGACGTATAAAAACGCCTTACAAAAGCTCAATCACTCCAAAATTCTGGAAACACAACAAGCCTCCATGCTGCAACGCTTTCAAGAGAGGGTGAACATACTGGAGTTTAAGAAACTCATCGTCACCGGAGAATCACTCAAGAAAAGGATTCCCCTGGAACGTCGTCTGCACGAAAATGATCCGGACGATATCATCATCCAATGGACCTACTTCCAAACGAAGAAAAAAGCCAAAGATGTTGCCCTGAAACTGCTGAAAGCTGGCGAGGAGATGCTCGAAAAAGACAACCTCGCCATGGCTCACCGTCTCTTACCCCTTGCAGCAGAGCTCTTCCCTGACCCGAGAACCGAGGCTGCGGCAGCCAGCCTGGACACAATCCTCAAAAAAAGAAAAACCAGAAAACAAAAAGACAGACGCAAGATTGAAAAAAAGCAGGACAAACTTACAATTGAGACCTTTAACAGGGCCATGGCATTGGGTGACCTCAAAGAAGCCCGTCGCCAGCTCGCGAGCCTTAGCCGCTCCTCGAAAAAAACCACTCCCATTGAACTTAAAACAGAGCGCCTGGATAAGGCCATTGGAAAATGGGTGGTAAGAGAAGTCTCCATAGGGGACTCCTTTTACCGTGCTGGAGAATATGAACAGGCCCAGGAGATATGGCTAAACATCCTCGATTTACTTCCCGAGCATGAGGCAGTCCTGAGAAAATCTGAAAGAACTCAAAAAATCATTGAGAAACTTGGCACTTTACAAGAACGGCAGAAGCAAGATGAGTAAAATCAAACCTGCTGCCTGGCGAATTTAATTTTACTCTGTCCCTATTTATTAGTCCGTCTGCTGTTAAACGGTTTTGTTATTTTCTTCAAATCTATTCAATTCTACATTTTTTCGAGCATCATCCGGTTTAAATATGCAACCATTCATTGCTATATAAACGCCAGGTTCGAGAATCTGAGCCGCAGTGACTGCACACCCGATATTAAACACTGCGTCACTATCCCGGAATTGAGCGGGGTACATGGAGCCTGTCATTACAATTGTTTTATCTGTAATGTTCTTAAATACCTTTGCGGTATCAATCATTGTATCAGTACCGTGAGTGATAACAATTCTTTCCAATGAAGTCGACGCCACTTTCTTCCTTATCAACTCACGATCTTCATCGGTAAAATCGAGACTGTCTTTTTTTATAATAGGCTCAACCTCGTAATCCAGCACAACATTAGCTCGCTCCAAAACGCCATTCGCTTGTGGATCTCCAACCTGATATTCAGATTTTTGGTCGAAGTAAACCTTATCGATAGTGCCACCTGTTGTATAAATTTTGATTTTCATATCTCAATTATTCCTATAACATCAATGGATTGCCCCAAACAACCCCTTTATATTGCCCTATACGTGAACAGTACTTCCCATAGGATCAAGTGAAATGCTTCACAAAAATGTACAACTTTTTTGTGAATAAATTCTGTCTGGCAAAGCACAGGATAGTCAATCAACTTTTGGGGGGCGGTGCAAACGAGCCATTTGCCCAATAGGGGGCGGCAATGGGGCTCCCCAGATTATATTGTATCAAACGACTTCTAACTTCAAGTAATTGCGTAACAAGAGCTTCTTCAGTTCTTTCATATGCCTCGTCATCGGTAACACGATTGATTACAATACCTAGAAGTTCGGTAATGGCATTCCCCACAGAGTTCTGACTGATCGTGACAATCAAGCGTCCGTCATCATCCCGGTACAAAAGCTGTTTATAGGCTGGACGCCAGCGAATATCATTGGCAAATAAGGGATCCTCGAGAACCTGCAAACGCAGCATCCTGGCGGCACTATGAAATTCATTGCTGAACAACAAGACATCTTCGATTTGATTTGGGTATCGAGCATCTTTTGAGATTGTCGTGTCGTTGGAGGAAACAAGCGCAAAGAGCGTCCGGTAAAAATCAAGAAATCCCAGCAGCACCATATCATACTCTTCCCAGAAACGACCATGACTCAGAGCCTCCACCCCACCTTGTACCTCCCAGCTTGGCAGACCTTGCGGGTAACCAGTACTCTTCAGTTTAGTCTGGTTTGGATCCAGGGGCTTTAGAATATTTAAGTCCAAAATTTCAAGAAAGTTCTGATAAACATCACTTAAATACTCAAGAAAGAGCCCATTGTAGCCACTGTCTGACAAATTAGGGTTGTCATGGGAAGCTACAGGAGAACTAAGAATATTGGCATTTTCAAAAACCATGAAATGGTTATGGATCATTCGGATACTTGGTACACCATGTTTACTCAAAGGCCAGGTGGCATCCAAACTGGCCTCGCCACAAAGTAACAGATGACTTTCCGGGTCAGGATATTTTTCCTGCATATATTTAAAAACGACCTGAGTCATTCTGGAAAAAACCAGCTTTTCCTTCTTGCTGAGTTGATCTCTTCGTACGGGGCGCCCCAGGGGGTCCAGAATATTTTGTGAGGAATCCAAAATAATGGAGGTGTCAAATATATTGCTGTGACCTATGGCTTTCCTGTAAAGAAGAAAATTCTCCGGTGTTCGGAGCAGACCATTTTCACGGGCAAGATGGCGGAGGTTGCAGGGACTGTTGAAAAACTCCGTTCGCGTAATTCCGTCTGGGATTTCTATGGAAATTTTACGATGAGGGGTCGTTACTTCACGGGGTGCAGCAATTGTTGCGCTCATAAAGACTGACCTCCAAGATAATGGTTGAGGAAGAGGATAAGCATATCATTATGAAATTCTATTTGAATTCAAGCTTTAAGTACACTAATCATTTGAAAGGTGGAGCACTGAGAATGATCCTGCATATTCAACGGGCTTTGCAGCGACCTTATACTTTTTGTCATCTTCGGGGCAGCTGGTTCCAAAATGGAAATAACTGAACACCCCACGTGGGATTGTTCGTTAGCGGATTTTTTTATAGATTTTGATAAAATCAATATATGCTTTGGCCGATTCTCCAGTGTTGTCAGAATCACTCATAACGGCAATGCCTGCAATGGGTGGCGGGTCTTCACCAAAAGCGGCTCGGTAATCTTCGACAACATTCACAGTGTGTTCCAGCCATTCACCAACCTCTCCCTGACCACTGGCAACGGGGACCATCATGATCAGATCGCTGTAGGGATTTTCAATAAACGGAATGGATTGCTGCTTGCTGGCCCAGAAATAATTCAGAGAGCTGTGCGGTGGGTACTCTCCGTAGAGTATCCTTATCACCTCATACTTTATCGCTTTAAAAAAAGAGGATTTTTCCGGATCATACTCAAACATCACATACAGTCGAATGGGTGCATCATCCCCTTCTTTTTTACTGGAATCACCTTTCTGGTACACATTTTTTACCTGCCAGCGCCAAGTGATATCAGGAAAATCATAGATATTGAAACGTTCCGGTAATACCATGGCCGAGGCCGAGTTGTTACTGGTTGCGATCAAACAAGAAGTGTCATCATATGTTCCCACACTGTACGAGGAGTGGTTGTCGATATTTTTGAAATAAAAAGGCTCCCAGCGATCAAGGGAGGTAAATTGTTCATCGAGAAAAACATCCTGGGCATGCAGTGGTGAAGATAGGGCAAAGAGCAGGAGTATACAAACTGCCTTGACTCCGAGGCCATATTTTTTGCTTGCAGCCATCGTTACAGTTTCCATCCGTAAAAGTTTAAAAATTGGGCAAAATCATTCATATCTGATGTTTTTCGATTCCAGATCTTGAGACTGGTGTAGAAGGGGTTGCCGCTAATTGCGGTATCTCCGTATTCTTTGTCCATACCCACATACAAATCAAAACTGACAAGACTGAGCAGGAGGGACTCCCAGAGTTTAATAGACCCTTTAACGTGTCCTCGCAGGGGCCAGCTGTCATAATAAAAACTTGTCGTTGTTCCATCTGTAAGTGGTAGGTTTTTCAGGGATTTCAACGGCATCATACCTGCAGCGATGCTATCCTGTGTCAATTTCTTTTTTTCACCAATGCGCAGACCCATTATTCTGTGTACCGCTGGGCGGATTTCGACCAGCAAAGCATCATCGGACGTGTACCCCGGCAACTGGGCAGGGAGTGTTTCACCATACACCTTTTGTTTTCCATTGGTCCACCCCTCTGGATATGCACTCACAGGAAGGTGGGCGGTGGGAATAATACTCGCATAACAGCCGCAGCTCTGGGCAGTTGTTACCAGTAGTGGAATATGGTCTTCATTCAACGTGATAACAACCAGCAGCCCCACATTACTTCCTGCAGTTAAATGAAAAAAGGGAGTACCTTGAAAATGAACCCGGTACACCAGATTGATATATGTGGCTCGCTGGGTGGAGAAGGTGTACTGATCTATGTATATTGTGGGCTGATCAGGATCTATGGAAATGTCTTCGTATGTCCCATGTTTCTCCGCGACTACCTTACCGATGCGGTTATAAACTTCCTGCCATTTTGGAAGAATAAAAACAGGAGCATAAGAAGTGCTTAAATCTGAGACACTGTTTTCGGGAACCAGAGAAATATTTTTTGTGACATCATTGCTCTTTTCATGGACAGCACAGCCTGAAAAGAACAGTAGTAGCAGTCCTGCGCAAAGGGGAGTAAACAGTCTGCAGTCAAATGGAAATTGAGTAGCCTGGAGGCGCATTTGGTAAAGAAATGTTTTCATAATAGAGCTTCTTGCAAAATGATCGGTCTTCACCTGCCCATTTATCAGGATGGTGATTTCAGTTTCCTTATATTTTATCGACCAGAGTAATGATATCTTCCTTATTCGGTATCAGGCAGATAAAAATATAATCTTCTTCCATTGAAGCCCTATACCAGTGAGGAACTCCTGCAGGGATCAGTAGCACATCATCTTGTTTAAGGTGATAAACCTCGTCGCCAATACCGACCTCAGCTGAACCAGCCAATACATATTGTTCATGTTCCACTGAGTTGGTGTGGTTGGGCATAGAACCGCCCGCTTTGATAACAATTCTACGCATTATAAAGTTTTCAGCAGCAGAGGAAGGAATCAACACCTGCATGGAGGTGCCCTTAGCTGCACCAATAGGGGTTGTCTCAACTTCGGATACAGACGTAACTAAAGTGGGCATGATAGGATATCCTTTTTCGTTTAAAGAAACGTTGATATTTACTTTTGATTCTTGATTTGTGATATTGTACGATTGATTTCCGCCATATATTTTTCACCATCCCCATAAGACGAGTTTAGTTTCTGATGGATCTGCAAATACTCTTTGGCCCTGTAGACCAGATCTTCCGTTTGTGTCTTCATGCCTTGGTAGTAACAGGCAATAGCAAGGCTGTAATATGCATACTTGTGTTTCTTGTTGAGTTCAACACTCTCTTCCAAAAAAGTGATACCTTTTCCATACTCCCTTGGGTTTATGTTCCAGACATATTGGTAACCTTTGCGATAAGCGATCTCTGCATCATATCTATCCTGCATACCAAATCTCATAAAAGATCTGGATATATCCATCATTTTTGCCGCTTTATCAAACTCTCTTTTTTGGTAGATAAGAAACCCTGCATAATGCATATAGTCCCAGGCCATATTGACATCATGTTTTTTTCCATTTTTAATAATCTCTTTATAGGCCATCTCCACCAGATCATGATCACTCTTCCAATAAATCTTAGTCAAGATCGTTAACGCTTGGTGCTTCTGAATAAATACCGGAGACTCTGAAAAATGGTGCGCCAGATTCTCTTTCTCCGGATCACCCGTGGGAAGGAGTGCCATCTTTAAATAGAGGGTTCTTTCCTTGTTCAGCGGACTCTGGGATACTTTTTCCAGATGCTTTTGCGTCTTCTTTTTGTCTTTTATCACCTCGCCGTACAACAAGGCAGAATAGTAGTTGACCTCATAATCTTCAGGGGCAAGGTCTATGGCTTGCTCATAATGTTTCTTCGCCTCAATAAGTGCGTTTGGGGAGAATTCATCATTTTGTCTAAATCCAATTTTGACCAACATCCGTCCCTTGACCAGAGAGGCCAGCGGGTCGCCGGCTGCCATATTTTCCAGACATTCAGATGCCTGTTTGAATATATCACGATCACCGCTGTATTTGTCCAGAATAGTCATTGCCTCCGAAAAACCACATTTAGATCCTGTGTTCTCGACGGCATTCACCAGAGTATGGTTGCCAAAAAAAAGAAAAGAGGAGATGAGGATTACCTTTATTATGGTCTTCATGAAATTCCTTTTATTTGTAAAACAAGAAGCATTCATGGAGCAACCCCCTGCAGCATATGGCTACCATCCCCATTTCGGACCACCGTCACAGTTGCCAACTCACCAGGCTTAACAGTATGAAAATACCATGAGGACTTGAACAGGTTCGGGTTCTCGATGAAATCTTCACCATCACCAACCCCTATGATCACATCATTCACCTGCAACCCAAGCACATTTTTTGCAGCCCCATCTTTGGCCAGCCAGTTAATCAAACATCGTATTTTATCAGGTGGATCTCCGGGCAGGCTATAATCACTGCACGTATAGCCCCAGCGGTTTATCTTTTTCTTTTTGACATGCTTTGTATATGGATAGCCATTTTCGTCGTAATCAAACCTTTCAAAGACAAACTCATAGGGAGCATTGAATTTCCCCCTATCTTTTTGAGAAAAATGCCAGTGCATTTCTGTGTTAAAACGCAGCACCTTTGCCATGGTTGCAATATCAAGACGCCATTTTTTCTGTTCCCTGATAAAGTAGTAGGGAGTGCATGCACGTTCCTTAACGGGGTGAAGCAGTACCGCCCGTGAGTTGTCGTCGGAAAAAACGACCTCACCTTTATAGCATTGAGAAATAAAACGGTACTCATTGTCCTGGTTAATATCCGTGACTGTCCTATCCTGAAAAAATAATCGAGTCGCTTTAGAGTAGATATCCAGGTTTCGTTTTTTATTATGTGACTTTAAAGCTTGCAAGTGTTTGGAGAGTATAGCTTTCGGGGTATCGTCCTCCTCGGCTAAGATGTTTTCTCCCTGCTTGGCTCCAGGGTCGATCTGACCAATCAGCGCAGTGTTTCTCGCTCCTCCTCCCAGAGTTTTTGTTTCCATGGGACTCATAAATTCTTTTCCCTGGTCTGCCTCCAATGCCCGATCCTTGACAAGCTCCATCATCATATACACGCCATCTGACACCCGTGAATCACGAAAGTAGGGTACCATCCCCTTTCGCTCGATGTAGGAGACAAAAACGTCGGTATAAATGGGCTCCAGGGCCATGGATACACCGATCCTTGTCTCGTCGAGATTGGTGTTGATTACAAGCAGTAGGGCTCTTCCGCTTGTACTGCGACTTTGTTGTTGAAAAGTGTCATAGGCTTCATTGGTAAATGAGTTGATATTCTGCTCACTGGTAGTTGTCATTACCCTGAAATCGATATCAAACGTCTCAAGTAAATAATTGTTGTATTCTTGATACTGTTCCATGATGTCTGGAGAAAAATGAATGATTCCGGCATAATCGACAATGATATTGTCAGAGTGTACTACGGCATTTTCGTTGTCTCCACTACAGCCGGTGATTATTAGTACTGTAAGGAGTATTCCTATATACCTGACCACTGTTTTCAATGTCTGTTCTCTTGGTTGAGTAGGGGAATGGCCGTTAGAATGCATATTTTTGATTTTGTGACTCTCATTCACACTAATACCTGAGGTAATATTAACGTAAAAGTAAGCGGGGTTGTCAAAAGCTATTTACAAACCTGCTCCCCTCGCCCTCTTCTTTAGCATTCAATCACGGTCCCTTTGTTTCTGCCCAGCGACCAATCTCTTTTACTAACCTCTCAGGATCAGGAGCATTATTCAGCATCATTTTTTTGAATAACTCGTAGTACTTGATTTGTATAAAGTCAAATTGGCAGCCAATCCCGTCAGCATTAGAATGAATGACCCGGCAGGTAAATTCAACCTGCCCCATCAGGGTAAGGCTCATATATTCATTAGCCAGCACTGGCGGTATCTGATCAAGCTGGATAAAAGCACCGGCAAAACTTAGATTCAGGGTATGGCCTCCCAGCACCAATTTACGACGAGGGAGCTCTAATTTAACTTTAAAATTCAGGGGAAGTCGAAGATGTTTTCTACGCTCTTTTCTCATAATATAGAAGATATGTTAACTTGCGTCTTAGTCGATATAGGGGCGTTGTATGTTAACTCCAGACCTTCTATCATACCACCTTGGTCTGAGCAGATGGCCATGCTCCAGCATGTTGCAATACCTGAGATATCAATTTGTGCTAAAATTCTTTATTTTTCCTTTTCAGGAATTCCATAAGTACAGGGTACACCTGCCTGACAGAGGCCACAAGCATAAGTGTCCATATTATACTGTTTTTTGATATATTGATTCATGGTATACTCGGTATATTGCATACATCGTTTTTTATCGTGCCCCTCATCTGAAATGGCGTTTACCGGACAACGATCGATACATGCCGGCACCCTTTGTCGATAAAGTGCAGACAATAGGCTTGATGATTATTGTATGGCCTTTTATTTGGTGTGATATTAATTTTGGCTATCACTGACCCTACCCGCACAGCCTTCCCCACTGGTGTAATAAATCCATCACAAAGACCGAAAGTACCTAAACCTGCAGCATATGCGGCATGGCGCTCAGACCAGTTAGAGCAGGGAGCATATTTTCCTTCATCCGAACGGCTCCATAAATGTGACAGCATTGGAGCTAAGGCTGGAATACCTACCTTAGTCAATTCAACAACAATATGTCGTCTCAGACTGATGTTAAAATCTTCTCCAAAGGAACGCGTCCTGGCCCATCGTTCCGATGGGAATTCTTTCTGCAACGCCTGTTCCTCTCTGGTCTTGGCTGTGGAAGGGATGATCCAACTGATGACCGTGAGCTCTTCTGCTAAAGTGTTGATATCTGGAAAATGATTTTTGAAAAAATCTATGGGGAGCTGATAGAAAGAGCCAATATGGTGACGATAAAACGAATACAACTCATCGGCACCGTTTGAAAAAGCAACCAAAGGAGCATCGAAAGCTCTTTCATCAGTATCTAAGCCGAGGGTGTTTTCAGGAGAGCTCAGTGTAAATTCGCTGATCAAGTCTGTAAGCCACTGGGCCTGACTCCGACCATTCGTCATATCTGGAACCTCTTAAGCAAAATGAAAGTAAAGGGGAGGTCTCTTGACTTTGAACCTGTGCGTTTGATGTAGATATTTACTGCATTGGAATTATCGAGACCTCAGTACCTTCGATATGGCAATTTCAAGCCAACATAGTGCGACTTTGGCCCGATTAGATAGAATTCAATTCCCCAATATCTTCATTCCACAGCTCTGGATTCTTTTCGATAAAAGTCTCCATAAGCTGACGACATTCCAGGTTATCAACAACCACTACTTCAACGCCCCGCGACTTGACATAACTCTCCGGTCCACAGAATGTATGGTTTTCTCCTATAACTACCTTGGGAATTCCATAGAGAAGCACTGCCCCGCTGCACATATCACAGGGAGACAATGTTGAATACAAGGTTGCTCGACGATAATCTGCTGCTTTAATTCGACCCGCATTTTCCAGGCAATCCATTTCTGCGTGTAAAACCGTACTTCCATTTTGTACACGTTTGTTGTGACCTCGCCCAACTATTTGTCCATCAATAACGAGTACCGATCCGATAGGGATACCACCCTCGGACATTCCCTTTTTCGCTTCATCAATTGCAGCTTCTAAAAAAGTATCCATTTTTTGTTCTCACATAACATGATGATCACCGGTATATCCGGGGTGTTATCTTGCTATTAACAATTTGCAATACGAGTCAAAAGCCAACTTGACCCCTTGCTCTATTAATGGAACAAGCTTCATTTTGTATTTGGTTTGAAGGGTACTCCCTACAGACCTTTGATCTCGCATCATATATCGAACAAGAATATGTGCCTTCATCTCTATTCAGGAAGATACAATCTCCATTTTCTTTGAATTTCAAAAAACGTCCTTCTCCCTTAGTTCCTATCAGATACGTAAACATGCTAAAATGGAGTCCGGTGAAGTCTTCTATTATTTCAATCTCAAATTGAGACAACTTTGCAAAGGCAAAGTGCCTGCAACACTCTGCACATTCTCTGCATGTTTTTAAAGTCATAGTACTCGTCAGGTGTTTCTTGTCCAAATACATACCCCTATGGTTGAGCTAAACCATTGATTGTCAGGTCTTGTTTCCCTGATAAGTTGAGAGTGAACCTATTTTCAGGAACGGTTCACGATTTTTTATCTGAATGCGTCGCATAAGATATCACACAGTTATGAATGAATCCAGTGGCAATGCTAACAGGAGAAAGTTCAGGGAAGATATGTTTACTTTGGGAAGTCAAAGGAATGGGTCTTTTCAAGACTTGGCCCCATGCTTTTTTTTACTTTATTAGACCTATGCTCTCAAAAGGGTCCAAATGCCAATTCCAACAAAACCGATACCAGCGATGTAATGCAGTTGTTTTTCGCTGACATATTGGGAAATAACGCCACCAGCCAGTACACCAATACCCGATGCAACAATTAAAGCTAACGAGGAGCCTAAAAATACCGTGAGTTTGCTCACTCCTTTATCGGAAGCAAACAACATTGTTGCTAATTGAGTTTTGTCCCCAAGTTCAGCAATAAAAACTGCTGCAAAAACAGTGCAGAGTACTTTGTAATCCATTTGTTTATTCTCTTGTAGTTATATGTAAAGTTTGGATGCCCTCACTTTACCGAACTACAGAGCCATTGGCAATCTTAACCGTATTGCATAAAGGGCGGAGTTAAGATACCCTGAACCTATCAGATTAAATATTATTCAACTACAAATCAGTACACCCGAAACCGGGAAAGATATCGACGTACAGTGTTGGGGTGAATTGCATAAATTCGTGCTAGTTCATTGATTGATTTTCCACCACAATGCTTTTCGTAGATTATTTCAATCTGCTCATCAGTATATTTACAGCGGCGTTTCCCGGAACGAGGAGGGTTCATTAGTATTTTTTCTCAAGGTAGACGTTGTCGACATAATAGGGTCTCAGTTCTGGTGCATAGGGTACAGGTTAATATGTTACCCGAAGGGTCATTTATCTGGACAAAATACACAACCAAATTCCTATCCATCAAAGTCGATATTTTTCCACTCAATCTGTACTGATGCAGTCGTTCCAAGCGGCATGATTTTCGAGACATAGCCCGCAAACGTTTCAGCCAACTCAAAAGAAGGCTCGATGAATTTTTTATTGATGGAACCAGCCCAGATGAAATCGAGGATAGATACGGAAGGAATGGTTTGTATAGAGCATGGTGACAGGTAGCAGCAGACCACCGCGTACTGTTTCTATCAGTCCGCAGGGCAGAAAATGATTACGGCATAAACAAACTACTCTAGGTTATCGCTTTGAACTTGCGTAAAGGAATAGTCTCTGACAACAGGCTTCTTCCCATCCCAAACAACCGCATACTGCCCCAGTCGCTTCTTCTTCTCTAGCGTTTTGTTTACAGCTTTTTTCAAAGAGTTGAGCATTTTTTGCGTTTCTTTGGATATCGGTTTCATTTCTCTGCCTCCTCAAGAAGCACTTGATAATATGATTCGTGCACAATTGTACGCTCTTTCCCATGTTGCTCAAAAACCAGCTTTGGGACATCGCTTGTATTCATAAAACAACGAGCACGATCTACCAGAACGCCATAATCCTGCAATAGATTCCGCAAACTACGGGGAAAACGTCTATTGATATCTTTTTCCGGTATGCTGTGTCCACCATGAGCGACTCTTTCTTTCACCCGTGCTAATGACATGTGAACACTTGGCAAAGCAAGATACACAAGCTCAACCCGCCATTTATCTTTTTGCAGTTTTTTAACCAAACGTAAATACCCACGACCTGCAAGGGTAGTTTCAAAAGCAAAATCTTCTCTTTTGGTAATGTGCGATTCCAGCTCTGCCAACAACATCCGACTGGCTGTAAGCAATTCCCGCTCTGGCTCCAAGGGAGATAACCCAGCAGCAATCAAGTCAGCATTAACAAAATTGCGACATTGTGTCTCTTGTGGCAGATACTCCAATGCAAAAGTTGTTTTACCTGCACCATTTGGTCCTGCAATAATCCAACAAACAGGCATTACCGTCACTCCACTTTGAGTATCCTACTCTGTGCATCATTTCCCCATACTTCAGAGGTAACGTGTCTGAAATCATTGTATCTAGTTAAAAACAAAAAAGCCCGTTGAATATGAAGAATATTCAACGGGCTTTTTCAATCTGGTGGCGATACAGGGAAACGGCCCACCGTGTAACGGGCCGACTCAACTGTGTCCAGGATCACAGCAGGATCAACAAGGATTTCTATTCACACTATTTTTGGATAGGAATAGTGGTCTGTCATGAACCTTAATCCCCTATCTCTTTGTACATTGACAGCCAGGCGATATCTTTGTAAACTGAAACTATGAGTTACAATTTACAAAGATACATCCCCAGACAACTGGAAGGAGAACTTGTTCAGGCCCTTGATTCTTTCCCCGTTACAGCCATACTGGGACCGCGCCAATGTGGAAAATCCACTCTGGCAAAACATATTGTATCTGATCGAGAAGACACTCTATTTCTCGACCTTCAACGTCCTTCCGATCTGCGTAAACTCACAGACCCTGAGCTTTTCTTTCATACGCACAGAAATAAGCTGATCTGTATAGACGAAGTACAAGTAGGGCCTGAACTGTTTCCAATTTTACGAGCAGAAGTAGACGCAGAACGAAGACCCGGTCGCTTTCTTCTATTGGGCTCCGCATCTCAAGAGTTGATCTGTAAAAGCTCAGAAAGTCTGGCCGGTAGAATCCATCATATTGAGCTCACCCCATTTACCTTCAGTGAACTTGTCGCCCAAAACAATGACTATCGCTCGCGACTCATGGAGGTATGGAGACGCGGTGGATTCCCGGAATCGATCCTGGCACCCACGGACTTCATCAGTATGACCTGGAGGGAAGACTTTATCAGAACCTACCTGGAGCATGACATTGCCCAGTTCGGTTTTTCTGTTGCCCCTCAGGTAATGCGCCGGTTCTGGTCCATGCTGGCCCACTATCACGGCCAGCTCCTGAACCTCTCCAAGCTTGGTCAATCTTTAGGGGTTACCCACCCAACCATAAAACGATACCTGGATATTTTAGAACAAACCTATATGGTTCGCTCTCTTCAGCCCTACAGTGCGAACCTTAAAAAAAGATTGGTAAAATCACCTAAAATTTACATCCGGGATCCTGGAATGCTTCACGCATTACTTGAAATAGAGAGTATGGATGAACTTTTGGGCCATCCTGTGGTTGGAGCATCTTGGGAGGGTTTTTGCATTGAACAGATTATTGCTGCAAAGCCAGATTGGAGGCCGAGTTTTTATCGTACTTCGTCAGGTGAAGAAATCGATCTTGTGCTGGAGCGCGGTCAAAAAAAGCTAGCCTTTGAGTTCAAAGCTTCCATGTCACCTAAAGTTTCACGTGGTTTCAAAGGAACTCTTGAAGTCCTTCAACCCGATCATACCTGGATTGTTGCTCCTGTAGAGGAATCGTATCCTTTGCAGCAGAATGTTACTGTTTCAGATATATTTTCTACTATCCGAGCAATTTGATTTTGGTCTAAATGAATATTGTCACAATAGCTGATACCCACGGTTTCCACCACCAAGTCGAGTGTCCTGCAGGAGACGTGCTGGTCGTGGCCGGTGACATCTGTTCATTTGGAACCCTTGAAGAAATCAAAGAATTTCGTGATTGGCTACAAGATCAACCTTGTCCTCATAAAATAGTTATCGCCGGGAACCATGACGCCCCTTTTGCGCATGAGAACGAACTTGCACGACAAACCCTCATCGATAATGCTCCTGACATCATTTACCTGCAGGACAGTTCAATAGAAATTGATGGTGTATTATTTTACGGCTCCCCCTGGACGCCGACATTTATGAATTGGCATTTTATGGCCGACAGAGGCAAGCAAATTCGTGAGAAGTGGGCAAAGATACCAAAAGCCACCGACGTACTGATCACCCATGGGCCACCTTCCACAATTCTGGATAGTGCCCGGGGAATGCCATTGGGTTGTGAGGAACTACTGAAAACGGTCTTACGTATCAAGCCGAGTGTTCATGCCTTTGGCCATATCCATGAGGGATACGGTGTGAGCATGAAAAAAGGTACTACTTTTATCAATGCAAGTGTGTGTGATGGCAAGTACAGAGCGAATAACAAGCCTGTTGTCATTAATTTGTAATAGTTGAAAATTACCCTGCAAAACAAATGACCTTTTTCGGAGCCATGATCAATGTCGCACGTATCTACTACAGGAGGCCTTATAGTCTTTCCTGTCTTCGGCAGTAGATTCCATCTTGGAAACTACTGCAATTAAGTATACTGTTTGAATGCATAAGTAAGGGAACAACAGAAAAAGAGACCTCCTGTGGTAGAATAACATAACAGCTAGCCGTGACGGCATTAAGTCGCACAGAATCG